>MTEW01000787.1_pt4 | contig 114358 bp, 98 predicted proteins | sample 1042681 | NCBI WGS metagenome assembly MTEW01 (sample SAMN06185811, study PRJNA358809) | soil metagenome | isolation source: soil biostimulated with citrate as carbon source | place: India | collected 2015-05-23 | reverse complement strand
GGGATCGAACCGCCGACCCTCTGCTTGTAAGGCAGATGCTCTCCCGGCTGAGCTAATCACCCTTCACTCTCGAAGTGGGGCGCATTCTAGAGAGGTATCCCGCCTCTGGCAAGTCCCTTTTGAAAAAAAATTATCAGGCCTTCCAAAGGCTTAGCTCAGGGTTGAGCCCGAAGCCTACCGATGAGAATAATGCGCGCTTTGTGTCCGGAGGTTTTCCCCCTATGTGGTTTCGCAACCTGCTTGTCTACCGCCTCACCCAGGATCTGAATATTGATGCCGAGGCGCTGGAAGCCGCGCTGGCGACCAAGCCGGCCCGGCCGTGTGCCAGCCAGGAGCTGACCACCTACGGTTTCGTGGCGCCGTTCGGCAAAGGTGCCGACGCACCGCTGGTCCACGTCAGCGAAGGTTTCTTCCTGATTGCCGCGCGCAAGGAAGAGCGCATCCTCCCCGGCAGCGTGGTGCGGGATGCCCTGAAGGAAAAGGTCGACCAGATCGAGACCGAGCAGATGCGCAAGGTCTACAAGAAGGAACGCGATCAGTTGAAGGACGAGATCGTGCAGACGTTCCTGCCGCGCGCGTTCATCCGCAAGTCCGCCACCTTCGCCGCGATCGCGCCGGCCCAGGGCCTCATCCTCGTCGATGCTTCCAGCCCGAAGCGCGCCGAAGACCTGCTCTCCACCCTGCGTGAAGCCATCGGTTCGCTGCCGGTGCGTCCGGCCTCGGTGAAGATCGCCCCCACCGCCACCCTCACCCAGTGGGTCCAGACCCAGGAAGCCGCCAGCGATTTCTACGTGCTGGACGAGTGCGAACTGCGCGACACCGACGAAGACGGCGGCGTGGTGCGCTGCAAGCGCCAGGACCTGACCAGCGACGAGATCCAGCTGCACCTGACGTCCGGCAAGCTGGTCACCCAGCTGTCGCTGGCCTGGCAAGACAAGCTGTCCTTCATCCTCGACGACAAGATTGTGATCAAGCGCCTGCGCTTCGAGGACCTGCTGCAGGAGAAGGCCGAGCAGGACGGCGGTGAAGATGCCCTGAGCCAGCTCGACGCCAGCTTCACCCTGATGATGCTGACCCTGGTGGAATTCATTCCGCAGCTCTTCGAAGCCCTGGGCGGCGAAGAGATTCCGCAGGGCGTCTGACCCCTCCAAGCGCCGGCCCGTGCCGGCGCTTCCCTGCCCGCTAGCCCGCACCGGGCTCGACCTTTCCGACCATCGCGACCAGCCGGACTTGTCCGACTGGCCAGGATGTGCAAAATACTGCGCAGCGCGAGGACGACCTTGCCACTCTGCGAGTGATCACCGGGGACGGCCCCACTCAATCAGTCGTCTATCTGGAGTTCACATGTCCTGGATCATTCTCTTCTTCGCCGGCCTGTTCGAGGTGGGTTGGGCCGTAGGCCTGAAGTACACCGACGGTTTCAGCAAGCCGCTGCCCACTGCCCTTACCGCTCTCGCCATGATCATCAGCCTTGGCCTGCTTGGCCTGGCCATGAAGGAGCTGCCGCTCGGCACTGCCTATGCCATCTGGACCGGAGTCGGCGCGGTCGGCACGGTGATCGCTGGAGTCATCCTCTTCGGCGAGTCCATGGCGCTGGTACGCCTGCTCAGCGTCGCGCTGATCATCGGCGGCCTGATCGGCCTCAAGCTCAGCCACTGAATCCCACAAAGAAGAAGCCCGCCAGTCGGCGGGCTCCTTCATTCAGCGGGCATCACCCCGCAGTTCGGCCACCTGCAACTGCAGGCTCTGCCTGTCGGCCAACTCGGGCGATACAGGCGCCCCCGCCACCAGGTGGATACGCGACCAGAAGCGCTTGAACAATCCCTTGGCCGGGTCGCGGCTGAAGAAGCTGCCCCAGAGGCCCTGCAATGCCATCGGGATCACCGGCACCGGGTTCTCCTCGAGGATGCGCTCGATGCCGTTCTTGAACTCATTCAGTTCGCCATCGCCGGTCAGCTTGCCCTCGGGGAAGATGCACACCACCTCACCATTGCGCAGGTATTCTGCGATCTTCTTGAAGGCCGCATCGTAGACGAGCAGATCTTCATGGCGCGCCGCGATGGGCACGGTCCCGGCGGTGCGGAAAATGAAGTTCAACACCGGCAACTGGTAGATCTTGTAGTACATGACGAAGCGCACCGGACGTCGCACCGCGCCGCCAATCAGCAGTGCATCGACGAAGGACACGTGGTTGCATACCAGCACCGCCGGCCCTTCCTCGGGGATCGCCTCCAGGCCCTTGTGCTCCACGCGGTACATGGAATGGCCGAGCAGCCAGACCAGGAAACGCATGGTGAACTCGGGGACGATCTTGAAGATGTAGCTGTTCACCGCGATGTTCATCAGCGACACCACCAGGAACAGCTCGGGAATCGAGAGCCCGGCGACGCTGAGAAATAGGATCGAGGCAATGGCCGACACCACCATGAACAGCGCGTTGAGAATGTTATTCGCGGCGATCACCCGGGCGCGCTCGTTCTCCGCCGTGCGCGACTGGATCAGCGCATACAACGGAACGATGTAGAAGCCGCCGAACAGGCCGATACCGAGGATATCCGCAAGGATCAGCCAGGCCTGGCCATGGCCCAGCAGTGCGAGCCAGTCGTGCGGCGCCGCGCCTTGCGGGAACTCGCCTGAGTGCCACCAGAGCAGCAGGCCGAACAGCGTCAGGCCAATGGAGCCGAAGGGCACCAGGCCGATTTCCACCTTGCCGCCCGAGAGGCGCTCGCAGAGCATCGAACCCATGGCGATCCCCACCGAGAACACGGTGAGGATCAGGGTCACCACGCTCTCGTCGCCGTGCAGCAGCTCTTTCGAATAGGCCGGGATCTGCGTCAGGTAGACGGCTCCGAGGAACCAGAACCAGGAGTTGCCCACCAGCGAGCGCGATACCGAAGGTCGCTGGCCCAGTCCCAGACGCAGGATCTGCCAGGACTGACGGAAGATGTTCCAGTCCAGTTTCAGCTCCGGCAACGCAGCGGCCGCACGGGGGATGCCGCGGCTGGCCAGGTAGCCCAGGCTGGCGGTGAGGACGATGGCACAGGCCACCACCGGCTCGTAGCGCTCGGCGGACATCATCAGACCGGCGCTGATGGTTCCCGCGAGAATGGCAAGGAAAGTGCCCATTTCCACCAGCGCATTGCCCCCCACCAACTCATCCTCCCGCAGCACCTGCGGCAGGATCGAATACTTCACCGGGCCGAACAGCGCCGAGTGGGTGCCCATGGCGAACAACGCCAGGAACAGCAGCGGGAGGCTGTCGAAGAAGAAGCCCAGCGCCCCCACCGCCATGATGGCGACCTCGGCGAGCTTGATCGCGCGGATCAACGCGTCCTTGGCGAACTTCTCACCGAACTGTCCGCCCAGGGCGGAAAACAGGAAGAACGGCAGGATGAACAGCAGCGCGCAGAGGTTGGTGAAGATGCTCTTGTCGCCAGAGATGGCGAGCTTGTAGAGGATGGCGAGAATCAGCGACTGCTTGAAGATGTTGTCGTTGAACGCGCCGAGCAACTGGGTCACGAAGAACGGCAGGAACCGCCGCGTGCCCAGCAGGGCGAATTGCGAGTGTTGGCTCATCTTCCTTGGTACCTGTGGTTGGCAGTGGAATAGCCTCGTGCAATCGAAGGTGCACGTCGCTGATTGGACTGCAGGACGGTGGCGGAAAGCCACACTCACAGGAAAGATGTTTGCGCGAATTCGCAGGAGTCTCCGTGTAGGGGCGAATTCATTCGCCAAGGGCGGCGAAGCTGCCCCCTGCAGAGTCGATGGGCGAACCTACGGTCCGCTTGGCGATTGAAATCGCCCCTACAGGTCCGCTCCCCGATTCAGATCGGCAACTGCCCCAACGCCCAACGCAACAGGAAGAACAGCACCAGTCCACCGAGGATGGTCGCCAGCAGGTGACGCGTCAGCGCGGCGATCAGGATGGCGCCGAGGCCGGCCAGCAGGTAGGCGTTGTCCAGCGTCAGCTGCAGGTTCTGGCCGTCGGGCATCAGCATGCCCGGCACGACGATGGCGGTGAGCACGGCCGTCGGAACGTAGTGCAGCCCCTGGCGCACCACCGGGGGGAAACTGAGGTTCGGCCAGGCGAACAGGCTGTAGCGAATGGCGAAGGTGATAGCCGCCATGCCGAGGATCAGGCTCCAGGTTTGCACGAGATGTCCTCCCGGATCAGATCGAGGCGATAACGACGTTCCAGCACCACGCCCACGGCGATGCCGCAAAGGGCCGCCGCCATGAGGCCCAGCTTGTACGGCAGGCCCTGGCAAGCCAGCGCCACGACACCAGCCACCAGTGCGGCGGCCACCTGGGGCTTGTTGCGCAGCATGGGCACCACGATGCCGATAAAGGTGGCGAGCATGGCGAAGTCCAGGCCCCAGGCCGCCAGGTTGGGCACGGCCTGGCCGAACAGCACGCCCACCAGGGTGCAGAGCTGCCAATTCAGGTACATGGCCAGGGCACCGCCGAAGAAGTACCAGTGCTTGTGCGGCGAGTCATCCTTTTCGGCGTAGCGATGCTGGACCACGGCAAAGGCTTCGTCGGTCAGCCAGAAGGCCAACGGCATCCGCCACCGGGTCGGCAGGTGACGCACGAAGGGCTGCAGGGTGGCGCTGTAGAGGGCATGGCGCAGGTTGACCACGAAGGTGGTCAGCAGCACCACCGCTGCCCCGGCGCCGCCGCTGAGCAGGGTAATGGCGATGAACTGGGACGAGCCGGCGAACACCAGCAGCGACATGCCGAGGGTTTGCCAGGCAGAAAATCCGGCCCCGGCCGCGAGGGTGCCGAAGATGATGCCGAACGGAATGGCGCCGACGATCATCGGGACGATGTCTCGGGCGCCGTGGATGAACTCAGTGATACGGGACATGGGGCCTCCTTGTCCCGGAAGGCTAGCGGACGGCCATCAATGGGTCTTGAACGATCTTGCGCAGGCGTTGCGATACTCGCCCGGTCCCACGCCATAGGCCTGCTTGAACTGGCGGGTCAGGTGGCTCTGGTCGGCGAACCCCAGCTGTGCCGCCACGCCGACTGGCGGGCAACCGGCCTTCAGCAAGGCGCGGGCCTGGTCCAGGCGCTGCTGCTTGAGCCAGGCATGGGGCGGCATGCCGGTGGCCCGGCGGAAAGTGCGGGCGAAATGAAAGGGCGAAAGCCCCACTTCGGCGGCCAGTTCTTCGAGAGACGGCGGCTCGGCCAGGCGCGCGGACAGAATATCCCGCGCCCGCGCCACGGCCCGGGGCTCGATTCCGGCGCCGCGAGGTACGGCGACACGCGCATGGCGTCGGAACAGCAGCAGAATCGCCTCGCGCCAGGCCGTCTGTACCTGAAGCGCGGGAGTGCTGTCTTCCAACAGTTGGTGCAGCCGGATGAAGGTTGCCGCTACCTCGGGGTCCTGGATAACGCTATCGGCAAAACCCGGCAGGCCGCTCATCCGGATATCCAGCTCCGCCAGTACATCGGTCACCCGTTCGAGGTCCGGGTAGAAGCCCCGATAACGCCAGCCCTGCTCATGGGCCTTGGAACCGGTGTGCAACTCATCGGGATTGATCAGCACCATGCTGCCGACCGGCGCCAGATGATCGCTGCCACGGTGGCGGAAACGCTGGGCACCGGACTCGATCACGGTGAACACATAGCCTTCATGCACATGGGGAGCGAAACGCTGTTCGATGTAGCGGGCATGCAGCAGCTCCACCCCGCCTAATTCGCTGGCCTGCCAGAAGCGTGTCGTTTCGCCGCTCGCCATATCCATCAAGCGCTGAACAGCGCCTCCAGGCGTTGCTTCACGTCCGGCCAGTCGTGGTCGGTGATGCTGTAGAGCACGCTGTCGTCGAGGCGGCCGTCCGCCAGGCGACGATGGTTGCGCAGCACGCCTTCGCGCTGGGCGCCGAGTTTCTCGATGGCGCGCTGGGAACGCAGGTTGCTGGCGGCGGTCTTCAGTTGCACCCGCACCAGTTGCCACTCCTCGAAAGCGTGCCGCAGCATCAGGTACTTGATCGACGCATTCAGGCCACTGCCGTGCTCACCGACGGCCAGCCAGGTCCAGCCGATCTCGGCGGCCGGGAGATTGGGTATGAAATCGGCGAATCGCGTGGTGCCCACCAGGTTGTCGCCCAGGCGAACGGCGAAGACCACTGCCCGCCCTTCCCGCTGGGCGGCCAGGGCCTGGCGATACCAGTCGGGGCGCAGGGGGCCGTTCATGTAGGCCAGGGCTTCGCGGTTGGCATCGGCCAGGGTCACCAGCGCCGGGATGTCGGCCTCTGCCAGCGGTTCGAGGCGCAAGGCGCCGCGCTGGAGGATGACCGGTTGTGGATTGAACATCTGCGCCCTCCTCAGGCGAAAGAACCCTGCCGGATGAGAACGTCGCGCCGAGCGGAAGTGCCGTGCAGGCGTCCGCGCAGGATGGAAGGAACAGCGCGGACGATAGAGCACGCTATCAGCCCCCGTGCGGGCGCTCAATAGCGCCTGCGACCTTGGTAGCAGCGGCCTGACGAATTGCCGACTTTGGTGCGAAACTGCTGGAAGTCGAATTCTCGCGGGCACGTCCCGCCACCGCACCATCCGGAGCTGCAATGTCGCTGTCCAGCGGGCTGATCGCCACGGTCGCCTTCCTCTACATGGCCATCCTCTTCGCCATCGCCTTCTATGGCGACCGACGCAGCACGCCGCTGTCGCCGCGCATGCGTGCCGGGGTCTACAGCCTGTCGCTGGCGGTGTATTGCACCAGCTGGACCTTCTTCGGCGCCGTCGGCCAGGCCGCCGGCCAGGTCTGGAACTTCCTACCCATCTACCTCGGCCCCATCCTCCTGCTGCTGGTGGCGCCCTGGGTAGTGCAGAAGATGGTGCTCATCAGCAAGCAGGAGAACATCACCTCCATCGCCGACTTCATCGCCGCGCGCTATGGCAAGTCCCAGGCGCTGGCGGTGGTGGTGGCGCTGATCTGCCTGGTCAGTGTGCTGCCCTACATCGCCCTGCAGCTCAAGGGCATCGTCCTCGGGGTGAACCTGCTGATCGGCCCAAGTCCCGAAGCTTCTGGTACCCGCGCCCAGGACACGGCGCTCATCGTGTCCCTGGTGCTCGCCCTCTTCACCATCCTCTTCGGCACCCGCAACCTCGACGCCACCGAGCACCACCGCGGCATGGTGCTGGCAATCGCCTTCGAATCCCTGGTCAAGCTGCTGGCTTTCCTCGCGGTGGGTGCCTACGTCACCTTCGGCCTGTTCGATGGATTCGACGATCTGTTCGAGCGCGCCCGCAGCGCCCCGCAGCTGGAAAACTACTGGTCGCAGCCTGTGGATTGGTCCTCGCTGCTGGTGCAAACGGGCCTCGCCATGCTCGCCATCATCTGCCTGCCCCGGCAGTTCCACGTGACGGTGGTGGAGAACATCGAACCCCGCGACCTGCGCCAGGCGCGCTGGGTGTTCCCGATTTACCTAGCCCTGGCCGCCCTGTTCGTCGTGCCCATCGCCCTGGCCGGGCAGATGCTGCTGCCCAGCGGCGTGATTCCGGACTCCTTCGTCATCAGCCTGCCACTGGCCGAGGCACACCCGGCCCTGGCGCTGCTGGCCTTCATCGGCGGTGCCTCGGCTGCGACCGGCATGGTGATCGTCGAAGCCGTGGCGCTGTCCACCATGGTTTCCAACGACATGCTGCTGCCCTGGTTGCTGCGCCGGCAGAACGCCGAACGCCCCTTCGAGGTGTTCCGCCACTGGATGCTCTCGGTACGCCGGGTGAGCATCGTGGTTATCATCCTGCTGGGTTACGTCAGCTACCGCCTGCTGGGCTCCACCGCGAGCCTGGCGACCATCGGCCAGATCGCCTTCGCCTCCATCGCCCAGCTCGGCCCGGCGATGATCGGCGCGCTGTTCTGGAAACAGGCCAACCGCCGCGGTGTGTTCGCCGGCCTCGCTGCCGGCGCCGCGCTCTGGGCCTACACCCTGGTGCTACCGGTGATGGCGCGTGGCCTGGGCTGGCCGCTGGAGAACTTCCCAGGCCTCGCCTGGATGATGGAAAACCCACTGAATCTGCCCATCGAGCCGCTGACCCAGGGCGTGGTGCTATCCCTGGCCGGCAACTGGCTCCTCTTCGCCTGGGTATCGGTGTTCTCCCGCACCCGCGTTTCCGAACACTGGCAGGCCAGCCGCTTCATTGGCCAGCAGGTGTCCGCGCGCGCCAGTTCCCGCACTCTGCTGGCGGTGCAGGTGGACGACCTGTTGATGCTCGCCTCGCGCTTTGTCGGCGAAGAGCGGGCGCGGCAGAGCTTCATCCGCTTCGCCTATCGGCTGGGCATCAGTTTCAACCCGGCGCAGAACGCCAACCAGGACTGGATCACCCACACCGAACGCCTGCTCGCCGGCGTACTCGGGGCCTCTTCGGCGCGGGCCGTGGTGAAGGCGGCCATCGAAGGGCGCGAGATGCAGGTGGAGGACGTGGTGCGCATCGCCGACGAAGCGTCCGAAGTGCTGCAGTTCAACCGCGCGCTGCTGCAGGGCGCCATCGAGAACATCACCCAGGGCATCAGCGTCGTCGACCAATCACTGCGCCTGGTGGCCTGGAACCGCCGCTATCTGGAGCTGTTCGACTACCCCGAGGGGCTGATCAGCGTCGGCCGCCCCATCGCCGACATCATCCGCTACAACGCCGAACGCGGCCTGTGTGGTCCGGGTGAGGTGGAATCCCATGTCGCCCGCCGCCTGTTCTGGATGCGCCAGGGTACTCCGCACACTTCCGAGCGCCTGTTCCCCAATGGCCGGGTCATCGAACTGATCGGCAACCCCATGCCCGGCGGCGGTTTCGTCATGAGCTTCACCGACATCACCGCCTATCGCCAGGCCGAGCGCGACCTCAAGGATGCCAACGAAGGGCTGGAGCGCCGGGTCACCGAGCGAACCCTGGAGCTCTCCCAGCTCAACCATGCGCTGATCGAAGCCAAGGGCACGGCGGAATCCGCCAACCAGTCGAAGACCCGCTTCCTCGCTGCCGTCAGCCACGACCTGATGCAGCCGCTCAACGCCGCGCGGCTGTTCTCCGCCGCCCTCGGTCATCAGCAGGAAGTGCTCCCTCGCGAGGCTCGCGAACTGGTCAATCACCTGGACAGCTCGCTGCGTTCAGCCGAGGACCTGATCACCGACCTGCTGGACATCTCACGCCTGGAAAGCGGTCGTGTCACCCCGGACCGCAATGCCTTCCCCCTGGCGTCGCTGTTCGACACCCTCGGCGCCGAGTTCAAGGTGCTGGCCCAGGAACAGGGCATGGACTTCCGCCTGCGCGGCAGCAAGTTGCGGGTGGAAAGCGACATGAAACTGCTGCGCCGGGTGCTGCAGAACTTCCTCACCAACGCCTTCCGCTATGCCAGGGGACGTGTCCTGCTTGGTGCCCGACGCGATGGCGACAACCTGCGCCTGGAAGTCTGGGACCGTGGCCCCGGAATCCCGGAAGACAAGCGCAAGGTGATATTCGAAGAGTTCAAGCGCCTGGACAGCCATCAGACCCGCGCCGAGAAAGGCCTGGGGCTGGGCCTGGCGATTGCCGATGGCCTCTGCCGCGTGCTCGGCCACAAACTGGAAGTGCGTTCCTGGCCCAGCAAAGGCAGCGTATTCAGCGTCACCGTGCCGCTGGCGCGCGCCCAGCAGCCATCGCCCGTGGTGCAGAAACAGGCCGAAGCCAATGGCCAGCCCCTCAACGGCACCCAGGTGCTGTGCATCGACAACGAGGACAGCATCCTCACCGGCATGCACAGCCTGCTGTCGCGCTGGGGCTGCCAGGTCTGGACGGCGCGCAACCGCCTGGAGTGCGAGCACCTGCTGGCCGAAGAGGTGCGGCCGCAACTGGCGCTGGTGGATTACCACCTGGATGAGGGCGAGACCGGTACCGAACTCATGGCCTGGCTGCGGACCCGCTTGGGTGAACCGCTGCCCGGCGTCGTGATCAGCGCCGACGGCCGCGCCGAGCTGGTGGCCGAAGTCCACGCCGCCGGCCTGGACTACCTGGCCAAGCCGGTCAAGCCAGCCGCGCTACGGGCGCTGATCAGCCGGCATGTGAACCTGCGCTGAAATGCATTGTGGGGGCGAATTCATTCGCCAAGGGTCGCGCAGCGGCCTCGCAGGTTGGGCCGAGCGGCGTTCCGCGAGCGCAGCGAAGCCCAACGTAGCGTGGTATCAGGTCCGCACTGTTGGGCTTCGCATAGCTCAGACACAACCTACAGGGGGACCAAGCTTCACCGGCCCACCATTCGTGGTTCACCCAGAATCCACCCACGCGCCAGGCACATTTCCGTAGGTTGGTCAGAGCGCAGCGGAGCCCAACTAGGCGCCGTATCAGGCCCGCACTGTTGGGCTTCGCATAGCTCAGACACAACCTACAGGGTAGGCAGCGGAACTCAAACGTCTTCGTCTTCCCGCACCAGCACACAGTGCATGCCGCTGTCGTCTTCGTTGCAGTCGTAGAGGTAGAACATCTGCACCTCGCCGGAGGCGGCGACTACGGCGACGAAGTCACCGGCATCGGCGAGGAAGAAATCACGGGTCGCCGGATCGGCCTGGCATTCGATCAGCGCCGTGACGAACGAGGCGGGATCGATATCGCCAAAATAGTCCTCACGGTCCTGCGCGCTCCATTCGGCCGGCGCCTTGAAGGGGCCGGTGAAAAGGATGCGCGCATCGCCCAGGTCTTCCTCTTCGGCGTCCAGGTCGTTCTCGTCGGGACGATAGAGCGAGCACTCCAGGGCATCGGCATGGCCCAGCACGGCCTCACGGGCAGCCAGGCGCTTTTCCGGGTCGAGGCCGGCGGCCAGGCAGATCTGGGCCCAGCTGTCTTGTTGGCGTGGAGACACGGGAGAGTTCCTTCTAGGTTGGGGCAGAAAAAAGGAGTCTAGTTTCAGGCACGCGGAAGCGGCGGGCAAATACGGATTGGGAGCCGCTCGCCCGCCTGTGCTTAGATGAATTCAATACTCCCCAGGCCAATCCCAAATGATTCCCGCCGACATCCAGGCCCAACTGCAGGAAATCTTCAACGTCCACGGCATGACCGACCCGGCGCTGCAGGAGTGCCTGATGCAGGCGCTCAAGCTGCGCGACTACGAGCATGAGCAACTGGTCATCCGCGCAGGCGAACGTCCCACCCACTTCTACGTGATCCTCTCCGGCGTGGCGCGCTACTACTACCTGTCGCCAGAGGGCCGCCAGTGGAACAAGGCCTTCTTCCGCGAAGGTCAGTTGATCGGCTCCCTCAGCGCCTACCTCAAGCAGCAGCCTTGCACCTACAACATCGCCGCGGTGGAAAGGTGTCGGCTGGCGAGCCTGCCCCTGGCGATACAGGACCAGTACGGCGAACGCTTCCCGCAGCTGCTGCAGATGCAGCACCTGATGGTTCGGCAGATCATGCTGCGCAACGAGGACCGCGAAGCGCTGCTGCTCACCCGCAATGTGGAGCAGCGCTACCAGTGGTTGCTGGAGAACGAGCCCTGGCTGCTGGATCGGGTGCCCCAATACCATCTGGCCAGTTATCTCGGGATGGACCCGGTGTCCTACTCGCGGGTCAAGCGCAAGCGGGCGGGCTGAGCAATTCGCGCACCTGCAGTCCCAGCGCCTCGGCGCTCTGCATGCAGAACTCACGCTGCTCGGCCGGTACATTCGCCAGGCTTATCCACAGGCTGCCATCGGCACCCTGGGCCACCGCGCAATCCAGCGCCGGGCAAACGCCGCCAACCCGTTCGCGATACGCGCTCGCCGCCGCCAGCTCGCGCAACGTCTGCTTGAAGATCTTCCCCACCACCGTCACCGGCAGAGCCTCCACGAGGAACACCCGTTTCGGGCATGCCGGGCGCTCGGCGATGCGCTCGAAGGCGAACTGTTGCAGCTCGTCGAGGCTGGCCGCCTGGCCCTGGCGCAACTGCACGAACACCACCGGCAGCTCGCCGGCGTACTCGTCGGGCATGCCCACTGCGGCGGCCATGGAGACGGCCGGGTGGCTTTCCAGGCAATTCTCGATCAGCGCCGGATCGATATTGTGGCCGCTGCGGATAATCAGGTCCTTGGCGCGCCCGGTGATGAACAGATTGCCGTTTTCATCCAGGTGCCCCAGATCGCCGCTGCGTAGCCAGCCATCCTCCAGCGGCGACCGCTCCTGGCCCAGGTAACCAGGGAACACCGTGGGGCCGCGCACGCAGACTTCCCCGCCGTCGATCCGCACCTCGATCGGCGCCGCCACATGCCCGGCGCTGCCCGGAATGGCTGGGTAGGCCAGGTTGGGCAAGGCAATCACTCCGCTGCACTCCGTCATGCCATAGGCCTGGTACAGCTCCAGTCCAGTCAACTCCCTTACCTTCTCGCACAGAGCCGACGGCACCGGGGCGCCACCGGAAAGCATGAAGCGAAGGCTGCCGATGTCGTGTCCTTCGATGGGGACCTCCAGCATCGCCGCGACCGAGGTGGGAATGCCGCCACTGAGGGTGATGCCGTAATGCTCGACCAGACGCCAGTGCTGGCGGATCACCTCTGGATTGCGGAAGCCACCCAGCGTCGGCAGCACCATGCGCAACCCGCTGGCCAGGCCGCCCAGACTGTTCACCAGGGCACCGGCCACATGGAAGATCGGCAGGCCATTCAGTGCCACATCCTCTGGGCCGGCTTGCACACAGGCCCGATAGGCGCAAGCGGCGGCAACCTGGTTCGCATGGGTCTGCCGGGCGAGCTTGGGCACCCCGGTGGTGCCTCCGGTATGGAAGTAGGCGGCACTATCATCGGGCCGCGGCAGCAGCGCCGGCTCCAGCGCCGCACCGGAATAGCGATCGAGCAACAGGTCGTAGAAGCACTCGCCCCCCTCCACCACGACTGACACGCACCGGGGACGTTTCGGCAATCGCTGCGAAGCACCCAGCGCCTTCTGCCACAGGTCGGTGCCGGGTACCGGACCGAGTACCACCACCAGATCCGTGCCGGCCTTTTCCATCAGGCTGGCCAGGGCTTCTTCATTCAGCAGCGGGTTGATCGGGTTGGCGATGCCGATGCTGGTGGCGGCCCAGAGCAGGCATTGGCTCTGCGGAATATTCGGCAGCAGCAGGGTGACCACCGGCCTCGGCGTACCGGCCAGGTCCAGCAGCATCCGCGCGCTGCGATTGAGTTGGGCGAAGAACGCCGAGTAGCTCAGGTCCTGCTCGGCAATCTCCGCCCCGAGGCTGTGGATAAAAGTCAGGGCCGTACGCTCCGGGTGAGCGGTGGCCGAGGCCTGCAACAGTTCGTAGACGGTGGTGGGAACCTGGCTGGACATGGCGGCCTCCTGGACCTGCGCGTTGTTGTGCGCCGATTCTTGGGGGCCGCCGCACAGGCGGCATTAACAAATGTTAAGACTCGCTACGCTTGTGAGCCACGGCCCGCGCCTGGCTGGCGACATCGTTTCGCCGTCCCGGTCCTTCGGCCGAAGGCAAAGGCTTCACCTGTGCCGCCGTGGAAGCGGTGAACGATCAGCTCAAGTAGCGCCGCAGGTCAGAACCGCGCCAACTGCATCTCCTTCAGCCGGCTCAAGGTGCGGCGGAAGGGGAACTCGAGGTAGCCCTCGGTATAGAGGCGGTCCATGGGCACGGCCGCCTCGAGGTAAAGCGGCACCCGGCGGTCGTAGCACTCGTCCACCAGCGCAATGAAGCGGCGGACGCCATCGTCATGCACCGATAACTGCGGCAACTCGCGGTCACCGGCTACCACCCGTTCGGCACCATCTTCGGTACCACGGGCAATGCGTCCCTCGCGACGTGAAGCACTCAGGTTCGGCACATCCCCGAGCAGAATCGCCGGAAAGCGGTCGCACAGGGCGATGAAATCCAGGGCCGCCAGCGGTTGCTGGCAAAGGTCGTCATAGCGGAACCAGACCGCCGCCGCGCATTGGCGCACCACGGGCACCGGGCGATGGCCCAGCTCCACCGGCTCGTCGGAACTGTCCTGCCCCGCTGCCAGCCGCTCGAAGACTTCCGCAAGGGCGGCAGGCTCGCCGGGCTCCACCACCCAGTAGCGCTGATGGGCCGTACCCGGATGCAGGCGATGGTCCTCTCCGCCGTCCACCGCCACGACCTGCATGTGGCGCTCGATGGCGTCGATGGCCGGCTGGAAACGCTCACGGTTGAAGCCATCGGCATAGAGTTGCTGCGGTGGCTGATTGGACGTGGCGACCATGGCCACGCCTTCGTCGAACATCGCCCGCAACAGACGGCCGAGCAGCATGGCGTCGCCGATATCGCTGACGAACAACTCGTCGAAGCACAGCACCCGCACCTCTTGCGCCAGTTCACGGGCCAGGGCCTGCAACGTGTCAGGCGTGCCGGTGAGCTGGAACAGCCGCTGGTGGACCCAATGCATGAAGTGATGGAAATGCTGGCGCCGCGCCGGAACCCGCAAGCTCTGGTGGAAACGGTCCATCAGCCAGGTCTTGCCGCGCCCGACCGGCCCCCAGAGATAGACACCGGTCACCTCGTCCGCGCGATGCAGTGCTTCATGGCAGGCCTGCAGGCAATCGACCGCCTGGCGCTGGGCCGCGTCCGGCAGGAAACCGCCCTGCTCCAGGGCATGGCGGTAGGCGGCGAGTGGGGAGTCGAAGGTCATGGCGCCGCATTGTGCGGGTTAGATGGCAGGAAGCAAGCGCACAGGCCTGCCCACTGCAGTGATTGTGGGGGCGATTTCAATCGCTGAGCGGACCGCAGGTCCGCCGTGCCGACTTCCAATGGGCCACGATGTGGCCCTTAGCGAATGAATTCGCCCCCACAGGTTTGCAGCAAGATTGATCCTTAGAACTGCTCCAGCGCGAGCAGGTCGGCCAGCAGCTGGCGACGGCGGATCAGGCGGGTTTCGTTGCCATCCACCAGCACCTCTGGCAGCAGCGGCCGGCTGTTGTAGTTGGACGACATGGACGCGCCATAGGCACCGGTGTCATGGATCAGCAGCAGGTTGCCGACCTGGGCCGCCGGCAGGGCGCGCGGCGCTACCAGGCCGCCGTCGTGCTGGGTGAAGACGTCGCCGGATTCGCACAGCGGGCCGGCGACCACCGTCGGGCGCTGCGGCGCGCTGACCGGGTTGCCGGCGTCATCCAGCAGGCTCATGTCGTGGAAGCTGCCATACATGGACGGACGCATCAGGTCGTTGAAGCCGGCATCGACCAGGATGAAGTGGTTATTGCCCACATCCTTGACCGCACGCACTTCGCTGAGCAGGCAGCCGGACTCGGCCACCAGGAAACGGCCAGGTTCCAGTTCGAGGCGCACCGGATGTTTCACGATGCCTTCGATATCGCGGCGGGCCTGGTTCCACAGCTCGGCATAGCGGGGAATATCCACCACCGGGTCGTCCTGGCGATAGGGAATGGACAGACCACCACCGGCAGAGATGGCTTCCAGGTCGCAGCCCAGGTCACGCACGGCGCCGACCATGGCGCCACAGACTTCTTCCAGGTGGCTGTAATCCACACCCGAACCGATGTGCATGTGCAGCCCCACCAGCACCAGGCCGTATTCGCGGATCACCGCCACCGCATCGTGCAACTGGTTGTGCCAGATGCCGTGCTTGCTGTTCTCGCCGCCGGTGTTGGTCTTCTGGCTATGGCCATGGCCGAAACCGGGGTTGATGCGCAGCCAGACGCGGTGGCCCGGGCTGGCCTGGCCGAGCTGGGTGAGCATGTCGATGGAGCCGACGTTCACCTCGATGCCCAGTTCCACGGCGCGCTTGAGCGTAGCGCGGTCGAGCAGGTCGCAGGTCAGCACCACGCCCGCCGGCTCACCCTTGGGCGAATAGCCGGCCAGCAGCGCGCGCTCGATTTCGCCGAGGGATACCGCGTCCACCTGAACGCCCTCTTCACGCATCAGGCGCAGGATGCTCAGGTTGGAGCAGGCCTTCTGGGCGAAGCGAATGACGTCGAAACCCTTGAGCTGGGCGATGCGCTCACGGATCACCGCAGCGTCGTAGCACCACAGCGGGGTGCCGTGTTCACGGGCAAGATTGGCGAGGGTGGCGGCGGGAATGTTCGGGCGCATGGCGGCCTCCGGAATTCAGAATGGCGCCATGATGGCGAAGCAAATCGATTCAACAAAATACCAATTTATGTGCCAACCATTCATTATTGATATGTGTCGACTACCGATTCCGAGCGCCTTATGGACCTGTCCCTTCGCCATATAGAAGTCTTCCGCGCCGTGATGACCGCCGGCAGCGCTACCGGCGCCGCACGTCTGCTCTTCACATCGCAGCCCACCGTGAGCCGCGAACTGGCCCGCTTCGAGCACTTGCTGGGATTCAGCCTGTTCGATCGTGAAGGGGGGCGCCTGTCTCCCACCGCCCAGGGACTGGCACTGTTCGACGAGGTGCAGCGCGCCTACACCGGCCTGGAACGTATAGCCGGAGCGGCCCAGGCGATTCGCCGCTACGACCAGGGCCAGTTGGCGATCACCGGCCTGCCAGTATTCGCCCAGACCCTGCTGCCTGCCTTCTGTCAGGCTTTCCTCGAACGCCATCCCGGCGTGCGCCTGTCGATCAGCGCCCAGGAGTCCCCGCTGCTGGAGGAATCACTGAGCGGCCAGCGGCATGACCTGGGTCTGTCGGAAACCGACCTGCTTCCCCGTGGCACGCGGGGTTCGACACTATTCGCCGCGGATATGGTCTGCGTACTGCCGGACGGTCACGAACTGCTGGCCCGATCCGAACTGACACTGGCGGACTTCCAGGATCGTCCGTTCATCAGCCTCTCCGGCCTGGATATCTACCGGCAAAGCCTCGACGCCCACTTCCTCGCCGCGGGCGTGGAGCGCCGCATGGTGGTGGAGACCAGCACCGCTGCCTCGCTCTGCGCGCTGGTTCGCCAAGGGCTGGGACTTGCCATCGTCAACCCGCTGAGTGCGCTGGACGAAGCTGGGCGTGGGTTGCAGATACGCCGGCTACAGACGTCGATTCCGTTCCGCGTGCAATTGATCCGGCCGGAGTATCGGCCGTCGTCGGCACTGGTGGACGAGGCGGAAGAGGTGTTTAAGGATGTGGCGGCGGGATTCCTGGAACGGCTGGAATCCCGGCTACACGGACTCATTCCGTAGGGTGCGCCGCGCGCACCGGGAAGCCGGCTCGCCCGTAGGAGCTGGCTTGCCAGCGAATGGTCCCTTTTTGCTAGCAAGCTAGCTCCTACAAGGCTCTGGCAAGCCAATTCATTCGCCAAGCAGGCGCCAGGCTTGCCCCATTTCCTTACTGCGCGCTGTTCTGCACCGTCGCCTGGCGAATCTGGTTGTCTTTGTACTGACGATAGTTCTTCGCCGCCGCGGGGACCGGACCGCTCTTGCCGGTTTCCAGCCAGCGGCGCATGCGCGTGGCGTCGGCCACATGGGTGTACTTACCGAAGGCATCCAGCAGCACCATGGCCACCGGACGGCCATTCATCTGGGTCAGCATCACCAGGCAGTGGCCGGCTTCGTCGGTAAAGCCGGTCTTGGTCACCTGGATGCTCCAGCCAGGCTTGCGCACCAGGTTGTTGGTGTTGCGGAAGCCCAGGCTGTAGCGCGGCTTGACGAAGGTGATGGTCTTTTCCGGCGTGGTGCTGAGCTGGCTCAGCATCGGATATTTGCGCGCTTCCTTGAGCAGCAGCACCAGGTCGTGGGCGCTGGACACGTTGTGCAGCGACAGGCCGGTGGGTTCGACATAACGGGTATTGCTCATACCGATGGCGCGGGCCTTGGCGTTCATCGCCTTGATAAAGGCCGGGTAGCCGCCTGGATACGCCGTGGCCAGGGCAGTGGCAGCACGGTTTTCCGAGGACATCAGGGTCATCAGCAGCATGTCGTGGCGATTCACCTGGCTGCCCACGCGTACCCGCGAATACACCCCTTTCATGTCCGGGTTGTCGCGGATGGTCACGGTGATGATTTCGTCCATCGGCTGCTTGGCATCCAGTACCACCATGGCAGTCATCAGCTTGGTCACCGAGGCGATGGGGGCAACCAGGTTGGAATTACGGGAATACAGGATCTTGTCGGTATTCAGGTCCAGCAGCATCACGCTGCCGGAAGCCAGGTGCAGCTGCGCCGGGTCACGAACCGGCAGTGGCGCCTCCTGAGCTTGAACGGGTGAGCCTGCAAGAACGAACAGGCAGGAACCGAGAACGAACAGCTTGGCGATCGAACTGCGAATTTTCACGATGCGTCCAGTAACAAAGATGAAGGAAAAGAGAGAAATGAAGAGTAGGACCTATACCGTAGAAGTATAGGAACGAAGGCGCTGAATACTCAGCGCCTTCTGTCGTCGGGTCGCGATTTTGCGCCTTTGGTCGAATGATCGCCAGCGGAGCGCGCGGCGAAAATCGTCCTGGAAGTCAGCGAATCGAGGCTCCGCGTTCAGCCAGCAATTGACGCAGCACCGACCGATGGCAACGTGCCTCATCCTCGCAGCAGCAACCCACCGCGAAGTGGCTGCTGTGGGAAAGCGCTGACAGCAGGTCCAACACCCGGGCCCCTTCCCCGCCTTCCATCTCGGCGCGATAGCGCTTGGCGAAGCGCGCCCAATCGGCATCGCTTTCAGCGGACTTGCCCTCGGCCATCAGCTCGGCGCTCGGCGCCAGCAATGGCAGCCAGGTGTCGTAGTAGTCGCGCCTGGCGAATTCGGCCTTGGGTACGCCCCGTGGCGGCCGACGCACGGTACCGATGCGCACCCCTTCGCCGTCTTTTCGCGGCGTTCCCAGCTGGACGATGCTGATGCTCATCTCCCCTCCTCCTCAGCGGCTGCTGCCCGGTAGTACGCGGAAATCCTCACTCTCTTCCAGGGCCTGAAGGGCCTCCAGCAGGGCGGGCGGTGGAACCACCAGCTTGCGCTGCTCCAGGTCGAACCAGCCGGCGGTGGAGGTGACCCGCGCCGCCAATGTGCTACCCCGGTAGAACTCGTTGCGCAGCATCATCCGGCTCCCGTCTTCGGACAGGCCAGCCAGGCGCATGCTGATGTCCATTTCGTCCAGCAGGTGGAATTCGCGGAAGTACTCGATCTCGTCCTTCATGACCACCGGCCCGAGGCGAAGGCGGCGGAACTCGGACATGGGGAAGCCACGGTCGGCGAAGTACATCATGCGCACGTCGGCGGACTTGTCGAGGTAGGCGGTGTTGCGCATATGAGAGTTGAAGTCCATGTCGCCCCAACCGGCGATAAGGGTCTTCCGGAACATGATGAGTCTCCGCAGCAAGGGGGTGTGGGGCTCACTTTATGGCCCATTGCCCCTTTGCCATACTGGCGCGATTGACAACTTTGGTAGCGATCTCGCCATGAAGATCACCGTCCTTGCCCTCGAAGGGGTGTTCGATACCGGCCTGGCCACCGTCCTCGATGCACTGACCACCGCCAACGAACTGGCCGCCCTGCATGGCCTGCCCTGCCCCCAGTTCGAGGTGGCCCTGGCGGGGGTACGGCCGCAAGTGAAAAGCTCCCTGGGGTTCGGCGTTCCCGTGCGTCCCGCCATGGATTGCCCGGCGCCAGAATGGGTGATCGTCCCGGCCATGGGCTACAAGATGCCCGAGCCGTTGCAACAGGCCCTGACGCGTCCCGACGTCGCCGACGCGGTCGCCACCCTGCGCGGTTGGGCCGAAGGCGGTTCGCGCATCGCCGCTGCCTGCATCGGCACCTTCGTACTGGCGGAAACCGGATTGCTGGATGGTCATGAGGCCACTACGACCTGGTGGCTGACACCGCTGTTCCGGCAACGTTATCCACAGGTGCAGCTGGACGCCGGCCGGATGATCGTCAGCTCCGGACAACTGGTGACCGCCGGCGCCGCCCTGAGTCATCTGGATCTGGCCCTGTGGCTCATCCGCCAGACCAGCCCGGAGCTGGCCGCCCTCGTGGCACGCTACCTGATCGTCGACGCACGCCCGTCGCAATCGGCCTATGCCCTCTCCGACCACCTGGCCCATGCCGACCCGCTGGTGCAACGCTTCGACCGCTGGGTACGCGAACGCCTGGCGGAAGGCTTCAACCTCGATGCCGCCGCTGCGGAACTGGCCACCAGCAAACGCACCCTCGCCCGGCGCATTCACGAAGTGCTGGGCAAAACGCCCCTGGCCTACGTCCAGGACCTGCGCATCGAACGCGCCGTGCACCTGCTGAAGACCAGCGAGCACAGCGTCGACCAGGTCGCGGGTCTGGTGGGCTACGCCGACGGGGTGACCCTGCGTACCTTGCTGCGCAAACGCCTCGGCAAGGGTATCCGCGAGCTGCGCGCTGGCTGAGCAGCGGGTGTTAGTCCCCTCGGACGATGCCGCCTCCCGGGTTGGGTGGGAGTTTTGCCCCGGCAATACCCCATCCATGAGGAGCAGGAGAGACAGCCGATGAAGATGCTGGAAGGCAAGGTGGCTTTGGTGACGGGCGGTGGTCAGGGCGTTGGCCAGGGTATCGCCCTGGCGCTGGCGGCCGAGGGCGCGCACGTAGCGGTGGCCGGGCGCACACTGGCCACACTGGAACAGACCTGTGAGCAGATCACGCAACGCGGAGGCCGCGCCGTGGCGGTGACCTGTGACGTGATGGACGCAGGCGATATCGAGCGCTGCGTCAGCGAGGTGGTGGACGCCTTCGGTGGCCTGAACATCCTGGTGAACAACGCGCAGATCGTGCCGTTGGGACGCATCCTGGAGGTTACCGATGAGGAGTTCGGCAAGGGCCTCGATTCCGGCCCGGTGGCAACGCTGCGATTGATGCGTGCCTGCTATCCGCACCTCAAGGGGGACGGTGCGGTGATCAACCTGGCCTCTTCCGCCGCCGTGCGCTGGGATGCTTCGGGCTACGGACACTACGCCGCCACCAAGGAAGCCATCCGCGCACTCAGCCGCGGCGCGGCCTGCGAATGGGGGCCGGACGGCATCCGCGTCAACGTCATCGCCCCCCACGCCCTCTCACCTGGTCTGCGTGGCTGGATGGAAGCCTGCCCGGAAGAAGCCGCAGCCTTCGTCCGCAGCATTCCGCTGGGCCGGGTCGGTGATTGCGAGGACGATATCGGCCGCACCGTGGCCTTCCTGGTCAGCGACCATGCCCGCTACCTGACCGGCGCAACCATCCCCCTGGACGGCGGCCAGGCGTACTGGGGCTGATGGATGGAACGAAAAAGGGGCGCTACCAAGCGCCCCTTTCTCCTTTGCCTCAGATCACCCGTGCCGGATGCTGCTGGCGCGGGCTGCCGAGCATCTCGCGATAGGACGGCGGCTGGCGGCCCTCGGCCTCGCTGATGCCATATCCCTCTGCCAATTCGGCGGTCACCAGGGTCTGGCCGGACAGGCCAGACAAATTCGGGTCGTTCAGCAAGGCATGGATCACCCGGCCGTTGAACTCCGGGGTTTCCGCCACAGCCAGGAAGGCTTCGTACTGGTCGGCCCGCTCGGCGCCGGCAATGGCGGTGCGCTCGGTACGCTGCGGCCCCAACCACAGGGACACGGCGCTGACGCCGGTACCTTCGAAGTCCACCGCCATGTCCGCAGCAAACTTGTCCACACCCGCCTTCTGCGCGCCATAGGCCGGGCCGTGCATGTAGCAGCCGGCGCCGTAGGACGAAACGAAGGCGATCAGACCGTGGCCGTTCTTCACCAGCAAAGGTGCCGCATGGTAGCTGGCGATATAGGCCGAGCGCAGACCGACGTCGAGGATGTCCACCAGCTCCAGCGGTTTCTCCCAGAACGGACCCGGGTCGATCAGGTTCTCGTGGAGGAAGGCCGCGTTGTTCACCAGCAGATCGAGACGGCCCTGTTCCCGTTCGATACGGGCGAACAATTCACGCACCTGTTCGTCATCGCGATGGTCGCAAGGCACGGCTATGCCCTGGCCGCCGGCACGGGTCACCGCTTCTGCGGTTTCAGCCAGGCTCCCGGGCAGCAACTGGCCACGCAAGTGGCTGGCGCTTTCGGTGCTGGAGCGGCCGCTGAGGTACACGGTCATGCCGGCGGCGCCGAGGGCGATGGCGATGCCCTTGCCGACGCCACGGCTGGCGCCGGTGACCAGGGCGATGCGGGGTTTATCGGTTGTCATCGAGAGAACTCCTTGAATGGGTTGCTCTGTTGTGGGGGTGAACTCATTGGCTGTGTCTGCATTACGTGTTGCAAGTATCTGCATTGCCCGTAGGAGCTGGCTTGCCAGCGAATGGCCCCTTTTTCGCTAGCAAGCTAGCTCCTACAAATTGGCGGTCAGGAGGGCAGACCTGCGGCCTGCTTGGCGAATGAATTCGCCCCTACAAGGTTCTGCTCCGCATCGTGGATATGACTGGCCGCCAGGAAGCCGAAGACCATGGCCGGGCCAATGGTTGAGCCGGCGCCGGGATAGGTGCGGCCCATCATCGAGGCGGCGGTGTTGCCGATGGCATAGAGCCCGGCGATGGGGCTGCCATCCTCCCGCAGCACACGGGCGTGCACATCGGTGAGCAGGCCGCCCTTGGTGCCGATGTCGCCGGCGTCCACTTTCACGGCGTAGTAAGGCGCTTTTACCAAGGGTGCGAGGCAGGGGTTCGGCTGCACGGTGGGGTCGCCGTAGTAGCGGTCGAAGAGCGAGTCGCCCTTGTGGAAATCTTCATCCCGGCCCGCTTCGGCCATGGGGTTGAAGCGTTCGACGGTGCGCAACAGCCCGGTCGGATCGACGCCGATCTGGCCCGCCAGTTCCACCAGGCTGTCGGCCTTGTGGAAGTAACCCTGCAAGTGCTTCGGCAGTCGGCTGTCGGGCATCGCGTAACCCGGCAACAACGCACCGCAAGGGTACTTGCGGCGGAACTCGGCATCGAACACCAGCCAGCAGGGCACACTGCGTGCGCCCTCGCTGTCGTGCTGGTACATCGCATAGACGATGTCGGTGTAGGGCGCGGCTTCGTTGACGAAACGCTGCCCGGCGGAGTCCACCATGATGCAGCCCGGCAAGGTGCGCTCGACGAACAGCGCGCGCTGCTTTTCCTCGCCCTCGACATGGGTGGTCGGTGCCCACCAGCTGTGGTCCATCAACGCGGTAGCCGCACCCAGGGCCTGGCCGGCGCGGATGGCGTCGCCGGTGTTGTAGGGCGGCGTGGCGCTCCAGGAGCTGCGGGACGGCTGCGGATGATACTGGCCGCGCATCTCCTGGTTGCGCTCGAAGCCACCGGCGCCGAGCACCACCCCACGATGGGCACGGATCAGCAGGCGGCGGCCATCGCGGATCACTTCGGCGCCCAACACCCGGCCGTCCTCCTCGATCAGGCGTTCGAGCCGGCAGTTGAGCCACAGCGGCACCTCGCGGTCCAGCAGGGAGCGGCGCAAGGCGGCGACAAGGGCATTGCCGAGGGTCAGGAAGCGGTCGCGCTTCGAGCGCATGCGCCCCGGCAGGTCGCGCCAGTAACGCCAGAGAATCTTCAGGGTCAGGCCGAACCAGCCGGGACCACGACACAGCAGCACCTGCGCTTCCTTCATGGTCATGGCCATGCGGCCCATCATCAGGGTGCCGGGAGAAGGCTCACGCATGCGGGCGAACTCCTCACCGAGCAGGCGGGCGTCGAAAGGCAGCGGGTCCATGGAGCGATAACCGGGCTTGCCGCCGGGCACTTCCGGGTAGTAGTCGGCATAGCGTGGCTGGGCTTCGAAACGCACACGTGAATTGGCTTCGAGGTAACGCACCACCTGGTGCCCCTGCTCCACGTATTGTTCGATGCGACCGTCATCGATCTCGCCATGGGTCACGGCGCGGATGTAGGCAATGGCCTCCTCCGCCGAATCCTCGCCGCCGAGGGCTGCGATACGGTGGTTGCAAGGTATCCAGATACCGCCACCGGACACCGCCGAGGTGCCGCCATAGCGATCGCTCTTTTCCACCACCAGCACCGTCGAACCGAGGTCTCGGGCCCGCAGCGCAGCGGTCATGGCGCCGGCTCCCGATCCCACCACCAGTACGTCGCAACGCTCGTCCCATTGCAGGCTGTTCGCGCTCATCGGGTTACTCCCTTGTTGTTCTGTATGCGCAATCCAGCCGGATTCTCGACAGCCCTCCTCGCAACAACATCGTCCGTTGGGACTAGCGGAAGGCGCCTGATGCCGGGCCGTTCCGCTTAGTCTTTTCGGACGATGTTGCGCCCTCTCGGTGACCACATAGTCAGCCCCGCCACACTCAACTCAATCTTGGGCCTGGCGGAACGAGCTGTGCCCAGACACGCCGAGAGCGACATCATGATAAGAACAAGAAAGGGTCATCCCCTTGCGCCGCTTCACTCCGCGATCCGCATTGCCTGCGTGGGACTCGCCCTTGGCCAGGCCGGGCAGAGCCACGCCCTGGCCTTCCAGCCCAACGAAGACCTGAAGATTTCCTGGGACACGACCCTCACCTACGCCCTCGCCTGGCGTACCGAGTCCCGCGATCATGCGCTGTCCAACGGTTTCCCGAATCCGGCCATCGCCAACATCGATGACGGCAACAACGCCTTCGACAAGGGCAGCCTCATCAACAACCGCGCCAGCTTCCTCACCGAGGCCAACTTCAACTGGCGTCAGGACTTCGGCCTGTTCATGCGTGCCAGCGGTTTCTACGACGACGTCTACAACCGCAGCAACGACAACGGCACCGGCACCTCCAACTGCCTCGCCGGTGGTGGCTGCTCGAAGGCCAACCACTTCCCCCACGACACCATCGACCAGCATGGCAAAGACGTGCGCATGCTCGACTCCTACGTCTACGGTGCCTGGGATATGGGCGGTCACGACCTCAACCTGCGCCTCGGCGACCAGGTCGTGAGCTGGGGTGAAAGCCTGTTCATCAGCAACGGCATTTCCTCCGCGATGAGCCCCGCCGATGGCACCAAGGCCAACACGCCGGGTGTCGAGATCAAGGAGATCTTCCTGCCGGTCGGCCAGCTCTTCGGCCAGATCAGCGTCACCGACAATCTCGGCCTGCAGGCCTACTACCAATACGACTGGGACAAGACCGAGATCGACGGCGTCGGCAGCTACTTCTCGGTCACCGACCAGATGGACAAAGGCGGCTTCACCGACGCCTTCGGCCTGACCCGCCGGATCGAAGACGACAAGCCCAGCGACGACGGTCAGTACGGCGTGGCCATGACCTACGTGGCCGAGTCGCTGAACAACACCGAGTTCGGCCTCTACTACATCCGCTTCCACGACAAGGCGCCGACCCTGGACTTCCTCACCAACTGGAACACCGCCCAGTACCAGGTGCGCTACTTCGACAACATCGACCTCTACGGTGCGAGCTTCTCCACCGTGCTCGGCGAAACCAACGTCAGCGGTGAAGTGAGCTACCGCGATGGCCAACCGGTGCTCGTGGATACCGGCCTCACCCCGCATGCGGTGCGCGCCGAGACCCTGCAGGCGCAGGTGTCCTTCATCCATTCCTTCGGCGACCAGCCCTTTGCCGACAACACCACCCTGACCGGTGAGGTTGGCTACAACGAGGTGCTCGACAACGACCGCGCACCCAGCTTCAACGTCTTCGTCCCGGACGGTTTCGGCGGCGCGGTGCCCATCACCACCAACAACACCGACGAGCTCTACAACGACAAGAAGGCCTGGGGTTACACCCTCAACCTGTCGCTGGACTACCTGAACATCTTCGAAGGCTGGGACCTGACCATTCCGCTGATCTACAGCCAGTCCCTCGGTGGCGATTCCTCCATGGCCGGCAGCTTCGGCATGGGTGAAGGCGACGACCGCCTCGGCGTCGGCACCACCTGGCGCTACCTCAACAACTTCACCATCGAGGCTCGCTACAACGCCTTCCTCGGCGACGCCGGCGATACCCCGCTGGCCGACCGCGACAACTTCGGCCTCAGCGCCAAGTACAGCTTCTGATCCACCGCAGCAGGAGAGACGAGATGCAAGCGCACAACAACAAACCGCTCCTCATCGCCCTCTTCGCCGCCAGCCTGGCCAGCACTCCCGTGCTGGCCAAGGTCAGCCCCGAAGAAGCCGCCCGACTTGGCAAGGACCTGACGCCCATGGGCGCCGAGATGGCCGGCAACGCCGATGGCAGCATTCCCGCATGGAGCGGCAAGTGGGTGGGCGTGCCAGCCCATGTGAAGTTCGACGGCACCGGCACCAAGCGCCCCGATCCCTATGCGGGCGAAAAGCCGCTGTTCACCATCACCGCGGCCAACGTGGAGCAATACAAGGACAAGCTGTCCGACGGCCAACTGGCCCTGTTCAAACGTTATCCGGACACCTACCGGATCGTGGTCTACCCCACCCACCGCGATTTCCGCTTCTCCCCCGTGGTGGAAGCCAACATCAAGCAGAACGCGCTAAGCGCCGAACTGGTCAACGACGGCAATGGCGTGGTCAATGCCTTCGGCGGCTCGCCCTTCCCCATCCCGAAGAACGGCTACGAGCTGATGTGGAACCAGAACCTTCCGGCGCGCGCCTGGAAGGAAGAAGCCACCTACAACATGTCCCTGGTGCTGGCCAACAACAGCCGTGTGAACGAGAAGGTCGGCTACCAGATCCTCTCGCTCTGGGATGACCCCAGAGGGTCGGTCCAGGGCTTCGACGGCACCCAGGCGTGCGCGATGATCAGCACCCAGGAACCGGCCCGCAAGAAAGGCGAGATCATCCTCAGCTGCGACTTCACCGATCCGCTGGCCAAGCCGCGCCAAGCCTGGCAGTACCTGCCCGGAAACCGCCGCGTGCGTCGCGCGCCCACCATCGGCTATGACACGCCATACGGTGCCGGCGGCTTCCGCGTGATGGACGAAGACCGCCTGTTCAACGGCGCCCCGGACCGTTACGACTGGAAGCTGGTGGGCAAGAAGGAGATGTACATCCCCTACAACAACTACGCCCTGGACGACCCGGACCTGCCCGCCAGTGAACTCACCGGCGCCACCGGCCACATCAACCCCGACTACGTGCGCTTCGAGCTGCACCGCGTCTGGGTGCTGGAAGCCACCCTCAAGCCCGGCAAGCGCCACGTCTACGGTAAGCGCGTGTTCTATCTCGACGAGGACAGCTGGGCCGCCGCGCTGGGCGACAACTACGACGGCAAGGGCCAGCTCTGGCGCACCAACACCCAGACCTCGGTGTACGCCTATGAGATCCAGGCCTTCCACGCCCGCGTAGCGGTTTACCAGGACCTGATCGCCGGTTCCTACCTGGCCGACCGCCTGGTCAACGGCCTGACCTCGGCGAAGCTGAACGACGCGGCCTTCGACGCCAGCTACTTCACCGCAGCCAACCTGCGCAAGCTCGGCAAATAAGCCGCGCGCCTCCCTGGCACCCTGCCGCGCAGAGCGGCGGGGCCAGGGCTTCCCCGCAACCTCCACGGAAGCCATGCACATGTTCATGAGAAATCCCGCGCCTCTGTTGGGCGCCCTGCTCGTTGCCGGCATTGCCAGTGCCCCCGCCCTGGCCAAGGTCAGCCCCGAAGAAGCCGCTCGCCTGGGCCAGGAACTGACCCCCACCGGCGCCGAAAAAGCCGGCAACGCTGACGGCAGTATTCCGGCCTGGAGCGGCAAGTGGCGCGGGGCCCCGTCCCAGGTGCAATTTGCCGGAAGCGGCAACAAGCACCCTGATCCCTACGCGGGCGAACAACCGCTGTTCACCATCACCGCCGCGAACATGGCGCAGTACGCCGACCAACTTTCAGATGGGCAGAAAGCGCTGTTCCAGCGCTATCCAAAGAGCTTCACCATGCCCGTCTACCCGAGCCACCGGGACTTCCGCTACGCCCAGTGGGTCGAGGATGCGATCAAGCAGAACGCCCTGAACGCCGAGCTGGTCAACGATGGCAACGGCGTGACCAACGCCTATGGCGGCGCGCCGTTCCCCATCCCGAAGAACGGCTACGAGCTGATGTGGAACCACAACCTCCACACCGTGGCCTGGAAGGAAGACGCCACCTACAAGATGGCCCTGACCCTGGCCAACGGTAATCGCCAGTTCGAGCTGGTGAACTACAAGATCCTCTCGCCGTGGACCGATCCCCAGGGCAACGCCGGCGCCTTCAACGGCATCCAGGCGCACTTCATGATCACCACCATGGAACCCACCCGGAAACGGGGCGAGATCTTCCTCGGCAACGAATTCACCGACCCGCTGGCCCAGCCGCGCCAGAGCTGGCAATACCTTCCCGGCAACCGTCGCGTAAGGCGCGCGCCCACCGTGGCCTACGACACCCCGTACGGCGCCGGCGGCTTCCGCGTGATGGACGAGGATCGCCTGTTCAACGGGGCCCCCGACCGCTACGACTGGAAACTGGTGGGCAAGAAAGAGCTGTACATCCCCTACAACAACTACCGGCTCGACGACCCGGCGGTGAAGCTCGACCAACTGCTGTCCACCAACGGCCACATCAACCCGGAATACATGCGCTACGAGAAGCACCGCGTCTGGGTGCTGGAAGCCACCCTGAAGCCCGGCAAACGCCACGTCTACGGCAAGCGCGTGATGTACCTGGACGAAGACACCTGGGCCGCCGCCCTGGCCGACAACTACGACGGCAAGGGCCAGCTCTGGCGCACCAACATGCAAGCTTCGATCTACGCCTATGAGCTGCAGGGCTTCCATGCCCGCGTCGCGGTCTATCACGACCTGATCGCCGGCTCCTACCTGGCCGACCGCCTGATCAACGACCAGGACGCGCCGAAGCTCAATGCCAGCGACTTCGACGCCAGTAACTTCACAGTCGCGAGCCTGCGCAAGCAGGGTCGCTGATCCCGCGCATGTCGGGAGGCGATGCCGCAATGGCGTCGCCTCCCGGCAGCAGTTGCAACAGCACCCTCGAAAGCCTGTAACCAATCGACCCTAGGGTCAGCTTTTTCCAAACAGCCCCACCTCACGAGGAAACAACAATGAAAACGCTGTTGAGCGCCGGCATCTGCCTGGCCGCCCTTGGCCTGTCCGCGCAGGCCAGTGCCCTGAACATCCTCCTGACCAACGACGACGGCTGCCGCGCTCCCGGCATCGACGCCGTCTACCAGGCGCTGGTCGCCGCCGGCCACCAGGTCACCCTGGTCGGCCCGCAGAACGACAGCAGCGGCATCGGCGCGGCCAGCGTCGTAGTGCCCGGCCAGGCCGTCGCCATTACCCAGCTCGCCCAGGACAAGTACTGCGTCGGCGCTCCCGCCGGCTATACCCCGCCGGCTGGCAAGACCTCCGCCATCGGTACGCCGGTAGACTCGGTGAACGTGGGCCTCGACCTGCTGCTCAAGGACAACCGCCCGGACCTCGTGGTCTCCGGCACCAACTTCGGCGACAACGTCGGCCCGCTGACGCAGATGTCCGGCACCGTCAACGCAGCCGTCCGCGCCATGTTCAAGGGCGTGCCGGCAGTGGCCGTGTCCACCGCCATCGACCTGCAACTGATCGCCCAGAACCCGCAGGCGGGCTACCAGAAAACCCTCAACGCCATGGACGACACCGCGCGCTTCGCCGTCCGCGTGATCGACCGCGCCGCCGCCATCGGAGCCGAGTCCAAGCGCATCTGCGAGAAGAGCCACGGCAAGGCCAGGCCCCACTGCGAGACCAACGTGATCGGTCTGCCAGGCAACACCGGGCTGAACATCAACTACCCGGCGCTGGAGTCGGGCGAAGTGACCGGCGTGGCCTTCGCGCCGATCAGCGATTGGGGCAACGTGGTCTTCCAGCCGCAGCAAGGCGCTGACGGCGTGGTACGGGTGAACCTCGTCCCGCCGCCCGCCCCCACCGCCGAGCAGAAGCAGGGTGACTCCTACCAGCTGTCCCTCGGCAAGGCAGTGATCACCCCCATCGACGGCAACTACACCGCCTCCGCGCTGGTCCAGGCGCAGGCGAAGCTGATGCTGGGTAGCGTGAAGCCCTAAGCTTTCGGTGATAGAAAAAGCCCCGCATTCTCGGGGCTTTTTTGTGCGGCCTGTGCGGACCTGATACCGCGCCACGTTGGGCTTCGCTGCGCTCGCGGAACGCCGCCCGGACCAACCTACAAAAGCGCTTCGGGGAATGCTTCACGAGTCACGAGCCGGGCTCTTGTAGGGGCGAATTCATTCGCCAAGGGATGCGAAGCGTCCCCGGGAAATACCAGGCCGATCCTGCGGATCGGTTGGCGAATGAATTCGCCGCCACAAGGGAAAAGCAGCGTCGAGTCAGGCAAACACCGCCGGCTGGTTCAGCACGCAGCGAATCCCGCCCGGCAACCCCATGCTGGCCACGCACTGATTGCAGTGGGTGCAGGCGCTGCGCCAAGTGGCGCCTTCGTGCTGAAGGCGTTGCGGCAGCTGCGGGTCATTGAGCAGGGCGCGGCCGAGCGCGAGGAAATCGAAGCCTTCCTCCGCTGCCTTCGCCATGCCTTCGCCGCTAGACACGCCGCCGAGGTACACCAGCGGCATGCTCACGGCGCGCCGCATCTGCCGGGCGAGTTCGAGGAAGTACAGTTCCTCGAATGGCAGGTCGGGGAAGCTGGCGCCGCCGAACCATTTCATGGCGGTGCGCTGCAACGGGTTCTTCTCCAGCGGCACCATCTGTGCCAGCGGGCTGTCGCCGCGGAAGAGGAACATCGGCGTGCGGCTGACCAGCCCGCCGCTCATGACGATGGCGTCCAGCCCTGCGTCTTCCAGCAGGCGCGCGGCCTGGCAAGCTTCTTCGATCTGCAGGCCACCGGCGAAGCCATCGCTGAGATTGAGCTTGGCCAGAATCGGGAAATCGCGCCCCACCGCTCCACGCACAGCGGCCAGCACCTGCAGTGGCAGGCGCATGCGGTTTTCCAGCGTGCCGCCGTAGGCGTCACGGCGCTTGTTCAGAGCCGGCGAAATGAACTGGCTGAGCAGGTAGCCGTGGCCCATGTGGATTTCGATGGCATCGAAGCCCGCATCGCGGACCAGGCTGGCCGCTGCTGCGTACTCGGCGACGGTGCGACCGATGTCGGCGATGCCCATGGCACCGCCGAAGGGAATGCCCGAGAACAGGCCGTACTGGTTGATGCAGGCACTCGGGCCGCGAGGGCGTGGAATGTTCAGCGGACGGTTGCGGCTGAAGTAGCCGCAGTGGGCCAGTTGGGCGGAAATGGCGCCGCCTTCGGCGTGCACGGCGGCCGTCAGGCGTTGCAGCTGCGGGAAGATGCCGGCGTGCATCCACATCTGGTCGGGGAAGGTCAGGCCATCGGGCGACACGCCGCAATAGGCCACGGTGGTCAGACCGACGCCGCCGCGAGCCATGCTCGTGTGATGTTCGATCAGGTCGTCGCCGGGAATCCCGCCCGGGCACATGCCTTCGAAGGTGGCCGTCTTGATCAGCCGATTGCGCAGCTGAAGCCCGGCCAGTCGAGCCGGTTGCAGCAGACTGTCGAGGTGCTGGTTCATGCCTGCTCCCGATCGAAGGGGACGAATTCGGCGACCTCCAGCTCGAAGCCGGACACCGCCTTGTAGTTCACCGGAAAGCTCAGCAGGCGCATCTTGCGCACGCCGACGTCCCGCAGGATCTGCGCACCGACGCCCAGTGTGCGCTGCGGAAAACTGGGCGGGCGCGGTTTCTGCGAGCCTTGCTGGAGCTGCTCGATCACTGTGGCGGGAGTTTCCTGGTGCGCCAAGAGCACCACAACGCCTGCGCCCTCCTCCGCCACCTTTGCCAGGGAGCGGTCGAGGTTCCACTGGTTCGGGTGGCTGTCGAGCAGGTCCCGCAGGGTTTCCGCAGCCTGTACCCGCACCAGCGCCGGCCGGTCGCGGCGGACTTCGCCACGTACCAGGGCCAGGTGCAGTTGCCCCTCGTAGTCGTCCAGGTAGGTGATGACGCGGAACTCGCCGTGACGGGTCTGGAGCGGGTACTCGCCCGAACGGCGGATGGTGCCTTCATGGAGGATGCGGTAGTGAATCAGATCGGCCACGCTGCCCAGCGGCAGGCCGTGCCGCTGCGCGAAGTCGCGCAGGGCCTGGCCGCGCGCGGGCTCGCCATCCTCATCGAGAATGCTCACCAGCACAGCGGCCGGCATCAGGCCGGCGAGGCGCGCCAGGTCGCACGCGGCCTCGACATGTCCGGCACGCTGCATCACGCCGCCCGGCTGGGCACGCAGGGGGAAGATATGACCGGGCTGCACCAGGTCGCTTGCAGCGCTCGCCGGGTCCACCGCGACTGCTACCGTGCGCGCGCGATCGGCCGCCGAGATGCCGGTGGAAACCCCGGTGCGCGCCTCGATGGACAGGGTGAACCCCATGCCGTGGCGGGCTCGCGAGTTGGGCACCATGAGTTCCAGGCCGAGGGCCTTGCAACGCTCCTCGGTAAGTGCCAGGCAAATCAGCCCGCGTGCTTCGCGGGCCATGAAGTTGATGGCGGCGGCATCGGCGCGGCCGGCGGCGATCACCAGCGAGCCTTCACCTTCGTCTTCGTCGGTCACCACCAGCATCGCGCCGCTGGCCATGGCCTCGATCAGTCGCTGCGGGCTGTCCATGGGCACTCCTTTCAGTTCAGTGCGCGGCGCAGGTCGGCACAGGCGGATTCGAGCGCTGCCTGGGCCCGACTGACGAACGCGGCCATGCTGATGAATCCGTGGATCATGCCTTCGCAACGCTCGACGCGGACTTGCACCCCGGCTTTATGCAGGCGCTGGGCAAAGGCTTCGCCTTCATCGCGCAAGGGGTCGTACTCGGCGCTGATCAGGGTGGTGGGTGGCAGGCCGGCCAGGTCCTCGGCGCGCAAGGGGGACGCCAGGGCGTCGTCGACCAGTTCGGTGCGCGGCAGGTATTGGCTCCAGAACCAGCGCATCTGTTCACGGGTGAGGAAGTAGCCCTCGGCAAAGGCGTCATGGGATGCGCTGTCGCAACGGGCGTCGGTGGCCGGATAGAACAGGCATTGCCAGGCAATGCGCGGGCCCTTGCGGATGTGCGCCAGTCGGCTCACGGCTATGGCCAGGTTGCCCCCGGCACTGTCCCCGGCCAGGGCCAGACGGCTGGCGTCGAAGCCCAGTTCACGGGCCCGTTCCACCAGGTCGCAGGTGGCGCGGTAGCAGTCGTGGGGCGCCGCCGGGAAGCGGCTTTCCGGCGCCAGTCGGTAGGCCACCGACACCACCACGGCGCTGCACAGCCGCGCAAGGCTACGGCAGAGGTTGTCGTGGGTATCGAGGTTGCCGATGACGAAGCCACCGCCGTGGAAGAACACCAGCAGCGGGAGATCGTTGCGATCCTCCGGGCGGTAGAGGCGCGCATCCAGCTCGCCTTCAGCGCCGGCCAGTTTGAGATTGCGCACTTCGAACAGGCGTTCACCGGGAATCGGTGGCATCAGGTTGTCGCAGAACTGACGGTACTGCACGGGGTCGAGCTGGCTGTAGTCCGGTTGCGGCATGCCGCTGAATTGCTGGAGCACGGCGGCGATCTGGGGATCGAGGGACATGGTGGCGGTCCTTAGGCTTCGGCCATCTGGAAGACCGGGTTGGTCTCGTCGAGGATGCTGGAGAGGCGCCGTTCCAGCGCCGGTTTGAAGTTCTTGTGGGGCAGCAGCCAGAAGCGTCCGGCCTCGATGCCGGCGAAGACTTCGCGAGCAAGGTCACGCGGGTCCATGCCCTGGCGGATGCTGCTGTCGAGCAACGCGTCGAGCTGGCCGGTGGCGGCACCTGCGACACGGTTGGACGTCATGATGTCGCTGGCCACGGGCCCCGGGCAGAGCACCGCCACAGCCACCTGGGACTGCAACACGGCCAGCTCGTAGTGAAGGGTTTCGGACAGTGCCACCACCGCCTGCTTGCTGACGGTGTAGGGACCGAGCATGGGGCTGCAGACCAGCCCGGCCAGGGACGCGGTGTTGACCACCTGTGCCGGGCGTTGCTGGGCGAGCAGCAGCGGGACGAAGCTGCGGATGCCGTTGATCACGCCACCGAGGTTGATATCCAGCAGGCGCTGCCAGCGGCTGGCCTCGATCTCCCAGCTGAAGCCGGTCTGCATGATGCCGGCATTGTTGAACAGCAGATCGACGCCGCCGAAGCGTTCGACAGCGAGATCGCGCAAGGCATCCACCTGGTCAGCGTCCCCCACGTCGGCTACGCGGCTGACCACTTCGACACCCTGTTCCTGCAACTGCGCGACAAGGCCCGCCAGGCGCTGCGGGTCCACATCGCTCAGCACCAGACGCAGACCACGTGCGCCCCCTTCTTCCGCCAGGCCGCGACCTATGCCGCCGGCCGCACCGGTGATCACCGCCACCTGGCCCTGTTCGATTCGCATGGCTGACGCCCCTTGCTCTTGTTGTTGTCGGAGCCAGTAGAGCCGCTTCGGCTGGCCAATCCATCGTCCGAGCGGACGAGGGCGTGACTCACTCGGCGACTTGCAGGACCTGCTTGCGCCGCACGCGGCCCTGCTGGAGGCGTTCGTGAGCACCGGCCACCTCGGCCAGCGGCAGCAGGTCGAGGGCCGGTGGGCGCACTCGGCCAGCGGCCAGCAGGGCGGCGATGCGTCCAAGCATTTCGCCGCTGGGCATGCGGCTGTAGGCCACTGCCGTGCGCAGTCCGCGGCGAGCCGCTTCGGCATGGTCGGGGCCAGAATCGCCCGGTGCCAGGGTAAGGATGGCGACGAGGGCACCGCCGGGGCGCAGCAGGTCGAGACCGTTCGGCAGGCTGCCGCCCCCGATGCAGTCGAGCACCAGGTCCACACCTTCCGGCGCCCACTGCCTGAGTGCCTTGTGGATATCTTCGGATCGATAGTCGATGGCGAGTTCGGCGCCCAGGACGCATGCCTGGCTGGCATTGGCAGCGCTGCACGTTGTGGCGATCCGCGCCCCGGCACAGCGGGCGAACTGAATGGCGAAGCCGCCTACCGCGCTGCCGCCACCATGAATCAGGACAGTCTGGCCGGGACGCAGCGCGCCCTCTTCGAGCAGGCCGGTCCAGGCTGCCAGTGCCGGAGTCGGCACGGCCGCAGCTGCAGCGAAATTGAGGTTCTCCGGCATGGGCACCAGGGAATCGCGGGATACGCAGGCGTACTCGGCGTAGGCCCCCCATTTGCCGGCCCCAACATCACTCTGGGCGAAGACCCGGCTGCCGAGGGTCAGGTCGTCCACGCCCTCACCCAGTTCGGCAACGGTGCCGGCGAGGTCGAAGCCGAGAATGAAGGGGAAGCGATAGTCGAGGAAGCCGCCCAGGTAACCCTCGCGACACTTCCAGTCCGCCGGGTTGACCCCGGCGCAGACCACTCGCACCAGCACTTCACCAGCGCCGGGTCGGGGGCGTTCGACTTCCGTCAGTTGCAGTACCTCGGCTCCACCAAGGCGTTCGATGACCACTGCGCGCATGCGAGTCTCCGAGTCAGTTGTCTGGATAAGCGGCGACCCTGCCAAGCAGGCTCGCCTGGAAGGGACAGAAGGCATGGGCGATGGCGTCCACCGCCCAGTCCGGGCAATCCGGGTCGAACCAGCGGTCCACCCAGGCCCAGTGAAAGGGATGGCTGAGGTATTCCCCCAGCAGATCGTCGACCCGGGCGAATTCCTGTTGCCAGACATGGGTCCAGTGCCCCGGGGACGATACCCGCGACAGTTGCCAGTTGCGGATGCCGGGCATGTAGGCAGGCATGCACAGCAAGTCCCGTTCCAGCGCCGTGCGTTGTTGCGCGCTTGCCTGGGGACGAACGCGCAGCAGTAACGTGCGCCAGATTCCACCCTGCATGACCGGCTCCCTGAGCCCGCCACCGATCCGCTGATAGGGAACGCGCTGGACGCTGGCAAGGCCGGGAACGCGGCTGAGGATGTCGTCAAGGGAAGCGGGGGCCGACTCGGCGAACAGCAGGTCGAGGGTGCAATCGGCGGCGCCCCAGCTACCGGGTAGGTTCGCGCCAAAGCCCAAATGCAGCAGGCCGGGCGATGCCTGGAGGCTTTCACGCAGGTGATAGTCGACGGCGGCCGGGGCCGAACCCTGGGCGAGCGTCAGTTGCAGGGTCTCACTCCACATGGGGCGCCTCCAGCGAGTTCCCAGCTGGGCCGAGTACGTGACGGCGACGCCCACTGCAGTCGGACTCCACCAGGTCCCAGAAGGCCCGTACCTCGGCGCCCGCACTGCTGCGCATGGCGTAGTAGGCCCAGACATCGGCCACCTGCCAAAGCAGCCAGAGGGTGTTCGTCTGTCCTGGTATTTCGACCGGTGGCGAGACCCAGCGCTGCTCCAGGGTCAGGCCGCGTGTCGCACAGGCCGGCAGATAGAGACGCTCAAGCGCCTCCAGCACCGGCGCGAGCCGCGCAGGGGCCAGCGGTATTTCATCGAGTATGTGGATCACCCTCGGGCACTCCTGGTCGTGGCTTCCGTCCGCAGTAAAACCGCGACGCCGACCAGGGCCATCGTCCGATCAGACGATGCCGGGAAATGCTGGCTCCGCAGAATCCGTTCAGTGCATCCGCTGCGCCGGTCTGCCTGAGCCGCAAGCAGCCCTCGAGAACCCCGATGGGAGAACAAGAACATGAGTACCCTGCACCGAATCGAAGCCAAGCAGCTGGAACCGCGCTTCGCGCGAGGCTGGCATTGCCTGGGGCTGGCCGCGCAGTACCGCGACGGCAAGGCGCACCGCCTGGATGTGTTCGGCACCCGCCTGGTGGCCTTCGCCGGGGAAGACGGACAAATCCGCATCCTCGACGGCTTCTGCCCGCACATGGGCGCGGACCTGAGCCAAGGCTGCGTCGAAGGCGACGCAATCCGCTGTCCCTTCCACGAATGGCGCTGGCGCGCCGACGGCGTGTGCGATGACATCCCCTACGCCAAGCGCATCCCCCCACGGGCGAAGATCAAGTCCTGGCCGGTGTCGGAGCAGAACAATCTGCTGTTCGTCTGGAACGATCCGGAAGGCAATGGGCCGATCGAGGAGCAGGCGATCCCGCGCATCGACGCGTGCTTCAACGATGAGTGGGCCGACTGGGAAGTGGCAGAGCTGAAGATCGACACCAACTGCCGCGAGCTGATCGACAACATCTCCGACATGGCTCACTTCGACGCGGTGCACGGCACCGACCTCAACCACTTCAGCAACACCTTCGAGCGCCACATGGCGGTGCAGGTGATGCGCGGCAGCAGCGCGCGCCTGTCCGGCGACAGTGAGCTGACCACGGTGGCGACCTACTACGGCCCGGCCTACCAGATCACCGAAATGACCGGCGCCATGGGCGGCGTGCCGATCCATTCGATCCTGCTCAACTGCCACGTTCCCATCGACCTGAACAGCTTCACCCTGCGCTACGGCGTGCTGGTGAAGAAGGTGCCCGGGCTGACCGACGAGCAGAACCGCGAAATGGCCAAGGCCTACGTGCAGCAGGCCCAGAACGCCTTCTATGAAGACGTGGCCATCTGGCACAGCAAGACCCGTGTGGACAACCCGCTGCTGTGCGATGGCGACGGACCGGTCTACCAGCTGCGCAAGTGGTACGACCAGTTCTACACCGACATCGCCGAGCTGCCTGCGAGCCTCGCCGAGCCGCGTTCCTTCGTTGTTCTGGACATCACCGAAACCGCTTGATTCCGGTAGGGATCGATCGTCTCCCGATCAGTGGGAGACGATCAGCCTTGATGAATGATCCCGTTAGTCTGTAAGAAGCTTCCTACAAAAATAAAAAGCGGTTCAGATATGGCACACAATCTCACGCTCGACGAGTTCAGCGGGATGCTCGGCAACCTCTATCAGGGACCGCTGGAAGACATCCCCTGGGCAACCTTTCTCAATCAGTTGAACCAGTACCTGCAGAGCAAGTACGTCACGTTCATCCTGCGGCCGCCGAGCGAACACGCCGAAGGTCTGATGGTGAACACCACGGGTAGCTCTTCCGAAGTCACGGCGTCCTACAACAAACACTTCTTCGCCCTGGACCCCTTCGTCGATCTGCCCAACCGGCAGGTGGTGACCAATACCGAATTCCTTTCCCGCACGGAATGGGAAGAGTCGGAGTTCTTCAAGAGTTTCCTGGAGCCGGTGGGTGTGTTCCACATCCTCGGCGCCGACATCCGGACCAGTGACGGCGCGCAATGCCGCATCCGCGTCAGCCGGGGCCGTGAGGATGTGGAATTCACTGAAGACGACAAGGCGCTGGTGGCGCAGTTCATTCCTCACCTGGAACGCTCGATCAAGATCCACATGCAGCTCAACCGCATCGAGACCGAGCGCAATCTGTATGCCGGTGCGGTGGACCAGCTTGCCGTGGGCACCATCATCCTGGACGAGGACGGCAAGGTGCTGCAGACCAACCGCGTGGCTGAACGCCTGCTTCACGACAAGGACGGTCTCAAGCTGGTCAACGATGGGCTGCAAGTGGGTAACCCACGGGATACCCAGGAATTCCGCCGCCTGGTGAAGCAGGCCCTGCAATCGCAGAAGAACAACCTGCCCTCGGTAGTGGAGGCCCTGCGCGTGCAGCGGCCGTCCGGCAAGGCAGACCTCGGCATCATCGTGCGTTCGGTGCCGCTGTCGGCCTGGAACGAAGGCAAGCAGTGTCCGTCGGTGGTGATTTTCATCAGCGATCCGGAACAGGAATCCAGCGCCCCCCAGGAGATCGTCAAGGCGCTGTTCGACCTGACACCCGCCGAAGCCCAACTGGCCATGCTGCTGGCCAACGGCCTGACCCTGGACGAGGCCTCCGACGCCCTGGGAATCAGCCGCAACACCGCCCGGGCGCACCTGCGCTCGACCTTTTCCAAGACCGGCGTAACCCGCCAGACCATGTTGGTGCGGTTGATCCTGCGCAGCGTGGCGACACTGGGCTGAGCGCTCTGCCCCACGCTGAGCGTTTTTTGTAGGAGCGAGCTTGCTCGCGAACACCCCCGGCGCACGACCCTTCGCCAGCAAGCTGGCTCCTACAACGGGTGCGGCGCTGGGCTGAGCGTTTTTTTGTAGGAGCGAGCTTGCTCGCGAACACCCCCGGCGCACGCCCCTTCGCCAGCAAGCTGGCTCCTACAACGGGTGCGACGTCTGGGCTGAGCGTTTTTTGTAGGAGCGAGCTTGCTCGCGAACACCCCCGGCGCACGCCCCTTCGCCAGCAAGCTGGCTCCTACAACGGGTGCGGCGCTGGGCTGAGCGTTTTTTTGTAGGAGCGAGCTTGCTCGCGAACAACCCCCGAGCACGCCCCTTCGCCAGCAAGCTGGCTCCTACAGCGGGTGCGGCGCTGGGCTGAGCGTTTTTTGTAGGAGCGAGCTTGCTCGCGAACAACCCCCGCGCATGACCGTTCGCCAGCAAGCTGGCTCCCACAGCCCCGGCGGCCTGGCTGTGACGTAGTCCATCCAGACGATGCCCCGGGCTCCGATGCGCGCGACGCTCTGTCAGGTCCGCCACGGGAGCCCGCCATGCGCAGCCTGCCCACCATCCTCAAGACCGAACTGCGCGCCAGGAGCGACTGGTTCCAGATCGAAGCCCTGCACCTGGAGTTCGCCAACGGCCAGCAGCGGGTTTATGAGCGTTTGCGGGGCTCCGGCTATGAATCGGTGCTCGTCGTCGCACTGGCCGATCCCCAGCACGTGCTGCTGGTGCGCGAATACGCCGTCGGTGTGGAGCAGCGGGTGCTGGGGCTGCCCAAGGGCGGGGTCGAGCCCGGGGAAACCACGCTCCAGGCGGCCAATCGCGAATTGATGGAGGAAGTCGGCCTGCGCGCCGGACACCTCCGTGAACTGGGCGTGCTGACCCTGGCGCCCGGACACCTGTGCCACAGCTGCCGCGTGGTGCTGGCCGAAGACCTGCAGCCCTGCCCTGCCACGGGTGATGAGCCGGAGCCCCTGGAGGTCATTCAGGTCCCCCTGTCAAAGCTGTCGACCCTGGTGGCGTCGGGTGAGCTGCAGGAAGCGCGCGCCATTGCCGCACTGTTCATGGCACTCAGCAGGTCGCCCCGGATCTAGTCCATTCGGACGAGGCGGCTTGTCGCAGCAATTCCTAGTCTTGCCCCATAACAAGATGTCCCTCCGTTGCAGAGGAATGACCATGACAACAAGAAGAAAGCTGTGCCTCGCCGTCGCTATCTGCGCCTTCGGTGCTGCCTACACTGCAGTGCTGATGCGCCCCCTGCCGCAGCCCCTGGCCGCAACCCAGTACTGCCCGCCCTCGTATCCCACCTGCATCATGCCGGTTGCCACCATAGGGTCGATGTTGCGCTGATCGCTGTGCTGCGGCACCCCGCGACCGGATGCCGCACAGCTGCCTTGGATTTGATCACAAGGTGCCCACGCCAAGCGGGTTGCGGCCTGGCGCCCCACTCCGGCTCATCTGATATGGTTTTTGCCGGCTGATCTGAATCTGTTTTGCCCATCAGTGCCTTTCTATAGTCCGTCTCGCCGTAACAGCCTGATGGGCACTGATCATGAGCGAGAGAATTCCAGCGCAGGTAATAGAGGTCACCCCCAGCCTGCCGCCGATTGCAAGCAAACCCCTTTCCGCCTCCAACGGACCTGTCCACACCCGTAGCTTTACCGGTTTCTACCGTGACCTGCGCCGCGTCGGCGCGGGCCTCCTGTGCCTGCTGTTCTTCGGCACCCTCTGGCTCGACTGGGATGGTCGCCAGGCGGTGCTATGGAGCCTGGAAGACAGCAAGTTCTATATCTTCGGCGCCACCTTCTGGCCCCAGGACTTCATCCTGCTGTCGGGGCTGCTGATCATCTGCGCCTTCGGCCTGTTCTTCATCACGGTGTTCGCCGGCCGCGTCTGGTGCGGCTACACCTGCCCGCAGAGCGTGTGGACCTGGATGTTCATGTGGTGCGAGCAGGTCACCGAAGGCGACCGCAATCAGCGCATGAAGCTGGCCGCCGCGCCCTGGAGCGCAAGCAAGTTGCTGCGCCGCTCCGCCAAGCACGGCCTCTGGCTGGCCATCAGCCTGGCAACCGCCATCACCTTCGTCGGTTACTTCACGCCGGTGCGCGAGCTGGTGGCGAACCTGGCCACCTGGGAAGTCGGCGGGACGGCACTGTTCTGGGTGATCTTCTTCACCGCCGCCACCTATATAAATGCAGGCTGGATGCGCGAGCAGGTGTGCATCCACATGTGCCCGTACGCCCGCTTCCAGAGCGTGATGTTCGACAAGGACACGCTGATCGTTTCCTACGACGCCACCCGCGGCGAGTCCCGTGGGCCGCGCAAGAAAGGCAGCGACCCCAAGGCCCAGGGCCTGGGGGACTGCATCGATTGCCAGATGTGCGTGCAGGTCTGCCCCACTGGCATCGACATCCGCGACGGCCTGCAGATCGCCTGCATCGGCTGCGCCGCCTGCATCGACGCCTGCGACTCGATCATGGATCGCATGGGCTATGCCCGCGGGCTGGTGGGCTACAGTTCGGAGCGTGCGCTGGAAGGTGGCAAGACCCATCTGCTGCGACCGCGACTGATCGGTTACGCCATTGCCCTGCTGCTGATGATCGCCGCCCTCTTCTGGCTGGGAGCCACCCGTCCGCAGCTGTCGGTGGACGTGATCAAGGACCGTGGCATGTTCCGCGAGAATGCCGCCGGCGAGATCGAGAACATCTACAACCTCAAGCTGATCAACAAGACCCAGCGGGCGCAGCGCTACGTGGTGGAGCTGGAAGACGTTCCCGGCTTCCGCCTGCAGGGCGAGCACGAGGTCAGCATCGGTGCCGGCGAGATTCTCTCCCTGCCGGTTTCCGTGGCGCATACCGACGACAGCGGCCCGGCCGGTTCCCGCCCGGTGCGCTTCGTGGTGCGCAGCCTGGACGACCCGGCTACCGAGGCCAGCGCCAGCAGCACTTTCGTCAGCCCGAGGCGCTGAAGCATGGCCCGGGATCATGGCGGCGCACGCGCCGAGCGCTTAGAGTTGGGCACCGCATTGCCGCTGCCCAACCAGGAAAAGATGAAGCGCTACGAGAAATTCGCCGACGAGATCGCCGAACTGATTCGCACCGGGGTGCTGGCCCCTGGGCAGAAGGTGCCCTCGGTGCGCCACGCCAGCCGCACCTACGGCGTGAGCGCTTCCACCGTGTTCCAGGCCTACTACCTGCTGGAGAGCCGCGGGCTGATCATGGCCCGTGCGCGCTCGGGCTACTTTGTCTGCGAGCATGTGCGCCGGCCGCTGCCGGAACCCCAGCCCGGACCGAGGGAGGCCGCAACCACTGAGGTGGACGTCAGCGAACTGGTGTTCTCGGTGCTGAGCTCCATCAAGGACCCCGACACCGTGCCTTTCGGCTCGGCTTTCCCCAGCCCGGAACTGTTCCCCCTGCAGCGCCTGGCCCGCTCCATGGCCCATGCGGTGCGGGAGATGGACCCGCGCTCGACGGTGGCCGACATGACGCCGGGCAACCATGCCCTGCGCCGCCAGATCGCCCTGCGCTACATGGTCGGTGGCCTGCCGCTGCCCATCGAGGAACTGGTGATCTGCAACGGCGCGCTGGAGGCGCTGAACCTCTGCCTGCAAGTGGTGGCCCGCCCCGGTGACCTCGTCGCCATCGAGGCGCCAGCTTTCTATGCCAGCCTCCAGGTCCTCGAGCGGCTGAAACTCAAAGCAGTGGAAATTCCCGTGCACCCGCGCGATGGCATTGACCTGCAAGTACTGGAAGACAGCCTGGAACGGCTGCCGATCAAGGCCTGCTGGTTCATGAGCAACTTCCAGAATCCGCTGGGCGCCAGTCTTTCCGAAGACAAGAAACGCCAATTGGCGGCGCTGCTGGCCAAACACCAGGTGCCGATGATCGAGGACGACGTCTACGCCGAGTTGTACTTCGGCCAGCACGCGCCCAAACCGGTCAAGGCCTTCGACACCGAAGGCCTGGTGATGCATTGCAGTTCCTTCTCCAAGAGCCTGGCGCCCGGCTACCGGGTGGGCTGGGTGTCAGGTGGACGCTTCGCCGGGCAGATCGAGCGGCTGAAGCTGATGACCAGCATCTCCGCCTCGGTGCCAGCCCAGGCCGCCATCGCCGACTATCTGCAACATGGCGGCTATGACCGCCACCTGCGCAAATTGCGCTACGCCCTGGAAAGCCAGCGCAATGCGATGCTCGCGGCGGTTGCCCGACACTTCCCGGAGGAAACTCGCGTCAGCCGACCGGAAGGGGGCTACTTCCTCTGGCTCGAATTCCCCGAGCAGGTGGACTCGCTGCGTCTATTCCAACTCGCCCTGGCCCAGGGCATCAGCATCGCGCCCGGGCCGATTTTTTCGGCAACACGGCGTTTCGGCCATTGCGCTCGCCTCAACTATGGCCATCCCTGGAGCAACTCCAGTGAACAGGCAATGGAAACTCTCGGCAGGATAATCCGGTCTCTTCTGGGCAACTCCTGATACTGCAAGTGCAGATATCCGTCGCATGAATGGGAAGCTCCAACAATGGAGCTTTCCCGTTTGCTTATTATACTTGCGACTGTTCCAGCTGGGCTCTTAGAGAAATCGACATCTAATCCCAGATTATTCGCAGGGACTTTCAGTAGTACGCGGTAAAGTCCCCACTAGTTGCGAGTAACGAACATTGTCCTACAAGAAGGTCGCGTAGACGGCCTCTCCCGGGTGACCGACGCCTAGGAGGCAGAAGCCTCTAGATCACCCGTTGCAGCTGAAGACCATTAATCAGAGAGATGGATTAACCACGTGACGAAAGACGAACTGCGCGCCGAACTCGAGCGCCAGGCGCAACGTTACAAGGATGTATACGGTGGCGAAGTAACCACCTACGCTGCGCAAAGGGATCCCGAGCGCAAGCCCTGGCGAAAGAAACCCAGCCTGCTCGACAAGAGCTTCGAACGAGAGCTGGAGAAGATCGAGAAAGAGCTTAAAGAGGAACCCTGACAAATTGTCGCACCCGGCCAGCCTGGGGAACTTTCGTATTGATTTGCGACAACTTGCAGCAGGGATGCCAGGAACCGCTCGACGCTCGGGTCTGGGCGACGACCGGTTTTCTGGCATAATCGCGGCCCCTTCATGAGCCAGTCACACAACCTTCATGTTCGATCTCTTCAGTGGGCTAGATGCCTGGCTGGTGCTGAGCCTCTGTCTCGCCCTGGCATTCGTACTGACCTTCGAGTTCATCAACGGTTTCCATGACACCGCCAACGCGGTGGCCACTGTCATCTACACCAAGGCCATGTCGCCCTACCGGGCGGTGTTCCTTTCGGGAGTCTTCAACTTCCTCGGTGTGTTGCTGGGCGGCGTCGGCGTGGCCTATGCCATCGTCCACCTGCTGCCCGTGGAACTGCTGATCAACGTCAATACCGGCCATGGCCTGGCCATGGTGTTCAGCCTGCTCACCGCGGCCATCGCCTGGAACCTCGGCACCTGGTACTTCGGTATTCCGGCTTCCAGCTCCCACACCCTGATCGGTTCGATCCTCGGTGTCGGCCTGGCCAACGCCGTCCTGACCGAAGTTCCGCTTGCCGAAGGCGTGAACTGGGGCAAGGCCATCGATATCGGCCTGTCGCTGATCTTCTCGCCGGCAGCCGGTTTCCTGGTCGCGGCCCTGGTGCTGCTCAGCCTGAAGTGGCTGTATCCGCTGTCGAAGATGCACAAGACGCCGGAAACCCGTAAGGAACTGGACGAGAAGAAGCATCCGCCCTTCTGGAACCGCCTGGTGCTGGTGCTTTCCGCCATGGCCGTGAGCTTCGTGCACGGTTCCAACGACGGCCAGAAAGGCATCGGCCTGATCATGCTGGTGCTGATCGGTATCGTGCCGGCCAAGTTCGTCCTGGACCTGAACAGCACCACCTACCAGATCGAGCGTACCCGCGACGCCGCGACCCACCTGAGCCAGTTTTATCAGCGTCATACCGACACCCTCGGTGAGATGCTGGCGCTGGGCAAGAGCAATGGCAGCGAGATGCCGCAGCTTTATCGCTGCGATCCGAAGCAGACCGAGCCGACCATCGCGGCCCTGCTCAACAAGCTCAACGGCGTGGCCAACTACCGCGACCTGAGCGACGAAACCCGCGTGGAAGTCCGCCGTTACCTGCTCTGCCTGGACGACACCGCGAAGAAGGTCGGCAAGCTTTCCGAACTGCCGGCCCGTGAAAAGGCCGACCTGGAGAAGCTGCGCAAGGACCTGACCGCCACCACCGAATACGCGCCGTTCTGGGTGATCCTGGCCGTGGCCCTGGCCCTTGGCATCGGCACCATGGTGGGTTGGAAGCGCGTGGTACGGACCGTCGGCGAGAAGATCGGCAAGCACGGCATGACCTACGCACAGGGCATGAGCGCGCAGATCACCGCGGCCTGCGCCATTGGCCTCGCCAACGTCTACAGCCTGCCGGTGTCCACCACCCACGTGCTGTCCTCTGGCGTCGCCGGCACCATGGTCGCCAACAAGAGCGGCCTGCAAGGTGGCACCGTGCGCAACATTCTGATGGCCTGGGTGCTCACCCTGCCGACCACGATCGTGTTGTCCGCCGCCCTCTTCTGGCTAGCCATCACCTTCATCGTCTGATTCGGACGAGCATGAAAGAGGGCGCCTTGTGGCGCCCTTTTTCGTTCTGCAGATTGCTGCACTTCTGTAGGGGCCAATTCATTCGCCAAGGGCGGCGAAGCTGCCCCCAAGTGAATCGCAGGGCAGACCTTCGGCCTGCATGTCGATTGAAATCGCCCCCACAAAGGCAACCGCACACCTCATCGCCGCTTGCTGCCTCCAAGCAACGATCCCATCAGGCCGCGCACCAGTTGCCGGCCGAGCTGGTTGGCCGCCTGGCGCACCGCGGTCTTCATCGCCTGGCTGGCGAAGGAGCCCAGTAACTCACCGGCCAGGTCTCCCATGCCAGGTGGGCTGGCCTGCGCCTGGCCGCCTTTCTGCGCCGGCACTTCGGCGGGTGCCTGGGCGGCACGGGCGTTGAGCATTTCATAGGCGGACTCGCGATCGATCGGCCTGTCGTAACGACCGGCCTGGGGCGAACCTCTCACCAGCGCGGCGCGCTCACTGTCATTCAGCGGGCCGATTCGCGACTGAGGCGGTGCGATGGCGACGCGCTGGACCATGGCCGGCGTGCCCTTCTCTTCCAGCGTCCCCACCAACGCCTCGCCGATGCCCAGTTCAGTGAGCACGCTCAATGCGTCGAACGCCGGATTCGGGCGGAAACCATCGGCCACTGCGCGCAGCGACTTCTGTTCCTTGGCGGTGAAAGCGCGCAGGCCATGCTGGATACGCAAGCCGAGCTGCGCCAGTACGTCATCCGGCAGGTCGCCGGGGGATTGGGTGACGAAGTACACGCCAACACCCTTGGAGCGAATCAGTCGCACCACCTGCTCCAGGCGTTCCTGGAGGGCCTTCGGGGTACCGGCGAAGAGCAGGTGCGCCTCATCGAAGAACAGCGCCAGCACCGGCTTGTCCGCATCGCCACGCTCCGGCAATTGCTCGAAGAGTTCGGCCAGCAGCCAGAGCAGGAAGGTGGCATAGACCTTGGGTGCCTCATGGACGAGACGACTGGCGTCCAGAAGATGAATGCGCCCACGGCCATCGCGGTCCGGTTGGAGGATGTCCTCCAGTTGCAGTGCCGGCTCGCCGAACAGCGCCTCGGCGCCCTGTTGTTCCAGCGTGGCCAGGCGACGCAAGAGTGCCTGGGCGGAGGCGCCAGCGAACAGGGCACGGTCTTCGCCCAGCAGTTCCGGGTGATCCTTGAGATGGTTGAGCAGAGCTTTGAGGTCCTTCAGGTCGAGCAACAGCAGGCCTTCGCGGTCGGCGACCTGGTAGGCGGCATACAGCGCGGCCTGCTGGCTGTCGGTCAGCTCCAGCAGATTGCCCAGCAGTAACGGGCCCATCTCGCTGAGGGTGGTGCGCAGGGGATGGCCGGACTGCCCGGCAACATCCCACAGGGTGACCGGGTAAGCCTGCGGCCGATGACCAAGCCAGGGCATGGAAGCGATGCGCTCGGCCACCTTGCCCTGGGGATTGCCCATTGCGCCAAGGCCGCAGAGATCGCCTTTGATATCCGCCGCGAACACCGCCACACCGGCATCGCTGAAGACTTCGGCCAGGCGCTGCAGGGTCACCGTCTTGCCGGTGCCGGTGGCGCCAGCGATAAGCCCATGGCGATTGGCCAGTTTCATGGCCTGCGAGACGGCAGCGCCCTGGGGGTCAGCGCCGAGAATCAGGGAGTTTTGATCGGGCATTTCGCCTTCCTCGGTTAAAGCTTTGATTGATTCCCGCCGATATATAAACCGACGTTTCTACTCAGTTTTTCAGCACTCACGTGCCATGAAGACTGGTGCCTGACCCAACCGGACGCAAGCAAACATGATCAAAAACCTCAGGTTCAGCCACAAGATTCTGCTCGCCGCCTCGCTGGTGGTCATTGCAGCCTTCTCGCTGTTCACCTTGTACAACGATTACTTGCAAAGGAATGCGCTCCGAGACGATCTGGAAAACTATCTGCAGGAAATGGGCGATGTCACCGCCAGCAATATCCAGAACTGGCTTTCGGGCCGGATTCTGCTGGTGGAAAGCGTGGCCGAGTCCCTTGCAGCCAACCCTTCCCCCGATGCCGTACCCTCACTGTTGCAACAGCGGGCACTGAGCTCGACCTTCGCGTTCACCTACTTCGGCACGCAAGACGGGCAGTTCACCATGCGCCCGAACAGTGCGATGCCCGAGGGCTACGACCCGCGCACCCGCCCCTGGTACCAGGGCGCCAAGAGCGCCGGCGGCACGACCCTCACCGAACCTTACGTGGATGCGGCAACCGGCCAGTTGATCATGACCATCGCCACGCCCGTGCAGTCCCTCGGCGTCGCGGGCGGCGACCTGAGCCTGCAGACGCTGGTGCAGATCATCAACGCGCTGGATTTCGATGGCATGGGCTACGCCTTCCTGGTCAGCGCCGACGGCAAGGTCCTGGTGCATCCGAACAAGGATGTAGTGATGAAGAGCCTGCGGGACCTCTATCCGCAGAACACGCCCGCCATCAGCACCGGCTTCAGCGAGGTCGAGGTGGACGGCACCACGCGCATTCTCACCTTCGCCCCGGTGAAAGGCCTGCCCTCGGTGAACTGGTACATCGGCGTATCGGTGGACAAGGACAAGGCCTACAGCATGCTCAGCGAGTTCCGTGCATCGGCCATCATCGCCACGGTAATTGCCGTGGTGATCATCATGATCCTGCTCGGCATGCTGATCCGCGTGCTGATGCAACCCCTGCACATCATGGGTCGCGCCATGCAGGACATCGCCCAGGGTGAAGGCGACCTGACTCGCCGCCTGGCGATCCATACCCAGGATGAATTCGGCGAACTGGCCAGCGCCTTCAACCGTTTCGTCGAGCGTATCCACGGCTCCATTAGCGAAGTGTCCTCGGCCACCAATCACGTGAACCAGGTGGCCAAGCTGGTGCTGAACGCCTCCAACTCGTCCATGAGCAACTCCGACGAGCAGGCCAACCGCACCAACAGCGTCGCCGCCGCGATCAACGAACTGGGCGCCGCCGCCCAGGAAATCGCCCGCAACGCTGCAGACGCCTCGCACCAGGCCTCCTCCGCGCGCACCCTGGCCGAGGACGGTCGTCAGGTGGTGGAGCGCACCATCTCCGCGATGAACGAGCTGTCCGGGAAGATCCGCGCCTCCTGCGGCAACATCGAGACGCTGAACAGCAAGACGGTGAACATTGGCCAGATCCTCGAAGTGATCAAAGGCATCTCCGAGCAGACCAACCTGCTCGCCCTCAATGCCGCCATCGAGGCCGCCCGCGCCGGTGAAGCCGGTCGTGGCTTCGCCGTGGTGGCCGACGAGGTGCGCAACCTGGCCCACCGCACCCAGGAATCGGCGCAGGAAATCCAGCAGATGATCGAGGAACTGCAGGTCGGCGCCCGCGAAGCGGTCACCACCATGACCGAGAGCCAGCGCTACAGCGAGCAGAGCGTGGAAATCGCCAACCAGGCCGGCCAACGCCTGGGCAGCGTGACCCAGCGCATCGGCGAGATCGACGGCATGAACCAGTCGGTGGCCACCGCCACCGAGGAACAGACCGCCGTGGTCGATTCGCTGAACATGGACATCACCGAAATCAACACCCTCAACCAGGAAGGCGTGGAAAACCTCCAGGCGACCCTGCGCGCCTGTGCCGACCTGGACCAGCAGGCCGCACGCCTGCAGCAGCTGGTGGGAAGTTTCCGGATCTGACGCAGCCGGAGGTTCTGTAGGAGCGAGCTTGCTCGCGAAAGTTCGTGCTCGGACTCTTCGCCAATGAATTCGCTCCCACGTCAAACACTAAGAAGGCGCCCTAGGGCGCCTTCTTCGTTTCTTCCTCTTCCTGCGTCTTTCGCCACAACTCCGCTGCGCCGGGAAACTCGGTGCCGTTCTCCTCGCTCAGCTCATCAGGGTCATAGCGTCGTACGCAGCCTTCGCCGAGGGTGGGCGGCGGGTTGGAGGTGGCTCGGTCACGTGGGTCAGTCATGGGGCAATCCTCAGACTTCCGGGGGTTGTTCAGCGTCATGTCGGGCAAAACCTTTCACGACAAGCAGCACATCGCGACGACTGATCTGGCCGATCAGCACGCCCTCTTCGACTACCGGGAAGCGCTGACGCTTGTCGCGCAGAAAACGTTCGCAGATGTCGATGATGTCGGCGTCGGGGGAGACGGTCTCCATCTGGGTGGACATGCATGTGCTGACACTGCCAATCGCAGCCTCGGAACTGGCACCGGAAAGGATGCCGCGCAGGCAGTCGCCTTCCGAGAGCATGCCGATCAGGTGACCCTGGCCGTCCACCACCGGAGCACAGGATATCCGGTGCTCCAGCAGCCGCTCGATGGCAAGGAGAAGATCGGTTTCTGACCTGAAGGTCACCAGGTGGCGCGTCATGCAGTCGCGCACCTTGATCGACTTGAGCATGGGCGGACTCCTCTGCCGGTCGACCGGAGTGAGTGCCCACCAAGGTCGTCAGTTGAACACGACGGTCTTGTTGTCGTGCACCAGCACCCGGTCTTCAAGGTGATAGCGTAGTCCACGGGACAGCACCATCTTTTCCACGTCCTTGCCGAAGCGAACCATGTCTTCGACGCTGTCGCGATGGGTCACACGCACCACGTCCTGTTCGATGATAGGACCGGCGTCCAGTTCTTCGGTGACGTAATGGCAGGTGGCGCCGATCAGCTTCACGCCCCGCAGCGATGCCTGATGGTAAGGCTTGGCGCCTACGAAGGACGGCAGGAAGCTGTGATGAATGTTGATCACCTGGTGGGCATAACGCTGGCAGAGTTCCGGCGGGAGGATCTGCATATAGCGGGCAAGCACGACGGTATCGGCGTTGTGCTCTTCCACCAGTCGCGAAACCTCATCGAAGGCCGGCTGCTTGTTCTTCGGGTCCACCGGCACGTGGAAGTAAGGGATGCCGTGCCATTCCACCATGCTGCGCAGGTCGTCGTGGTTGGCGATCACGCAGGGGATCTCGCAATCCAGTTCGCCGCTGTGCCAGCGGTGCAGCAGGTCGGCCAGGCAGTGGGACTCGCGACTGGCCATCAGCACCACGCGCTTCTTCACTTCGGAGTCGGTAATGCGCCATTCCATCGAGAACTCGCGGGCGATGGGCGCAAAGGCCTGGCGGAAACCGTCCAGGTCGAACGGCAGGGAGTCGGCCCGGATTTCATGGCGCATGAAGAACCAGCCGCTCTGATTATCCGAATGATGGCTGGCCTCGGTAATCCAGCCGTTGTAGGTAGCCAGGAAATTACTGACCTTGGCTACGATGCCGACGCCGTCCGGACAGGCAATCACCAGACGAAATGTGCGCATTTGGGAACACTCCAGAGACTTCACGAAGGCGGCCATTCTAGCCAGTGCGCACAAAAACTTCAGTAACCACGTGGCTTGCAGCGGATTGCCTGCCATCGGGAAGAAATCCGAACGCACAACTAAAGGGCGAAAGCCGACATCGATATAGCGAGTGTACGAAGCGCAATTACGCACTTGAACGACCAGCGGACTAGTATGAAAGAAGAAGTCGCCGACAATGCGTACAAAAGTTTTCCTGCTTATTTACTTGCAGATAATCGCTGTCTATTATTGATGACACTTCGCAATCGCAAGTCAACGTAGATTCCAACAAGGGACGCCGACATGTCGCTGATCAACGAATACCGGGCAACGGAAGAAGCCATCAAGGAGCTCCAGGAGCGCCTGAAGAACCTGTCCCAGGACGACAAGCTGAAAAAAGAACTTGAGTTCGAAGGCAAACTGCGCACCCTGATGGGCGAATATCAGAAGTCCCTGCGCGACATCATTGCCCTGCTCGACCCCGATGCCCGCTCCGCCAAGGCGCCCCGCGCCGCCAAAGCCGCTGGTAGCGGCAGCAAGCGCGCCCGCAAGGTCAAGCAGTACAAGAACCCGAACACCGGTGAAGTCATCGAAACCAAAGGCGGCAACCACAAGACTCTGAAAGAGTGGAAAGCCAAGTGGGGCGCCGACGCCGTTGAAAGCTGGGCCACCATCCTGGGCTAAGCTTTCGGCAATAAAGAACGCCAGCATCTGCTGGCGTTTTTTATTGCCGCGAGTAAACCCCGGAATTACCCGGGGTATTTTTCACAACTGATAGCGATTCCGCAGTTCCGTGGCATATCGACGCCACTCCAGCAACACCGCCTGTTGTGCGGGCTCGGCATTGAGCTGGAATTCATCCAGTGCCTTGAAAAAACTCTCCAGGGTATTAGGCGCCCCGTATTCCGGGCTACTCAGCCGATTCCTGCAAAATGCCGCCCATCGCGTGCGGTCGGAATCCGACAAAGTTTCAGGGAAGTTTCTTGCACGGTAACGGAACAGCAACTCCGGCAAGCGCGGGTCATCGAACGGCCAATTCTCGCGGGACAAACGTTGCGGGTCGGCGCGCCGCACTTGTTCGCACAGTCGACGATCCCGGTCACCGAGGAATCCGTCATACAACTGCTGCTCCGGATCATCCAGCGACGCGAATTCTTCTTCTGCGTAAATAACCGGCAACTTCTCTTGCCAGATGGCGGCCTGCGCGGCGACCAGCTCGGCACGACGCTGGCAGAGTTCCAGATCGACGCCGAGGCGCCGCCGGTCAGCTTCGCGCAGCACCGCAAGGGGCGCGACTACCGGACACCGATTGATATGCAGCAACTTCAGCGGCACCGGTAGCTCACCTTCAGCCAGCTCATCGCGCCGGGTATAGAGTCGCTGGCGCAGGACTTCCGCATCCAGTTCGAGAAGCGGGCCCGGCTCCGACTGCAGGTCCAGCACGATCAGTGCATTGCGATTGCGCGGATGCCAGGCGAGGGGTAGCACCACCCCCAGATAATGACGTTCGCCGGAGAAACGCCCGGAGATGTGCACCAGAGGTTGCAGCAGGCGCACTTGCTCCTGGACCTTGTGCTTGCTCCGCAGCTGATAGAGATAATCGAACAGCTTCGGCTGACGCTCGCGCAGCAGGCGCGCCAGGGCGATGGTCGCGCGGACGTCGGACAGCGCATCGTGGGCCTGGCCATGGTCGATACCGTTGGCTGCGGTCAGCAGCTCCAGGCGCAAACTGACGCGCCCGTCCTGTTGCGGCCACTCGATGCCTTCCGGCCGCAGCGCATAGGCGGTACGTACCAGGTCGATCAGGTCCCAGCGGCTGTTGCCGCCTTGCCACTCGCGGGCGTAGGGATCATGGAAGTTTCGATAGAGGCTGTACCGCGTGACTTCATCATCGAAACGCAGGGTGTTGTAGCCGGCACCACAGGTGCCCGGCAGGGCGAGTTCGGCGTGCACCCGATGCATGAACTCGGCTTCACCCAATCCTTTTGCCTCCAGGGTGCTGGGCAGGATGCCGGTGACCAGGCAAGCGGCCGGGTGGGGCAGGATGTCGTCGCTGGGCTTGCAGTAGAGATTGATCGGCTCGCCGATCTCGTTGAGCGCCTCGTCGGTCCGAATGCCGGCCACCTGCAGCGGACGGTCGCAGCGCGGGTTGATACCGGTGGTTTCGTAGTCGTGCCAGAAAATGCTGGATGTCACGGCGTCCCCCTTTTTCGTGAGCTGGGCAGTCTATCACCGGCGCGTGGGCGGCAACGGCGCTGAACAGACGGGGAAACTTCGCCTTTCAGCGCCTTGCTGGGCGGTTTCCGGCGTGCCTAGAATCGCCGCCACTGGACGACCGCTCCGCCAAGGACTGCCCCATGCCCGTGCCTTTTGCACTTCGCGCACGCACCCGCGCGCCAAGTGCCCTGTCGAAAACTCCAAACCATTCACAGCATGCGGTCTGAGTCCGCGCCGCCAGGTTGCCTGGATACCGGCCGCTCGCTAGCATCGGGCTTTCCCCTTGGCGCCCAGCCGATGCCCGCAATCCGAGCCAGTTCCCCACCTGTCGACTCCCAGGCCCAACCGCTGGACACCCGCTACCAGGTGGAAACACCGGAAGGCATCGACCTGGTCCTGCGTCCGGCCGGCCTGCTGCCACGCGCCCTTGCCTATGCCATCGACCTGGCCATCCGCGGCGCTATCATGCTGGTGCTGTTCGTCGCCCTGGCCCTGCTCGGCCAGCTCGGTTTCGGTCTCGGCCTGATCCTCATGTTCCTGCTCAACTGGTGGTACATGGTGCTGTTCGAAGTGCTCAACCAGGGCCGTTCGCCCGGTAAACAGGTCATGGGCCTGCGGGTCGTGCATGACGATGGAACCCCCGTCGGTTGGTCGGCCTCGCTGGTGCGCAACCTGCTACGTTTCGTCGACCTTCTGCCCTTCGCCTACACCCTGGGCGCGCTCAGCTGCCTCCTGCACCCGGCCTTCAAGCGCCTGGGCGACATTGCCGCCGGCAGCCTGGTGGTTTATCGCGACGAGCAGACCCAACGTCCGGAACTGCCGGAGGCCGCGCCCGAGCGCGCCCCATTCGACCTGACCCTCGCCGACCAGCGTGCCCTGCTGGGCTTCGCCGAACGCCAGTCCGACCTGTCGCCGGCCCGGCGCGCCGAGCTCGCCGGCATCCTCGCCGCGCCGCTGAACGTATCGGCGGAACAGGCCCAAGCGCGCATCAATGGCATCGCCCGGGGCCTGCTGGGATCGGCTTCGCCATGAAACAGAACCTCTTCGAACGCCAGCACCAGGAAGACTGGAAAGCGTTTTCCGACCTGCTTGACCGCCTCGAACGCGGCAAGGCCGACGCCCGTGCCTGCGAAAGTTTCTCCGCAGACTACCGACAGGTCTGCCAACAACTGGCGCTGGCCCAGGAGCGAGGCTACAGCAGCCACCTGGTGGAGCACCTACAACAGCTCGCGATGCGCGGCCACCAGCAGTTCTACCGCCACCGCAGCCACCTCGGCGCGCGCCTGCTGGGCTTTCTCCTGGGTGGATTTCCGCGCCTGGTGCGCAGCCAGTGGCGCAGCATCGCCGCAGCCAGCCTGCTTTTCTACGGCAGCCTGCTGTTGATGGGTCTGCTGGTACACAACTGGCCAGACCTGGTCTACAGCGTGCTGGATCCGGAGCAGGTGTCGTCAATGGAGTCCATGTACGACCCGGATGCGCGGCGTATCGGCCCCATGAGCGAGCGGGATTCCGGCGACGACTGGATAATGTTCGGCCACTACATCATGAACAACATCGGCATTGCGTTTCAGACCTATGCCGGCGGCCTGCTCTTCGGCGTTGGCAGCCTGTTCTTCCTGTTGTTCAACGGCCTGCACATCGGCGCCGTGGCGGGGCACCTGACCCAGGTCGGCTTCGGTGAAACCTTCTGGTCCTTCGTCATTGGCCATGGCGCATTCGAGCTCACCGCCATCGCCTTCGCCGGTGCAGCCGGCCTGCAACTGGGCTGGGCTCTGCTTGCTCCGGGCCGTTTGCCCCGTAGCGAAGCCCTGAGACTGGCCGGTGCTCGCAGCGTGCAACTGGTGGCCGGCGTGATACTGCTGCTGGTGATCGCCGCGTTCGTCGAAGCCTACTGGTCGTCGATGACCCTGGTGACGCCCCAGGTGAAGTACAGGGTGGGTGCGGGCCTATGGCTGCTGGTCGCACTCTATTTCGGGCTGGTGGGCAGGAGGACGCATGCGCCTGACTGACGCCAGCGTCGCGATCCGACCACGCAGCGCATGGGAAGCCATGGACCTCGGTGTGCTGCTGGCGCGCCGTCACGCCGGCCTACTGATGGCCAGCTGGGCACTGGTAACCCTGCCGGTGTTCGCCGTGCTCACGTTGGTCTGCTGGAGCTACCCGGGGCTGGCGGTCTTCCTTTTCTGGCTGCTGAAGCCCGCCTACGAACGGCTGCCGCTGTACATCCTCTCCCGCGCCCTGTTCGGCGACACGCCGACCCTCGGCGAAGCCCTGCGCGCGTACCCGCGATTGCTGAAGCCGCAGTTGCTCGCCAGCCTCACCTGGCGGCGTCTCAGCACCACCCGCAGTTTCGACCTGCCGGTGCTTCAACTGGAAGGCCTTTCCGGACAGGCGCGAAGCCAGCGTCTGGTCGTGCTGGGGCAGCGCAACGCGGGCGGTGCCACCTGGCTGACGGTGATCGGCGTCCATCTGGAATCCGCCCTCTGGTTCGGCCTCGTCACCCTGCTCTACCTGATGCTGCCCCAGCAGGTGGCGATCGACTGGGATTGGCAGAAGCTCCTGGAGATGGCCTCCGGGGAATGGCTCTGGCTGGAGCACCTGTCCAACAGCCTCTACGTCCTGGTGCTGATGATCTGGGGGCCGGTGTACGTCGCCTGCGGCTTCACCTTGTACCTGAACCGCCGCACGTCCCTGGAGGGCTGGGACATCGAACTCCAGTTCCGCCGCATGCGCCAGCGTCTGACCGGCACTGCCTATGCGTTTCTGCTGGGGCTCGGCCTGCTGCTCAGCCAGTTACCCCATCCGGCCATGGCCGATGACGCGCCGGCCCTTTGCCTCGCGCCTCAGGCCTTCCTCGAAGGTCCCGATGCCGAACGCCTCACCCACCAGTCGCTGACCGGCAAGACCGCAAAGGAAGACATCGGCGCCCTTCTGGACGGCCCGCCCTTCCAGAACCGGGAAACCGTCACTCGCTGGCGCCTGGGCGAAGAAGCCGCTGACAAGGAACCCAATCCCGAAGACGTCGAAGGTTGGGCCGAGTTCATCCGCAACCTGTTCAAGCTGGCCGAGTACGCCAAGAGCCTGGACACCGTCGCCCTGGTCATCAAGGTGCTGCTCTGGGGGGCGTTGATCAGCCTGCTTGCGCTCCTGCTCTGGCGCTATCGTGACTGGATCAGCACCTTCGCCGGCCGTCTGGGACTGCCCCAACGCCGCACGCGTGAAGCGCCTTCAGTGCTGTTCGGACTGGAGCTGGCGCCGGAAAGCCTGCCCGACGATGTCGCCACGGAAGCCGAACGCCTCTGGGCCAGCCAGCCTCGCGAGGCGCTTGGCCTGCTCTATCGCGCGCTGCTGAGCCGTCTGCTGCATGACTTTCATCTGCCACTCAGGCAATCCCATACCGAAGGTGAAGTCCTGCAACTGGTACGCGGTCTGGACAACACCGAACTGGAAGGCTTCAGCCAGGCGCTCACCGGGCACTGGCAGAATCTCGCCTACGGCCACCGCCTGCCCGCCGCCGAATTGCGTCAGGGTCTCTGCGATGGCTGGCGCCGCCTGTTCGCCGCCGGAGCCGCAGCATGAAACCGCGCCTGCGCTTTCTCATTGGCGCCGGCCTGGCCCTGCTGCTGGGCCTGCTGGCGATCCAGATCAGCGGGCGCTTGCAGCCCTATCAGGACACCGTCGAACACGGCCCGGCGCCCGAAGTGCTGGGCAATCCTTACCTCGCGGCCGAGCGTTTCCTGCGCAAGCAGGGCCTGCAAGTGGCGCGGGCGGACGGCCTGGAAGTACTCGACAAGCTGCCCAGCGCCGGCCATAGCCTGCTGCTGCTCGGCAGCCGCTCGCGCATGACGCCACGCCAGGCCGATCGCCTGCTGGAGTGGACGAGCAAGGGTGGTCACCTGCTGTTCATCGCCGAGCGAATCTACGATGAAGACGACGGCAAGAGCGGCGATCTGCTGGCGGACCGCCTGGGCATCCAGCAGTTCGAAGCCAAGGACCTGAAAGAAGATACGCGCACCGAATCCGAGACGCCTGACGACACTCGCACCGAGGAGCAGGCCGAGGCCGCGGCATCTCCCCAGGACGACCCGGAGCCCGCCGAAGAAGACCCCTTCCCGGAGCTGACCAAACTCTATCTGGAAAATGAACAAGCGCCGGCCTACGCCAGCTTCGACCCCGAGTTCCACCTCTACGACAGCCAGAACCGCGCCCATGCCTGGGCCAATAGCGCCAAGGCCACGCACATGCTGCAACTGGACCACGGCGACGGTCTGGTCACCGTGCTCACGGACGGCTGGATCTGGCAGAACCGCGATATCGACGAGTACGACAACGCCTGGTTGCTCTGGTATCTCACCCAGGACAGCACCGTCACCCTGCTGTACCGCGCAGAGCGCGACAGCCTGGCCACGCTGCTCGGACAGAATTTCCCCGAGGCCCTGGTGGCCCTGGCCCTGCTTATCGTCCTGTTGCTCTGGCACGTTGGCCAACGCCAGGGGCCGCTGCAGGCACCGGCCAGCCGCGCGCGCCGGCAACTGGAAGAACACCTGCGCGGCAGCGCCGACTTCCTGCTCCGCCGCAGCGGCCAGGCCAGCCTGCTGCAAAGCCTGCAACGTGATATCCAGCGCCGCGCCCGCCATCGCCATCCCGGATTCGAACGACTCGCCGTGGCGGAGCAGTGGCAGGTGCTGGGCCGCCTGACCCGCCTGCCGCCCAGCGCCATCAGCCAGGCCATGCGACCGCTGCCCAAGCAACGGCTCACCGCCACCGACTTCACCCGCCAGGTCGCCCACCTGCAAACCCTTAGGAACGCCCTATGACGAGCGAACAGATTTCCGACCCGTCGCAAACCGAAGCCGGCAGCGCCTCCGCCCCCTCGGCCGCCGCCCAGCGCCAGCGCGCCAGCCAGTTGGCCCAGGCGTTGCGCGTGGAACTGCAGAAGGCCGTGGTCGGCCAGGTCGCCGTGATCGACGACGTGCTCACCGCGTTGCTGGCGGGCGGCCACGTGCTGGTGGAGGGCGTGCCCGGCCTCGGCAAGACGCTGCTGGTCCGCGCCCTGGCCCGCTGTTTCGGCGGCGAGTTCTCGCGTATCCAGTTCACCCCTGACCTGATGCCCAGCGACGTCACCGGCCATGCCGTGTATGACATGCAGAGCGAGCAGTTCAAGCTGCGCAAGGGCCCGGTGTTCACCAACCTGTTGCTGGCGGACGAGATCAACCGCGCCCCGGCCAAGACCCAGGCCGCGCTGCTGGAAGTGATGCAGGAGCGCCAGGTCACGCTGGAAGGCCGCGCCCTGCCGGTGCCCCAGCCCTTCCTCGTGTTGGCGACGCAGAACCCCATCGAACAGGAAGGCACCTATCCCCTGCCGGAAGCCGAGCTGGACCGTTTCATGCTCAAGCTGCGCATGGATTACCCGGCCGCCGACGAAGAACTCAGCCTGGTGCGCCAGGTCACCCGCTCGCCTCGTGCCGACATGCTCGAAGTGGCGCCGCTGCGCACACTGCTGCAAGCGCGCGATGTCATGGCCCTCCAGAAGATCGCCAGCGATCTGCCAGTGGACGACCAGGTGCTCGACTATGCCGTGCGCCTGGCCCGCGCCACCCGTAGCTGGCCGGGCCTGGCCATGGGTGCCGGTCCGCGCGCCTCCATTGCCCTGGTTCGCGGCGGCCGCGCCCGCGCCCTGTTGCGCGGCGGCGACTTCGTGCTGCCGGACGACATCAAGGGCTGCGCCCTGGCGGTACTGCGCCACCGCGTGCGCCTGTCGCCGGAACTGGATATCGAAGGCCTGTCGGTGGATCAAGTGCTCCAGCAACTCCTCGACCAGGTGCCGGCGCCGCGCCTATGAAGCCGTCCCGCGCACTGTTGGCGCTGGTAGCCACGCTCTTCGGCCTGGCCCTGCTGCTCGGTGCCCTGCCAGCGCTGGGAATCGGCCTGCCCGGGCAGTTGGGCCTGCTCTGGTGGGGGCTGCTCTGCGCCCTCTTCCTGCTTGGCCTGGTGGATAGTCTCTGGCTGCGCCGCCTGCCGTCACCGTTTCTGGAACGCAGCCTTCCCGGAAACCTGGCGCTGGGACGCTGGAGCGATGTCCGACTGACCCTCCATCACGGCTATGGCCGCTCCCTGGAAATCGACGTGTTCGACCAGGTGCCCGCCGCCATGGAGTTCGAGCCGCTACCCCAGCGTGTGGCCCTGCACCCGGGGGAGCGCACCGACTTCGGCTATCGGGTGCGACCACTCAAACGCGGCCATTTCCACTTCCCTGCCTGCGAAATACAACTGCCCAGCCCGCTCGGCCTGTGGCGGCACAAGCGTGTGCTCGATCTGCCCGGCGAAGCCCGCGTCTACCCGGATTTCGCGCGCCTCTACGGCGCACAACTGAAAGCTGTGGACGACTGGCTCAGCCAGCTCGGCGTGCGCCAGCGCCCGCGCCGCGGCCTGGGCCTGGAGTTCCATCAACTGCGGGAATTCCGCGACGGCGACACCTTGCGCCAGATCGACTGGAAAGCCACGGCCCGCAAGCGCACGCCCATCGCCCGCGAATACCAGGACGAGCGCGACCAGCAGATCGTTTTCCTACTCGACTGCGGCCGACGCATGCGCAGCCAGGACGGTGATCTCTCGCACTTCGACCACGCCCTCAACGCCAGCCTGCTGCTCAGCTATGTGGCGCTGCGTCAGGGCGATGCGGTGGGCCTGTCCACCTTCGCAGCCGAGCGCGACCGCTTCGTGGCCCCGGTGAAGGGGCCCGCGCAGTTGAACGTGCTGCTCAATGGTGTCTACGACCTGGACGCTACGTTGCGCCCGGCTGACTACAGCGCCGCTACGGACGCACTGCTGGCACGCCAGCGTCGCCGGGCCCTGGTGGTACTGGTGAGCAACCTGCGCGACGAGGACGATGCCGAGCTGTTCAACGTCGTGAAGCGACTCGGCCGCCAACACCGCCTGCTGGTAGTCAGCCTGCGTGAGGAAGTCCTCGACAGCCTGCGCCAGAACCCGGTCCGGGGCTTCGATGATGCCCTCGCCTACTGCGGTACGGTGGACTACCTGAATGCCCGTAACAGCCTGCATGAACGCCTGGCAGCCCACGGTGTGCCGGTGCTGGACGCTCGCCCCAGTGAGCTGGGACCGGAGTTGGTGAGCCGTTACCTGGCGTGGAAGAAGGCCGGGGCGCTGTAGTCCACGAGGCAGCGCATCCGGCCCGTAGGTTGTGGCAGAGCTATGCGAAGCCCAACACGCGGAGTCACGGTCGACCTCGTTGGGCTTCGCTGCGCTCTGACCAACCTACGAGAGCCCCGTCCGCGTGGGGTCGATCCGCGCCGCCGCCCCGTAGGTTGTGGCAGAGCTACGCGAAGCCCAACACGCGGAGTCACGGTCGACTTCGTTGGGCTTCGCTGGGCTCTGACCAACCTACGAGAGCCTCGTCCGCGTGGGGTCGAAGAATGAATTCATTCGCGAAAGGAAAGAAAAAGGCGAAGCACCTGGCTTCGCCTTTTCTCATTCCACTCGACCTCAGTGGTGCTTGCGCGGCACCGGTTTGAGCAGTTCGGTCGGGGGCATCTCGCAATTGATCTTGCGGCCCAGCAGTTCCTCGATCGGCGGCAGGGCGAAGGCATCGTCCTCGCCAGCGAAACTGATGGAGGTGCCGCTGGCACCCGCACGACCGGTACGACCGATGCGGTGGACGTAGTCGTCCGGGTCTTCCGGCAGGGTGAAGTTGATCACGTGGCTGATGCCGTCGATATGGATGCCACGGCCGGCGACATCGGTGGCCACCAGCACGCGGATCTTGCCTTCGCGGAAGCCTTCCAGGGTCTTGATGCGCTTGTGCTGGGGCACGTCGCCGGACATCTGGGCGGCGCTGATGCCGTCCTTGGTCAGGCGTTCCTCGATCCGGCGCACCTCGTCCTTGCGGTTGGCGAAGACCATGACGCGGGTCCAGTCGTTCTGCGCGATCAGGTTGTAGAGCAGCTTGTACTTGTCACTGCCAGCCACGGCGTAGACATGCTGCTCGACCGTTTCGCTGGCGACGTTCTCCGGCTCGATCTCGACGATGGCCGGGTCGACGGTCCACTGCTTGGCAAGGTTCATCACATCTTCGGTGAACGTGGCGGAGAACAGCAGGGTCTGGCGCTCGCCCTTGTATGGGGTCTGGCGAATGATCTGGCGCACTTGCGGGATGAAGCCCATGTCGAGCATGCGGTCGGCTTCGTCCAACACCATCACCTCGACCATGTCCAAGTGCACTTCGCCGCGCTGGTTGAAGTCCAGCAGACGGCCGGGGGTGGCAACCAGGATGTCGCAGAAGCGCGATTCCAGTTGCTTGAGCTGCTTGTCGAAGTCCATGCCGCCGACGAAGCTCATCACGGTCAGGCCGCTGTGCTTGGTCAGGGCCTGGGCATCCTTGGCGATCTGCACCACCAATTCGCGGGTCGGCGCGATGATCAGCGCACGTGGCTCGCCCATGTAGCGCTCTTTCGGCGGCGGGGTCTGCAGCAGCTGGGTGATGGTGGAAATCAGGAAGGCGGCAGTCTTGCCGGTGCCGGTCTGGGCGCGGCCGATTGCATCCTTGCCTTTCAGGGTATGACCGAGGACCTGTGCCTGGATCGGGGTGCAATAAGGGAAGCCCAGATCGTGGATGGCATGCATCAGACGCGGATCGAGGTTGAAGTCGTGGAAGCGGGTTTTGCCTTCCTGAGGCTCCACCGCGAAGTCTTCCAGCTTCCAGGTGCTTACCGGGGCCGCGGCTTTGGCCGGGCGCTCACGACGCGGCTTGTCGGATTTGGGCTTGTCGCTGCGGGGCTTTTTCTCGCCACGGGGCGGGCGTTCGCTGGAGCCTTCGGCCTTTTCGCCTGCTTCTCGAGGCGCTTTCTTCGGTTTGGCCGGACGCTCTTCCTTGTCGGTACGGGCGGGGGCTGGAGCGGTTGGGGTGGGGCCGGCCTGCGGCTCTTCACCCTTGCTGAAAATCTTCTTGAGTGCTTTGAGCACGGTGGTCTCGTCGATTGATTAAGGAATGAACGGCCGCCAGTGTAAAGCAAGATGCCCGCAGGGCGAAGAGCTGCGGGCATTAGAGGGCTTGACTTGGACTAAGGGAGGGTTTCCAGCAGGAGTCGGCGAACGTTGCCGCCCATGATGAGGGCGATGTCCGCCTCGTTGAATCCGGCGTCCTTGAGGCCCTGGGTCAGTTGCGCCAGGCCGCTGGTGTCGAACGGCGTGTGCACGGCCCCGTCGAAGTCCGACCCCAATGCCACATGCTGCACGCCCACCTTGTCGGCAACATAGCGGATGGCCTTGACGATGGCTTTCACCGAAGTTTCGCAGACTGCCGTGTCCCAATAGCCGATGCCGATCACGCCGCCGGTAGCGGCAATGCGCTGGACATGCGCATCAGTGAGATTGCGGGTGCCGGGGCACGTGCCTTCGACGCCGGTGTGGGACACCAGCACCGGACGCTCGGCCATATTCAACACATCGTCGATCAGCGCGCGAGATGCATGGGCCAGGTCCACCAGCATCTTCTTCTCTTCCAGGCGGGCGATTACCCGGCGGCCGAAGGGTGTCAGGCCGCCCTTCTCCAGACCATGGGCGGAACCACCGACCTCGTTATCGAAGAAATGGGTCAGCCCCATGATGCGGAAGCCCGCGTCGTACATGCGATCGACGTTCTCCAGCTTGCCCTCCAGCGGGTGCAGGCCCTCGGTCGCCAGGATGGCGGCCACCTGGTTCGGGGCCTTCTCCCAGGCCGCGAGGTACCGGGTGAAGTCTTCGCGGCTGCGCACCTGGGTCAATTTGCCCTGGCTGCCGGCGGCGGCCTCTTCCAGTTTCCTGGCTTGATAGAGGGCGCGCTCCAGCAGGCTGTTCCAGGTCGCGCGCGGCCAGCGCTGGGCCATGACCAGGAGGGTGATGTCGTCGGTGTCCGAACCGTTGCGCTCGTAGTTGAGGCCGCGCGGCGTCTTGGTGACAGTGGAGAACACCTGCAGGCCCACATGGCCTTCGAGCAGTCGCGGCAGGTCGCTATGGCCGAAATCATGGCGTTCCAGCAGGTTGCGATTCCACAACAGCGCATCGTCGTGCAGGTCGGCGACGAACAGGGTCTTGTGCAGTTTCTCGGCTTCGTCCGAGGCGAGATAAGGCGGCGGCGCGGCCACCGTGTTCATTTCACGGTCGAGGAGACCCGGCAGGTAGAAGAAGATCCCCAGGCCAGCGGCCACCAGCAAAAGCAAAGCGATCAGGAGTTTGCGCATGTCCAGCATCCGGCTGTCTTGTCGTGAACGGACTCTAGCAAACAGACGTTTGAAGGAAGCGGAATGCAATCCAGGGCTGAACTCAGCCGTTCAGTCGATTACGCCCATCCTGCTTGGCCTGGTACAGCGCGTGGTCGGCCCGCGAAATCATGCCCTGCAGGCTGTCCGGGCGCTGCATTTCCGCCAGACCGATGGAGATGGTCACACCCGGCAATACGCCCAGCGGTGAATAGAAGGACGGGATCTGTTCCAGGCTGGTCCGCAACCGCTCACCGATGGTGCGGGCCTCGGCGCAGCCCATCTCGGGCAGGAGAATGACAAATTCCTCGCCGCCGTAGCGCGCCATGCTGTCCTTGGGCCGCAACTGATTGCGGAGGGTGTGGGATACGAGGCACAGCGCGTAATCGCCCGCCAGATGCCCATGGCGGTCGTTGTAGGACTTGAAGTGGTCGACATCCAGCATGAGCATCGACATGGGCTGCTCGTTGAAGGAACAGCGGGTGCTTTCGCGTTGGTAGATCTGCTCCAGCCAGCGCCGGTTGAACAGCCCGGTCAGGGTGTCAATCTTCGCGTTCTGCTCGGTATCGAGGATGATCCTGTTGCCCTGGCGCACACGGTCGCACAGCACTTCCAGCAGGTTCTGCATCAATTGCGGCGACTGCTGGAACAGGCTGACCAGCGATTGCCGGTGCAGCCGCAATGCAGTGGTGGGCTCCGCTGCGACCACATAGGCCGAAGGGTGGTCGTTATCGATGAAGCTGATCTCGCCGGCGCACTCGCCCGCCTCGATGGAACTGACGGGGTTGTTGTCCAGGGAACCGAGGTAGACCTTCAGCCGCCCGCTCACGACGAGATAAAGGTACTGGTTGCGATTGAACGGGCTCAGCACGATCTCGCCGGCGTCCAGGTCGCAGGCGCGGAACTCCTTGAGCAACAGCTCGAGGTGGTTGGCGGTGACGTTCTGGAACAGACGCAGTCGGCCCAACAGGGCCATGTCTTTTTGCCAGTGGACATGCTTCATGGCTGCAACGGCCTCGGATGGCAGTCGAAGCGGACGGCACCGCTAACGATCCCTGTCTCAGTTGTTAACGCAGTGCGACAGTATTCCCACACTTTTCGTCTGGCAATGCCCGTCCAAAGTTGGGCCGACGGGCGGGCGGATATCGGTAAGGAACGCGACATTGGCTGATGTTCGCCACAATTTCGCAACATTTTTCTGGACGCACGAAAACGCCCCGGCAACCGCACGGAGCGAGCGATGCGAAAGCTGAAGGGCGCAGTGACCAGAAGGCCGCCCGGAGGCGGCCTTCTGTGGGCAGTATAGATGGCCTCAAGCCATCAGGCGGAATTTCACCGAATAGCCCGCCATGCGAGCTTCCAGCAGCGCCCGCAGCGGCTCATCCAACCCGGGTGCGCGAATCTCCGCGACCTGTCCGTGGCGATCATCATTAACCACTTCCACCTTCACGCCGGGAGCGATGGCCCCCAGCACGCCCTCCAGCGCGCGGCGGGTCGCGTCGAAGCGAAGCGCCGGCTTGAAGGTCTTGCCCACGGCGGTCACCGGAATCGCGTCGATGATCCAGACATCCTTGGGCACCGCGGCACGCTCGGGCACATGCTGCGCCGCGTGCGCCAGCAACTCGGCTTCGCTGGCAACCGCGCCGGGCTTGAGCTGCACATAGGCCACCGGCAGTTCGCCAACCTTGTCGTCCGGCTTGCCGACGGCGGCGGCCATGGCCACGGCGGGATGGCGGTGCAGGGCTTCCTCGATCATCTGCGGGTCGATGTTGTGGCCGCCGCGAATGATCAGGTCCTTGCTGCGTCCGGTGAGCCAGATGTAGCCGTCGGCGTCCATGCGGCCGAGATCGCCGGTATTGAACCAGTCGCCATCGACCCAGATGTCCTTGTTCTTGCTCGCCTGCAAGTAGCCCTTGAACACGGTCTCGCCACGCACACAGAGATTGCCGATTTCGTCCGGTGCGGCATCCCGCAGGTACTGGCCCTGTTCGTCGAGCACCGCGATCTTTACCTGGCAATAGGGCATGCGCATGCCAATGGAACCCGGGCGGCGCTCACCGTGGGCTGGATTGCCGCAGGTACCACAGGTGGCTTCAGTCAGGCCGTAGCCTTCGATCAGCTTGAGGCCGGTCTTGGCCTCGAACTGGCGGATCAGTTCCACCGGCATGGGCGCTGCGCCGCACAAGGCATAGCGCAGGCTGGACAGGTCATGGCCTTCGCTGGGCACCTGCAACAGGCCGGCGTAGATGGTCGGCACACCGCTGAAGAAACTCACCCGATAACGTTCGATGACTTTCCAGAAGTTCTGGATCAGCCGCGTGTTGCGATAGCCCTGGGGCGTGGCGATGAGGAACTCGGCACCCGCGAAGATCGGGGCGAGGCCGGTGACCATCACGCCGTTGACGTGAAACAGCGGCAGGCCGCAGAGCGTGTTGTCGCCCTCCCCCAGGTTGATCGCGTAGGCGAGGATCATCGCCATGGCCACTTCGTTGCGGTGGCTGTGGGGCGCCAGCTTGGGCGTGCCGGTGGTGCCGCCGGTGTGGAAGTAGGAAGCCACGTCATCCGGCGCGATCACGCGGCCGCTTTGCAGGTGGTCGGCGGGGAAGCCGTCGAGCAACTCGTCGAAGTCCAGCACGCCTTCCGGCAACGAACCGCGCTGGGCCTTGATGGCACTGCGTTGCGGCTCGGGCAGAAGGTTCGCCAGGTCCACCGTGACGATGGCCTCCAGTCCCGGCAGCCGGTCACGCAGGCTGGCGACCTTGTCCCAGAGGTCGGTACCCGGGAACGGCGCCAGGGTCACCAGCACCTTGGAGTCGGCCGCATGGATCAGTTCGGCGATGTGCTCCGGCTCCAGTAAGGGATTGATGGCATTGACCACCCCCGCCGCTTCGCCGCCCCAGAGGGTGAAGTGCGTATGGGGCAGGTTCGGCAGCAGGAACGACACCGTCTTGCCCGGCCGCACGCCCAGATGGTGGAAGGCATTGGCGGCCTGGGTCACCCGCGCAAACAGCTCCCCATAGGTCACCTCGACAGGTGTCTCTTCAGCGTCACCCTGGAGCAGGAAGGTCATGACGCGCTTGTCCGGATTGCGTTCGGCGCTGCGGCGGATCAGCTCGTAGGTGCTGCCCGGCATGCCACGTTGTTCCAGCGAGAGACGTTCAAGTTCTTCGATATCGCGCAGATTGGAGATGGGCGGAGGTGAGGTCTGGGCCATGGTCGCTTCTTGTTCTGAGGGTTGGAGATCAGCTGTGCAGCCGTTCCACCAGCCAGGTGCCGATGTCGCGGATCTGCTGCGGCAGTACTTCGTGGGCCATCGGATAGTCGCGCCAATCAACAGGAACACCGGCGGCGGCCAGTCGATCGTGAGCGGAACGCCCCATCGCGAGCGGGACCACATCGTCGAAAGTGCCATGCAAGCAAAGGACCGGCAGTTGTCGTTTTGTATCCGACAGCGTCATGTCATCGCTGAAGGTGGGTGCGTAGGTGGACAACGCCAGCACGCCGCCCAACTCATCCGCCCAGCGCAGGAAGGCGGCGTGCAGGACGACAGCGCCGCCCTGCGAGAAGCCGGCGAGAAAGATGCGGCGCGGCTCGATGCCGCCATCGACCTGCGCCTGCGCAAGGGCCATCACGTGCTCCGCCGATTCCTCCAATTGGGCCTGGTTGATGGCGCGATCCGGGCTCATGGCGAGGATGTCGTACCAGGAAGGCATGGCCCAGCCACCATTGATGGTCACGGCACGGGTCGGCGCCTGCGGCAGCACGAAGCGAGTGGTGCCCAGCGCTTCCTGCAGGGCTTCGGCCACCGGCAGGAAGTCATAGCGATCCGCGCCCAGGCCGTGGAGCCAGATGACGCAGGCATCGGCGCGATGTGGGGGCTCGAGAATCAGTGTGTCGCTCATGTGTGGCTCCGTTGTGGTGCATCTGCACAGTTGTGGGGCGATGCCATTCAATGGGGTGGTTTGATAACTGAAAAAGATGTCGCACCGCTAAAACTTTACCTATTGACCTATCGGAATAGGCCTACTGGCATCTGGCTGGTACGCCGTTTGCTAACGAGCACCAGACTGAAATTTGCGCCGGGGCACGGTAACACTTGCCCTGGCGTGCAACGGGTTGGGTAGCGATTCAGGTTGCTACCTTGCAGGCGATCACCTGGTGCCATTCGTGGTGCAAGGGTGGCGCAATCCGTCTCCAGCCCATTTGACCAATGGGCAAGGAAAGGTCTGGTGGCGAGCGGAGCAGCGCCAACTAGACTCCTTCCTTAGGTCTGACACCCCGGTTGACCTTTTCCAGTGCATGAAAGGTTGAACCTGCCTCACGAGGGTACGGCGGTGGGACCGAGACTCCAACACCAATAAAAGCAACTGGAGGTTTTGATGAAGATGGTGAAATCCACCCTGGCCGTGCTGACCGCGGCAACCGTTCTCGGTGTCAGCGGTTTCGCGCAAGCGGGCGCCACCCTGGACGCGGTGAAGAAAAAAGGCTTCGTACAATGCGGCATCAGCGACGGCCTCCCGGGCTTCTCGTATGCCGATGGCAAGGGCAACTACAAAGGCATCGACGTTGACGTTTGCCGTGCCGTTGCCGCCGCCGTATTCGGCGATGCCAGCAAGGTCAAGTTCAGCCCGCTGACCGCCAAGGAACGTTTCACCGCGCTGCAGTCCGGCGAAGTCGACGTCCTTTCGCGTAACAGCACCTGGACCAGCTCCCGTGACGCAGCCATGGGCCTGAACTTCACCGGCGTGACCTACTACGACGGTCAAGGCTTCCTGGTGAACAAGAAGCTCGGCGTTTCCAGCGCCAAGGAACTCGATGGCGCCACTGTCTGCATCCAGGCCGGCACCACCACCGAGCTGAACCTGTCCGACTACTTCCGCGCCAACAACCTGAAATACACCCCCATCACCTACGACACCTCCGACGAGAGCGCCAAGTCGCTCGAATCCGGTCGTTGCGACGTGCTGACCTCCGACCAGTCCCAGCTCTATGCACAGCGCATCAAGCTGGCTGCCCCGGACGAGTACGTGGTACTGCCGGAAGTCATCTCCAAGGAGCCCCTCGGCCCGGCCGTACGCCAGGGTGACGAGGAGTGGTTCGACATCGTGCGCTGGTCGCTGTTCGCGATGCTGAACGCCGAGGAGCTGGGTCTCGACTCGAAGAACGTCGAGGAAACCGCCAAGTCCACCAAGAACCCCGACATTGCCCGTCTCCTGGGTACTGAAGGCGAGTTCGGCAAGGACCTGAAGCTGCCGAAGGACTGGGCGGTGCAAATCGTCAAGCAGGTCGGCAACTACGGTGAAATCTTCGATCGCAACATCGGTGCCGGTAGTGACCTGAAGATCGAGCGCGGCCTCAACGCCCTGTGGAACAAGGGCGGTCTGCAGTACGCACCGCCGGTGCGCTGACCGTCTCCCGGCGGCCACATGACGTGGCTGCCGGGTTCGAGTTCCGTTTCAACGCGAACCCTGGCTGCCGTCCCCCATCCGGCCGGCCAGTGGTTCCCAGAGGGCTGTCATGCAAAAACCTGTCAACGCCCCGAGTGCCCCGAAAGGTTCGGTCTGGACCGATCCCAAGGCACGCGCGTGGCTATTCCAGATCATCGCCGTCATCGCGGTCGTGGCACTGGGCTGGTACCTGTTCCAGAACACCCAGCACAACCTGCAACAGCGCGGCATCCTGTCCGGCTTCGATTTCCTCGAGCAAAGCGCCGGCTTCGGGATTTCCCAACACCTGATCGATTACAACGAAAGCCACAGCTACGGCCGCGTCTTCGTCATCGGTCTGCTCAACACCCTGCTGGTTTCGGCTATCGGCATCGTCTTCGCGACCATCCTCGGCTTCATCCTGGGCGTAGCGCGCCTGTCGCCGAACTGGTTGGTGCGCAAGCTGGCGACCGTCTACATCGAAACCTTCCGCAACATTCCACCGCTGCTGCAGATCTTCTTCTGGTACTTCGCGGTGATGTTGCCCATGCCGGGACCGCGTCAGAGCCTGGCCATCGGCGAGCACTTCTTCCTCAACAACCGCGGCCTGTACATGCCGGCGCCGACCCTTGCCGATGGCTTCTGGCCGTTCCTGGTCAGCCTGGTACTCGTACTCGTGGCGATCATTGCGCTGGCCCGCTGGGCCAAGGCCAAGCGTGAGGCCACCGGCCAGCGCTTCCCGGTGCTGATCACCGCCCTGGTGCTGTTGGTAGCGATTCCCGGCCTGGTGTCCCTGGTATTCGGCGCGCCCTTCCACTGGAGCATGCCGGTGCTGCAGGGCTTCAACTTCCGCGGCGGCTGGGTGGTGATTCCGGAACTGATCGCCCTGACCCTGGCACTGACCGTGTACACCGCGGCGTTCATCGCCGAGAACGTGCGCTCCGGCATCCAGGCGGTCAGCCACGGCCAGACCGAAGCTGCGCGGTCCCTGGGCCTGCCCGCTGCCAAGACCCTGCGTCTGGTGATCATTCCGCAAGCCCTGCGCGTGATCATCCCGCCGCTCACCAGCCAGTACCTGAACCTGACCAAGAACTCGTCCCTGGCGGCCGGCATCGGCTACCCGGACATGGTCTCGCTGTTCGCCGGTACGGTGCTGAACCAGACCGGCCAGGCGATCGAGGTGATCACCATCACCATGAGCGTCTACCTGGCCATCAGCATCAGCATTTCCCTGCTGATGAACTGGTACAACAAGCGCATTGCGCTAGTCGAGCGGTGAGGTCCGAACCATGACGACACACGTATTCAAGCCCGACCAGCCGCCACCCCGGATGAGCGTCGGCGTACTGGGATGGCTGCGCGCCAACCTGTTTTCCAACTGGTTCAACACCCTGTTGACCCTGTTCGCCATCTACCTGGTCTGGCTGATCCTGCCGCCGCTGATCAAGTGGGCCTTCCTCCAGGCCGATTGGAGCGGCACCACCCGTGCCGACTGCACCAGTGAGGGCGCGTGCTGGGTGTTCATCAAGATGCGCTTCTCGCAGTTCATGTACGGCTTCTATCCCGAAGAACTGCGCTGGCGAGTGGACCTGGCGGTGTGGATCGCGATCATCGGCGCGGCGCCGCTGTTCATCCCGCGCTTCCAGCAGAAGGCCAAGTACGGCCTGGCATTCCTGGTGATCTACCCGATCGTCGCCTACTGGCTGCTGCACGGCGGCTTCCTCGGCATGTCCACCGTCTCCACCAGCCAATGGGGCGGCCTGATGCTGACCCTGGTGATCGCTGCCGTGGGTATCGTCGGTGCGCTGCCGCTGGGCATCCTGCTGGCCCTGGGACGCCGTTCGAACATGCCGGCGATCAAGGTCATCTGCGTGACCTTCATCGAGTTCTGGCGCGGCGTGCCGCTGATTACCGTGCTGTTCATGTCCTCGGTGATGCTGCCGCTGTTCCTGCCTGAAGGCCTGTCCTTCGACAAGCTGCTGCGGGCGCTGATCGGCGTGATCATGTTCCAGTCGGCGTACATCGCCGAAGTGGTGCGTGGCGGCCTGCAGGCCATCCCCAAGGGCCAGTACGAAGCCGCTGCGGCGATGGGCCTGGGCTATTGGCGCATGATGGGCCTGGTGATCCTGCCGCAAGCCCTGAAGCTGGTGATCCCCGGCATCGTGAACACCTTCATCGCGCTGTTCAAGGACACCAGCCTGGTGATCATCATCGGCCTGTTCGACCTGCTCAACAGCATCAAGCAAGCCACCACCGACCCGGCCTGGCTGGGCATGGCCACCGAAGGCTACGTCTTCGCCGCCCTGGTGTTCTGGATCTTCTGTTTCGGCATGTCCCGCTACTCCATGAGCCTGGAGCGCAAGCTGGACACCAGCCACAAGCGTTAGGAGTCGTCCCATGACTGAAGCAAGCAAGAAAACCGCCGGCGAGCCGATCATCCGACTGCAGGGCGTGAACAAGTGGTACGGCCAGTTCCACGTGCTGAAAGACATCAACCTGGACGTGCAGCAGGGCGAGCGCATCGTCCTCTGCGGCCCGTCCGGTTCCGGCAAGTCGACCACCATCCGCTGCATCAACCGTCTGGAAGAGCACCAGCAGGGCCGTATCGTCGTCGACGGCACCGAACTGACCAACGACCTCAAGCACATCGAGGCGATCCGCAGCGAAGTGGGCATGGTGTTCCAGCACTTCAACCTGTTCCCGCACCTCACCGTGCTGCAGAACTGCACCCTGGCGCCCATGTGGGTCCGCAAGATGCCCAAGCGCCAGGCCGAGGAAATCGCCATGCATTACCTGGAGCGCGTGCGCATTCCGGAGCAGGCGCACAAGTTCCCGGGGCAGCTTTCCGGCGGCCAGCAACAGCGCGTGGCCATCGCCCGCGCCCTGTGCATGAAGCCGAAGATCATGCTCTTCGACGAACCCACCTCGGCGCTCGACCCGGAGATGGTGAAGGAAGTGCTCGACACCATGATCGGCCTCGCCCATGACGGCATGACCATGCTCTGCGTGACCCACGAAATGGGCTTCGCCCGCACCGTGGCCAACCGGGTGATCTTCATGGACAAGGGCGAGATCGTGGAACAGAACGAGCCCAACGCCTTCTTCGACAACCCGCAGAACGAGCGGACCAAGCTGTTCCTCGGGCAGATCCTGCACTGAGGATTGGACGCTGAATGAAAAAGGGAGCCTTCGGGCTCCCTTTTTCATTCGATGGGTATCGCTCCGCTCGCGGAACGCCGCCCGCCCCATCCTACGTCATGCACAGAAGCCAGCCTTCGAGCTCCCCTTGCTTTTCGTAGGTTGGCGCAGAGCGAAGCGAAGCCCAACATTTCCACCCCAGCATCGTTGGGCTTCGTCGAACTCAGACCAACCTACAAGCCTTGGATCGGCCGCTCACCAGAATGAAAAAGCCGCGCAGATGCGCGGCTTTTCCCAGCGACAGGGCTTACTCGCCGTAGATATCGAAGTCGAAGTACTTGGCCTGGATCGCCTGGTACTTGCCATTCGCCCTCAGGGTCTTGATGGCGTTGTTGAACTTCTCGCGCAGTTCGTCATCGCCCTTGCGAACGGCAATGCCCGCCCCTTCACCGAAGTACTTCGGATCGTTCAGCACCGGGCCGACGAACTCGTAACCCTTGCCGTTATCGGTCTTGAGGAAGCCTTCGTTGAGCGGGAAAACGTCCGCCAGCGCGCCGTCCAGGCGACCGGACAGCACGTCCAGGTAGATCTCGTTCTGGGTGCTGTAGCGCACGATCTTGATGCCCTTGGGCTCCAGGACCTCGGTGGCGAAGCGGTCGGTCGTGGTGGAGCGTTGGGTACCGATGGTCTTGCCCACCAGGCTCTTGAATTCCGGGTCAACCACGTTGCCCTTCTTCATCACCAGGCGCGCCGGGCTGTAGTAGTACTTGCTGGTGAAGTCGACGGACTTCTTGCGCTCGTCGGTGATGGTCATGGAGGACAGCACGGCGTCCACCTTCTTCACCTTCAGGGAAGGGATCAGGCCATCGAACTCTTGCTCGATCCACTGGCACTTGACCTTCATTTCCTCGCACATGGCATTGCCGATGTCGTAGTCGAAGCCAGAGATCTGGCCGTCCGGCGTCTTGAAGGCGAAGGGGGGATAGGCCGCTTCGATGCCAATGCGCAACGGCTTGTCAGCAGCGAAAACGCTGGAGGCCAGCAGGCTAAGGGCAAGGCTGCCCAGCAGAACGAGTTTCTTCATGGTGCGACTCCCGCATTACGGATGGAGGCCCGCCGCATTGCAGGGCGTGCCGGTTCGGAATGGATTTGCGAGGCAGAAGCAGTTGCCGCCAGGGCTGGCCGGCGTGGGAATGGAATGGGTAGCTGGCTGGGGATCATGATGGACGCCGCTAACTTGTACTTGTGAGTCCATACTGGACTCAAATGTACAGCTCGTCAATCACCCATGAAAAAGCCCGGCAATGGCCAGGCTTGTTCGGAATCTTGTAGGGGCGAATTCATTCGCCAAGCGGGCCGAAGGTCCGCCCTTCAGGTGACCACGGGGCTGGTACGCAGCCCTTGGCGAATAAATTCGCCCCTACAGAAAGCTTTCCCCAATTGGATCATTCCCAGCGCTCGGCAGCGGTCTTGTCGCTGCAACGCCCTTCCACCCAGCGCGGGCCTTCAGCGGTGTCTTCCTTCTTCCAGAACGGCGCGCGGGTCTTGAGGAAGTCCATGATGAAGTTGCACGCGTCGAATGCTGCCTGGCGATGGGCGCTGGCAGTTCCGACGAAGACAATGGGCTCGCCCGGTTCCAGGCGGCCGATGCGGTGAAGGATATCCACGTTGAGCAGCGGCCAGCGGTCCCGTGCTTCGGCCGCTATCTTCTCCAGGGCCTTCTCCGTCATGCCCGGATAGTGCTCGAGGAACATGCCCGCCACTTCCTGTCCGTCATTGAAGTCGCGCACATAGCCGACAAAGCCGACCACTGCGCCAATACCCACATTGGCCGCGTGCAGCGCGTTGAGCTCAACACCGGGATCGAAAGCGCTTTCCTGCACGCGAATGGCCATCTCAGCCTCCGGTCACGGTGGGGAAGAAGGCGACTTCGTCACCGTCGCTGAGGGCTTCGTCCAGGCTGCACAGCTCCTGGTTGCGGGCGCACATCAGGTTCTGTTCAGCGAGAACCTCCCAGACGCCGCCGCGGGCCAGCAGGTGCTGGCGCAGATCATCCAGTTTCGCGAACGCCGGGTCACAGTTGAGCTGCTCGCCTTCGATGCCGAGCGCTTCACGGTAACGGGCGAAATACTGCACGCGAATCATCATTACTCCCCGGCCTGGTAATGGCCGCTCTTGCCGCCCAGCTTTTCCAGCAGGCGTACGTTTTCAATGGTCATGCCGCGATCGACCGCCTTGCACATGTCATAGATTGTCAGGGCGGCCACGCTGGCGGCGGTCAGCGCTTCCATTTCCACGCCGGTCTGCCCGGCCAGTTTGCAACGGGCGACGATATGCACGCAGTCGTCACCTTCCGCTGTCAGCTCCACCTTGACGCTGGTGAGCATCAACGGGTGACACAGCGGAATGAGATCGGAGGTCTTTTTTGCCGCCTGAATGCCGGCGATGCGCGCCACGGCGAAGACGTCGCCCTTGGGGTGGCCGCCGGACTGGATCATGGCGAGGGTTTCCGGGCGCATGCGCACGCGGGCTTCGGCCGTCGCTTCACGGGACGTCACCGCCTTGTCGGTGACGTCGACCATGTTGGCGCGGCCCTGGGCATCGAGATGGGTAAGCACTGCGAGTCTCCTTGGACAGGAGACAGATTGTATACAGAAATCCCCGTCGGGCGGCAGCTGCCGCCCGGCGGGAGTCGAGGGTCACATATGCGCTTCGGCGTACTCGGCCAGCACGGAGCGCGGCACGCCCTGGAGGGTGATGTGCACGCCGTGGGGGAAGTCCTTGAAGCGTTCGGTCAGGTAGGTCAGGCCCGAACTGGGGGCGGAAAGGTAAGGGGTGTCGATCTGCGCGAGGTTGCCCAGGCAGATCACCTTGGAGCCAGTACCGGCACGGGTGATGATGGTTTTCATCTGGTGCGGCGTCAGGTTCTGGCATTCGTCGATGATGATCAGGCTCTGCTGGAAGCTGCGGCCGCGGATGTAGTTCAGGGATTTGAACTGCAGCGGCACCTTGCTGAGGATGTAATCCACGCTGCCGTGGGTGTTCTCGTCGTCCATGTGCAGGGCTTCGAGGTTATCGGTGATCGCACCCAGCCAGGGCTCCATCTTCTCCGCCTCGGTACCGGGCAGGAAACCGATTTCCTGGTCCAGGCCCTGCACGCTGCGGGTGGCGATGATGCGCCGGTAGCGCTTGCTGACCATGGTCTGCTCGATGGCTGCGGCCAGCGCCAGGATGGTCTTGCCCGAACCCGCCGCACCGCTGAGGTTGACCAGGTGGATATCCGGGTCGAGCAGCGCGTAGAGCGCCAGCGCCTGGTACACATCGCGCGGACGCAGGCCCCAGGCTTCCTGATGCAGCAATGGCTCCTGATGCAGGTCGAGGATCAACAGCTCATCGGCCTTGATGCCCTTGATCCAGCCGACGAAACCCTGCTCGTCGACGATGAACTCGTTGACGTGCACGGCTGGAAGGTTGTCGGTGAGCTGCACGCGATGCCAGGTACGTCCGTGGTCCTGGCGCGTCTCCACCTTGCTCACACGATCCCAGAAGGACCCGGGCATATCGTGGTAGCCGCGGGACAGCAGGGACACATCGTCGACCAACTGGTCGGTGTGGTAGTCCTCGGAATCGATCCCGCAGGCGCGCGCCTTCAGGCGCATGTTGATGTCCTTGGTCACCAGCACCACGGACATGCCCGGCCTGCGGCTCTTCAGCTCCACCAACTGGTTGATGATCTTGTTGTCGTTGAGGTCTTCAGGCAGCCAGGTGATGGGGGCTGCGTGTTTGCTCATGAGAATCGAGAGGAAGCCGCAGGGGCCGCTTTTCTCTCGCTGGATGGGTACTCCGTGCTCCACTTCCTCGGGGGTTGCGCCACTGAGGATCTTGTCGATGTTACGGATGGCCTGCCTGCATTCAGCCGCAACGCCCTGCTTGCCGGTCTTCAGCTTGTCCAACTCCTCCAGCACGGTCATCGGGATGGCCACGTGGTGTTCCTGGAAGTTGAACAAGGCGTTGGGATCGTGGATCAGGACGTTGGTGTCGAGCGCGTACAAGGTTGGAGCGGTAGGGCGGGAGCGTCCGTGGTCATCCATACTCGGTCACCTTCTTATAGGGCCAGGCGACGGAATGCCAGGGAGGCTCTCCGCCGCGGAGGGCCGCCGACCTCCCCGCTCCGGGTCATGCCGGTTAGGGGATGGAGCCAACAAGGTGAGGGCCGATGGCCGCCACCTGTCTGCAGGGTTCGGCGGTCTGATTCGTTAATACTCCATTCCGGATGACAGAAAAAAGAACTTTTTGGCCTGTACAAATCTTTTTTTTCACTGCGACAAAAAGCCCTTGGCGTATAGGAAGGCACCCGTTAAATTCGAAAGTCCCCTCCCCCGGAATTCCCCGGTTTTTCCTCCCCCGGGGATCCCGACTGCCCTATCCACCCTGCCTATCGGCGGGATAGGTGGAGCCAACCGACGCAAATCCCTAGAATCGCCCCGTTCCCGAAGGAGACGATTCGATGCTGTTGGTGATTTCCCCTGCCAAGACCCTGGACTATGAGACCCCGCCGGTCACTTCGCGCTTTACCCAGCCGGAGTTCCTCGACCATGCCCAGGAGCTCATCCAGCAACTGCGCGAACTCAGCCCCGCGCAGATCGCCGAACTGATGCACCTGTCTGACAAACTCGCCGGTCTCAACGTCGCGCGCTATGGCAGTTGGCATCCGGATTTCACTCCCGATAATGCCAAGCAGGCCCTGCTGGCCTTCAAGGGCGACGTCTACACGGGCCTCAACGCCGAAGACTTCGTCGAGGCCGACTTCGACTTCGCACAACAGCATCTGCGCATGCTCTCAGGCCTCTATGGCCTGCTGCGCCCTCTGGACCTGATGCAGCCCTACCGCCTGGAAATGGGCACCAAGCTGGCCAATGTCCGCGGCAAGGACCTCTATGCCTTCTGGGGCGAGCGCATCAGTGGCTGGCTGAACGAGGCCCTGGCGGCCCAGGGCGACGACATCCTGCTCAACCTCGCCTCCAACGAGTACTTCAGTTCGGTGAAGCGCAAGACGCTGGACGCCCGCATCATCGACACCGAGTTCAAGGACCTGAAGAACGGCCAGTACAAGATCATCAGCTTCTACGCCAAGAAGGCCCGCGGCCTGATGGCCCGATACGTGATCAAGGAGCGCCTGCGCGATCCCGAAGGCCTCAAGGATTTCAACTACCAGGGCTACCGCTATTCGGCGGAGCATTCCAAGCCGGACAGCCTGGTGTTCCTGCGCGACGAGCCGCAGGAGTGAGATGACCGAACCCCGCCGCAATGGCGGGGTTTTCGTTTGTGCCTTCGCTATCCCTTTCCCGCTCGCCTGGCACCTCCGCTGTTGGGCTTCGCTGCGCTCTGACCAACCTACGAATTGCCCACTCTCAACGTACGTGGACTCTCCGTCGCTATCCGTTCCCTGCTCGCCTGGAACCCCGCTGTTGGGCTTCGCTGCGCTCTGACCAACCTACGAATTGCCCACGCTGCCCCACCTACAGGGCGGGCTGCGGGCCATGTAATCGCCACTGCAGATTCAATATCACTTCAAGATCATATGGCTGGCACAAGTTCGCCTTTGATACTGGCGAACTTGTTTTTTGATAGTGGCAAACTTGTTTCCGGATGGTGGCCAACTTGCAAAATGCAATAGTCGAAAACTTGCAAACTGCCTGATTGGAACTTTTTCAAAGCGCGCCAACTCTGAGAATGCCACGACCTTGACACGGGGCGTAGTCAAAAAACTGCAATAAGTAAAATCTGGGACGAACGGTAGGAACTATCCGAAATGACGGACACTCATACCCCCGTGACTTAATTCTTCACACCATATTTCGGTGTGATCTCAAACTGCCTTTACCAACTATCGGCGCGCAGCCGAGGGGTAGTTTTTATCTGGCGAAAGCCAAATAAGTTAATTAAGGAGAAGCGCAACAAACTCGACCTACTGGACAAAACCAACGAGCCAGAGCCGTTGCGGCGATCAGCTCAGGACTCTACCCGGGCAAGCAATGCGACATGCCCAGTTCAGGCGCCCTAACTTTGGCGTCCGGTACTACTCATGCCTGTGCACTTTAAAGTTGCAACTGCGACATAAAGGTGCAAACGGAAGTGACACTAACGTCACATATTAAACAGCGTGCTTAAAGGACGAGGTGAATACGATGCGAATCAGCATCTTCGGTTTGGGCTATGTTGGTGCAGTGTGCGCCGGCTGCCTCTCTGCTCGTGGTCATGAAGTTGTCGGTGTCGACGTTTCTCAGACCAAGATCGGCCTGATCAACAATGGCAAATCGCCCATTGTCGAACCGGGTCTGGAAGAACTTCTACAGCAAGGTGTGAAGACTGGCCGCCTGCGCGGCACGACCGATGTCGCCGGTGCCGTTCGCGACACCCAGGTGTCCTTCATTTGCGTCGGTACCCCGAGCAAGAAGAATGGCGACCTGTCCCTCGATTACATCGAAGGCGTCTGCCGCGAAATCGGCTTCGCCCTGCGCGACAAGGCCGAGCGCCATACCGTCGTCGTCCGCAGCACCGTGCTGCCGGGCACGGTGAAGAACGTCGTGATCCCGATCATCGAAGACTGCTCCGGCAAGAAGGCCGGCGTGGACTTCGGCGTCGCGGTGAACCCCGAGTTCCTCCGCGAAAGCACCGCGATCAAGGACTACGACTACCCGCCCATGACCGTGATCGGCGAGCTGGACAAGGCCGCTGGCGACGTATTGGAAACCCTGTACCGCGAACTCGACGCTCCGATCATCCGCAAGGACATCGAAGTGGCCGAGATGATCAAGTACACCTGCAACGTGTGGCACGCGGCCAAGGTCACCTTCGCCAACGAGATCGGCAACATCGCCAAGGCGGTGGGCGTCGATGGTCGTGAAGTGATGGACGTGGTCTGCCAGGACAACAAGCTCAACCTGTCCAAGTACTACATGCGCCCGGGCTTCGCCTTCGGCGGTTCCTGCCTGCCCAAGGACGTGCGTGCGCTGAACTACCGCGCCACTTCCCTGGACGTGGAGTCCCCGCTGATCGGCTCGCTGATGCGCAGCAACGCCGGTCAGGTGCAGAAGGCGTTCGACATCATCTCCGGCCACGACAAGCGCAAGGTCGCCCTGCTCGGCCTGTCCTTCAAGGCCGGTACCGACGACCTGCGTGAAAGCCCGCTGGTGGAACTCGCCGAGATGCTGATCGGCAAGGGTTACGACCTGAGCATCTATGACCGCAACGTCGAGTACGCCCGCGTCCACGGTGCCAACAAGGACTACATCGAGTCGAAGATCCCCCACGTGTCCTCGCTGCTGGACAGCAACTTCGACGCGGTGGTCGACAAGGCGGACATCATCGTCCTGGGCAACCGTGACGAGCTGTTCGCCCCGCTGGCCCAGAAAGCACCGGCCGGCAAGCAGGTGATCGACCTGGTGGGCTTCATGCCCAAGGGCTCCCAAGGCAACGCCGAGGGAATCTGCTGGTAAAGCGCCCTGCCCCCTTCCCCGACGGGAAGGGGGCATCCGCCAAACGAGCCCAGGACGACTCTATGGACAAGATCAAGCATGGCCTGCTCGAAGCCTCGGGCTGGCTGTTCTACCTCATTGCACTGATGCTGCTGGCACTGGCACTGCCCAGGTCCGTTTTCGATCCCGACTCCAAGCATTTCCTGCTGCTGATCGGGGCTGTGGGCATCTGGCGCTATTCCATGGGCGCCCTGCACTTCGTGCGCGGCACGCTGTTCCTCTACTTCGTGTATCCCTGGTACAAGCGGCGCCTGGCCAAGCTCGGCAACGCGGCCGACCCGTCCCACGTGTTCCTGCTGGTGACGAGCTTCCGCATCGAAGCCTTGACCACCGCCATGGTCTACCGCTCGGTGATCGAAGAAGCCATCGCCTGCGGCTACCCGACCACCGTCGTCTGCTCCATCGTCGAGCTGTCCGATGAGCTGCTGGTGAAGAACCTCTGGACCAAGCTCGCGCCACCATCGCGAGTCAAGCTGGACTTCGTGCGCATTCCCGGCACCGGCAAGCGCGACGGCCTGGCCTACGGCTTCCGCGCCATCTCCCGGCAACTGCCGGATGCGAACGCGGTCGTGGCAGTGATCGACGGCGACACAGTGCTGGCCGAAGGCGTGGTGAAGAAGACCGTGCCCTGGTTCAAGCTCTTCCCCAACGTCGGCGGCCTGACCACCAACGAGTTCTGCGAGGTGCGCGGCAGCTACATCATGAGCGAGTGGCACAAGCTGCGATTCGCCCAGCGCCACCTCAATATGTGCTCGATGGCCCTCTCCAAGCGCGTGCTGACCATGACCGGGCGGATGTCGGTGTTCCGCGCCAGCGTGGTAACCGATCCGGACTTCATCGCGGACGTGGAAAGCGACCACCTGGACCACTGGCGCCTGGGTCGTTTCCAGTTCCTCACCGGTGACGACAAGTCCAGCTGGTACAGCCTGATGCGCCTGGGCTACGACACCTTCTACGTGCCGGATGCCGCGATCAACACGGTCGAGCACCCGCCGGAGAAGAGTTTCATCAAGGCCAGCCGCAAGCTGATGTTCCGCTGGTACGGCAACAACCTGCGGCAGAACTCCCGCGCCCTCGCGCTCGGTCCGCGTCGTCTCGGCTGGTTCACCGCCGTCGTACTGGCCGACCAGCGCGCCTCGATGTGGACCTGCCTGCTGGGCCTGGCCGTGGCCATCATCGCCAGCCTGAAGTACAGCATCGCCTACCTGCTGGTGTACCTCCTGTGGATCGGCCTTACCCGCTTCGTCCTGACCCTGCTGCTCAGCATTACCGGGCACCGGATCGGACCAGCCTATCCCCTGATCCTCTATTACAACCAGATCGTCGGAGCGCTGGTGAAGATCTACGTCTTCTTCCGCCTCGACCAGCAGTCCTGGACCCGCCAGAACACCAAGCTCAACCGTGACCTCGCGAGCTTCTCGCGCTGGTTCAACACCTGGTCCTCACGCGCCATGACCTTCTCCGCAACCAGCGTATTCGTCGCCACGCTGCTGGCGATCGTGTGAGCACAAGGAACCTGACAGGAATCGAAGCCATGAATACAGCCGTCAATCTCAATGTGGTGCATGAATCCGAAGCCCAGCGCCAGCACGCGCGGGTGAAAATCCCCGGCAAGATCCGCTACATCGCCCGTGGCGAACGCTTCGAAGCGTCGTTGCTGGACGTCTCCGCCGGCGGTTTCGCCTTCACCGCCGGGCGCGCCGGCTCCAGCATCGGCGACCACCACAAGGGTCGCCTGATGTTCCAGATCGACGGCCTCAGCCTGGGCCTGGATGTGGAATTCCAGGTGCGCGCCGTGGACACCCGCACCGAGCGCATCGGCTGTGTCTTCCATGGCCTCCAGCCGCGTGACATCGCCACCCTGCGCTACCTCATCAGCTCGCACCTCTCGGGCGAACTGGTCAGCGCCGGCGACCTGCTCAGCACCCTGCAGCGCGAGAACTTCACCAAGCCGCGCAAAGGCGGTGCTGGCGGCGGCATGGGCCCTCTGGCGCGCCTCAAGGCGGTCGGTTTCAGTGCCGGCATCTTCGTCGTCGGTGTCGGTGCCTTTGCCTACATCCTCAATTCGCTGTACGGCCTGTACTTCGTCACCCATGCCGATTCCGCCATGGTCGCGGTGCCTTCCATGCAGGTCACCATGCCCCGCGAAGGCACGGTACAGAGCCTGGTGAGCCCAGACGCCAGCGTGGAGAAAGGCGCCCCCATCGCATCCTTCAACGCCACCATGCTGGAGATGCTCAAGGGCCACCTGACCGACGACCAGCTCACCCCGAAAAACGTCGAAGAACTGTTCGGCAAGCAGATGAAGGGCACCCTCACCAGCCCCTGCAACTGCAAGATCGCCCGCCAGCTCGTGGCCGACGGCCAGTTCGCCAGCAAGGGCGACGTGATCTTCGAACTGGTGCCCCAGGACACCCAGGCCACCATCCAGGCGCGCTTCCCCTTCCGTCATATCGGCCAGGCCAAACCGGGTGCCCGCGTCACCTTCCAGGTAGCAGGCGAAGACCAGGGGCGCCACGGCAAGATCCTCAGCAGCAACCTGCATGACGGCAGCATGTCCGCCGACATCCGCGCCACCATCCAGCCTGACGAGCCGCTGCCCAGCACCTTCGCCGGTCAGCCGGTGGAAGTCAGCATCGATCGCGGCCCGTCCCTCGATTGGCTGATCGACCGCGCCCTGGCCGCGGGCTTCTGAGGAGGGCGCAACCATGGCCCATCACGCCACTCCCGTCCTGCTGCTCGCCGCGGCCGTCGCCCTGGCTGGCTGTGCCGGCCTGCCGGACGAACGCCTCGCCCACGAAGCGCTGAAACGCGGCGACAACTCCACCGCCGAGCAGAACTACCGCCAGCTGGCTGACCTCGGTTACGCCGACGCCGCGGTCGGCCTGGCCGACCTGCAAGTGGCCAGCGGAGACCCGGCGCAACTGCAGAAGGCCGAGCAGACCTATCGCCAGGCCATCGACCAGTCGCCCCGTGCCAAGGCTCGCCTGGGCAAGCTGCTGGCGCGAAAGGCCCAGCTGACCCAGGCCGAACGCCGTGAAACCGCGCAGTTGCTGGAGGAATCCTTCGAAGCCGGTGAAGAAAGCAGCCTGCTGCCGCTGGTGATGCTCTACCTGCAATACCCGCAGGACTTCCCCTCGGTGAACGTGCCGGCGCGCATCGCCAAATGGCGCGCCGAGGGCCACACGCAGGCGGAGCTGGCGCAGATCCTCTTCTATCGCACCCAGGGTTCCTACGATCAGCACCTCGGCGAGATCGAGCAGATCTGCACTCGCAACCTGGCGTTGGCCGACGTCTGCTACGTCGAACTGGCCACCGTCTACCAGAAGCAAGGCAATGCCGACGCCAAGCAGAAACTGCTGGAGCAACTGATGGCCGGCTACCGCGCCGGGCGTATTCCCGCCCAGCGCGTGGAGTCGGTCGCGCAGGTCCTGGCCGACGCCGAGCTCGGCGCGCCCGACGAAGGCAAGGCCAAGGAACTGCTCGAAGCGCTGGTACCCGCTTACCCCGCGGCCTGGGTGAGCCTGGCCAAACTGATCTACGAATACCCGGAACAGGGCGATACCGAGCAGTTGCTGGGCTACCTGGAGAAAGGCCGTGCCGCCTCCCAGCCCCGCGCCGAGCTGCTGCAAGGCCGCCTGTATTACGAAGGCAAGCTGGTGCCGCAGGACCCGAAGAAGGCCGAGGAGCACCTGCTCAAGGCTGCCCCCACGGAACCCACGGCCAACTACCTGCTGGGCCAGATCTACCTGCGCGGCTATCTGGGGAACATCGATCCCGAAAAGGCCCTGGACCACCTGCTCCGTGCCGCCCGCGGCGGCCAGGTCAACGCCGACTTCGCCCTCGGCCAGATGTACGTCCAGGGCAAGGGTATCCAGCGCAACCTGGTCAACGCGTACGTTTTCAGCCAGCTGGCCTTGCCCAAGAACACGCCTCAGGCCCTCGAGCTGGCGCAAAGCGTCCAGCAGCAGTTGTCGCCGGCCGAACGCCCCCGCGCCGAGCAACTGCTGCGTGAGGAACGCGCCGCGCGGGGCGCCGCAGCGCCCGACACGCAGATGAGCAGCCTATGAACATTCGCGCACAAGTCCCTCGTAGGTTGGTGTTGAGCGCAGCGAAGCCCAACAAGGCGCGCGTAGCGCGCCCCTCGATGTCCCTTGAAGAGCGCGAGAAAGAAGGAAGCAAGATGAACAACAATCCCTGGATCAAGGCTGGCCTTGGTCTGTCCCTGCTGGCCGCAAGCATCGCCCATGCCGCAGAGCCCCACGACAAGAACTTCGGCCTGGACGTGAAGATCACCGCCCAATCCGAAGACGATCGCGACCTCGGCACCCGCGACGGCGGTGACGTCAGCGGCATCGGTCTCGACCTGCGTCCCTGGGTCTACGGCGAGCGCGGCGAATGGAGCGCCTTCGCCATGGGCCAGGCGGTCACCGCCACCGATATCGTCGAAACCGACACCCTGGAATCCAACGACATCGAAGCCGATACCGCCCAGCGCAACAACGGGCGCGAACCGGACAAGAGCTACCTCGCCATGCGCGAGTTCTGGGTCGATTACGGCGGCCTCACCGCCTACCCCGGCGAGCACCTGCGCTTCGGTCGCCAGCGTGTACGCAGCGACGAAGGCACCTGGTGGGACACCAACATCGAAGCCCTGCGCTGGAGCTTCGACACCACCCTGCTGCGCGCCCACGCCGGCGTCGCCGAGCGCTTCAGCGAATACCGCACCGACATCGATGAACTGGCGCCGGAAGACGAGGACCGCCAGCACTTCTTCGGCGACATCTCCACGCAGTGGCGACCGGGCCACTGGGTCGGCGCCAAGCTGCACCACAGTCGCGACAACGGCGACCTGCCCAACGTCGGCGAAGAAGTGGATGAACTCGACAAGCGCACCACCGGTGATCTGACCTGGCTGGGCCTGGAAGCCGACGGTGGTTTCTTCGACCGCCGCTCCACCCTGCCGCTGAACTACTGGGCGCAAGCCACCTGGCTGACCGGCGACGTGGACGAACTGCAACAGGCCACCGTGGGCAACCAGAACTTCGCCAACGGCAGCCGCAATGTCGATGTCGACGCCTGGGCGGTGGACCTCGGCCTGCGCTGGAACATCGATGACCAGTGGAAGGTCGGCGGCGCCTACGCCCGTGGCAGCGGCGGTGGCGACGACGACAGCTCCGAGCAGTTCCGCCAGACCGGCCTGGAGAGCAACCGCTCCAACTTCACCGGCACCGAAGCCCGCATGCACCGCTTCGGCGAAGCCTTCCGAGGCGAGCTGAGCAACCTCCAGGTGGCCACCGCCTTCACCTCCTGGCAGATGGGCGAGGACTACGACGCAAGCGTCGTCTACCACCGCTTCTGGCGCGTGGACGACAACCAGGACGTGGGCCAGAGCGGAATCATCGCGCCCCTGGAAGACGGCGAGAAAGACATCGGCCAGGAGATGGACCTGGTGGTCACCCGCTACTTCAAGCAGGGCCTCCTGCCGGCCTCGATGGCCGAGCACCTGGACGAGCGCTCCGCCCTCGTGCGCTTCCGTGGCGGCGTGTTCAAGCCGGGCGATGCCTATGCCAGTGGCACCGACTCGCTCATGCATCGCGCCTTCGTCGACTTCATCTGGCGCTTCTGATGGACATCCGGCGCAAGGGAGGAACAGTCATGAAACGTGGCATGGGAACCACGCTGCTGGCAGGCGGCGTCGTGCTCGGCGCCCTGCAGTTCGCCGCGCCCTGGGTGCAGGGCGCAGAACTGACCCAGGAACTGAAGCCGATCAAGAACTACACGGTGTCCACTGCGCCGGTAGAGCAACTGCATCTGGATACCCCCAAGGCGCCAGACCTGTCCGGCTACACCGCCGCCGCCGTCGACGCGAAGATCGATCGCAGCAAGCGCGGCCAGGTGGCCGTGCGGCGCATGCTCCAGCAGGATCCGCTGAAGGACTTCATCGGCGGTGACGAGCGCCTGCGCGAGTGGGTGAAACGCCAGCAGAGCATGCCGCAGGCGATCTTCGTCGAAGGTGGCTATGTGACCCCCGCGGACCTGGCCAAGGCACTGCCCGACAGCCAGTTCAGCGAAACCGAGCCGGGCGTGTACCTCGCCCGCCTGCCCATCGTGGTGGCCCAGGGTGCGAGCCTGCAGATCGGCAAGGAGACCCGGGAATTCCGCCTGTCCCAGGAGCGCGGCGCGTTCATGGTCAACGACGGCAAGCTGTTCATCACCGGCACCCAGCTCACCGCCTGGAACGAAAAGAACAAGTCCCCGGCCTGGTTCCAGAAGCCCGAGGAGTTCCGTCCGTTCCTGGTGTCCTGGGGTGGCAGCGAGCTGTACATCGTCGGCAGCAAGGTCACCAGCCTCGGCTACGACAACTCCAAGTCCTACGGCGTCTCCATCACCCAGTACACCCCGGGCCAGGCAAAGCGCCTGAAGCGCCCTGCCCCCACCGGCTGGCTGCTGGATTCGGAGTTCGTCGACCACTGGTACGGCTTCTACTGCTTCGAAGCGGAGAACGTGGTCATCAAGGGCAATACCTACCGCGACAACATCGTCTACGGCATCGACCCGCACGACCGTTCGAACGGCCTGATCATCGCCCACAACACCGTCTTCGGGACCAAGAAGAAGCACGGCATCATCATTTCCCGTGAGGTGGACGACAGCTGGATCATCAATAACAAGAGCTACGACAACAAGCTCTCCGGCATCGTGATCGACCGTAACTCGGTGAACAATCTCGTGGCCTGGAACGAGGTGTACCAGAACCACTCCGACGGCATCACCATCTACGAGAGCTCCAACAACCTGCTCTGGGGCAACAAGATCCTCAGCAACCAGCGTCACGGCATCCGCGTGCGCAACAGCGTGAACATCCGCCTGTACGAGAACCTCTCCGCGGCCAACGGCCTGACCGGCGTGTATGGCCACATCAAGGACCTCTCCAACACCGACCGCAACATCAAGCTCGACCCCTTCGACACCAAGGTCTCGCTGATCCTGGTTGGCGGAAAGCTCGCAGGCAACGGCTCCAGCCCCCTGTCCATCGACTCGCCCCTGTCGGTCGAGTTGTACCGCGTCGAGCTGCTCGCCCCGAGCAAATCCACCGGTATCAGCTTCGCCGGCATCCTCGGCGAAAAGCAGGACGAGATCCTCGACCTGATGGTGCGCCGCAAGCAAGCGGTGCTGATCGACCCCGTCGAAACCCAGGCCGAACTCCAGGATTGAGGTACCCGATCATGCCCAGAATTTCCCGCAAATGGTTCACCCCTTCGGCCCTGGCAGCCGCCCTGCTGGCTTCTGCCCAGGGTGCGCACGCCGCGCCCGAGTTCAGCGTGCAACCTACAGGGCCGCTCTGCGCCGCAGCGCAGAATCCGGCCAACTACAACACCAAGTACCTGAGCTTCTTCACCACGCTGGTGCAGGGTGAGGGCGACTGGCTGTTCCGGACCCAGTACGACCTGCGTACCGATTTCGGTACCACCCCCTTCGGCTGGAGCCAGCTGAAGCGCCTGCGCGACGCGCTCAAGGCCAAGGGAGTCGAGCTGATGGTGGTCTACCAGCCCACCCGGGGCCTGGTGAACCGCGAAAAGCTCACACCCGAAGAGAAAGCCCACTTCAACTACGAGCTGGCGAAGAAGAACTACCTGGCTGCCGTCGACCATTTCCGCAAGGCCGGCATCTGGGTCACCGACCTGTCGCCGCTCTTCGATGAGAAGGGCGTCGGCACCGACTACTACTTCAAGGCCGACCACCACTGGACGCCGGCCGGCGCTGACCGCACCGCCAAGCTTGTGGCCGAGACCCTGAACCAGATTCCCGGCTTCAGCGACATTCCGAAGAAGGACTACCAGAGCAAGGTGGTGGGCCTGCTGCCCAAGGCCGGCACCCTGCACAAGACCGCCGCGCAATTCTGCGGCACCGGCTATGCGACCCAGTACGTCGACCGCTACGAAACCGAAGCGGCGGGTGATGGCGGCGACAGCCTCTTCGGCGACGAATCCAACCCCAAGGTGACCCTGGTGGGCACCAGTAACAGTGGTCCGGCCTACAACTTCGCCGGTTTCCTGCAGCAGCACACCGGTGCCGAAGTGCTCAACATGGCGGTCAGTGGCGGCGGTTTCGAAAGCGCCCTGATGCAGTACATGAGCAGCCCGGAATTCCATCAGAACCCACCCAAGGTCCTGGTCTGGGAATTCGCCACCCACTACGACATGGCCGAAGCGAGCTTCTACCGCCAGGCCGTGCCCATGGTGAACAACGGTTGCGAAGGCCGACCGGCGGTGCTGAAGAACAAGGTCACGCTCAAGCCGGGTGCCAACGAAGTGCTGGTCAACGGCAAGGGCGCGCCACTGCGTGACCTGCGCGGAGGCGATTACCAGGTGGACCTGCGCCTCAGCGATCCGTCCATCCACGACCTCAAGACCACTATCTGGTACCTCAACGGCCGCCGCGAGAACTTCAAGCTGGAACAGAGCGACCGCATCGATACCGGTGGTCGTTACGCCTTCGAGCTGCGCAACGAGCCCGGCTGGGCCGACCTGAACATGCTCGCCCTGGAAATCCACAGCCCTGAGCAGATGCCCCAGGACCTCAGCGTCGAGGTCAGCGTCTGCGCACGTCCTGGCAAGGGCGGGGACAACCTCACGGCGAAGGCCGAGTGAGGAAGGAGGTACCCATGACTAACCGACCCTGGCTGATCGCTCCGCTGCTCGCAGGCATCCTGCTCGCCGCACAGGGCCACGCGGCGGATCTGGTGCCGCCCAGGGGCTACTACGCCCCTGTGGATGTCGACGCCAAGTCCGCCGGCACTTGCAAGGCGCCACCCGCGCCCTACACCGCCAAGCTGGAATTCCGCAGCAAGTACGAGGGTTCCGACAAGGCCCGCGCCACCCTCAACCCGAACGCGGAGAAGGCCTTTCGCGAAAAGACCGCCGACATCACCGAGATGGAGCGCGGCGTCAACAAGATGGTCATGGACTACATGCGCAAGGGCCAGCGCACCCAGCTCGAATGTTCCCTGCAATGGCTGGGCAGCTGGGCCCAGGCCAATGCGCTGCTGAGCCCGCAGTACAACCACACCGGCAAGTCGATGCGCAAATGGGCGCTGGGCAGCATGGCCTCGGCCTACCTGCGCCTGAAGTTCTCCGAATCGCAGCCGCTGGCGCCCTACCGCGCCCAGACCCAGGTGATCGAATCCTGGTTCTCGCGCCTGGCCGACCAGGTCGTCCACGACTGGAGCGACCTGCCGCTGAAGAAGATCAACAACCACTCCTACTGGGCCGCCTGGTCGGTGATGGCCACCGCTGTGGCGACCAACCGCGAGGACCTCTTCGACTGGTCGGTGGCGCAGTACCGCGTGGCAGCCGGCCAGGTGGACCCGGACGGTTTCCTGCCCAACGAACTCAAGCGCAAGCAACGCGCCCTCGCCTACCACAACTACAGCCTGCCGCCGCTGGCAATGATCGCGGCGTTCGCCCAGGCCAATGGCGTGGACCTGCGCACAGCGAACGACAGCGCCTTGCGCCGCCTCGGCGAGAAGGTGATCGCCGGTGTGGATGACCAGGACGCCTTCGATGAGAAGACCGGTGACGACCAGGACATGAGCGAGCTGAAGAAACACGACAAGTTCTCCTGGCTCGAGCCCTGGTGCTCGCTCTACTCCTGCTCGGCCAAGACCGTCGCCTGGAAGGAAAAAATGGGCCCCTACAAGACCTTCCGCCTCGGCGGGGATGTGACCCAGGTGTTTCATCCGAAGAAGGAGGGTGGGAGCTAAACCCACGCTCGGACAGCCCCCTCTCCCAGAGGGAGAGGGGAGAAAAGCGCCCCCGCCCTCGCAGGCGGGACTGAAATCAAACGTTAACCGGAGAGACTCGGATGGTCTTTTCTTCAAACGTGTTCCTGTTCCTGTTCCTGCCGATCTTCCTCGGCTTGTACTACCTGGTCGGGACACGCTATCGAAACCTGCTGTTGCTGGTCGCCAGCTACATTTTCTACGCCTGGTGGCGCATCGACTTCCTGGCGCTGTTCGCCGCCGTCACGGTCTTCAACTACTGGATCGGCCTGCGCATCGGTGCGGCCGGCGTGCGCACGAAAACGGCGCAGAAGTGGCTGCTCCTCGGCGTGGTGGTGGACCTTTGCGTCCTCGGCTACTTCAAGTACGCCAACTTCGGCGTCGACAGCCTCAACGCGATCATCACCTCCTTCGGCATGGAGCCTTTCGTGCTCACGCACATCCTGCTGCCGATCGGGATCTCGTTCTACGTCTTCGAATCCATCAGCTACATCATCGACGTGTACCGCGGCGACACGCCCGCCACGCGCAACCTGGTGGATTTCGCGGCCTTCGTGGCGATCTTCCCGCACCTGATCGCCGGCCCAGTGCTGCGTTTCAAGGACCTGGTGGACCAGTTCAATCACCGCACCCACACGGTGGACAAGTTCGCCGAGGGCTGCACGCGCTTCATGCAGGGCTTCATCAAGAAGGTGTTCATCGCCGACAGCATCGCGCCCATCGCCGACCACTGCTTCGCCCTCTCCGATCCCACCACGGGCGATGCCTGGCTCGGTGCGCTGGCCTATACCGCGCAGCTGTACTTCGACTTCTCCGGCTACAGCGACATGGCCATCGGCCTTGGCCTGATGATGGGCTTCCGCTTCATGGAGAACTTCAACCAGCCCTACATCAGCCAGTCCATCACCGAGTTCTGGCGGCGCTGGCACATCAGCCTCTCCACCTGGCTGCGCGATTACCTGTACATCAGCCTGGGCGGTAACCGTGGCACCACCTTCCAGACCTACCGCAACCTGTTCCTCACCATGTTGCTGGGTGGTTTGTGGCACGGCGCCAACTTCACCTACATCATCTGGGGCGCCTGGCACGGTGCCTGGCTGGCCATCGAACGCGCCCTGGGCGTGAACGCCGCGCCACGTGCGATCAACCCGCTGAAATGGATCTTCACCTTCCTGCTGGTGGTAATCGGCTGGGTGATCTTCCGTGCCGAGAACCTGGACGTTGCCTGGCGCATGTACGCCGCCATGTTCAGCTTCGGTGACTGGCAGCTTTCCGAGCTCAACCGCGCGCAACTCACCAGCCTGCAGATCGCGACCCTGCTGCTGGCGTACGTGGTGCTGGTCATCTGCGGTATCCGCCAGTTCTACGCCCAGCCGCTGGCTGGCGCACCGAAGGCCAAGGCCCGCGACGAAGACGACGGCATCGCCATCAATGCCGACGGCAGCGCCACCCTGCCCCGTGCCCGCGTGCAGATCGGCGCCCTGGCCTTCCACGCCGCCGTGCTCCTGCTGTTCGCCGCCTCGGTGCTGAAGCTCTCGGCGCAGAGCTTCTCGCCCTTCCTGTACTTCCAGTTCTGAGTGGAACCGACCATGAACAGAACCCTGAACCTGCTCTACATCCTGCTCTTCTGCGGCCTGCTGCTGGCGCTGAGCCTGTGGTCCATGCGCGCGATCCTCGGCTTCTCCGTGGCCAAGGAAACCACCGTGCTGGACGGCAAGCTGGCCCTGGCCTTCGAGAAGCGCTACGACGAGGAATTCCCGGTCAAGCAGCTGGGGACCAACCTCTGGGCCCTGGTGGACTACAAGCTGTTCGGTGAGGGTCGCCAGGGCGTGGTCATCGGCCAGGACGGCTGGCTCTACTCGGACGAGGAATTCGATCCGGTAGCCGATGGCACCCGCCTGGTCCGCGACAACCTGGCGCTGATCGGGGGCGTGCGCGACGAGCTGGCGCGGCACAACGTGGAACTGGTGCTGGCGATCATCCCGGCCAAATCGCGCCTTTACCCCGAACACGTCGGCCCGGTCACCCCCACCGCCCTGCGCCAGGACCTCTATGAGCGTTTCCGTGGCGTCGCGCGCAAGGCCGGGATCATTGCCCCGGACCTGCTCGCCACGCTGGAAGACGCCAAGAACCAGGGCCAGGTATTCCTGCGCACCGACACCCACTGGACCCCACTGGGTGCCGAAGTGGTAGCCGGTCGCCTGGGCCAGTCGATCAGCCAGGCCATGAGTTTGCGTGGCAACCCCCAGCAATACGTCACCGAGGTGCTGGGAAATGAAGACTACAAGGGCGACCTGACCCGCTTCCTGCCGCTGGACCCGCTGTTCGAGAACCTGATGCCGGCACCGGATCAGCTGCAGAAGCGCGCCACCCGCAGCCAGGACGAAGCCGACGCCGGCGGCGATGCCCTGTTCGCCGAGAGCAGCGTGCCTGTGGTGCTGGTGGGCACCAGCTACAGCGCCAACGACAAGTGGAACTTCGCCGGCGCCCTGCGCCAGTCCCTACAACGCGACCTGGTGAACCATGCCGAGGACGGCAATGGGCCGATCCTGCCGATGCTCAAGTACCTCAAGAGCGACGAACTGAAGGACGCCCCGCCGCAGCTGGTGATCTGGGAGTTCCCGGAACGCTACCTGCCGATGCAGAGCGATCTGTCCGACTTCGATCCCGAATGGGTCGCCAGCCTGCGCAAGGGCGCGGGTTCCGAAGAACGCCTGGCTTCACGCTCGGGCAACTGAATACCCCGTCAGGGGAACACAGGGCCGGACACGGCCCTATCCAGAGAGATAGATGGAGGTACACCTCATGAACCGACAGAACAACCGCAGCTGGACGTCTTATGCCTGCGCCCTGGTACTCGGCCTTGGTGCCCTGCACGCCCAGGCCGACGAGGGTGGCTTGTACGGACCGAAGGCTCCCAAGGGGTCGGCCTTCGTCCGCGCCTACAACGCCGCCAGCAACGAACTCAGCGTCAACGTCGGCAACACTGCGCTGACTGACGTACCGCCGCTCGGCTCCAGCGACTTCAAGTTCCTTCCGGCCGGCAATTACAGCGCCCAGGTCGGCAGCAGCAACCTCTCGGTGAAACTCGAGGCCGACCGCTACTACACCCTGGTCAACCAGACCGGCAAGGACCCGCAACTGGTGGAAGAACCGCCGTTCCGCAACAAGCAGAAAGCCTTGCTGCGCGTGCAGAACCTGTCCGACGCCAAGCTCACCCTGAAGACCGCCGATGGCAAGACTCCGGTCGTCGCCGACGTGGCCCCGCAAGGTCGCGGCGAGCGCGAGATCAACCCGGTGAAAGTCGGCCTCGCCCTGTTCGACGGCGACAAGAAGGTCAGCGACCTCAAGCCCGTCTCCCTGCAGCGTGGCGAAGTGGTGTGCCTCTACGTCACCGGCAACGGCGGCAAGCTCTCCCCGGTGTGGGTGAAGCGCCCGGCGGAATCCTGAGCGGCACAGCAGAAATAACCGGCGCGGACTGAACCCCCGCCGGTACCTACCCGCCCCGCAGAGGGTGGGAAAAGAAAGAAATGTGATTTGTGGAAGCAGCGCCTACAACCCATGACTGAGTTAGGAGAAACACCCATGATTCCCGTGATCCTCTCTGGCGGTAGCGGCTCGCGCCTCTGGCCTCTTTCGCGCAAACAGTATCCCAAGCAGTTCCTCGCCCTCGCCGGCGACCAGACCCTGTTCCAGCAAACCCTGCAGCGCCTCTGCTTCGAGGGCATGCAGCCGGCCGTGCTGGTGGCCAACCAGGATCACCGCTTCATCGTCCAGGAGCAGCTCGACGCCGTCGGCCTGCAACCCCAGTCCATGCTGCTGGAACCCTTCGGCCGCAACACCGCCCCAGCGGTGGCCATCGCCGCCATGCAACTGGTCGCCGAAGGCCGCGACGAGCTGATGCTGGTGCTTCCCGCCGACCACGTGCTGCGCGACCAGGAGGCCTTCCAGCAAGCCCTGGCGCTGGCCAGCAGCGCCGCTGAAAAGGGCGAGATGGTGCTCTTCGGCGTTCCGGCCGAGCGTCCGGAAACCGGTTACGGCTACATCCGCAGCAAGGCCGACGGCGCCCTGCCGGAAGGCATCAGCCGCGTGGCGCAGTTCGTCGAGAAGCCGAACGAAGCCAAGGCCCGCGAGTACGTGGAATCCGGCGACTACTTCTGGAACAGCGGCATGTTCCTGTTCCGCGCCAGCCGCTTCCTGGAAGAGCTCAAGCAACACGACGTGGACATCTACGACACCTGCCTGCTGGCCCTGGAGCGCAGCAAGCGCGACGGCGTCGCGGTGAGCATCGACTCGGCCACCTTCGCCTGCTGCCCGGACAACTCCATCGACTACGCGGTGATGGAGAAGACCTCCCGCGCCTGCGTGGTACCGCTTTCCGCCGGCTGGAACGACGTGGGCAGCTGGAGTTCCATCTGGGAAGTGCACGAGAAGGACAACAACGGAAACGTCACCAAGGGCGACGTCGTGGTGCAGGACAGCCACAACTGCCTGGTGCATGGCAACGGCAAACTGGTCTCGGTGATCGGCCTGGACGACGTGGTGGTGGTCGAGACCAAGGACGCCATGATGATCGCCCACAAGGACCGCGTGCAGGACGTGAAGAAGCTGGTCAACAAGCTCGACGCCGACGGCCGCAGCGAAACCCAGAACCATTGCGCCGTGTACCGTCCGTGGGGCTCGTACGACTCGGTGGACATGGGTGGCCGCTTCCAGGTCAAGCACATCACCGTGAAGCCCGGCGCGCAGCTTTCGCTGCAGATGCACCACCACCGCGCCGAGCACTGGATCGTGGTCTCCGGCACCGCCCAGGTGACCTGCGACGACAAGGTGTTCCTGCTGACCGAGAACCAGTCCACCTACATCCCGATCGCCTCGGTCCACCGCCTGGCCAACCCCGGCAAGATCCCGCTGGAAATCATCGAAGTGCAGTCCGGCAGCTACCTGGGCGAGGACGACATCGAGCGTCTGGACGACGTCTACGGCCGCGCCCCGCAATCCGCGACCGTGCACAGCATCGCCCGCTGACCGGTAGGAGCCGGCTTGCTGGCGAAGGGACAACCTTTCGCCAGCAAGCTCGCTCCTCGGCCATGGGCTCTTGCTAGCATGGAAGGCCTCAAGGAGGTCCTTCCATGCTCATTGGCGCTGTTCTCTTCCTCACCTGGCTGATCCTGCTGGTGCGCTACCCGGCTAAGGCCCTGTCGCTGTCCCTGGCGGCCGTGCTTGGCGTAGCGCTGATCGCCGTCTGGGTGCTCTGGGAAGAACGCGGCGAGGAACGCCGCTTCGCCCGCCTCGATATCCAGCTCACTTACACCCCGCAAAGCTGCCCCGCCGACCGCCCGCTGGCGATCCGCGTGCATAACCGCGACAAGGCCGTACTGCGCGATTTCGCCTGGCAGGTCCAGGCCTTCCGTCCCGGCGACACCATCAACCTCGCCCAGCCCAGCTACGACCATCCGCGCTACCTCGGCCCTTCCGAGCTGCAGCCCGGCGCCGAGTGGCAGGACTGCCTGGTCCTGCCGCCCATTCGCCAGGGTTATCGCGCACAATCCCTGGAGTTTCGCGCCGCCAATCTGCGTGGCAAATTCGTCGACTGAACCAAGAGCACCCTCTCCACCTCTGCAAAGGACTCGAGATGCCCTCCCCCACCGCCCTCATCACCGGTTGCTCCAGCGGCATCGGCCGCGCCCTGGCTGACGCCTTCAAGGCCAGCGGCTACACCGTCTGGGCCACGGCCCGCAAGCCGCAGGACCTGGCCGCGCTGGCAACGGCCGGCTTCATCGCCGTCGAGTTGGACGTCAACGACCAGGGCGCCGTAGCGGCCCTCGCCGAGCGACTGGAACGGGAGGAAGGTGGCCTCGACGTACTGGTGAACAACGCCGGCTTCGGCGCCATGGGCCCCCTGCTGGACGGTGGCGTCGAGGCCCTGCGCAAGCAGTTCGATACCAATGTCTTCGCGCTGGTGGACGTGACACGCGCCTGCTTTCCGCTGCTGCGCAAGCGCCGCGGTCTGGTGGTGAACATCGGCAGCGTATCGGGCGTGCTGGTCACCCCCTTCGCCGGCGCCTATTGCGCATCCAAGGCCGCGGTGCACGCGCTTTCCGAAGCCCTACGCCTGGAGCTGGCGCCCTTCGGCATCGAACTCATGGAGGTCCAGCCCGGCGCCATCGCCTCCAGCTTCGGCGCCAGCGCCACTCGCGAGGCGGAAGCCCTGATCGCCGAAGATTCACCCTGGTGGCCGGTGCGCGAAGGCATCCGCGCCCGCGCCCGTGCCTCCCAGGACAAGCCCACCTCGGCCGAGGACTTCGCCCGCACCCTGCTCGCTGCCGTACAACGCAACCCGCGTCCGCCGCTGGTCCGCATCGGCAATGGCAGCCGCGCCCTGCCGCTGCTGGCGCGCTGGGTGCCGCGACGCGTGCTGGACCGGGTACTGAAGAAGCGCTTCGGCCTTGGCGTGGAGCTGTAATGCGCCAGTAGGTTGGCGCCGAGCACAGCGAGGCCCAACGCGATCTACGTTCAAGCCGATCAGCTAGAGTTACCCCACCCTGGTCCCGAGGAACCACCATGTCGCTCCCCCTGCGCTACGCCGTCGGCGGCGTGGCCCTGGCCGTCGTCCTGAACCTGCTGTTCCGCAGTTTCGTGAAAATCGGCGGAATCTTCGCCACGCTGTTAATCGCTGCAGCCACGGCCGCCGCGCTGGCATTCGCGTTCCGCCTGATCCAGCGCCGCGCCCCAGAACCCGGTGAGCGCTGGCGCATCGTGCTCACCTACGGCGGCCTGCTCGGCCTGCTATACCTAGGACTGCTGGCGATGATGACGCTGCAGGACACGCCCAGCCCCATGGGCGTCCTGCTGTTCCTGGTCCATTACCTCTGCTATCCGGTGATGGCCGCATTGCTGCTGTCGGAGCGGGTATTCAAGAAAGTCCGCTGATGGCCAACAAGGATGTCCACCATGAACTACCGCCCCTTGCGCGTGCCGGCCGATAGCGATCGGCTCGCCGCTTTCGACGCTTCCTATATCACCAGCCACATCTGGCGCGTCGAGGCCGATGGCCTGGCCCTGCGTTTGGTCGAGGAAAAACTCGCGGAGCCTTTCCACAAGGCCTACGACGCCGCCGGGTTTCCCGATGATGTGGCCGATGCCGACTTCGCCCTTGCGGCGGAAGCACGCGACGGCAGCCTCGCCGGTTTCGCCTGCGTGCGCCTGGTGCCGTGGAACCGCAGCGCCGAACTGAGCGCGCTGTTCGTTGCGCCTGCGCACCAGGGCCAGGGCATCGGCCGTGCGCTGCTGGAAGGGGCGATGACCTACGCCCGCAGCCAGGCGATGCGCTGTCTGTGGCTGGAAACCCAGACCAGCAACCACCCGGCCATCGGCTTCTACCAGCGCGCCGGCTTCACCTTCTGCGGACTGAACACCATGCTCTACGACCCGACCGAAGTCGCGGCCGAAGAAATCGCCCTTTACCTCAGCCATCCGCTCAACGGCTGATCGATGGAACCGTCGCCCATCGCTCGCCACTAAGCAGAAGGTGTGCGAGGAGTTGGCGATGGACTACCTGGACCTGTTGCAATGGCCTGCGATGCTGGTGACCGTACTGGCCGCGTGGCTGATCGGTTCCAATCGGGATTCACGGCGCAATGCCGGTTTCTGGGCGTTCATCGCCAGCAATGTGCTGTGGATCGCCTGGGGCCTTCATGCCCATGCCTATGCACTGATCGTGCTGCAGTTCTGCCTGGCGGCGATGAACATGCGGGGGTTGAAGAAGACCGGGAGCGACTAGATGCTCCCTTCCCGTTCGATGACCAGGACGCGTGCGGCACCGACGGGATGGGCGACATGTTCGCAACCCACCTCGGCGAAGAAGATATCCCCCATCCGCAGCGACACCCGTCGTTCCTCGCCCTCCTCGCGATAACGCATCTCTACTTCGCCATCGAGCACCACGAAGACTTCCGGGCCGTCGTTGATGTGCCAGACGTAGGGCTGGTCGGTCCAGTGCAAGCGCACCGTGGTGCCGTCCAAGTTGGCGAAACCCAACGCGCCCCACGCCCGCTCCGCAGTGAATTCGGAGCTGCGCACCACCCGCCCGGCGCTCATGCGCGACCTGCCGTGGCAGCGGCAGGCACGGACGGCCTGGGCTTGCGGAAGACCAGCACGTTACCGGCCATCACCAGGCCCAGGCCAAGCAGCGCTGGCAAGGTCCACTGGTAGCCTTCGACGAAGGCCGAGATGTTCAGCGCCACCACGGGGAACAGCACGGTGCAGTAGGCGGCACGTTCCGGGCCCATGCGCCCCACGAGAGTCAGGTAGGCGGTGAAGCCGATCACCGAACCGGGAATCGCGAGATAGAGCAGCGAACCGATGTAACGGGTATTCCACTCCATGCCGAACGGCGTGCCGCTGACCAGGCACCAGGCACTGAGCATCAAGGCGCCGTAGAGCATGCCCCAGGCATTGGTGGTCAGCGGCTTGAGACCGGCCTTCTGTTGCAGGCTGGAGAGCATGTTGCCGGCGGAGAAGCACAGGGTTCCGAGCAGGGCCAGGCCAAGGCCGATGAAGGTTTCACGGCTGGCGCTGTGGTGCGAAAGCTCCGGCCAGAACAGCAAGCCCAGCCCCAGCAGGCCTAGGCCGCCGCCACCGAGGACGTTGGGGGCGATGCGCTGGCCGAAGAAGATGCGTGCGTTGAGGGCGTTCCACAGGGTGGCGGTGGAGAACACCACGGCGATCAGGCCGCTGGGTATCCACTGACTGGCGGTGTAGAAGCACATGAAGTTGACGCAGAACAGGCACAGTCCCTGGGCCAGGCAGATCATCTGCGCGCGGCCATCGAGCTTCTGCAGGCGCCGGCTGATCAGCAACAGGGCGAAGAGCACGGCGGCGGCCAGGGCGAAGCGGTAGGCGATGGAGGCTGGAATGGCGACGCTGCCCATCTGCAGCTTGATGGCGATCCAGGTGGTGCCCCAGATCAGGACGGTGAGCAGGTACAGGGACAGGTTCATCACAGCGACTCCGGTTTCGATGGCGCCAGTCTCCGTCCACCACCTGCTTCCGGCTTGCACAAACTTGCGCTTATCTCGTCGGAGACCTGCCCGTCGGTTTACGCGCGCGCTAGGATGAACCCCATTCGCACACCGGTCGCTTCGTCCATGTCGCTACTCGAACAGAACCAGGTCTTCCAGTCCCTCAGCAGTTCGCCCCATGCTCGCCTCGAGCACAGCGCCGAGCTGGGCGATGGCCTGGGCGCGGCACTCTGGAGCAACCACCACGACGCGCGGGATTACCAGGGGCCGAAGTACCACACCCTGTCCTGCTACCTGGAGGGCGGCACCGGCACCTATCGCCGCGAGCGCCCGGATACCAAGGGCGCCCCGGGGAAACTGTGCATCCTGCCGGCCGGCCACGAGTCATCCTGGGTGATCAATGGCGACATTCGGCTGGCGCACCTGTACTTCAGCGCGGAGCACTTCGCCGAGGCCGCAGTGACCCTGCTGGACCGCGAGCCCCGCGAACTGCAACTGTGCGAGCGAACCTTCCTTGATGACCCGCAGCAGGCGCAGAACTTCCACCAGTTGATCCGCCTGGACTGGGACGAGCCCAGCGAGCGCCTGCGTGCGACCAGCCTGGCGCACGAGATGGTCCATCACAGCCTGCTGACCCAGGTGGGGATGCGTGAAGGGCTGCGTCTGAAAGGGGGACTGGCGCCGGCCTTGCGCAAGCGCCTGGTGGACTACATCGAGACCCGGCTGGCCGAACCCATCAGTCTGGGCGAACTGGCGACCTTCTCGGCGCTATCGGAGTATCACTTCGCGCGGATGTTCCGCGAGAGTTTCGGCATGCCGCCTCACCAGTACGTGCTGGCGCGCCGCCTGGAACGGGCGCGCAAGCTGCTGCGCGAGACCGAGCTGCCGTTGGGAGAGATCGCCCTGGCCTGCGGCTTCGCCAGCGCCAGTCATTTCAGCAATCGCTTCCGCGCAACGGTTGGCGGCACGCCCGGGGCCTTCAGGTCGGCGTTTCGCTGATCAGAAAACCAGGTCGGACAGCCGCCAGACTTCGAACGCAGGGGTTTCGTAGGGATGGGCCTTCTTCAACGCCTTGACCGCCTCATGGATGAGCTCATCGGCCACCACCATCTCCACTTTCCATTCGGCCACGTGCTCGACGATGCCAGACTGGCCCAGATAGGGGCTGCTGCCCTCCAGCGGACGGAATTGCCCCTGGCCGAGCGCTTGCCAGCAGCAGCTGTCATAGGCGCCGATGCGCCCGCCACCAGCAGCGAAGATGGACTTTTTCACAGGTTCCAGATGGCTCTCCGGAACGTAGAAGCACAACTTGTACATCGAGTCCTCCCAGCGGCTCAGACTGCGGTTCATGCACGGGAAATGATGCCACGAATGATGGCATTTTGAGGTCACTTTACCGAGGCACGGTTCACATACGGCGATTTGGACCCGGTGCGCAGTAAAGCGTTCTGCGCGGGGATAGTGCGTCTGGTGATAAAGGTGACGTACTACTCACCTTTCCAGAATCGCCGCCAGCGCTGACCGAGGTTGGGCGTGGGCGGGCTATGGCTGCCATCGCACCAGGGCGCGCGAGCGGACAGGCCGCAACGACAGAGCAGCAATCGCTGCTCGCGGCGAGCGATCAGATCGACGCCATCGGCGCAGTCGGATGGGCAATCCGGCAGTTGAGGCGAACGACCACAGCGGCAGAGCCGGCAGCGGTCGCCAGGTTGGAGCAGACGGACTTCAGGAAGGATCGGGTCCGGCATGGGTGGGCTCGGAAACGAAAAAGGCGGGAGAAGATTGCCTTCTCCCGCCTTTCACTGTCGATGTCCGAGTGGGCCAATTACTGGGAGCTGGCTGAACCACCCTCTCCCGCCCTTCGGGCACCCTCTCCCTGAAGGGAGAGGGTCATCAGATGGCCTTCGGCCTGCTCTTAATCTACCCAGACGCGGGCGTTGCGGAACATGCGCATCCAGCCGCCGTCTTCCTGCCACTCGTCCGGGCGCCAGGAGTTCTGCACGGCACGGAACACGCGCTCCGGGTGCGGCATCATGATGGTCACGCGGCCGTCGCGGCTGGTGAGGCCGGTGATGCCACGGGGCGAGCCGTTCGGATTGGCCGGGTAGGTCTCGGTGACCTTGCCGTGGGTGTCGACGAAGCGCATGGAGACGCAACCGGACAGGTCGGCTTCCAGCAGTGCCTCTTCGCTCTCGAACTCGGCATGGCCTTCACCGTGGGCGATGGCGATCGGCATGCGCGAGCCGGCCATGCCACGCAGGAAGATCGACGACGACTCCTGCACCTGGACCATGGCCACGCGCGCTTCGAACTGCTCCGAGCGGTTGCGCACGAAGTGCGGCCAGAACTCGGTGCCGGGAATCAGCTCGTGCAGGTTGGACATCATCTGGCAACCGTTGCACACGCCGAGGGCGAAGCTGTCCTTGCGCTCGAAGAACGACTGGAAGCCGTCGCGGGCACGGGTGTTGAACAGGATCGACTTGGCCCAGCCCTCGCCGGCGCCGAGTACGTCGCCGTAGGAGAAGCCACCGCAGGCCACCAGGCCCTTGAAGTCTTCCAGGCTGACGCGGCCAGCGAGGATGTCGCTCATGTGCACGTCGATGGCGGCGAAGCCGGCGCGGTCGAAGGCGGCAGCCATTTCCACCTGGCCGTTGACGCCCTGCTCGCGGAGGATCGCCACCTGCGGACGCACGCCCTTCTTGATGTAGGGCGCGGAGATGTCCTGGTTGACGTCGAAGCTGAGTTTGACGGTCAGGCCGGGGTTGTCTTCTTCCAGCAGCGCGTCGAATTCCTGGTCGGCGCAGTTGGCGTTGTCGCGCAGGCGCTGGATGCGATAGCTGGTCTCGGACCACTGACGCTGCAGCATGCGGCGCTCACCGCCGAATACGGCTTCGCCGTTGAAGCTGATGGCGACGTTGGCGCCGTTGAACGGTTGGCCGATGACGGCAACGCAATCGCCAAGTCCGGCGGCGCTGAACTGGGCCAGTACTTCCGGCGTGGCGTCCTGACGAACCTGGATGACCGCACCCAGTTCTTCGTTGAACAGCACGGCCGCCAGGCCTTCACGGTTGTCCGCCAGCGCGTCGAGGTAGAGGTCCAGGCCGCAATGACCGGCGAAGGCCATTTCCAGCACGGTGGCCAGCAGGCCGCCGTCGGAACGGTCGTGATAGGCCAGCAGGTGGCCATCGGCGTTCAGGCCCTGGATCACGGCGAAGAAGGCTTTCAGGTCTTCGGCGTCGTCGACGTCCGGTACCTGCTGGCCGAGCTTGCTGTAGACCTGGGCAAGGATGGAGCCGCCCATGCGGTTCTGGCCGCGGCCGAGGTCCACGAGGATCAGGTCGGTTTCGCCCTTGTCCAGACGCAGTTGCGGGGTCAGGGTCTGGCGCACATCGCTGACCGGCGCGAAGCCGGTGACGATCAGCGACAGTGGCGAGGTGACGGACTTGTCCGCGCCTTCATCCTGCCAGCGGGTCTTCATGGACATGGAGTCCTTGCCCACCGGAATGGTGATGCCGAGCGCCGGGCACAATTCCATGCCGACGGCCTTGACGGTGTCATACAGACGGGCGTCTTCGCCCGGGTGGCCAGCAGCGGCCATCCAGTTCGCGGAGAGCTTGATGTCGCCCAGCTTCTCGATCTTCGAGGCGGCCAGGTTGGTGATGGTCTCGCCAATGGCCATACGGCCGGACGCCGGGGCGTTCAGCAGGGCCAGCGGCGTGCGTTCGCCCATCGCCATGGCTTCGCCGGTGTAGACGTCGAAGCTGGTGGCGGTGACGGCGCAATCGGCTACCGGGACCTGCCAGGGGCCGACCATCTGGTCGCGGGCCACCAGGCCGGTGATGGTGCGATCGCCGATGGTGATCAGGAAGTTCTTGCTGGCCACGGCCGGGTGATGCAGGACACGGCTGACGGCTTCGTCGATGTCCAGTTCGGCGGCGGCGAAGTCATCGCCCAACTCGGCTTCGCGGCTGACCGAACGGTGCATGCGCGGCGGCTTGCCGAGCAGGACTTCGAGCGGCATGTCCACCGGGTTGTTGCCGAAGTGGCTGTCGGCCACGGTCAGGTGAGGCTCTTCGATAGCCTCGCCGACCACGGCGAACGGGCAGCGCTCCCGCTCGCAGATGGCCTTGAAGCGCTCGAAGTCAGCGGCGTCCACGGAGAGCACGTAGCGCTCCTGGGATTCGTTGCACCAGATTTCCAACGGGCTCATGCCCGGCTCGTCGTTGGGCACGGCGCGCAGTTCGAAGCGACCGCCACGGCCGCCATCGTTGATCAGTTCCGGCAGGGCGTTGGAGATACCGCCGGCACCCACGTCGTGGATGAACTTGATGGGGTTTTCCGAACCCATCTGCCAGCAACGGTCGATCACTTCCTGGCAGCGACGCTCCATTTCCGGGTTGTCGCGCTGCACGGAGGCGAAGTCCAGGTCTGCGGAGCTGGCGCCGGTGGCCATGGAGGATGCGGCACCGCCGCCCAGGCCGATGAGCATGGCCGGGCCGCCGAGGACGATCAGCTTGGCGCCGATGGAAATCTCGCCCTTCTGCACGTGCTCTTCGCGGATGTTGCCCATGCCGCCGGCGAGCATGATCGGCTTGTGATAGCCGCGCACTTCTTCACCGTGGGGGGTGTCGATGGCCTGCTCGAAGGTACGGAAGTAGCCGGTCAGGGCCGGACGGCCGAATTCGTTGTTGAACGCGGCGCCGCCCAGCGGGCCTTCGATCATGATGTCCAGCGGGGTGACGATGCGCTCGGGCTTGCCGTAGGGCTTTTCCCAGGGCTGCTCGAAACCGGGGATCTGCAGGTTGGAAACGGTGAAGCCGGTCAGGCCAGCCTTGGGCTTGGCGCCACGGCCGGTCGCGCCTTCGTCGCGGATCTCGCCACCGGAACCGGTGGAGGCGCCGGGGAACGGGGCGATGGCGGTCGGGTGGTTGTGGGTTTCCACCTTCATCAGGATGTGCACGGGCTCCTGGGTGGCGCCGTACTGACGGGTCGCCGGGTCCGGGAAGAAGCGGCCGGCGGTGGAGCCCACGATCACCGAAGCGTTGTCCTTATACGCGGACAGCACGCCTTCACGGTGCATCTCGTAGGTGTTCTTGATCATGCCGAACAGGCTCTTCTCCTGCGCCTGGCCGTCGATGTCCCAGCTGGCGTTGAAGATCTTGTGGCGGCAATGCTCGGAGTTCGCCTGGGCGAACATCATCAGTTCGACGTCGTGGGGGTTGCGGCCCAGGTCGTTGAAGCTCTTCACCAGGTAATCGATTTCGTCTTCGGCGAGCGCCAGGCCCAGTTCGACGTTGGCCTTCTCCAGCGCGGCGCGGCCGCCACCGAGGATATCCACGGCGGTCAGCGGCTTGGGCTGGGCATGGCTGAACAGGCTGGAAGCCTCGTCCGCGCCGGCCAGCACCAGTTGGGTCATGCGGTCATGCAGGCTGCTGGCGATGAGCTGCGCATCGGTGTCGCTGATCTCGCCGGTCACGTAGTAGGCGATACCGCGCTCCAGGCGCTCGATCTTGGCCAGGCCGCAGTTACGGGCAATGTCGGTGGCCTTGCTCGACCAGGGCGAGATGGTGCCGAAGCGCGGCACCACCAGGAACAGGCGGCCGCTGGGCTCCTGCACCGGGACGCTCGGGCCGTACTTGAGCAGGCGAGCGAGGACTTGCTCTTCCTCCCCGCTGAGTACGCCAATCACTTCGGCGAAGTGGGTGAACTCGGCATAGAGTCCGCTGACGGCGGGGACCTTCTGGGTCAGTTGCTCGAGCAGTTTGCCGTGGCGAAAAGCGGAAAGGGCGGGAGCACCGCGCAGGATCAACATCTTCGGGACAGCCTCTGGGGAAGGGGTGTGCTTGGAGGCCGTGCATTCTAGCGCAAAGCGCCGCTTTCCGGCACCTCTGAAGGTGCCTCGCGTCGCCCGACAGCTAGCAGAGAAGATGCCCGCTGTCGAGATATGGCGCCCGCCAGGCTTTGCGTATACTCCGTGGATGCTAAATCACCACGTGTTCGGCACACGTCGGGCGTTCTGGGCCCTGGCTACCGGATTCTTCCTGATGCTCGTCGGCTGCAAGCAGCCCACCACCCTCGAGCGCGTTCAGGAGGAGGGTGTGCTACGCGTGATCACACGCAACAGCCCCGCCACCTATTTCGAAGATCGCAACGGCGAAACCGGTTTCGAGTACGAACTGGTCAAGCGTTTTGCCGACGATCTGGGGGTCGAACTCAAGCTCGAAACTGCCGACAAGCTGGACGACCTCTACTTCCGCCTGGGCCAGGCCAACGGCCCGGTGCTGGCCGCTGCGGGGCTGGTGGCCAGCGACGCGCGCAAGAACGATGTGCGTTTCTCCCATTCTTACCTGGATGTCACCCCCCAGGTCATCTACCGCAATGGCGAACGCCGCCCTACCCGTCCCGAAGACCTGGTGGGCCGCCGCATCCTGGTCCTCAAGGGCAGCAGCCACGCCGAGCAACTGGCGATGCTGAAAGCCACCCTGCCGGGGCTGAAGTACGAGGAATCCGACGAAGTCGAAGTGGTCGACCTGCTTCGCATGGTCGACGAAGGGCAGATCGACCTGACCCTGGTGGATTCCAACGAACTGGCGATGAACCAGGTCTACTTCCCTAATGTGCGCGTGGCCTTCGACCTGGGTGACGCCACCAGCCTGGCCTGGGCCATGGCGCCGGGCGAGGACGACAGCCTCTACAACGAGGTCAATGCCTTCCTCGACAAGGCCCGCAAGGACGGCACCCTGCAGCGTCTGAAAGATCGCTACTACGGCCATGTCGACGTACTCGGCTACGTTGGCGCCTACACCTTCGCCAAACACTTGCAGCAGCGCCTGCCCAAGTACGAGCAGCACTTCCGCGTGGCTTCACAGAAGAACGACGTGGACTGGCGCCTGCTGGCGGCCATCGGCTACCAGGAATCCCTCTGGCAGCCCACCGCTACCTCCAAGACCGGGGTGCGCGGCCTGATGATGCTGACCGAGGGCACCGCCAAGGCCATGGGCGTCTCCAACCGCCTGAACGCCCAGCAGAGCATCCATGGCGGCGGCAAGTACTTCACCATGATCAAGGACGGCCTCTCCGACGAACTCAAGGAACCGGACCGCACCTGGTTCGCCCTGGCCGCCTACAACATCGGCATCGCCCACCTGGGTGACGCCCGCAAGTTGGCCGAAGCCGAGGGCCTGAACCCGAACAAGTGGCTGGACGTGAAGAAGATGCTGCCGCGCCTGTCGCAAAAGCAGTGGTACCGCAAGACCCGCTATGGCTACGCCCGTGGTGGCGAGACGGTGCACTTTGTGCAGAACATCCGCCGCTACTACGACATCCTCACCTGGGTAACCCAGCCCCAGATGGAAGGCAGCCAGTTGGCCGAAAACGCCAGCCACCTGCCCGGCATCAACAAGACCCGCCCACCGGAAGAGCAGCAGGACGAAAAGCTCTGAGCTGTTGTTCCGGACATGAAAAAGCCCGCTCAATGGCGTAATGCTGTTCAGTTGGCCCCGCCAACGGGGTGTCGCTGTTGTTGTAGGAGCGAGCTTGCTCGCGAAGCTTTCCGGGATATCGCCCATTCGCCAGCAAGCTGGCTCCTACAGCGTTTCCCCGCTGCGGAAACCAAGAACGCCGCTCAGCCGGTGAGGGATTAGCGGCGTTCTTATGTGAACAGCATTACGCATCGAGCGGGCTTTTTTACATCAGGCGATCACCAGCCGGATGGCAGCAGGTTGAGCGCGCTACAGATGGCATACGCGGCGCTGGCCAGGTAGATCACCACAATGAAGACCTGAATCAGCGGATGAGCGATCCAGCCGCACTGCCAGGCCGGTTGCAGATCCCCGTGGCGACGGGCAGATCGCAGCATGAGGATCGGCATGATGGACAGGATCACGCCACTGAAGGCACCAGCGAAATACAGCGCGTTCACGAAGCCGACCATGCCGCTGTAGGCCAGCACAAAGGGTGGTACGCACACGATGGCGAGCACCAGCAGGCGGCTCTTCGGCCGATTCTCCGGACCAAGCTTGTGGAACTTGTCGAAGATGTTGGTCAGGAAGCTGCCACCCAGCCCCCAATAGGAGGTCAGCATGGCGCAGAGGGCGAAGGTGTTGGCGGTGTAGAACGCCCACTGCCCCAGCGCCTGGCCCCAGGCCAGGGTGGCGACTTCGGTCTGGTTTTCCAGCCCGTTCAGGGAAATCACGGACATGGGCACGATCGCCAGCAGGCAGAAGGTCACCAGCATGCCGGTCATCACCGCCTTGGGCAGTTGCGACGGCTTATGGCTGAATCCACGGGCCATTTCCGGGACTATGTACTGCGCGGAGAAGCAGAACACCGCGATGTTGAACACCGGCACCATGTAGATCCAGTCGCCTTCCAGCAGGCGGGCGACGTCGGTGTTCTCGTTGACCAGGGTGGCGACCACCAGCAGGACGATCATGCTGACCATGCCGATGCTGATGAACTTTTCACCCTTGCCGATCGCGCCCAGGCCGAGATAGAGCACCAGCGCCGCCGGCAGGAAGAACAGCAGGCTGCCCAACGCCGGGCTGATACCGAAGAAGGCGCTGAGGATCTTGCCGCTGCCGCTCATATAGGCGATCAGCGCGCCGATGCTGTTGACCGCCACCGACAGGAAAATGGCCCAGGCACCGAACGACCCCACGTAGCGCTGCGCGAGGCCACTCAGTTGATTGTGAGTGCGCGTCCGCAGCGCGGTTTCAGATACGTACAGCATGGAAATGGTGGTGAACACGCCCGCCACCGCGAGCCACAGCAGCAAGGGCATGAAGCCCGCCTTGCGGCTGGCGTAGGCCATGGAGAGCACGCCCGCCCCGATGTTGGTGCCTACGATCATGGCGACCGCTTCAAGGAAGCTCAGCCGATGGACCGCCAGCCCCGACGAATCGACTGGCTCCGCCCCAACCTGATCCTGGTAAGACTGGACCCTGGTTTCACTCATAACAGCACCCTCAACAACACATTCTCGTTTTCAGGAGGCCCCTGACCTGAAGCTGCCATGGCCTTTCCGTCAAACGATGAATCGGGCACTGCGGGCCAACGGGATTGCGGATGCCTCCTGGCGGTGGCCCCTTGTGGGGGCCTTCCCCGGCGACTTTTGCTTGAGCCGCTCTGGGACGCCCTGTTCGGGCAGGGCGCGCACCTTAGCACAGGAGGTTTCAGGGTCCACCAAGAATGGTCCCGACCTTGGTCGAATAGCCTGTCGGAAGCGTCCGAGTCAGGCGTCTTTGCGCGCGGCGCGGCGGGCCTGGAAGAACCCGGAAAGCATCTCGCTGCACGCCTGCGCCAACACCCCGCCCTCCACCAGCACCCGGTGGTTGAGGAATTCCTGGTTGAAGAATTGGCCGCGGCTGACCACGACGCCCGCCTTGGGCTCGGTGGCACCGTACACGACACGGGTAATCCGCGAATGGACGATGAGCCCGGCGCACATGCTGCAGGGCTCGAGCGTGACGTAGAGGGTGCTGCCCACCAGCCGGTAGTTCTCCAGGCGGCTGGCGGCGTCGCGCACCGCCACCATTTCGGCGTGGGCACTGGGGTCGTGGCCGGAGATCGGGCAATTGAAGCCGCGCCCTACGATCTCGCCGTCCTTGACCAGCACCGCGCCCACCGGCACCTCCCCCAACGCCGCGCCCTGCTGGGCCAGGGAGAGGGCTTCGCGCATGAAATGTTCGTCGCGGCTGCGGTCGATGATCTGGGGCTGGCGCATGGCGGGTTCAGACAACCTCGATGGCGGCCATCAGACCGGTTTCCATATGGTCGATGACGTGGCAGTGGAACATCCAGACACCCGGGTTCTCCGCCACCAGCGCGATGCGCGCGGTCTCGTTCTTGCCCAGCAGGTAGGTGTCGGTGAAGTACGGAATGATCGACTTGCGGTCCGAGTCCAGCACCTTGAACGCCATGCCGTGCAGGTGGATGGGGTGCAGGTACTGGGCCATGTTGCGCAGCTCGAAGATGTAGTGGCCATCCTTCTTCAGCCGGGCGATGGGACGGTCCGCGCAGGTCTTGTCGTTGATGTCCCAGGCCTTGCCGTTGATCTGCCAGTAGTTGCTCGGACGTCCGGCGGCGCTGGCCAGCGTCGCGGCCCACTCGAAGTTGAAACGCAACACCTGGGCCTTCTTCAGGTCAGGCTCGGGTACCGGGTTGTCCGGCAGCGGCGCCGGCCAGTCGCCGGGCGCCTCGCGGCTGGCCACGCTCTTCAGCGTCGCCAGGCGCAACGGACCATTGCGCAGTGGCACCTCGGTGCCTTCGGCCGGCACCTTGATCGCCAGTTCGATGCGCATGCCCGGCCCCAGCCAGTACTCCTTGCCCAGGTCGCGGGGTTTCACCGGGTGACCATCGAGGGAATAGATGCGCGCCTCGCCACCCGGCAGGTTGAGCCGGTAGGTGACGGTGTTGTCCAGGTTCAGGATGCGCAGGCGCACCACTTGCCCCGCGGGCAGTTCGATGGTCGGCAGCGACTTGCCGTTGACGGTGCTCAGGCGGCCACGGGTGCCTTCACGGGCCGCCTCGCGAGGGACGCTGAAGGCAGTGAAGGCGCCCTCCTGGTCCACATGCCAGGTCTTCAGGCTGAGCACTTTCTCGTGCTTGAAGCCTGAAGGCTCGCGTTCTTCGACGATCAGTGGACCGACCAGGCCGCGCCCCAGCTGATGGGCGCTGGACAGGTGCGGGTGGTACCAGAAGCTGCCCGCGTCGTCGGTCTTGAAACGGTAGTCGAAGTACTCGCCGGGCAGCACCGGCAACTGCGAAACGTAGGGAACGCCATCCATTTCCAGGGGCACGCGGATGCCGTGCCAGTGGATGGTGGTGGGTTCGTCGAGCTTGTTGATGAAGCGCACCCGCAGCCAGTCCCCCTGGCGCGAGCGCAGCTCCACGCCTGGTGCCTGGCCGCCATAGGCCCAGGCAGGCGTGGCGTGACCTGGAACCAGTTCGAGATCGAGCGGCGCGGCGATCAGCTCGTAATCGTGGGTCTTGGCATCCAGGGTGCGACCCAGCCAGTAGCGAGCGCCACCGGCACCAAGGCCGACAACGCCGAGGCCGGCAAGACCGCCGAGAATCTGTCTGCGAGTGAAGGACATGGGGTCAGGCTCCTCTGGGAAAGAACGGGGCTGTCCCATCGGCTAATCGAACCAGCCTCTGTCGGGCCGGCTTTGGGGCGCACAAGATACACCCAGGGGCTGTGAAAGATAAGTAAAAGCATCTGCATCGGCCGCGACCGATGGGCGCAGCAGCCGGTCCGCGCCAGGTCTAGGCTGAAAGTGAGGTCCGACTCTCTACAGAGGAACGTCTCCGTGCATCCCACCCGCCGCCAAGTGATGCAACTCGGTCTCGGCGGCCTGGTGCTGTTGAACTGGCCGCGTTTCGGCCAGGCTGATACCACCAGGACCTGCCGCCTCAGCCCGGCGCAGACCGCCGGCCCCTTCTACCTGGAAGATGCGCTGCTGCGCCAGGACATCACGGACGGCAAACCGGGCACTGCCTTGCGACTGCAGTTCGAGGTGCTGCAGCTCGACAGCTGTCGCCCATTGGGCGATGCCGCCCTGGAAATCTGGCACTGCGATGCGCACGGCGCCTATTCAGGCGTGGGGAGCGATGCGACGAGCCGTTTTCTCCGTGGTGTGCAGATCACCGATGATGATGGCCGTGCCGAGTTTCGCAGCATCCTTCCTGGCTACTACCCCGGCCGAACCAACCATGTGCACCTGAAGGTGCATCTGAGCGAGCGGGATATCCACACCGGGCAGCTGTACTTCCCCGAATCGGTCATCCGCCCCGCAATGGCGAAACCGCCCTACTCCCACCCCGGCCAGGACTGGACATCACTGGAGCAGGACTATGTCTTCCGCCGCCAGGACGGCGAACAGTCGGTGGCGGAACTGCTGGAGGATGGCGACGGATTCATTGCGCGCCTGACGCTGGTGGTGGATACCCACGCCAACGCCTGAGCATTTGTGATGACTGTGGTGGCGACTTCAGTCGCTGAGCAGGCCGAAGGTCTGCCAAGGGGGATCGGGGCAGCTGCGCTGCCCTTGGCGAATGAATTCGCCCCCACAAAGAGCCCGCCGCGCAACTCTCCCCCCAAAACAAAACCGGCCAGGCTTTGAGGCCCGGCCGGTTCCGTGTCGCTAGCGCTTGCGCACTCGCATCATTCCCATTCGATGGTCGCCGGCGGTTTGCTCGACACGTCGTAGGTGACGCGGGAGATGCCTTCGATCTCGTTGATGATGCGGTTGGAGACGGTCTCCAGCAGCTCGTAGGGCAGGTGCGCCCAGCGGGCGGTCATGAAGTCGATGGTTTCCACCGCACGCAGGGCGACGACCCAGGCGTAGCGACGGCCATCGCCGACCACGCCGACGGACTTCACCGGCTGGAACACCACGAAGGCCTGGCTGGTCTTGTGGTACCAGTCCGCCTTGTGCAGTTCTTCGATGAAGATGTGGTCGGCACGACGCAGGAGGTCGGCATATTCCTTCTTCACTTCGCCGAGGATGCGCACGCCCAGGCCCGGGCCGGGGAACGGGTGGCGGTAGACCATGCTGTAGGGCAGGCCCAACTCCAGACCGATCTTGCGCACTTCGTCCTTGAACAGCTCACGCAGCGGCTCGACCAGCTCGAACTGCATGTCTTCCGGCAGGCCACCGACGTTGTGGTGGGACTTGATCACGTGGGCCTTGCCAGTCTTGGCGCCGGCCGACTCGATCACGTCGGGGTAGATGGTGCCCTGGGCGAGGAACTTGATGCCCTGCAGGCGGGTGGCTTCCTCGTCGAACACTTCGATGAAGGTGCGGCCGATGATCTTGCGCTTCTCTTCCGGGTCGGCGACGCCGGCCAGACGGGACAGGAACTTCTCTTCAGCATTGGCGCGAATCACGCGTACGCCCATGTTCTCGGCGAACATGGCCATCACGTGGTCACCCTCGTGCAGGCGCAGCAGGCCGTTGTCGACGAAGACGCAGGTCAGCTGGTCGCCGATGGCGCGGTGCAGCAACGCCGCTACCACCGAGGAGTCCACGCCGCCGGACAGGCCCAGCAGCACCTTGGACGAACCCACCTGGGCACGGACGGTGGCGATGGCGTCTTCGACGATGTTGGACGGGGTCCAGAGAGCGGCACAGCCGCAGATGTCCAGCACGAAGCGGGAAAGGATACGGCCGCCCTGTTTGGTGTGGGTCACTTCCGGGTGGAACTGCACGCCGTAGTAAGCGCGGTGATCGTCGGCCATGGCGGCGATCGGGCAGCTCGGGGTGCTGGCCAGGATGTGGAAGCCGGACGGCATCTCGGTGACCTTGTCACCGTGGCTCATCCAGACGTCGAGGCCGAGGACGCCGTCGTCATCGATATGGTCTTCGATGCCGTCCAGCAGGCGGGCCTTGCCGACCACGTCGACACGGGCGTAGCCGAACTCGCGCAGATCGGAACCCTGCACCATGCCGCCCAGTTGCTCGGCCATGGTCTGCATGCCGTAGCAGATGCCGAACAGCGGCACGTTCAGGTCGAACACAGCCTGCGGCGCGCGCGGGCTATTGGCCTCGTGCACCGACTCGGGGCCGCCGGCGAGGATGATGCCGCGCGGCGCGAAGGCGCGAATCGCCTCGTTGCTCATGTCGAACGGGTGGATTTCGCAGTACACGCCGATCTCGCGCACACGACGGGCGATCAGTTGGGTGTACTGGGAACCGAAGTCGAGGATCAGGATCCGGTGGGCGTGAATGTCTTGGGACATGGCCATCTCTCGTTACGGAATTCACAAACGACACGGGGCTGAATCAGACAGCCCCGTGACGCACTAGCTTTCAGTCAGCCTCAACCAACGCGGTAGTTCGGGGCTTCCTTGGTGATCTGTACGTCGTGGACGTGGGACTCGGCCATGCCGGCACCGGTGATGCGTACGAACTGCGGCTTGGTGCGCATCTCTTCGACGGTGGAGCAACCGGTGTAGCCCATGGAGGCGCGCAGGCCACCCATCAGCTGGTGGACGATGGCGGTCAGGGTGCCCTTGTAGGGAACGCGACCCTCGATGCCTTCCGGAACCAGCTTCTCGGCACCGGCCGAGGAATCCTGGAAGTAACGGTCGGACGAGCCCTGGGACTGCGCCATGGCGCCCAGCGAGCCCATGCCACGGTAGGCCTTGTAGGAACGACCCTGGAACAGTTCGACCTCGCCGGGCGCCTCTTCGGTACCGGCAAACATGGAGCCCATCATCACGCAGGAAGCGCCCGCCACGATGGCCTTGGACAGGTCACCGGAGAAGCGGATGCCGCCGTCGGCGATCAGCGGGATGCCGGAGCCGGCCAGAGCGGCGGCGACGTTGGCGATGGCGGAAATCTGCGGAACGCCGACGCCGGCGACGATACGGGTGGTGCAGATGGAGCCCGGGCCGATGCCGACCTTGACCGCGTCAGCGCCAGCCTCGGCCAGGGCCTTGGCGGCCTCGCCGGTGGCGATGTTGCCGCCGATCACCTGTACGTGCGGGTAGGTGTCCTTGACCCAGCGAACACGCTCGATCACACCCTTGGAGTGGCCGTGGGCGGTGTCCACCACCACCACGTCGACACCCGCGGCAACCAGTGCGGCAACGCGCTCGCCGGTGTCGGCGCCGGTGCCCACCGCCGCGCCAACGCGCAGACGGCCCTGGTCGTCCTTGGACGCCAGCGGGTAGGTCTTGGCCTTCTCGATATCGCGGAAGGTCACCAGGCCGCGCAGATAGAAGTTTTCGTCGACCACCAGCATCTTCTCGATGCGGTTTTCGTAGAGCTTGGCCTTCATTTCTTCCAGCGGGGTGCCTTCACGGGCAGTGACCAGCTTTTCCTTGGGAGTCATGATCGCGGCAACGGTGTCGCCGACGTTCGGACGGAAACGCAGGTCGCGGCCGGTCACGATGCCCACCAGTTCGCCCTCTTCCACCACCGGGAAGCCGGAGAAGCCGTATTCACGGGCAATCTGCAGCAGCTCGATGATCTTGGTGGAAGGGGTTACGGTCACCGGGTCACGGACGATCGCGGTCTCGTGACGCTTGACCTTGCGCACCTCGGCAGCCTGCTGCTCGATGGTCATGTTCTTGTGGATGATGCCGATGCCGCCTTCCTGCGCCATGGCGATGGCCAGACGCGCTTCGGTCACGGTATCCATCGCCGCGGAAACCAGCGGGATGTTCAATTCGATGCCGCGGGTCAGGCGGGTCTTGAGGCTGACATCCTTCGGCAGAATCTCGGAATATCCCGGAATCAGGAGAACGTCGTCGAAGGTCAGGGCTTCTTGGCTGATGCGCAGCATGGCGGGGGCTCCCAGGCGGGAAAATTGGAAGCGCGCCATTATAACGAGGCCACGGCCTCCGCTCAACGCGGCCGATGGGCTGTAGAGCGTTTCCCGCAAAAAAACATGCCAAGCCGATCAGTGGTCGTCACCCGTCCGTTCGTACCTGGCGCACGGCGAACCCCAGCCGATCACTGAAAGCCTCGATAAATGCCGGGGTGAAGCGGGTTTCACCCCAGCCATTGAAGATGAATCCCAGATTGGAGAAACCACAGGGCTGGAGGAAGAGGAAACCGTTGATGTCATCCTCGAAGCCGCATTCAGGGCACGTGAAATTGTCCGTTTGCCCCGGCCACCACTCCTCCAGGCTCTCGAACAGCGGCTCTCCCACTTCCTGGCGACACTCCGGACAACCCGCCTCGTTGAGGAAATTCCGCGTGGGTGTATAGATGCAGCGCTTGTCCACCAGTTCGAGGCCATTCACCGGCTGGCCATAGGGCAGGCGCTCCGGATTCTCCACCACCTGGCGCGCACCAGCGGCAATGGCATAGGCCATGCGATTGCCGCGCAGCCCACAGGTGCTCGGCAGAGCCTCGACCACCTCGCGCCGCGCCAGCCAGCGCAGCATGCGCCCCGCCAGGGCCTGATGGCCGGGCACAGTGGAAATCTGCGGCACGATGATCAACTGGCTCGATTCCATCGCGGGTCTCCTGCTTGGGTGGAAAGGGCGCGCAGCTTAACCCTCGTTCCTCACTCGTCAACTATGGCGCATGGCGGCAAAGCCATTATCATTTCCCCCCATGCTCAAAGACCCCTTCCAACGGCTCGGCCTCGACCGCGAGGTACTGACCGTCAGCCAGCTCAACCAGCGCGCCCGCCATTTACTGGAGGACGTGTTTCCGCAGGTCTGGGTGGAAGGCGAGATCTCCAACCTCGCCCGTCCCGCTTCCGGCCATCTCTACTTCACCCTCAAGGATGCCCAGGCCCAGGTTCGCTGTGCCCTGTTCCGCCAGAACGCCCAGCGCGTTCGCCAGGCCCTGCGCGACGGCCTGGCCGTGCGAGTGCGCGGCAAGGTTTCGCTGTTCGAAGGACGAGGCGACTACCAACTCATCGCCGATGCGCTGGAGCCGGCCGGTGATGGCGCCCTGCGCCTGGCGTTCGAGGCGC
>MTEW01003773.1_pt1 | contig 115539 bp, 82 predicted proteins | sample 1042681 | NCBI WGS metagenome assembly MTEW01 (sample SAMN06185811, study PRJNA358809) | soil metagenome | isolation source: soil biostimulated with citrate as carbon source | place: India | collected 2015-05-23 | reverse complement strand
GCAGGCGCCGCCGGGGTGCGCGCGGCAGCCGGCTCGGCCTTGGCCGCAGCAGGTTTTGCCGCAGCCGCTGGCTTGGCCGCGGCGGCCGGTTTGGCTGCGGGCGCGGCGGCAGGTGCGGAAACCGGCGGCGGCACGAACTTGCCCTTGCCGTGCAACTCATCGAGCAGCGACTCGAACTCGTCGTCGGTGATGTCATCGCCGGACGCTGCCGCAGCACCGGCTACGGCAGCGGCGGGAGCGGCTGCCTCGGCCGCCGCGGAAAACTGGCCCTTGCCGTGCAACTGATCGAGCAGGGCTTCGAATTCGTCGTCGGTGATTTCGTCGCTGGCGGCGGAAGCGGCAGACGCCGTCGCCACGGCGGTATCGGCGGCGGTTTCAACCGTGCCGGAGAACTGGCCCTTGCCGTGCAGCTGATCGAGCAGGGATTCGAATTCGTCGTCGGTGATTTCGTCGCTGGCGGCGCTGCTTTCGGCTCCATGGGCAGCAGCGGGGGCATCGCCCAGCGCATCGAGCAGTTGCTCGAACTCGCTGTCGGTGATGTCGCCGGAGGCGGCAGGCGCAGCAACGGGAGCGGGTTCCGGCTCCTGTGCGGGGGCGGCCGCCTCGGCACCAGCGGGCTCGGCCAGACGCGACAATGCCGCCAGCAGTTCCGGCGTGGCCGGAGTCGGTTCGCGCCGCTCGCGCACCTCGCCGAACATGCCGTTGACGGCATCCAGAGCTTCGAGCACCACGTCCATCAATTCCGAGTCGACGCGACGCTCACCCTTGCGCAGGATGTCGAAGACGTTCTCGGCGATATGGCAGCACTCCACCAGCTCGTTGAGCTGGAGGAAACCCGCCCCGCCCTTGACGGTATGGAAACCGCGGAAGATGGCGTTGAGCAGGTTCATGTCGTCCGGTCGGCTTTCCAGCTCCACGAGCTGTTCGGACAACTGTTCGAGAATCTCGCCGGCCTCTACCAGGAAATCCTGGAGGATCTCTTCATCGGCGCCGAAGCTCATAGGGGGTGCTCCTTAGAATCCAAGACTGGACAGCAGGTCGTCGACATCGTCCTGACTGGAGGCGACGTCATCACGCTTATCGGCATGAATCTGCGGACCTTCACCCCGGGATGGCTCTTTTAATTTTTCCTGTTCGGCGCGCAGCACTTCATGGTCGTGCTGAATACCGGCAAAACGGTCGACCTGACTGGCCATGAGCACCAGCTTGAGCAGGTTGCTTTCCACCTCGGTCACCAACTGGGTGACGCGCTTGATCACCTGGCCGGTCAGGTCCTGATAGTCCTGCGCCAGCAAGATGTCGTTGAGATGAGCGGACAGCTTGTTGCTGTCACGCTCGCTGCGAGCGAGAAACAACTCGATACGCTTGGCCAGCTCGCGAAAGCCCTCGGCGCCCATCTCGCGGCGCATGAAACGGCCCCACTCCGCGCTCAGGCTCTGCGCCTCGTCGCTCAGGTCGTTGACCAGCGGCGCGCTCTGCTCCACCAGATCCATGGTGCGGTTGGCGGCCTTCTCGGTCATGGTCACGACATAGTTCAGGCGCTCGGTGGCATCGGCGATCTGCGACAGCTCCTGGGCATGCGGCATGCGCGGGTCGAGCTGGAAATTGACGATGGCGTTGTGCAGCTCGCGGGTCAGCTTGCCGACCTCGTGGTACAGGCCGCGATCGCGGACCTTGTTGAGCTCGTTGATCAGTTGCACCGCAGCGCCGAAGTTGCCTTGTTCCAGGCTATCGACCAGCTCGCGGGCGTTGCTTTTCAGGGTCGACTCGAGGTCACCCAGCGTGGAGTCATCGTGTTCCATAGCACCCTCGCGGCTGACATCAGCCGTTTACCCGCTCGAAGATCTTCTCGATCTTTTCCTTCAGCACCTGGGCGGTGAAGGGCTTGACCACATAGCCGTTCACGCCGGCCTGTGCCGCTTCGATGATCTGGTCACGTTTGGCTTCGGCGGTAACCATCAACACCGGCAGGTGCTTGAGGCGCTCGTCGGCGCGCACCGCGCGCAGCAGGTCGATGCCGGTCATGCCGGGCATGTTCCAGTCGGTCACCAGAAAGTCGAAGCTGCCGCTCTGCAGCATGGGCAGTGCCGAGGTGCCATCGTCGGCCTCGGCGGTGTTGGTGAAGCCCAAGTCCCGCAAGAGGTTCTTGATGATCCGTCGCATCGTCGAGAAATCGTCAACGATGAGGATTTTCATGTTCTTGTCCAAGTCGACCTCCGTACAGTCCCAAACGCATTGCACACGCAATGACGCCCTTTAATCGTGAAACCGACTCAGCTGGCGCGCCACTCGCCGAGCCGCGAGCGCAACCGCGCCGCGCACTGGCTATGCAACTGGCTGACGCGCGACTCGCTGACCCCCAGCACTTCGCCGATTTCCTTCAAGTTCAGTTCTTCATCGTAATACAGCGCCAGCACGAGACGTTCGCGCTCCGGCAGACCGGCGATGGCATCGGCCAAGGCCGCCTGGAAGCGTTCGTCTTCGAGGTCCCGCGAAGGTTCGAGGTGGGTGTGCCCGGCGTCTTCGTGCAAACCGCCATGCTCGCCGTCCTGCAACAGGTCGTCGAAGCTGAACAAACGGCTGCCCAAAGTGTCGCCAAGAATGCCGTAGTAATCCTCGAGACTCAATTGGAGTTCGGCCGCAACCTCGTGATCTTTAGCGTCTCGCCCGGTTCTTGCTTCAACGACACGAATGGCATCGCTGACCATGCGGCTGTTGCGGTGCACCGAACGCGGGGCCCAGTCGCCCTTGCGAACCTCGTCGAGCATGGCACCGCGGATGCGGATACCGGCGAAGGTTTCGAAGCTCGCCCCCTTGCCGGAGTCGTATTTGCGCGACGCTTCCAGCAGGCCGATCATGCCGGCCTGAATGAGATCGTCGACTTGCACGCTGGCCGGTAGACGGGCCAGCAGGTGATAAGCAATGCGCTTGACCAGAGGGGCATAGCGTTCGATCAGCTGGTGCTGGGAGTCCTGCGCCTGCGCCTTGTTGTACATACGAAGTCCAGAGGCTGCTGTCATACGGCCGAGTCTGCGGTCGGTTGCTGCACCAGACGCTCGACGAAAAATTCCAGATGGCCACGGGGGTTGGCCGGCAAGGGCCAGGTATCGACCTTCTGAGCTATCGCCTTGAACGCCAGAGCGCACTTGGAACGAGGGAAGGCTTCATAGACGGCGCGCTGCTTCTGCACGGCCTTGCGCACGCACTCATCGTAGGGTACGGCGCCGACATACTGCAGGGCGACATCGAGGAAACGATCCGTCACCTTGGTCAGCTTAGCAAAGAGATTGCGCCCTTCCTGCGGGCTATGGGCCATATTGGCCAGAACGCGGAAGCGGCTGATGCCGTGATCGCGGTTGAGCAGCTTGATCAGCGCGTAGGCGTCGGTGATGGAAGTCGGCTCGTCACACACCACCACGAGAATCTCCTGGGCGGCGCGAACGAAGCTGACCACCGCATCGCCGATGCCGGCAGCGGTGTCGATCACCAGCACGTCGAGGTTCTCGCTGATGTCGCTGAAGGCCTGAATCAGGCCGGCATGCTGCATCGGCGAGAGATTGACCATCGCCTGCGTGCCGGAGGCCGCCGGGACGATGCGGATACCGCCCGGCCCCTGCAGCAGCACGTCGCGCAGATCGCATTCACCGGCAATCACGTCGGCCAGGGTGCGCTTGGGCGTCAGCCCCAGCAAAACGTCGACATTCGCCAACCCCAGGTCGGCATCCATCAACATCACCCGGCGGCCGAGATCGGCCAGGGCCATGGACAGATTCACCGACACATTGGTCTTGCCGACGCCACCCTTGCCGCCGGTCACCGCAATCACCTGTACGGGATGCATACCCATGTTCTTTCTACACCTTGTCTAACTTCGACCTGGCCCCGTGGCCGTTTACTCCCGCGTCATGACGCGGGAGGGTGCTACATTCTCGCCGTTTCAGCCGGCACGCTGCGCGGGGCTGTGGTACAGCCCGGCGAACATCTGCGCCATGGCATCCTCGCTCGGCGGCTCGGCGGTCTGCAGGCCTACGGCGCGGCTGACCAGCTGGTGACTACGCGGCACCTGCAGATCATCCGGGATCCGCGGTCCATCCGTGACATAGGCTACCGGCAGATGCTGGCCTATAGCCAGACCCAAAACCTCACCCAGGCTCGCGGCCTCGTCCAGCTTCGTCAGTATGCAGCCAGAAAGGCCACAACGCTTGTAACTATGGTAGGCCGCCTTGAGCACTTGGCTCTGACTTGTTGCAGCCAGGACCAGATAATTCTTCGCCTTGATCCGTGCCGAGGCCAGGCTTTCCAGCTGCAAGCGCAGCGCCGGATCGTTACCCGGCAGACCGGCGGTATCGACCAGCACCACGCGCTTCTTGGCCAGCGGCGTCAGCGCCTGCAGCAGGGACTGACCGGGATCGATCTGGGTCACCGATACACCCAGAATACGCCCCAATGTCTTGAGCTGCTCCTGGGCACCGATACGGAAGCTGTCCATGCTCACCAGAGCGACCTGCTGCGCGCCGTACTTAAGCACGTAGCGCGCCGCCAGCTTGGCCAGGGTGGTGGTCTTGCCCATGCCGGCCGGACCGACCAGGGCGATCACCCCGCCCTCCTCCAGCGGCTCGACCTTGGGCGTCTTGATCGCATGCGCCAGGTGCGCCAGCAGCATGCGCCAGGCCTGACGCGGCTCGGCCACACCCGCGACCTTGCTCAGCAGTGCCTGCGACAGTTCGGCAGACAGGCCCATGCGCTGCAGGCGACGCCACAGATTGGCCTGCTGCGGACGACGCGTCTGCAACTGGCCCCAGGCGATCGACCCCAGCTGAACCTCGATCAGCTCGCGTAGGCCGTGCAGCTCGAAGCGCATGGCTTCCAGCGCGCGCGGATCGACCGCCGGGGCCGCGACAGGCGCCGGCTCGGCCGCGCGCTGCGGTTTGACCGGCGTGGCAGGCAGCTCGGGCGCCAGCAGCGATTCGTTGGCGAACAACTGGCGGTCCTTGCCGGCGTCCTGCTCGGCACGCGTGGCCAGCTCCGCCTGGGCACTGGCGATGCGCGCCTGGGTCTTGCGCAGCTCGGCTTCCAACGCCGGGTTCGGGCGTACCGGCGCCGGCGCCACCTGGTAGTCCAGCGCAGCGGTCAGCTCGACACCGCCAGCCACGCGGCGGTTGCCGATGATCGCGGCGTCGGCGCCCAGCTCGTCTCGCACCAGTTTCATGGCGGTCCGCATATCGGCGGCGAAGAAGCGTTTGACCTGCATGACCCTTTACCTCAGTTCTGGCCAACCGTAGCGACTATGGTGACCTGCTTGTTGTCCGGAATTTCCTGGTAGGCCAGCACATGCATGCTGGGTACCGCCAGCCGCGCGAAGCGCGACAACATCGCCCGGATCGGACCGGCCACCAGCAGAATCACCGGCTTGCCGAGCATTTCCTGGCGCTGCGCCGCTTCCACCAGGGAACGCTGCAGCTTCTCGGCCATGCCCGGTTCGAGGAGGATGCCATCCTCGCTGCCCTGACCGGCCTTCTGCAGACTGTTGAGCAATATCTGTTCCAACCTTGGTTCGAGGGTGATCACAGGCAGCTCCGGCTCTAGTCCCACAATGCTTTGCACGATGGCGCGGGCCAGCGAGACGCGTACCGCGGCGACCATCGCGGCGGGATCTTGACTCTTCGGCGCGACGTTGGCGATGGCCTCGGCGATGGTGCGGATGTCGCGCACCGGCACCTGTTCCTGCAACAGCGCCTGCAGCACCTTGAGCAGGGTCGACAGCGACACCAGCCCCGGCACCAGCTCCTCGGCCAGCTTCGGCGAACTCTTGGCCAACAGCTGCATGAGCTGCTGCACTTCCTCGTGGCCGAGCAGCTCGTGGGCATGCTTGTGCAGGATCTGGTTGAGGTGGGTGGCGACCACGGTACTGGCGTCGACCACGGTGTAACCCAACGATTGCGCCTGATCGCGCTGACTGGGGTCGATCCACACCGCCTCAAGGCCGAACGCCGGATCCTTGGCGGCGATGCCGTTGAGCGGGCCGAATACCTGGCCGGGGTTGATCGCCAGTTCGCGATCCGGATAGACCTCGGCCTCGGCCACGCTGACACCCATCAGCGTCAAACGATAGGCGTTGGGCGCCAGATCGAGGTTGTCGCGGATATGCACCGAGGGCATGAGAAAGCCCATCTCCTGCGACAGCTTCTTGCGCACTCCCTTGATCCGCGCCAGCAACTGGCCACCCTGGTTGCGGTCGACCAGCGGAATCAGACGATAGCCCACTTCCAGACCGACCATGTCCACCGGGGTGACGTCGTCCCAACCCAGTTCCTTGACCTCCTGGGCCTTCTGCGCCGGCAGCAGCTCCTGCTGGCGCTGCACTTCCTTAACCTCGGCTTCCTTGACCTTGCGGTTCTTGTGCGCGATCCAGTAGGCGCCGCCAGCGGCCACCAGGCCCAGGCTGATGAAGGAAAAGTGCGGCATGCCCGGCACCAGGCCCATGGCGATGAGGATGGCAGCGGCCACGGCCAGAGCACGCGGCGAGGCGAACATCTGCCGATGCACCTGCGAGCCCATGTCCTCGGAGGTGGAAACGCGGGTCACCATCACCGCGGCGGCAGTGGACAGCAGCAGGGAAGGAATCTGCGCCACCAGGCCGTCACCGATGGTGAGCAGGGTGTAGACCTTGCCGGCCTCGGCGAAGGCCAGGCTGTGCTGCAGCACGCCGATGGCGATACCGCCGATCAGGTTGATGAACAGGATCAGCAGGCCGGCGATGGCGTCGCCGCGCACGAATTTGCTGGCACCGTCCATCGAGCCGTAGAAGTCCGCCTCCTGCGCCACCTCGCTGCGACGGCGCTTGGCCTCGGCCTGATCGATCAGGCCGGCGTTGAGGTCGGCGTCGATGGCCATCTGCTTGCCGGGCATGGCGTCGAGGGTGAAGCGCGCGCTCACTTCGGAGATACGCCCGGCACCCTTGGTGACCACCACGAAGTTGATGATCATGAGGATGGCGAACACCACGATACCGACCACGTAGTTGCCGCCGATCACCACTTCGCCGAAGGCCTGGATCACCTGGCCCGCCGCGCCATGTCCGTCGTGGCCGTTGAGCAGCACCACACGGGTGGAGGCGACGTTCAGCGCCAGACGCAGCAGCGTGGCGGCCAGCAGGATGGTGGGGAACACGGCGAAGTCCAGCGGCCGCAGCGCATAGATGCTGACCAGCAGCACCACGATCGACAGCGCGATGCTGAAGGTGAACAGCACGTCGAGCAAAAACGGCGGAATCGGCAGCATGACCATGCCGAGCATGACCAGCAGCAGCAGCGGAATGCCCAGGTTCCCGTGGCGCAACCCGGCAAGGTTGCTGCGTACGTCACCGATGATTTGTGCGCGATCTACTGCCACAGCTCTACCCCAGCCCATTCAATCTTTTGACGCGAAAATGCGCCCTGCTGGGGTAATGGCAAGAAGCGTTCCAGAAATCACGCGGCAGCGTGCAAGACGCTCTTTACGAGTCGCGACGCAGATCCGCAGGGATCGGCAGGTCCGGCAATGGCCCTGGACGCTTGCCCTTGCCGGCCTGGTACTGCCGAAGCTGATAGACGTAGGCCAACACCTGGGCCACGGCCAGGTACAGGCCGGCGGGAATTTCCTGATCCAGCTCGGTGGAGTAGTAGACGGCCCGGGCCAGCGCCGGCGACTCCAGCACCATCACCTTGTGCTCCTGAGCGATTTCGCGAATCTTCAGCGCCAGGAAGTCGCCACCCTTGGCCAGCAGCATTGGCGCCCCCCCCTTCTCCGGGTCGTACTTGAGCGCCACGGCGAAGTGCGTCGGGTTGGTGATCACCACGTCGGCCTGCGGCACGGCCTGCATCATGCGCCGCTCGGCCATCTCGCGCTGCAGCTGACGGATACGCCCCTTGACCTCGGGCTTGCCCTCGGTGTCCTTGTACTCGTCGCGCACTTCCTGCTTGGTCATCTTCAGCTTCTGCTTGTGGCTCCAGAGCTGGAACGGCACATCCACCGCGGCAATCAGAATCAGCCCGCAGGACAGCCAGAACGCGCTCCAGCCCACCACCCTGAGGCTGTGCAGAATGGCCGGCTCCACCGGCTCGTTGGCGATGGCCAGCAGGTCGTCCTGATCCAGCGCAAGCACCACCAGCGCTACCGCCAGAATCACCAGAAACTTGGCCAGGGCCTTGAGCAGCTCGACCAGCGCCTGCACGGAGAACATGCGCTTGAGACCGGCCAGGGGATTCATGCGACTGGCCTTGGGCTGTAGCGCCTCGGCGGAGAACAGCCAGCCGCCCAAGGCGATGGGGCCGATGACCGAAGCGATCAGCAGGGCCAGGAACAGCGGCTGTATGGCCACTAGGGCATGCTTGCCGGAAGCCAGCAGGTACAAGGCCATGCTGCCCTCGTGCATCAGCACCTCGCGCGGCAGACTGAAATTGCCGCGCATCAGGTCCATGAGCACGTTGCCCATGTAGGCGCCGAAGATGATCAGCGCCACGGTGCCGGTAAGGGTCACCGCCAGGGTGTTGAGCTCCTTGGAGCGAGCGATCTGACCTTTCTTGCGCGACTCCTCGAGCCGCTTACTGGTGGGTTCCTCGCTTTTTTCGGCACCGCTTTCGCTTTCAGCCATGCTCGCTCCTCATCGCGTCAGGGCGAATTCGCCCAGCTGCTGCAAGGCCTCGCTGGCCAGGGCCTGGAACAGGCTGCCGAAGTCGGACAGGCCGATCCAGAAGATCACCAGGCCCATGGCCAGGGTCAGCGGGAAACCGATGGAGAAGATGTTCAGCTGCGGCGCCGCACGGGTCATCACGCCGAACGCCAGGTTGATCACCAGTAGCGCGGTGACCATGGGTAGGGTCAACAGCAAACCGGCGCCGATCACCCAGCCGAGCTTGCCGGCCAGTTCCCAGTAGTGACCGATCATCAGGCCCTGCCCTGGCGGCAGGCTGACGAAGCTTTCGGCAAGCACCTCCAGAACCACCAGATGGCCGTTGATCGCCAAAAACAGCAGCGTCACCAGCATCAGCATGAACTGGCCGAGCACCGGCACGGAAACGCCGTTGGTAGGGTCGACCATGGAGGCGAAGCCCAGGCCCATCTGCATGGCAATGATCTGCCCCGCCACGGCGAACAGATGAAAGAACAACTGCAGGATGAAGCCGAACATGGCGCCGATCAGCACCTGTTCCAGGATCAGCAACAGGCTGCGCAGGCTCAGCGCGTCGACCTGCGGCATCGGCGGCAGGGTCGGCACCAGCACCACGCTGATCGCCAGCGCCAGGTACAGGCGAACCCGATTCGGCACCAGTTGCGTCCCGATGATCGGCATGACCATCAGCATCGCCGCGATGCGGAACAACGGCAGCAGGAACTGGCCGACCCAGCCGCTGATTTGCTCGTTGCTCAGTTCCAGCATCGCGCGCAGCCCCTCAACCTATGAGGTACGGAATGTTCTGGATCAGATTCTGCGTGTACTCCATCAACTGACTCACCAGCCAGGGGCCGGCCCAGATCAGGGTGATCAGCATCACCATCAGACGCGGCAGAAAGCTCAGGGTCTGTTCGTTGATCTGCGTCGCGGCCTGGAACATGGCGACCACCAGACCGACCAGCAGACTCGGCACCACCGCCAGGCCGACGATCAGCACGATCAGCCACAGCGCTTCGCGAAACAGGTCTACCGCTACCTCGGGAGTCATCGTGAGCCTCGCTATAACGTGCCGAAACTGGCGGCCAGTGTGCCCATGATCAACGCCCAGCCATCGACCAGCACGAACAGCATGATCTTGAACGGCAACGAGATGATCAGCGGCGACAGCATCATCATGCCCATCGCCATGAGAATGCTGGCGACCACCATGTCGATGATCAGGAACGGGATGAAGATCATGAAACCGATCTGGAACGCGGTCTTCAGCTCGGAGGTGACGAACGCCGGCACCAGGATGGTCAGCGGCACGTCCTCGACACCGGCCAGATCGGTACGCTTGGACAAGCGCACGAACAACGCCAGGTCGCTCTCGCGGGTCTGCGCCAGCATGAAGTCGCGAATCGGCCCCTCGGCACGGGTCAGCGCCTCCTGAGCGACGATTTCCTCGTTGAGGTAGGGCTGCAGCGCATCGGTGTTAATCCGGTCGAAGATCGGCGCCATGATGAACAGCGTCAGAAACAGCGCCAGGCCCACCAGGATCTGGTTCGACGGGGTCTGCTGCAGGCCCAGCGCCTGACGCAGGATGGAAAACACGATGATGATTCGGGTGAAGCTGGTCATCAGCATGACGAACGCCGGGATGAAGCTCAGCGCGGTCATGATCAGCAGGATCTGCAGGCTGACCGAATACTCCTGCTGACCCTCCGCATCGGTGGACAGCGTGATCGCGGGAATTGACAGCGGACTGCTGCCCTGCTGGATCAGCGAGGCGCCGGATGGCGGATCTTCGGCGAACGCCAGCGAAGCGGCCAGACTCAGCAGCAGCACCAGCAACAGACGCAGCATCAGGATTTGTCCTTCTGATCCTTGCCCAGCAGCTCCATCAGGCGCTGGGCGAATTCCGGTGTGGCCGGCTCGGCGTCGGCCAGGTGCACCGGCTCCTTGAGCACGTGCAGCGGGGTGATGCGTCCGGCGGACAGGCCCAGCAATATCTGCTCGTTGCCCACCTGCACCAGCACCAGGCGATCACGCGGACCGAGCGGCTGAGTGGCCAGCAGCTTGATCACCTGGCCGCCGCGTGGCGCCAGTTGCTGCACCCGGCGCAGCAGCCAGGCGAGCGCGAAGATCAGCCCGATGACCAGCAGCAGGCCGAGCAGCAACTGGCCCAGCTGGCCGGCCACATCGCTACCGGCCATGGGCGTGGCCGCCTTGCCCGCGGGTTCGGCCGCCATGGCCGCCAGGGGCATGCTCAGAAGCAGAGCGAGAAGACGAGCCATGGTCAGCGCAGCTTCTTGATGCGTTCGCTGGGGCTGATCACGTCGGTCAGGCGAATGCCGAACTTCTCGTTGACCACCACCACTTCGCCATGGGCGATCAGGGTGCCGTTGACCAGCACGTCGAGCGGCTCGCCGGCCAGGCGATCGAGCTCGATCACCGAGCCCTGATTGAGCTGCAGCAGGTTGCGAATGGTGATGTCGGTGTTGCCGACTTCCATGGAGATGGACACCGGGATATCCAGGATCACGTCCAGGTTGGGGCCGTCCAGACTGACCGGCAGCCCGCTGGCCTGTGGCGCGCTGCCGAACTCTTCCATCGGCGCACGCGGCGCCGCCGGCTGGGCGCTGCTCTGCGCAGCCAGCATGGCGTCGATGTCGTCCTGGCCGGCATCGCCTGCCTCGGCCAGGGCTGCCGCCCACTCGTCGGCCAGCGCCTGTTCCTCGGGGGAGGTGTTCTCTTCGTCTGCCATCGTTGTTCCTCGCCTACCTCAAATGGGTTTGCCAGCGCCTCAGCGCTGACGCTCGATCGGCTCGAGCACCTGCAGGGCGAGATTGCCCTTGTGTGCGCCGAGCTTGACCTTGAAAGTCGGCACGCCATTGGCGCGCATGATCACGTTTTCCGGAAGCTCCACGGGGATCACGTCACCCGGCTGCATGTGCAGGATGTCGCGCAGCTTCAGCTGACGCCGCGCCACGGTGGCGGCCAGCGGCACGCTGACGTCGAGGATGTCCTCGCGCAGGGCCTTGATCCAGCGCTCGTCCTGATCGTCGACGTCGGACTGGAAACCGGCGTCGAGCATCTCGCGAATCGGCTCGATCATCGAATAGGGCATGGTGATGTGCAGGTCGCCACCGCCACCGTCCAGCTCGATATGGAAGGTGGACACCACCACCACCTCGCTGGGGCTGACGATATTGGCCAGGGCCGGGTTGACCTCGGAGTTGACGTACTCGAAGTTGATATCCATCACCGCATGCCAGGCCTCGCGCAGGTCGACGAAGGCCTGATCGAGCACCATGCGCACCACGCGAAGTTCGGTGGGGGTGAACTCGCGCCCCTCGATCTTGGCGTGGCGGCCGTCGCCGCCGAAGAAGTTGTCCACCAGCTTGAACACCAGCTTGGCATCCAGAATGAACAGGCCGGTGCCGCGCAGCGGCTTCATCTTCACCAGGTTGAGGCTGGTGGGCACGTACAGCGAGTGCACGTACTCGCCGAACTTCATCACCTGCACGCCACCGACGGCCACGTCCGCCGAGCGGCGCAGCAGGTTGAACATGCTGATGCGGGTATAGCGGGCGAAACGCTCGTTGATCATCTCCAGGGTCGGCATGCGCCCACGGACGATGCGGTCCTGGCTGGTCAGGTCATATTGCTTGACGCTTCCAGGTTCCGCGGCGTCTTCGGTGGCGACCAGCCCGTCGTCGACGCCATGCAGCAGCGCGTCGATCTCATCCTGGGAAAGCAGGTCTTGCACGGCCATGTTGGGCTCCCGGCTACTGCAAAACGAAATTGGTGAACAGCACCTGCTCGACCACGGTGCTGCCGGTTTCCTTCTGGGCCAGTTCCTGCACGCTGGCCAAGGCCTGCTGCAGGAGCATCTCCTTGCCCAGCGGGGTCTGCAGGGCAGCGAAATCCTGACCGGAAAGCAGCATCACCAGGCGATTGCGCAAAACCGGCATGTGCACCTTGAGTTTCTCCACGCCGGCGGCGTCGCGGCTCATCAGCGCCATGCTGACCTGCAGATAGCGAGTGCGGCCCTGATGATTGAAATTGACCACGAAAGCCGGCATCAGATCCTGATACAGCGCCGGTTGGCGCACCGGTACCGCGGGGCTGGCAGCTTCGGCGGGCTTGGCATCGTCGGCCTTGTCGCCCTTGCTGAGAATGAACCAGGTACCGCCAATGGAAAGACCGACGGCCAGGAGCAGACCCACGACGATGAGAATGATGAGCTTGAGCTTGCTCTTGCCGCCGGGTTGTCCGTCGGCGGCCGGTGCCGCTTCTTTCTTAGCCATGCCAATAATCCGTCAGTGCCTACGTTCTTTCCGCTTTCAAAGGGTTAAGAGCAAGTGTTATGCCAGCATCTGAGCAGACTTGTCTAACTCTGGGCTGCGGATTTAACAGGGCCGCGCCCTTGCTGTCACCTCAAAAAGCATTCGCCCGGGCGACCTTTCGGCCACCCGGGCGAATGCAAGTTTAGCGGAGTGACGCCGCCTGGCTGGCGTCGACTCCGTCAGCGTCTGGCTCAGGCGTAGTAATCGACCAGGCCGAGCCCCGTGCGCAGGCGCTCACCGGCCACTTCCTGATGTCCGACCATCGCTGCGTCATCGCCGGCCAGCAGCCCTTCGCCGCCACGTCCACTACCACCACGGCCCTCCTCCCCCTGGCCCTGCCAGCCGCGGCTCAGCGACTGGTCGGAGACATTGGCGTCGGCCAGGCTCATGCCCTGCTGGGTGAACAGCTCGCGCAGGCGGTGCATCTGGCCTTCAAGCGCTTCGCGCACGCTGGCGTTGGGGCTGGCGAAGGTGACCTGGGCCTGATCCTGGGACAGGTTCACCCGCACCTCCAGGCGCCCCAGCTCGGCCGGGTCGAGCTGAATTTCCGCCGACTTGAGGTTCTGACTGGACAACCACATGACCCGGTCCACCACCGCCTCGCTCCAGCCGCCCTGGTGCATGGCGACCGGCTGACCGGGCACCAGTGGCAGACGCGAGGTCACGTTGGTCTGCTGGTTGAGCGCCTGGGTCAGGGCGTTGAGCTTGCTGACGAACTGATCCGGGCGATTGGGTTGCACGCTGTCCTTGAGACTCTCCAGCGCATCCTTGGCCAGGCTCTCGAGCGGCAGGTCCAGAGCAGGCTCATCGCTTTTCTTGAGCGTCTCTTCGCCTTTGCCCATGGCCGCCATGGCCGCGGCGAAATCGGTGCTGGTGGAGAGCCGCGCACTTCTGCTCACTGCCTCCTGCACGGGCTGGGTCTTGACCTCCTCCTCCGGCAGCTCGGCGAGCATGGCCAGAGGGTCATCGACCTCAGGCTCCAGCAACGGCTGTGTCTCTTCGGCGCTGTCGCCGGCAAAGCCGGTGATCAGCAGAGCCTCGGGCGGCAGCGCTTCCTCGGCAGCAGGCACCATGTCAGCCGGCAGCGGCATGCCGCCAAGGGCCATGGCCAGCAAGGGGTCGAGCGCCTCCTGCGTACCCTCCTCGGCCGGCAAGGAATTGCCGGGGGCGGCAACGACCGGTTGTTCGGCGGCAGTCGCGGCCGGGGACGAGGCCTCGGCACCGGGCTTGGCCGGCTGCTCCTGGCTGGATTTTGCAGTGCTGCCAGAGCGCTCACCAGGCTTGGCCTGGCGCTCCTTGGCATACACCTCGGCAAAGCTGGAAGCCTCTTTCTTGCTGGGCTCCGGCGCTTTGGCCGGCTGCTTCGCTTTGCTCTTCGCCTCAGGCGTGGCCTGCAGGCGTAGGTCGGGCAACGCGGACATGGACGCTCTCCGTCTGATGGGTCGTGACGGGATCAGAGCAAAGGATGGGCCAACTCGAGAAAAGTCAGACGCGGTAACGCTGACGCTCGGACTTGAACAGGATGCGGACGATGGCGAATTCGCGCTCGATCTGCTCGATCAGCGCCGGCGCCAGCTCGAGCGCCTCGCGCCGCCCGGCGTCCTCGAGCTGCTTGCACAGGCCAGACAGCAGCACCGCGCCCATGTTGCTGCAACTGCCCTTGAAGCTATGAGCGGCCAGCCGCAGGCCCTGCGCATCGCCATCGGCCGCGGCCTGATGCAGCAGACGCAGGCGCTCCTCGGAATCAGCCACGAAGGTATCGAGCAGAATCGGGTACTCGTCTTCCATGACGTCCTGCAAGGCTGCCAGGACGGCATCGTCGAGATGGATATCGGACACCGGGTCACTCCCTGAACGACAGGCCCGCATTATGCCTCAGAGGACCAGCAAAACTCCACGCTGACCCCCTGGCCACCCGGCGCGACATGGAAGCCATCACTGAGCTGACGCACCAGGGCCAGCCCGCGTCCGCACAGGGCTTCGTCGCCAGCTGCCATGACCCTGCCCGGATCGAAGCCGGGACCGCTGTCCTCGACCCGCACGATCAGACGGCCACCCCCGTCCTCCGGCAGCATCCGCAGGTGGAAGCGCACGTACCCCTCGTGCAGCGCGGCCAGGCGCAGGCGGCGCTCACGGTAGTACTCGGCAAAACCGCTGGCATCCTGCTTGAGCGCGGAGTTCAGTCCCATCACGCCGTGCTCCAGGGCATTGGAGTAGAGCTCGGCCAGGACGGTGTACAGCTCCCCGCCGCGCGGTCGCAGGGCCTGCACGTCCAGCAGCAGTTGCAACAGGTAGGGCAAGGGATTGAAATGGCGCAGGCTCTGCGCGCGAAACTCGAAACTGGCCGACCAGTCCAGCGAACTGCTCTGGCCGCTGTCGGCAAAGGCCAGGGGCCGGGGGCGCTCGTCGTCTTCGGCAAGGCCGACCTGCAGCATGCTGACGTCGTCCTGCACTTCGCCGCGGAACTCCACCAAGGCCCGCTGGATTTCCTCGAACAGCGCCTGCGGCTGGCGATTGGCATCGAGCAGGGCCAGCAGACGCTCTTCGCCGAACAGCTGGCCCTGCTGGTTGCAGGCCTCCAGCACGCCGTCGCTGAGCAGGAATATGCGATCCCCCTCAGCCAGGGGATATACCTCGCAGCGATCGCTGAATGCCGCCGGCTCGAGAATGCCCAACGGCAGATGACGTGGCACCAGCGCCTGACGCGGTCGCCCGTCGCCATGCAGCAGATAGCCGTCGGGCAGCCCGCCGTTCCACACCTCGAGCAGGCCCCGCTGGCTGCTGATGTTGAGCAGGGTGGCGCAGCAGAAGACCCCAACCGGCAGGATGCGTTTGAGCTTGGCGTTGATCTCGCGAAGGATCTCGGCCAGGGCATGACCTTTGGAGGTCATGCCATAGAACACCTCGGCCAGCGGCATGGCGCCAATGGCGGCCGGCAAGCCGTGCCCGGTGAAGTCGCCCAGCATCACGTGCATGCCGCCGGAGGGCGTGTACGCCGCCAGCAGCAGGTCGCCGTTGAACAGCGCATAGGGCGATTGCAGATAACGGATATTGGGGGCGTCGAGACAGCCGGAGTGCGCCACCTTGTCGAATACCGCCTTGGCCACCCGCTGCTCGCGCAGCAGGTGTTCGTTGTGCCGGGCGATCAGGTCACGCTGTTCCAGCACGGTGGCCTGCAAGCGGCGCAGGCGATCCATGGCGCCGATCTTGGCTTCGAGTATCACCCGGTTGTAGGGCTTGGCGAGAAAATCGTCGCCGCCCGCCTCCAGGCAACGCACCAGCGCCTCGTTCTCGGTGAGCGAGGTGAGAAAGATGATCGGCACCAGCGCTTCGCCGGCCTGCTGCTTGATGCGGCGGGCCGCCTCGAAACCGTCCATCACCGGCATCAGGGCATCCATCAGCACCAGATGCGGCCGCTCCTGCTCGAACAGGGCGACCGCCTCCAGCCCGTTGCCGGCGGTGAGTACCCTGTGCCCCTGCCGACTGACGATGGTCGACAGCAGCATGCGGTCGGCCGCGTTGTCCTCGACGATCAGGATCGACAGGCGCTCAGGCATGTTCAGCTGATCTGGAACAACTGCTCGAAGTTGGAAATGGCGAGGATCTTGCGCACATCGCTGCTGCAGTTGAGCAGACGAATCTGCGCCGCGTCGCCGCCGGCGTGATCGCGCAGCAGCAGGAGCATGCCAAGGGCCGAGCTATCCAGATAGCTGGTGTCCTGCAGGTCTACCTGATAGCGCTTGGGCGTGATGTTGACGCGCTCGTAGGCGTCACGAAATTCCTGGTGGGAGGCGAAGTCGAATCGTCCTCGAATCACGATGGTCAGCTCTTGCCCGTCGGCCGACGGTTGCGAGGTGATGGCCATGTCTACTCCTTTTGGGGACTTTGCCAGATCGGCGTGTTCACGCTTCAAGGTGTAGCACCTGAGCTGCGGTGAGACAACTGCAATCAGGGCTCGCCGCGATCGATCAGGCGTTGCGCCAGTTCGTCGAGCAGCTTCTGCTCGCGCTTGTCCTCGGCTAGCCGCGCCTCGTCGATGTAGCGCTGCACCAGCTTGCGCAGCCCCTCCAGACGCGCATAGCGCTGCTGCCATATGGCGCGAATCTTCTCCAGATTCGCGCGATGCCATTCGAGGTTCTGATGCTGCTGGCCGATGGCCGTCTCCAGCTGCGAGAGAAAGCGCTGATAGTTCATCAGCCATTGGCCGGAGACGCCCTTGCTGCCTTCGCTGATCCATTGCTGCTGGTAATCGCCGCGAAAGCGCTCCAACTCGCCCAGCTTGGCCTCGGCCTGGCCGACCAGGCCCTGACAATGACCGAGCTGGCGAGCGGCTTCGCGCTCGGCCTTCTCGGCCATTTCCACGACCGGCTGCAGACGCTTGGCACGGCTCAGACTCATGGTTTCATCGCCCCATCAGCCTCGATCACGCCCCCAGCACCGCCGCCAGCTGCTCGCGGCTCTGCGCCATGTCCACGCTTTCGCCGAGGCCCTGGCGCAGGTACTGGGCCATCTGCGGTTGCCGGGCGATGGCCAGATCGGTGTCGGCGTCGCCGCCCGGTACGTAGGCGCCGACGCTGATCAGATCGCGGCTCTGCTGATAGCGCGACCAGAGTTGCTTGAAACGCTGCGCCTGCTTGAGCTGCTCCGGCGGTACCACCTGCGGCATCACCCGGCTGATCGACGATTCGATGTCGATGGCCGGATAGTGCCCCTCCTCCGCCAGCCGCCGCGACAGCACGAAGTGGCCGTCGAGTACGCCGCGCGCCGCATCGGCGATGGGGTCCTGCTGGTCGTCGCCCTCGCTCAATACCGTGTAGAAGGCCGTGATCGAACCACCGCCCGCCTCGCCATTACCGGCGCGCTCGACCAGCCGGGGCAGCTTGGCGAACACCGAAGGTGGATAACCCTTGGTCGCCGGCGGCTCGCCGATGGCCAGGGCGATCTCGCGCTGCGCCTGGGCATAGCGAGTCAGCGAATCCATCAACAGCAGCACGTTCTTGCCCTTGTCGCGGAAATATTCGGCGATGCGTGTGCAGTACTGCGCCGCGCGCAGACGCATCAATGGCGCATCGTCAGCGGGCGAAGCCACCACCACCGAACGCTTGAGGCCTTCGGCGCCGAGAATCTCGTCGATGAACTCCTTGACCTCGCGACCGCGCTCGCCGATCAGGCCGACGACGATGATCTCGGCCTCGGTGAAACGGGTCATCATGCCCAGCAGCACCGACTTGCCCACGCCGGTACCGGCGAACAGGCCCAGACGCTGGCCGCGTCCGACGGTGAGCAGGCCGTTGATGGTACGAATGCCGACATCCAGCGGCTGACTGATGGGATCGCGATTGAGCGGATTGATGGCGGGCCCGTCGACCGGCACCCAGTCCTCGGCCTTCATCCCGCCCTTGCCGTCGAGCGCCCTGCCGGCGCCGTCGAGCACCCGGCCGAGCATTGACATGCCCATCGGCAGGCGGCCGGCATCGGGCAGTGGCACCACCCGGGCGCCAGGTGCAATCCCGGCCAGACTGCCCACAGGCATCAGGTAGATCTTGCCACCGGAAAAGCCCATGACCTCGGCCTCGACCTGCACGGGGTGGTAGCTGTCGCCATTGATCACCAGGCAGCGGCTGCCGATGGCGGCGCGCAGCCCTTCTGCCTCCAGAGTCAGGCCCACCATGCGCAGCAGGCGGCCTTCGAGTATGGGCTGGCTGGGCAGGCTGATCGCCTCGGTGTAGCCCTCCAGACGCCGGGCGAAACTCACCCGATCAAGGCGCATCGCCGGCGTCCAGATCGAGGCTTATGTCGGCCTCGGGCGGTTGGGTGAACTGCGCGCGCTGCTGCTCGAACAGCTGCTTGAGCGCCTGCGCCATGCGCGTTTCCACGCTGGCGTCGATCTGGCTGTGCTCCGACTCGATGCGGCAGCCGCCGGGTAGCAGGCTGTCGTCCTCGAGAATGCGCCAGTTCTCTTCATGGCGCTCACGCAGGGCCTTGATGACCTCGAAGTCCTGCGGGTTGACCTGAATGCGCACGTTGTCCGCCCCCATCGGCAGCAGCTTGAGCGCCTCGCGCAGGACTTGGCGAATCTGACTGGAATCGATGCTCAGCTCGCGCTGGATCACCTCGCGCGTCATATGGCTGACCAGGCGAACCAGGGCCAGCTCCATCTGCTGGTCCTGCTCGGCGATGGGCTCGAGCATTTGCGCCATGAGTTTTTCCAGGCTGCCGATCTTCAGCGCCAGCGCGGCATCGGCCTCCTGCTTGGCCTTGAGCTGACCGGCGTGAAAGCCGTCCTTCTCGCCGGTGGCAAAACCTTCGTTGTAGGCATCCTGGCGGATCGCCTCGAGCTCATCGAGCGTCAGCGGCTTAACGTCCTCCAGCGCGACTTCCTCGACCTGGCCGAGGTCCTGCACCTCGCCTTCGGCCGCGGCGGCGGGCTCTTCGGCTGGAGCCGCCTCGCCCTGTGCGGACTCTTCGCCAGGCGCATCGAAGCTGGGCAGCGCCCAGCGATCGAACGTACCCAGGTCCTTGGCGCGAATCAGCTCGCTCTCCGGCTCCTTGGCGGCCATGGCTTAGACCATCTCCTCGCCGCCCTTGCCACCGAGCACGATCTCGCCGGCCTCGGCCATGCGCCGGGCAATGGTGAGGATTTCCTTCTGCGCCGCCTCGACGTCGCTGACGCGGACCGGCCCCTTGGCTTCGAGGTCGTCACGCAGCAGCTCGGCGGCACGCTTGGACATGTTCTTGAACACCTTGTCCTTGATCGCGTCGTCGGCGCCCTTGAGCGCCAGCACCAGCACTTCGGAGGACACCTCGCGCAGCAGTGCCTGGATGCCGCGGTCGTCGACGTCGGCCAGGTTGTCGAAGACGAACATCAGGTCCTCGATCTGCGTCGACAGGTCCTCGTCCACCTCGCGGATCGAGTCCATCAGCTGACCTTCCACCGAACTGTCGAGGAAGTTCATGATGTCCGCCGCACGCTTGACCCCGCCCATGGTGGCGCGCGTGGTATTGGCGCTGCCGGAGAACTGCTTCTCGAGAATCTGGTTGAGCTCCTTGAGGGCAGACGGCTGCACGGTGTTGAGCGAGGACACGCGCAGAATGATGTCCAGGCGCACCTTGTGGTCGAAGTGGCTGAGCACCTCGCCGGCCTGGTCCGGGTCGAGATAGGCGACCACGATGGCCTGGATCTGCGGGTGCTCGTAGCGAATCACATCGGCAACGGCGCGCGGCTCCATCCATTTCAGGCTGTCCAGGCCGCTGGTGCTGCCGCCCAGCAGGATGCGGTCGATCAGGTTGCCGGCCTTGTCCTCGCCCAGGGCCTGGGTGAGCATCTTGCGGATGTAGCCGTCGGCGCCCACGCCGAGGCTGGTCTGGTCGCCGACGATGTCGACGAACTCGGCCATTACCTGTTCGACCTGCTCGCGGTGAATGTTGCGCATCCCGGCCATGGCCACACCGACGCGCTGCACTTCCTTCGGGCCGAGGTGACGCAGCACCTGAGCCGCGTCGGTCTCGCCCAGCGAGAGCAGGAGAATGGCGGCCTTGTCGACCTTGTTCAGCTTGGTAGCGGTTCGATTGTCACTCATCGGCGTTGATCCACTCTTTCACTACCTGGGCCACGCGACCAGGATCTTCGGCCACCAGACTCTTGATGGCGTTCAATTGTGCATCATACCCCTCGCTGGGGCTGGGCAGCAGTATGCTTTGCGGGCCACCCAGGCTGACGCGATCTTCGGACAGTTCGCCATCCAGGCCGGCCATCTCGCCCAACTCGACGTCGCCGGTTTCGGCCAGCCCCTTGCCCTTGCCACCGCCGGTGATGTTGTTGAGCACCGGACGCAGCACGCCGAACACCAGCACCAGGATGAACAGTACGCCGAGCACCTGCTTGACGATGTCCCAGAACCAGGGCTGGGTGTAGAACGGAATGTCCGGAATCTCTTCGCCCAGCGAGGCGGTGAAGGCGGTGTTGATCACGCTGACACTGTCGCCACGGCTGGCATCGAAACCCACCGAGTCCTGCACCAGACGCGTGAAGCGAGCCAGATCGTCGGCGCTCCACGGCACTCGGGTGGCTTCGCCGGTGGTTGGGTCGACGCGTACCTGGTCATCCACCACCACGGCCACCGACAGACGGCGCAGGCGCCCCTGCTGCTGTTTGGTGTAGCTGATCGAACGGTCCAGCTCGAAGTTGCGCGTGGACTGCTCACGCTTGTCGGCCGGGTACGGCGCCAGCATCGGCTGACCGGTAATCGGGTCGGTGATCTGCTGACCGTTGGCATCCACCAGCGGCTGACCGGGGGCTACCGGGCCGGCAGCCCCCGCAGCGCCACCGGCCTGTTCGGGAGCGGCCGCAGCACCGGGCGGCTGATTGGACAGCGCGCCAGGCACACCTTGCGGCGGCAGGCTGCTCTGACGTTGCTCGTTGACCTGCTGCTCGCTGCGCAGCGCCGGCTGGTCCGGGTTGAACATCTCGGAGGTGGACTCCACCGAGCTGAAATCCACGTCGGCCGATACCTCAGCCTTGTAGCGGCCAGTGCCCAGCACCGGCTGCAGGATGTTGTGCACGCGCTGGGTGAACAGCGTTTCCATGCGGCGGGTGTAGTCGAACTGCTTACCGGCCATGGTCAGCTCGGAGAGCTCCTGCTGATCCGACAGCAGGTTGCCCTTCTGGTCGACCACGGTGACCTGGCCCTTGTCCAGCTCCGGCACGCTGGTAGCGACCAGATTGACGATGGCCATCACCTGGCTGGGCTCCAGCGCCCGCCCAGGATAGAGCTCCACCAGCACCGATGCGGACGGTTTGCGCTCGTCACGCACGAACACCGAAGCCTTGGGCATGGCCAGATGCACGCGCGCAGCCTTGACGTTGTTGAGGCTGGACACGGTACGCGCCAGCTCGCCTTCCAGGCCACGACGATAGCGGGTGGCCTCCATGAATTGACTGGTACCCAGGCCCTGCTCGCGGTCGAGAATCTCGAAGCCGACGCTGTTGTCGGTGGGCGCCACGCCGGCGGCGGCCAGGCGCAAACGCGCACGGCTCAGATCGTCGGCCTTGACCAGCAAGGCGCCGGAGTTGGGCTCGACGGTGTAGTTGATGCCCGCGGCATTGAGGGTTTCCACCACCTGGGTGGCGTCCAGGCCATTGAGGCTGCCATACAGCGGACGATAGTCCGGCTGCTGCGACCAGAGCACCACGGCAAAGCCGATGGCCACGCTGGCGGCCAGACCGACCAGCAGGCCGAGCTGACGCAGCACCGACATCTCGGCGAGATTTTCCAGGAAGCTCAAGCCGAACAGCGGCTTCTTGGGCTCCGCTGCTTCGCTCTTGACCGGTACATTTGCTACTGCTGCCTCAGCCATGAATCAACCCTCAGACCGGCATCTGCATGATGTCTTGATAAGCCTGAACCAGCTTGTTACGCACCTGGGTCATGGCTTGAAAGGATACGCTGGCTTTCTGTGAGGCGATCATCACGTCGGTCAGATCGACCCCGCTCTGTCCCATCTCGAAAGCGGTGGCGAGCTTGCTGGAGGCCTGCTGGGTCTCGTTGACCTTGTTCACCGCCTGACCGAGCATCTCCGAGAAACTCGGCATGCCCTGCACCGGCTCGCTGGCAGCCGGCTTTTGCCGGGCCATGGCCTCGGCCTGCATGGCTCGCATTTCCAGCATCAAGCGATTGAATTCGACACCCTGGGACATGACTTCCTCCACTGCCCGCTTTTTGACGCTAGCGGCGCTATGCAGGGGTAATTGCAACAAGGGTGCCAAGAGGGCAGTTGCCAGCGACAGGCTTCAGTCGGCAGGCAGCAGCAGTGCGGGAAGTGCGCTGGCGGAGCGTGAGACAGCAAGACGACAGGCGGGGATGACCCGCCTGGTTTCAGGCATGCGCAGAGCCAGACTAGCTGGCGTAGAGATAGGCCTCGACATCCATGCCGGCGTCGCGCATCTGCGCCAGCTTGTAGCGCAAGGTGCGCGGGCTGATGCCCAGACGCTCGGCAGCCTCCTTGCGGCGGCCGCGCTCCGCGCGCAGGGTATCGATGATCACCTGGAATTCACGACGCCGCAGGTCCTCACCCAGAGCGCCGCCATCGGCGACCATCGCCTCCTCCGCCACCGGCGGCGCAACGGGCGCACTGGGTACGACCGCCAGGCGAGGCGCGGTGCCCTGTACGCTTTGGCCTATGGGTGCGTGCAGACAGAGATCCTGCGCCTGAATCACTCCACCCTGCTGGAGAATCAACGCACGCTGGATGGCGTTGTCCAGCTCGCGCACGTTGCCTGGCCAGGGGTGCTGCACCAGGCTTTGTGCAGCCGACTCGGACAGCCGCACCGGCGCCTGATTCATTTTTTTGACGTGCTTGGCCAGCAGCCGCTCAGCCAGCGGCAGAATGTCGGCAGGACGCTCGCGCAGCGGCCGCCAGGCCAGCGGGAAGACCGACAGCCGATAGTAGAGGTCTTCACGGAAACGCCCAGCGGCCACTTCACTGGCCAGGTCGCGGTTGCTGGTGGCCAGCACGCGAATGTCCAGGGTGATCGGCTTACGCGCTCCGACCCGCTCCACCTCGCGCTCCTGCAACACGCGCAGCAGCTTGGCCTGCAGACCTAGGGGCATCTCGGAAATTTCGTCGAGCAGGATGGTGCCGCCATCGGCCAGTTCGAACTTGCCCGGCTGGGACGTGACCGCACCGGTGAACGCCCCCTTTTCATGGCCGAACAGCGTGGCCTCGAGCATGTTGTCGGGAATCGCCGCGCAGTTGATGGCGATGAACGGTCCGGACGAACGCGGGGATTGCTGGTGGATGTAGCGCGCCAGCACCTCCTTGCCGGTACCGGACTCACCGGTGATCATCACCGTCGAATCGCTCTGCGCTACCCGGGCCGCCAGCTCCAGCAGTTGCACGCTGGCCGGCTCGAGCGCCACCGGGCCGTCGCGATCCCCAGCAGGCAGCTTGCCGAGCGCATGCCTGGCCACCAGTTCCAGCAAGGTGCGCGGCTCGAACGGCTTGACCAGATAATCGGCAGCCCCCTGGCGAATCGCATCCACCGCCCGCTCCACGGCGCCGAAGGCCGTCATCAGCAGTACCGGCAGTTGCGGATAGCGAGCGCGGATCTGCGCCAGCAACTGATGCCCATCCATGCCCGGCATGTTGACGTCACTGACCACCAGGCCGAAGGGCTCCTCGGTCAGGGCGACCAACGCCGCCTCGGCACAATCGACCGCACGATAATCATGCCCGCCCAGGCACAGGGTATCGGCCAAGGCTTCGCGCAGGGCGCGATCGTCTTCAACCAGCAGGACTTTGGCAGCCATGGGTTACTCCTGATTCGAGTGAAGCGCCGCCTCGAGCAGCGGCAGAGAAACGATGGCGCAGGTTCCACGACCTGCGCGCGATTGCAGCAGCAACTGGCCCTGGTGGGCCCGCGCCACGGCCTTGACCACTGCCAGGCCGAGGCCGGTTCCGGTGGTCTTGGTGGTGAAGAACGGCTCTCCCAGGCGTGCCAGCGTTTCGCGGCTCATGCCGGGGCCGTTGTCGCTGACACACAGGCGCACCTGGTTATCGCGACGATACAGGTGGACCTTCAGCCGCGCTTCGCGCCCTCCTGCCTGAATGGCGTTGTCGATGAGATTGAGCACGGTGCCGACCAGCGTGTCGCGGTTACACAACAATTCGCCCTCGCGCACATCGCACTGCCAGCGCACCGCCATGCCGCCGACATGCACCTCCGCTGCCGCGCGCAAGGCATCGAACAAGGCCACAGGCGACAGCCGATCAGGCAGCGGCAGCTCGCCGCGGGCAAAGATCAGCATGTCGCGCACCTGATTCTCCAGCTCGTGCAGGCGCTCCTTGAGCCGCCCGGCGAAACGCTGCTGCTGCTCGGCCGGCAGCACCTGCTCATTGAGATGGCTGGCATACAGCAGCGCCGCAGAGAGCGGCGTACGGATCTGATGGGCCAGCGAGGCGACCATGCGCCCCAGCGCCGAAAGGCGCTCATGGCGGGACAATTGATCCTGCAGGCGGCGGGTTTCCGTCAGGTCGGTCAAGAGCACCAGCTGCCCCGGCTCGCCATGTAGCGAGCGAGTGGCAATGGACAGGCGACGCCCGTCGCGCATGGAGATTTCATGACCATCGTCTTCGCGCGGGGCGAAGTTGCGGGCGATCACCTGGCGCCAGAGCATGCCGACCAGAGGCTGCCCCAGCAGTGCGCGCGCCACGGGATTGGCTTCGCGTACCACGCCTTGACCATCAATGACGATCACCCCGCCGGGCAGCAGATCCAGCAGGCTTTGCAGGCGATGAGCCAGACGCTCCTTCTCTGCCAGCTCCTGCATGCGCTGAGCGCTGACCAGCGCCAGCTGGCCTTTCAGCTCGGTGACCCGCGCCTCGAGCAGGCTGTAGGACTCGCTGAGCTGATTGGACATCTGATTGAACAGGGCAAACGCCTGCTCCAGGCCCGCACGGCTGGCTTGTTCGAGCGGTGCCGAGGGATTTGCCTCGGCTGGCTCGGTGGGACGAAGGTTGGCTTCCATCTGCTTCTCTCGCACGACGTACCGTCAGAAGACGGTCAGATGCGAGAGAATTAGCAATCCCCGTGCCGACTTTTTTTGTCTTATTTATCAGCAGCTTGAAAAAACAAAGCCGGAGCTTGCGTCAAAGCTCCGGCTCTATTGGATCTTTCCACCAGCGGCGTGGGGTCAATCTTCTTCCTGACCTTCCTCGTCGCGACGGCTCATGCCGTACTTGCGCATCTTCTCCACCAGGGTGGTACGGCGAATGCGCAGGCGCTCGGCAGCACGCGCCACCACACCGCCGGCATCATCCAGCGCCTGCTGGATGAGCCCCTGCTCCAGGTTGCCGAGGTAGTCCTTCAGATCGAGTCCCTCGGGCGGCAACATGGCAGGCGTATCCAGGCCCGGCAGCCCGGCCATGATCGCGGCACGTTCTTCCATCTCGTCGCGCAGGCTGGCGGCAAGCTGTTCATCCTCGTCATCGACATGACGGAATTTCTTCGGCAGCTCGCCAACACCGATCACACCGTAGGGATGCATGATCGCCATGCGCTCCACCAGGTTGGCCAGCTCGCGCACGTTGCCTGCCCAGTCATGACGGCACAGCGACATGATGGCGGCGGAGTTGAAACGGATGGAGCCGCGCTTTTCGTGCTCCATGCGCGAGATCAACTCGTTCATCAACAGCGGAATGTCTTCGATGCGCTCGCGCAGCGGCGCCATCTCGATGGGGAAGACGTTGAGGCGGTAGTACAGGTCCTCACGGAAGCTGCCCTCCTCGATCATCTTTTCCAGGTTCTTGTGTGTGGCGGCGATGATGCGCACGTCGGCCGTCTGCGTCTTGTTGCTGCCCACACGCTCGAAGGTGCGCTCCTGCAGCACGCGCAGCAGCTTGACCTGCATCGGCAGCGGCATGTCGCCGATTTCGTCGAGGAACAGCGTGCCGCCGTTGGCCAATTCGAAGCGCCCAGCCCGACTGGTAATGGCACCGGTAAAGGCCCCCTTCTCGTGGCCGAACAGCTCGCTTTCCAGCAGCTCGGCTGGAATCGCGCCACAGTTGACCGGCACGAACGGCGCCTCGCGACGCTTGGAGTGATAGTGCAGGTTACGCGCCACCACTTCCTTGCCGGTTCCGGACTCACCCAGGATCAGCACACTGGCCTCGGTGTCGGCCACCTGCTGCATCATCTGCCGCACCTGCTGGATGGCCCGGCTGGTGCCGACCAGACTGCGGAACAGGTTGGGCTCGCGCTGCCGCCCACGATCACGGGCCTGGTCATACATCTCGCGGTAGACCTGGGCACGATGCAGGGAATCGAGCAGCTTGTTGTAGCTGAGCGGTGTTTCCAGCGTGGCCAGCACGCGCCGGCGCAGATCCTCCGGCCACTCGTGAATGCTGGACTCACCCACCGTCAGCAGTGGCAGAAACTCATCCCAACCCGCGATCTGCTTGGTCAGTTCCAGCGCGCCGCCCTTGGATTCGACGTCGCCCAACAGCACGTTGAGCACCTCGCGGCTGGAGCCGAGCTCGGCAACCACGTTGCGCCAGTCCTGACTGTTACAGGCGAGATGATCTTCCCCGAGAAAATTCAGAATGATCGCCAGCTCATGGCGGCGCTCAGCATTGTCGTCGATCAACAGGATTTTGGTTTCACGCCACATCTTGTGTTTGTCTGACCCGAGGAGTGAAAGGAACTGCGCGCCAGATCCTCGGCGCGCACCGGCAATTGGCCACTAGTAAAGTCAAAAACTTGAACTTAGTCAATTTTATGACGTGATTATTTTGCCCGACTTAGGCATTAGCTAAGCAGCTGAAAGCCGGGTCGGGTAGTAAAAAATGGGAAAAAAGAGGAATCCGGGGAAGAGAGCGATGGAGACATTCCGGGCCGAACCAGCCGGTCGAGCCCGGAAAATGCGGAGAAATCAGCCGAACAGCTGATATACCTTGGCGCCCTGACGGGATTGATTGAGCTGAACCAGCTCACCAGCCAGACGCTGCTGTTCGGTCTGACAGACGATTACCAGTTCGCGGTAGAGGGCAAGCAGGCTCTCCATGCTGGTACGCAGCTGCTCTTCATCGCGACTGTCGACCATCGCGGCGTCGACAGCCAGGCGACACTGCACATCCAGTTCGCCAATGGCCGCCCAGTCCTGCTTGGCCAGAGCGTCGCGCAGAGCCAGACCGGTGGCTTCCAAACGCTGGACAGATGAACTCATTCGCTTCTCCTCCGATGCCAGCCCTTACTGGGCGATGGCATCCCAACCCTGTTTGACGTTGCGCAGCAGCTCGGAGACCTCTTCGAGTATCGCAGGCTCGTTGCTGACGTTGGCCTCGGTCAAACGGGCGATCATGTATTCGTACAGGCTATCGAGATTACCCGCCAGTTCGCCACCCTGCTGATGGTCGAGACTTTCGCGCAGGCCCGCGATGATGGCGATGCTCTTGCCGATCAACTCGCCCTTGAGCGCCGTCTGCTCGCGCTCCATGGCACCACGTGCCTGAGCGATGCGAGACAGACCGCCCTCCATCAACATCTGTATCAGACGATGAGGGCTGGCCTCCGCTGCCTGGGCCTGGTTGTTGACGGTCTGATACTGCCTGAGGGCCGCCATTGCATTCATAGTCGCTCTCGCTCTACCGATGGGCTGATACCCTGGGTATCGGCGTGGGCGCTCAAAGCTTTAGCGGGAAAATCAACCGGCCGGGGACGGCTCGACCTCGGGGCCGATGGCATCCCAAGCGCTCTTGATGTCGCCCAGCAAGGCTTGAACCTCATCCAGGGTACGCGGGGTATCGTCCAGCGCAACGCCTGCCAGACGGCGAGTCATGTAGTCGTACAACGCATCCAGATTCTCGGCGATTTCCCCGCCCAGCTCCTTGTCCAGAGCCGCCTGCAGAACGCCCAGGATGGTGATGGTGCTGCCAACCGCCATCCCGCGAATCTCGGTATCGCCTTCGGCCTGGGCCTGCTTGGCCAGCATCACGCGCTGCAGCGCCCCTTCGAGCAACAACTGCACGGTACGGTAAGGCGATACCTCCTGGCTTGTCTTGACCTGCTTGTAGGCATCGATGGGGTTCTTGCTCATCACTTACTATCCTTTCTGACGAAGCCGGGCAAGTTGGCCAGCATGCCGCTCAAGCTTTCGCTTGTGCGCTTGAGCTGACCGACCAAAGAGTCCATGGCGTTGTACTGGGCGTAAAGGCGCGTCTGGATCTTTTCCACTCGGAGATCCAAGGCCTTGCGCTGCTCATCGATATTCTTCTTGGTGCCGTTGAGCGCATCGGTACGCTGCTTCAAAACGCCGTCAGTGGAGACATAACCGGACACCGCTTTAGCCAGGCGCCCCATCAGGCCGTCGTCTCCGGTCAGGTAACCGGCGACCTGGTCGAAGTTGTTGTCCAGCGTCGCCGTCAGCGCGCTGTCGTTGAGCGTGAGCTTGCCATCCTTCTCGGTGGTGATACCCAGATCGGCAAGCGCGCGCACCCCGCCCTCACCCGACATCTTCACCATTTCGTTGCGCAGCGCCGAAAGCACATTGCGTACCGAAGAGTCACCCAGAAGAGGACCGGTAACAGGCGTCGATCCATCGACCGGTACGACTGCCGTCAGTTGGGAGGTTGTGGTGATGAGGGCGTTGTAGGCACTGACGAACTTCTGCAGGTTGCTCTTTACACCTGCCTTGTCGACACCCACGGTCAGATTGATGGTCTTGCCTTCAAGCCGATCGGCCGAGGACTGCGCCGCGACGAGGTCGAGGGTGACACCTTCAAGCGCATCATCGATCTTGTTGGTGTTACGCACCAATTGCAAACCGTCGATGGTCAGCTTGGCCGACTGGGCCTTGCTGATCACCCCGGCCGCACCAGTAGTGGAACTGGGAGGCAGAAAAGCGTCGGCATTGTCGGGATCGACCGCAGGCGTGAAGGCCTGGGAGGTGAGCGCATTATTTCCGGAAGTTACACCGTCTTCCGTCACCGACACCTGAATATCGTTGCCCGCACCGGTTTTGGTGGAAGTCAGTACCAAGCGCGAGCCGGAGTCGTCGGTGATGATGCTGGCGCTGACGCCACTGCTGCGGCCTGCCTCGTTGATCGCATCGCGCATACCGGCCAGGGTGTTGTTCCCTTCCGTGATCTCAACATCGAAGCTCGTGCTGCCAACGGAAATGGACATGACGCCGCTGTTAAACGTTGCCGCACCGCTACCACTGACCGATTGCAAACCCACCTTGCTGCTACTGGCCAGTTGCTGCACCTGCACGCTGTAGTTACCCGCCGGCGCGGTGGTAGCGGCAGTCACCCTGAGCACGCTGGTATTGGACGAACTCGCCGTGCGGGCTTCGAACAACGAAGCCTTGTTCAGCGAGTCGACTGCCGTCTTGAACGTGTTGAGCGCCCCGGTAAAGGTGCCCAACGCTGAGATACGGGCTACGGTAGTTTTCTCGAGACGATCCAGCTGAGCGGTTTTCGGCGCTCGCTCGGAATTGACCAGTACCTTGACAATGCTGTCGATGTCGATTCCCGAACCGACTCCCGTGATACCTACCATGATCCTGTACCTCGTCAAAAATCCGACTGAATCCCGTTCGTGCGGGGATACCAGTCAAAACTCATGCCAAGCCCCGAGATCTAAGCTTCGGCCTTGAACAGTAAACTACGCACCTCCGACAGATTCTCTGCCAGTTTCAGCGCCTCCTCCGACGGAATCTGTCGGATGACATCACCCGAACCCGCGTCCGTCACCTTCACCACAACCCGTCCGGAACCATCGTCGACCGCGAAGTTGATGCTACGGCGAACCGACTGGACGAACTCCTGGATAGTCGCGACCGCCTCTTCGACCTGCTCACGACTGGCCTCCTTGATAGGAGCGCTGGCGCCGGTGGAAGACTGCTCATCGCTGCCCCCGGTCGGGACCGAGAGGGGCAGGCTTTGCTTCTGCCGCGGCTCGGTGACGCTCGAAACACCAGCATCTCGGGCAACTGCAGGATTTACTGCGGGTTTTATCGAACCGACGTCCATAAATTGCTCCTCACAATGAGGTAACGGGGGGAAGAGCCAAGCCCTTCCCCCCGTAGTCTAGCGCTTTCGACCTTAGCCCAGCAGACTGAGCACTGCCTGCGGCAACTGGTTGGCCTGAGCCAGGATCGCGGTACCGGCCTGCTGCAGGATCTGATTCTTGGTCAGTTCCGAGGTTTCAGCAGCGAAGTCGGTGTCGCGAATCCGGCTACGAGCAGCCGAGGAGTTCTCAGCGATGTTCTGCAGGTTCGAGATGGTGTTCTCGAAGCGGTTCTGCACGGCACCGAGCTGAGCACGCTGACTGTCGATGTTGGAGATTGCACCGTTGATGATACCCAGTGCGCTCTGCGCTCCTGTCGCCGTACTGATATCGATGGTATTCACCGCATCCAGCTCACTGAAGCCGTCAGCACCCAGACCACCACTCATGCCGCTAACCTGGAAGGCATCGGCTGCTTCGAGTTGTACCTGACCATCGGCGCGAGCGCCACCACCAGCAACGATGGTCGCTGCGGAGCCGACATCGTCTTCACCATCGAAGCTCTTGGCCTGCAGCGTAGCGCCACCGGAGCCGGCGTAGTTGGTGATCTGAATCGCATCGCCACGCGAGCTGACCAGTTCGATAGTGTCGCCTTTGTTCACAGCCGAGATACCAGTCTTGCCGGTTTCACGGTTGATGGCATCAGCCAGCGAGGACAGGTTAGTGACATCGTTGACCACTGCCGATACGGTAGCCGCATCGCTTTCCTTCGACTTGCTGGTCAGACCGGACAGGTTGAAGGAGACGGTGCCGGAAGCGGTGATGCCACCCAGTACGGCCACGGTGCGAGCGTTGGCAGTTACGCCGGTCTCGTCGCTCTTCGAGTTGATGGCACGAGCAACTTCGCTGGCCGAACCGCTGGCTGCGCCGGAAATGGCTACGTCACCATTGGACAGCTTGGAGTTGATGTTGAACGAAGCACTGCCGTAGGCGCTACCGGAGGTGGCGCTGAAGGCTGCACCCGAAGCGATCGCCTGAGCGTCACCGCCATCGGTGGTGAAGCGGTTGATACCGATGCGATCAGTAGCAGCCGAGCCGATGGACACGCTGATGGTTTCGTAGGCGTTGGCACCAACCTGGAAGCTCTGCGAACCGAAGCTGCCGTCGAGGATCTTGCGACCGCCGAAGCTGGTGGTTTCAGCGATACGGTTCAGTTCCTGTTGCAGCTGAGCAACTTCGCCCTGAAGGGCGGCACGCTCGGTAGCGCCGTTGGAACCGTTGGCCGATTGCAGGGCCAGGTCACGCATACGCTGCAGGATGCCGGTGGACTGCTGCAGAGCGCCTTCAGCGGTCTGCGCCAGGGAGATACCGTCGTTGGCGTTACGGGTGGCGACGCCCAGACCGCTGATCTGGCTGGTCAGGCGGTTGGCGATCTGCAGGCCGGCGGCATCGTCTTTGGCGCTGTTGATACGGTAGCCGGTCGACAGGCGCTGGAGGGAAGTATCCAGGCCTTTGGACGAGGTATTCAGGTTACGCTGAGTGTTGAGGGACGCAACGTTAGTGTTGACTGTAAGGGCCATGGTATTGCCTCCAGATGACCTTAGAACCGTTTGTCTGAGCCTGCGAGCTCGGGCCTGCATGCTCAGACGCCCAGAAAGTTCGCATTCGAACTCTTTATCGGCGCTTGCCTCTGGAGCTTTAGAGACTTTTTCAAGCTTTTTTTTATTCTTGCCTATCAGTCACTTAGCTAAAAAATGCCACGAAAGTGACAGCATCGCCTGAAAACCGTCGAGCCCAGCTGGGCTCGACGCACTCGCGGGGACGCTCAATCGGCCAGCCAGGCTTGGCGCCAGCGCTCCAGGTTCGTTCCCTCGAGCATCCAATCGCGCAGTACCGCCTCGCGCAGGAGGTCACCAGCTGCAGCGGCGGCATCCAGATCATTGATGTGCATGCGAATGGCCTCAACCCAGTCCCGAAAGCGATTCTTCACCCTCGTCACCGGCAGGTCACCGCGGTAGCACACCAGGTCGCTGCATACCACCGGGAAGCCACAAGCGCCGTACTCCAGCAGGCGCAGGTTGCTCTTGCACTCGTTGAACAGGTTCTGCTCCACCGGTGCCAGGGCCAGATCCAGGTCCAGGCCAGCCAAAGCCGCAGGGTAGTGTTCAATATCGACACCTGCGTGGATTTCCTTAACGTAAGGTCGGATCACGTCCGGGCACATGCCCATGAATACCCATTCCACCTCGGACGCCAGTTCGCGTACCACGTCCACGATCAGATCCAGATCGCCGGTATGGCTTACACCGCCCGCCCAGCCGACACGCGGTTTGCGGCCACGCCGGCGCTGGCTTTCGAGCCCTTTCCACCAGGTCACGGGCAACCGGTTTTCGATCACCCGAATATCCTCATGCAGCCCGGCGAAGGCCTCGGCCAGCGGCTGAGTGGAAACCACGAAACGATCAACGAACTCCAGCCCGCGGCGCAAGGACTTGAGGATATCGCGCGGCATCTGCGCGCGATGAACGCTTTTCAGCGGCAGGTTGGGCAGATAGTCGTCCAGCTCGTAAACGGTGAACGCGCGGGAGAACTTGCGCATGCGTCGCATCGCCTCCAGGCGTTCATCACCGATCTGGCGCTGCAGAACGATCACATCGGGATCGTAACGCTCGAGGTCCGTCACCTGCAGCAAGCCCATGGACAGGGTACCGTCGATCAGGCCTTCGGTTTTCATCGCAGCGAACGGCTGAATCACCCGGTAGTGACCGCAGCCCCAGGGATCCGCCGGATGCGCCAGCACCACCGGTGCAGGACGCCAGCTCAGCGGCCGCCAGGTGAGAGAGACATCGCTTTCGAGGTCGAAACCACGACCGCTGAGCGCTAGGTTGCGGTTATAAGCCGTATCGTTGGCCAGTTGCGGCAGGTAACGCTCGTACAGCTGATCCTCGGCTGCCGGATCGGCGTGCGGCGTCTGGGCCTCGTGCAGGACCACGGCATTGGCCGCCCATACGGTCAGATAGCCAGCCGCCCGCGCCTTGAGGCACAGATCCACGTCACGGAACGCGGTCAACGTCGCATCCAACCCACCGACCTGGCGGAACAGCTCGGCACGCACCATAAGACAGGCGTCACCCACGGCGCTGTAGTTCTGATCAACCTGTAGACGCTGCATGTAGCCAGCCGCATCCATCGGCTCGCCTGCGAAGGCGGGCGTTGCCGGGCCATTGACGCCCAGCAGAAGACCAGCCTGGGCGATCCGTCCGTTGGGCGTCAGCAGCTTGCCACCGACTACGCCTACCTCAGGGCGTTGCGCATGGTTGAGCAGCTCGTCCAACCAGTCTTCGTTGACAATGGCCGCTTCGCCCGAAAGCAACAGCAGGTATTCGCCACGGGCCTGTTCTGCGGCACGGTTCTGCGCCAAACCGGCAGCCGCCGTCAGCACACGCACCTTGTCGTCGCCGAGCGCCGCGACCTCGCCCAGCCAGGCACTAACATCGGCACGCGTACCGCCATCGGCCAGCAGCAACTCGTAGCGGCCGTAACGGGTCTTTTCCAGCAGGCTGTCGATACAGCGCTGCAGGGCGGCCAATGCGACATCCGTGGAGAGAAGGATCGATACCAGAGGCGTACCGGCGTGACCGTAATGCACCCGATAGCGAGCCGGCAGGCCCGGCAACACTTTCGCCTGGTAGCCACGATTGCCCAAGTGACGTTCGATCACCCGGCGTTCGTCGGGGTTGTCACGCAGCGTAGGGGCCGCGGTGATCAGGAGGGGTTCATCGATATGCCCCAATCCGCCCAGGCCGTCCTGCTCGATCAAGCGAGTCAGCAGCTCGAACTCGAAGGCCTCGGGATATTCGGCGTCGAAACCGCCGGCGGCGAGGAACAGGTCGCGGCGATACAGCCAGTGACGCGCCATCACCAACGGGAAGCTGAGCAGCAAATCGAGATTGAAACCCGGCAGGAACGCCGCCCCCAGATTACCGTCGGGCAGACGTTGCAGTTGATCGCCGTACACGGCGCGGCACTCTGGATTGGCTGCGAGTTCCAGCCCGGCGATCATCAACCCGCTCTGGGTGAATTCATCGCCAGCGCGGGCCAGCATGAACCACTGGCAATCGCTCGCTTCGACAGCCCGGTTGATCTGCAACGCCAACGGCTCGTCGCTCAGACGCAGGAAGTGCAGCTTGTCCGCCGCGGAAGTCGCCGGCACGTCTGCGGTGGTGAGTACCAGAATACGCAGCGTCGCATAGAGGCAACGCTCGCCAAGCAGACTCTTGAGCGTGACCATCAACTGCTCGGACTGGCCTTCGCTGTCGAGCACCACGACACCGATCAACGGCCCGCCCTGATGACGCTGCAGATAATCGGCGATCAGACGGTTTTCGGTGGATGTCGGCAGGCGCTCGGCCAGCCAATCCACCAGGCCGCCCTTGGGGCGTTCGCCCAGACTCTCGAGCAGCTGCTGGCGACCGCGCTGCAACCCCTCGCTGGCCGAGCCCGAGTAGCGCTCGTAAAGCTCGCGGTACAGGGCTGGGAAATTCTTGCGCTCGCGCCCCAGCATGTGGTCGCCACCGGCACCCGGTGCTCGTGTATGCACCTCACTGGTCACGGTCGGCACATGCACAAAGGGATAGCGTGAGGCCAGGCGCAACAGCATGTCCCAGTCCTCGAACGCGGCTAGGCCGGTATCGAACTCCCCAACAGCTGCCAGCATCTCCCGTGGGTGCGCCCAGGTATTGACGGGAATGTAGTTCTGCGTGAAGAGACGGTCGCGGTCGAACGCCTCGTGCCTGAACGGCTGACCACGGCCGAGTTCTATGCGCTTGCCGCCCTCCAGCTTTTCGTTGACGTACTCCACACCGGTGTAGATGACGCTGCCTGGATGCTGCTCGAAGGCCTCGGCCAGCACGGCCAGATGGTTGGGCAGGTAGATATCGTCGTCGTCGAGGTAGACGACGTAGCGCCCGCGCGCCAGCGCCAAGCCGGCGTTGCGCGCCGCCGATAGGCCCTTGTTGCGGCCCTGACGGATATAGGTGATGGGAAAGTCGTAATCCGCCAACAGATACTCGACCGGCTCGCCGTTGTCGTTGATCAGAATGACTTCGAAATCACGCAGCGTCTGGCTGCCGACACTGGCCAGGGCATCCCTGAGCAGGTCTGGACGGTTGTAGGTGGTGAGGATGATGGAGAACAACGGCTCGTAAGCGGCTCCGGCCTGGCGCTCCAGTCCGGAAAGGTCATGAACTATGCCCTCCCCCAGAGCGCTGGCCTTGTAGGCGACGTGTAGCGCCGCTGCGTGCTCACCCAACGCCTGTAGCGTCTGCGAAACCCGCCAGCAGGCTTGGGCCTGACCGCCCTGCCCTGCGTCCAGATCCGGAAACAGCCGGCTCACCGGGTAACGGGCAAAGGCATCCAGAATGACCTTGGCCTCGAAGGCCTTGGTCTTGGCACTGGACAAGCTCTCACCGTGCTGACGCCAATGACAGAGAATCGCGTCGACTTTCTTGAAGCGGGCGCTGTCCGCCAGCCGAGTCCATATCTGGTAGTCGTGGCAGCGCGTGAAGGCGAGATCGTAGCCGCCATAGGTGTCATACAGCGAGCGGCGCACCGCAGTCCCCGGATTGGGCAGACAGTTGCCCTGGATCAACAGTGGCAGCAGCGACTGCCCCTGGTAATCGGGGTAATGTGTGCGCAACGTTTGCCCGGTGCTGGATTGGTCGTCGAAGATTTCCAGGTCGCCGTAGAACACATCGGCACCCGGGTTCGCCGCGATGCTGCGGCGTATTTCGCTCAACGCACCTCTGGCCTGCCTGTCGTCACTGTCGATCCACACAACGAACTGCCCACGTGCCTCGGCAAGCCCTCGGTTACGCGCCGAAGCACCACCGCCGTGGTCGTTGTGCAGCAGACGGATTCTCGGATCGTCGATGGCGCGAATGATCTCTACCGATCGATCGGTGGAACCATCGTCGACCACGATCAACTCGAAATCCCGCTCGTCCTGCGCCAGCACCGATTCGATCGCTTCGCGCACATAACGCTCGCGGTTGTATACCGGCATGATCACGCTGAAGAAAGGAGCAGGCTCATCGGAGGTGACGTCAGTTGATGGCCCCGTTTGCAGCGCAGCCGAGGGAATCGGCAGGGTTTCGTTAAACAGCTGGAAGCGCTTGTTCAACCACACCAGCACCTGGCTGATGACCTCCAGCTTGTGCTCCGCGGCGATGTTCCTGTGGGTGCTGATGCTGTGCACGAAGAGCTCGGCCAATTGGTGGTAACGGGCAGCCGTCTTGGTTCCCGTCATCCGCTCCATTGCGGTGCTGTCGCGCTTGCGGATTTCTCGGCGAACATACAGCGGCTGCTCGACACGGACGAACGGCCCGTGCGCGGCCAGATGGCAGAGAAACGCCAGATCCGCGCTGACCACCGGGCGGAAGTCGAGATCGATGAAAGAACGCCGGATCAGCTGGTTGACCGCCTCGCAGCGATCCAGCGCATGCAGCAGTTTGAGGTAGCGCTGGTGTGGCGCCAGTGGCTCGGCGAAAACGTAGTTGCCTCCGTTGCTCTGCCCAAGGGTATTGCCCGTCTCGTCTATCCATTTGGTCTGGGTATAGACCAGGCTGACCCTCTGGTCGGCAAGCATGCGCGCCGATGTTTCCGCCAGAAATTCGGGGGCCAGCACGTCGTGCCCGCCGAGCCACATGAAGAACTCCGAGGACGTATGCTCGAAGCAGTAGCGAAAGTTGGCCGAAGCCCCGAGGTTCTGCGCATGACGGACATAGTGAAAACGAGGATCACGCGTGCAGAACTCGCGGCAGATTTCACCGGTCCCGTCGGTGGAGGCGTTATCCGCGATCAGTACCAGAAAGTCCGTGTACGTCTGCGCTGCGAGTGACTCGAGCGTTTCGCGGACATAGGCTTCTTCATTGAAGACCGGGACACTGACCACGATCCTGCTATTAATATTGTGCATGCGCACCCCGTAGCATGTTCGTTGCACTCCGGCACGCCGGAGTTCGCGTTGTCGACTTCAAACCCGCTTCAGATAGCCTTCCGGCGCCACGCTGATCAGCAGTTTGTTGTCCATTCGTTCATCCACCTGGAATTCCGGGTGGCTCGTCAGATACTCGCGCACCGCCGACTTCGGACTGTTGCCCTTGCCCCATGGTCGACCGGCCTGCAGCTCGTCGGGTGTGTCTTCCACCACGGTATCGAATACCACGCAGTAACTGCCCGGCGATACCAGAGGCGCGTAAGCCTGCAGTTCGGCCAGCACATGTGCGTGGGTGTGATTGCTATCCAGCGAGACCAATACCCGCTTACCACGGGCAGCCTGGCGCACCTGTTCCACCACTTCCGGCGCGATGCTCGAGCCCTGGATCATGTCGATACGACGGGACATCGGATGTGCCTCGATGGCCTCTCGGTTGTGCTGGCGAATATCGATGTCGACACCCAGCACCCTCGCGTCACTGGGCCCGCCGCAAGCCGCGTTGAGCTCCAGCAGCGAGGCGAAGAGAATCAGCGATCCGCCATGGGCGATGCCGGTCTCGATGATCAGCTCCGGCTGCACGGCCCATACCAGCTCCTGCATGGCCACGATGTCCTGGGGGTACTGGATGATGGGCCGGCCCAGCCAGCTGAAGTTGTAGGAATAGCGGTACTTGCCGCCTGCCTCCAGCATCCAGTCCAGAGACCGCTGTTTGAGACCTTGATCCTGGCCGGCGGCCTCGATGTTGCGTTGCACTTCCGCTTGAAACTCGTCGTTTGCGCTCACTTTGTGTGCTCTCGCTCGATGATTTCGACCTTGTCGATACGGCCGCCGATCTGGGCGCCGATATAGAGGTTTTCCCACAACCGCGGCTCGTCGTAGCCGGCCCGACGCATCGCCGCGACCGTCTCGTCGATATCGTAGGCCACCCGCTGCAGGACGATGCGCGAGCCGTCGAACAGGGCAAAGGCCGCGCGCGGATCTCCGTCGCGCGGCTGACCAACCGAGCCGGGGTTGCAATAGGTCTTGTCGCCCAACGACGCCAGGACCTGGACATGGGTATGCCCTGAAAAGTAATAACGCCAGGCGCCGCTCAGCTTGTCCGCAGACACCCGGTACAGGTACTGATCGCGCGGGTCTTCCCAGCCACCATGAACGAAGCAGGCATCGCCCTCTTCGTACTGAGAGCTCAGGCCGGCCAACAGCTCGACCTGATCAGGACGCACCACTCGAGCCTGGTGCTCCAGCAAGGATGACACCAGCCGCGAACGAGGACAGCCGGTCCCTTCCGTCAGGTAACCGTCGTGGTTACCCAGCAGTTGCACGGCGCCGCGCTGGGTTAGCAGGTCGATGCATTTCTCCGGCTCGGCGTAATAGCCGGTCACATCGCCCAGAGAAATCACCCGCGTGCAGCCGAGCCGATCCGCCTCGCTCAGTACCGCACGCAGGGCCGGGAAATTGCCATGAACATCCGATATCACCGCAATCATAAGTATTCGATGTGATCCTCAATGTAACGGGTACAGCTGGCCGCGCGCCATTGCGTAAGCGCCGGGCGCCGAGCACGACAGAAGTAATCGATGCTCATGGCCGCTTCGTTGAAGCCAAGCGCTGCGCGCAAGGAAACCGATGCCGACAGGCGCGGATTGATTTCCAACAACCAGGCCCGGCCATCGGCCTTGCGAAACTGATAATTGGTCGGCCCTACAGGCCGGAAATGAGCGGTCAATGCCTCGCAAGCACTCTCGATCAGGGCATCGCTTGCGACGCTGCGCGCTCTCCAGGTAGCACCGCCGGGTCCCAATGTGCGCTGCAAGATGGCTGGCCGACTGGAGGTACCGTCGCCATAACCGAACAGCCCCACGGTGTACTCCTGGTCGGCACTGCCGACCAGTCGCTGCAGCATGAAGTTGTCGCCCAGCTTTCGAAGCTGGTACCGCAGATCGTCCTCATCCTCTACCAGAGCCTGACCACGGCCACCGGAGCCCCGCCGCGGCTTGCACAGCAGAGGCGCCGGACCGAGCTGCGCGATGGCTTGCGCCCAGTCGCCGCATCGGCTGGTGGCGATTGCCGGCAGCCCCGCTTCGAGCAGCGCCTGGTGCAGGCTCCATTTATCCCGCGCCAGCTCGATCAGGCGGCTGTCGTTGAGCGCCACCGCCACCCCGGCCGAAGCGAACAATTGGCGGCGTGCATCGAAATGAAAGACATCCTGCTCGATGGCGGGCAGCACCAGGTCAATCGCTTCGCGCTCGATGAGTTCGAGGAGGAAGCTGTCGTAGGCCGGATCTGCCTCTGCCACGGGTGGTTTGACGTAAAAACCGTCGCAGGCAAGACGACCGAAAGCCTGTGGGTCTCGATCGAGGCCGATGATGCTCACCTCTGGCAACAGGCGCAGCGACTTGACCACGCCCTGGCCGATGATCGCGCCCACACCGGTCACCAGCACGCGCACACCAGCAGCCTCAAGTGACATCGAACACCTCGAAGCGAGCGGCATGTCCGCCATCGCGGATAGCGCGCAGGCCATCGAGCAACGGTGTGAACGTGAGGCCCAGCGTCGCCAGCTCTGGTGACGCTGGCGGGAAATACGCCGGCCAGAACGCTGTCTTCTCCTGGGCGATCTGCACCTCACCGCCCTGCCCAAAAACTTCGTAGGCATGTCGAGCAAGACTCAGGTAGCTCTCGCTGTGCGGGTGGCAAACATGCAACACGCCCTCTACGCCAGCCTCGCTGGCCAGCGTCATGGCGGTGACAGCATCGCAAACGTGCACGAAATTGCGCGGCGCATCCCCCGGGGGCAAGCGCAGCACGCGGCCGCTGCGAGCGTAACTGACGATGCGCCCGAACCAGCGCTGATGGCGTATGCAATCGCCGCGCTCGTCGTAGAGCTGGGCGAAACGCAGACTGACGAAGGTTTGCCCGCTTTGCGCCAGCGCCCAGGCCAGAACACCCTCGGCCCGCGCCTTGGATGCACCGTAGCTGCTGGCGAAGGCCGCTCCCTCGCGTCGCGCGGACGATACGCTTCCGGCGTACACCACTTGCCGACAGCCCGCAGCACGCGCGAGCGCCACCACCTGATGAGCGCCGAGCATATTGACCCGGTCGTTGAGCCAGGCCCCCTGGGGTGAGTCGTCGCCAAAAGCCGCGGCACAGTGAAACAACACATCCGCCTCGACAGAGGGAAACTCCGTACACAAGCTGTCGCAGCCCAGCTCCAGCGGCACCTCGCAGTCGCCGGAGCGCCCAGCGCCGATCACCTGCCAGCCTCGCGCGCGCAAGTGCTCGCTCAGGCGACTGCCAACCATCGAGCCTGGGCCTACCACCAGCGCACGTTGCATCAGGCCACCTGCACTTCCATCAACAGCCCCACGCAGAGGTCGGGAAAATCCACCCCGACCTCGCACATGGCCTGCAGGTTTTCTTCGAATTCAGGCATGGTCTGCATGTAGCCGAGTGGCAATGGCTTGAGGTAGATGCCCTCCTCCCAGGTAACCCGATACCCCTCCGCTTGCAGCAACGCCTTGAGCGTGTCGCGGCAGAACTGACGCTGATGGCCGAGGGCATGATCATTGGCATTGAGTTCGTAGATATCGGCGATCTTGCCCATCGCCAGTCCCAGACGCCGGTTCAGCGATTTGGCATTGGGCACCGCAACGTAAAGGCTGCCGCCCGGGCGCAGGTTGTCACGAAAACGGCGCAGAATCAGGCCCGGATCGTCCACATGCTCGAGGATGAAGCCCATCATCACCACATCGAACTGCTCACTGCTGACGAAGTGTTCGAAGTAGCCCTCCACCAGTTCGATGTTCAGCCCAGGGTAGTTTTCCCGGAACAGGTCGATCACCACGGAGGAGCCCTCAAGCACCACGTGGCGCTGGAAATGCCGATTGAACAAGGCCGTGGTGTAACCGTGGCCCAGTCCCAGCTCCAGCAGCGAGAGCGGAGCCTTGCCCTCGAGACGGCGCAGGATGCGCGGCGGGTACCAATTGAGAATCAGCTCGTTCTCCAGAGAGGTCACCGCTCCCGGTTTGTATTGCGAGGTCACGTCATTCAGCTTGCTCATGCCTGATCTCTTGCTGCCAGCGCCTGGCGCCAGTGGGTCACACCCGATTCGATGAAGGTTCTGCCGTCCCGCCCGCAATTGGCTACCAGATCGAGCACGGAGACATAAGGGGTGAAGGGCGGAAACTTCTGCGGATATTCGCGCTTGCGGTAGTCCATGTAGCAGACCTCGATACCCGCGCACTCGAAGGCATCGTGGTCCAGATAGTTCAGGGCGCCCATTCCCGTAACGTAGCGATCACCGCTCAGGTGCGCCACCAACCCCTGGATCAACTCGCTCTTGCGTCCCTCCACCGCCAGTTGTGAAGAGCGGTGCAGACGCTTGCCTTCTAGCAGGCCGAAATACTGCGCCACCGTTTGCATGCCCTCGATGAGCAGATCACAGAAGCCCAGATCACGACGCAACAGCACCCTCTCGGCCAGCCCTAGGGCGTCATGCATATGGGGCGTTCCGGCCAGCGCCAGGGCCAGGGTACGCAGATGCTTGTCGCGCCATCCCGACTCCTCGGCGCACTGCAGATCGCAAATGCGCACCTCACGCCCGTGCTGGCGCAGCGGCACCGTCAGCCAGGCACTGCCATCGGGTGTCTTGTACTGCACTCGGTTGATGAAGCCGCGAGCGAACTGGACATCGTCAAAGAACACGAAATCGTCCGCCAGTCGCCACTGCTCGAACATGCCTACCCAGGGGAAATACATCGGCTGGGAAATAACCACCGTGCTCATCGCCACGCCTCGGCATGCAACGTCTCGACCACGCTGCAGATGCGCGCCATGTCCGCTTCGGTCATGTCGTGAAAGCTCGGCAGGTTGATGGCTCGCTCGGGGATGCTTGCCGAATGACCGCCAGCGGCAGGTATGCGCCCCTGGAACATCGGCAGAGCCGAGAGGGGATAGAAGAAGACGCGGGCGTCGATGTTGTTCTCGGCGAAACGCGCCAACAGGCGCTCGCGAGTGATGCCCAGCTCGGAGTCGAAGACCACCGTAGGCATCCAGGCGCCGATTCGGGTGCCCTCGGGCTCGGGGTTCAGGCTCAAGCCGGGCAGGCCACCAAGACGCCGACGATAGTTCGCCATGATGGCGCGCTTACGCTCGATCAGCTCGTCGATACGCTCGGTCTGGGCGCAGCCGATCGCGGCCTGCAGGTTGGAGATCTTGTACTTGAACCCCAGCAGATCGGGCCAGAACTGGCGTGTCTGGCCTTTGAGCCGACCATGATTGGACAGCCCCAGCACACGTTCGAAGAGGTCTGCATCGTTGGTGACGAACATGCCGCCTTCCCCGGTGGTCATGGTCTTGGTGCCGTGGAAGGAAAATACGCCGAAGCGCCCCATGCTGCCGGCGCGCTGTCCCTGCCACTCGGAGCCGATGGCCTCGGCAGCGTCCTCGATGACCGCAATACCATGCCGAGCACCGATGGCCAGCAACTCGTCCATCGCGCAGAGGTTGCCATACAGATGAACGGCGATGATCGCCCGGGTGCGCGGCGTTATGGCCTGCTCCACCTTCGCCGGGTCCAGGCACCAGGTGTCCTCGCAAATGTCGACGAACACCGGCGTCGCTCCCAGATGCACGGCCGGCGCCACCGAGGCGATCCAGTTGCTGTCGGCAAGGATCACCTCATCGCCCGGCCCGATTCCGAGTGCGGCCAAGCCCATGTGCAAGGCGCCGGTACAGCTGGAGGTGGCGATCGCGTGCCTGACTCCCAGGTGACGGCCGAAGGCCGCCTCGAAGCGTTCGATGTATTCGTAGCAGCGTGGCCCCCAGCCGTGCCGGGCCGCATCGGTGACGTACTGCACCTCCAGCTCGGATATCGAAGGCTGGGTGTACTGGATGCGCGACTTCATTTCACCTCCAGGCACGGGATGGCGGTGACGAAGCGGCCGCCCCACTGGCGAATGCGCTCGTTCTGCGCCATCACCTCGTCGGCAATGTTCCATGGCAGGATCAGCAGCAGATCCGGGCGCACCTCATCCAGTTGTGACGGCGAGAGGATGGGCAAGTGACTGCCCGGTAGATACTTGCCCTGCTTGGAAGGTGCCGCATCGAACACCCAGGGCAGCAGGTCAGGCTTGATACCGGCGTAGTTGAGGATGGTGTTGCCCTTGGCGGCAGCACCATAGGCCGCCACCCGACGCCCGGCCCGCTTCTGCTCAAGCAGGAAGGCCAGCAGATCGTTCTTCAACCGGTCGGCACGCGCCTGAAAGCCTCGATAGGTGGCAGGATCGCGTAATCCGGCCTGCGCCTCGGTACTCAGCAGCACATCGACTGAAGCCGACCGCGGCCGCGAGTCGTCCTGATGCGAAGCGTGAACACGCAGGCTGCCTCCGTGTGTAGGCAACTGCTCGACATCATGAATACGCAGCCCAGCAGCCTCCAGGACGCGCTCCACACTGTACAGAGACAGATAGGAAAAATGCTCGTGGTAGACGGTGTCGAACTGCACCTGTTCGATCAGGCACAACAGGTGCGGGAACTCCAGAGTAAGGGTTCCACCGGGCTTGAGCACCGCCTTCAATCCTCGGGAAAAGTCGTTGATATCCGGCACGTGGGCAAAGACGTTATTGCCCAACAACAGATCGGCCTGCCTGCCCTCCTCGGCCAGCCGCCTACCGAGCGCCTCGCCAAAGAACTCGCGCAATACGGGAATCCCCAAACGCTCCGCGGCAGCAGCGGTACTGGCGGTTGGCTCGACGCCCAGGCACGGCACGCCTGCCTCGACGAAATTACGCAGCAGGTAGCCGTCGTTCGAGGCCACCTCGATCACCAGACTGCCAGCTCCCAGGTGCAACGTCTCGCGCATGCGCTCGGCGTAGGCACGAGCGTGAGCCAGCCAACTGCTGGAGGTAGAGGAAAAATAGGCGTAATCGGCATCGAACAATTCACCGGAGTCGGCGTAGTCCTCGGTCTGCACCAGCCAGCACTGCTCGCAAACCCAGAGTCGCAGCGGGTAATAGCGCTCGGGCCGACTCAGGTCCGCTTGCGTCAGATAGGCATTGGACGGCGGCGCGTGACCGAGATCGAGGAAAGATTGCCGCAACGGAGCAGCGCAGTGACGACAGTTCATGGTGCCAGTCCAATGAAGTCCGAGGTGAGCGAGGGATGTTTTCGGTCGCGCGCCGAGAGGTCACGCACTGGCAACGGCCACTCGATGGCCAGCGCGGGGTCGTCATGACAGACCCCGCCTTCTGCATCGGGACAATAGAACTCGGTGTGCAGGTAGAGCATCTCGCTGTCCTCCTCCAGCACCTGGAAACCATGGGCGCAGCCCTCGGGGATCACCAGCAAGCGCCGATTCTCCGCACTCAGAGTCTCGGCATGCCAGCACAGGAAACTCGACGAGCCGCGGCGCAAATCCACCACCACGTCCCAGATTCGACCGCGAATGCAGCGCACCAGCTTCATCTCCGCTCGGGGAAAGTGCTGGAAGTGCAGGCCACGCACTGCACCTACCTGGCGGGTCAGCGACTGATTGATCTGGACGATACGACGCTCACCCAGCAAGGGTGCCAGCTCATCGGCGCAGAACAGGCGAGTGAACGCACCCCGTTCATCGCGATGAGCATCGCAGTCGACGCGCATCAGGCCGTCGATAGAGGTTGCGCTCACCGTCAGGCCCATACGCAGCCGACCTGTCGCGCAGCATTGATGAAATGCAGCAACTGCTCACGGGTGCAGACTTCGCCTCGCTCATGACTAAGGCGATACCATTCGGCGGTCATCTGTAGCGCGGTGTGCAGCGACCAGACCGGAGCCCAGTGCAGGCCGGAACGGGCCTTGGCACTGTCTAGGTAGAGTAAACGCGCCTCGTGCAGACCGTCGTCGCTGGCGGCCTGCCAGCTCAGTGCAGGCCAGTGCTCACGCAGGGCCTGAAGAATTTCCGCTACGCTGCGATTGGCCTCGGGCGCCGGCCCGAAGTTCCAGGCATCGGCACAGCTACGATCCCCCTCAAGCAGTCGCTGGCCCAACAGCAGATAGCCGGACAAACATTCCAGCACGTGCTGCCAGGGACGCGTGGAGGACGGCGAACGGATCTGCAGCGTCTGCCCGGTCTGTACTGCGCGGACCAGGTCGGGAATCAGACGATCCTCCGCCCAGTCTCCGCCTCCGATAACATTGCCTGCGCGGGCGGTCGCCAGCAGCGGGCCGGACTGCTGCCAGAAGGATTTACGGTAACTGTCGCACACCAGTTCGGTAGCCGCCTTGGAGGCGCTGTAGGGATCGTGGCCGGCCAGCTCATCGCACTCGCGATAGCCCCAAGGCCATTCGCGGTTGGCGTACACCTTGTCGGTTGTAACCACCACCACCGCGGCAACGCCTGGCGTAACGCGGCAGGCTTCGAGCAGGTTGGCGGTACCCAGGACATTGCTCGACCAGGCATCCAATGGCTGTCGGTAGGAGGGACGCACCAGGGACTGGGCGGCCAGATGGAAGACGATCTCCGGCTGCTGCTCGGCTAGCAGGCGCTGCAGGGCGGAGGCGTCGCGAATATCGCCACGCAGATCGGTAACGGGCAGACGCAGCGCTGCCCAATGATCAGCATTGCCGTCCTGTTCGCAGGGCAGCGAAAAACCCACCACCTCGGCGCCCAACTCGACCAGCCAGGCGGCGAGCCAGCTGCCCTTGAAGCCGGTGTGTCCGGTAAGCAGCACCCTGCGCCCCTGGTAACTCCGAGCGAATGCCGTCATTGCCAGATTTTCCAGGGTGCCTTGCCACTGACCCAGAGGTCGTTGAGCTGATTCTTGTCACGCAGGGTATCCATCGCCTGCCAGAAGCCTCGGTGACGAAAGGCCATGAGGTTTTCCTCCTCCGCCAACCGCATCAGCGGCTCGCCCTCCCAACTGCTCTGATCACCGTCGATGTAGTCGATGACCGAAGGATTCAGCACGAAGAACCCACCGTTGATCCAGGAGCCGTCACCTGCGGGCTTTTCCTGGAAGGCACCGACCCGGTCACCGTCCATATCCAGCGCACCGTAACGACCCGGCGGCTGAATGGCCGTGACCGTCGCCGGCTTGCCATGCTGCTTGTGGAAGTCGATCAGAGAGCGGATATCGATATCGGCCACACCATCGCCATAGGTGAAGCAGAACGGCTCATCCCCCAGATGCTCGCGTACCCTGCGCAGCCGTCCGCCGGTCAGGGTGTCTTCGCCGGTATTGACCAGCGTAACCCGCCAGGGCTCCACGTAGCGCTGATGAACTTCCATGGAGTTCTTCGACATGTCGAAGGTCACGTCGGACATGTGCAGGAAGTAGTTGGCGAAGTATTCCTTGATCACATAGCCCTTGTAGCCCAGGCAGATCACGAAATCCTGGATACCGTGATGGGAGTAGATCTTCATGATGTGCCAGAGAATCGGCTTGCCACCGATTTCGATCATGGGCTTGGGCCTGAGGTGGGATTCCTCACTGATCCGTGTGCCCAGTCCACCGGCAAGAATGACCGCCTTCATCGCTACTCCCCTGCCCCCGGATATTCGACCAATCGTCAATTAGTCGGCATTTTGTTGCCCGATATACAGGTATAGCAACAAGCGGGCCACTCGATGAATGGCCCTGGGCGGGAATGCCTCGTTCAGACCGGCTGGCGGCCTATGGAGAAGTAGCGCAATTCGTGACGCTTCATGACCTGGGGGTCGTAGAGATTGCGGCCGTCGAACACCACCGCATCGCCGAGGGTACGACGAATCAGCGGAAAGTCCGGCGCCTTGAAACTCTGCCAGTCGGTCACCACCGCAAGCGCATCGGCCCCCACGAGCGCCTCCTCCTTGCTATTGGCAAGTATCAGATCCGGTCGCTCGCCATACAGACGACGGCATTCGGGCATTGCCTCCGGATCGAACGCCTGTACCGTCGCCCCCAGGCTCCAGAGATGCTCCATCAATGTCCGGCTGGGGGCGTCACGCATGTCTCCGGTGTTGGCCTTGAAGGCCAGCCCCCAAAGCGCGATGACCCGGCCACGCAAATGACCTGCGTAGAACGCCTGGATGCTGTGGCCGAGTTTTTTCTTCTGCGCTTCATTGACGGACTCGACCGCGGCCAGAATGGCCGGCTCGTAGTCTTCGCTCTGCGCCGAAGCCTTCAGGGCACGTACGTCCTTGGGAAAACAGGCGCCACCATAACCGCACCCGGGGTAGATGAAGTCGTAACCTATGCGCGGATCGGCACCAATGCCTCGGCGAACAGCTTCGATATCGGCGCCGAACAGCTCGGACAGATTGGCCATTTCGTTCATGAACGAAATCTTGGTGGCAAGAAAGCAGTTGGCGGCGTACTTGGTCAGTTCGGCGCTGCGCCGATCCATGACCATGATCTTCTCGCGATTACGGTTGAAGGGGGCATACAGCTCCTGCAGGACCTCGATGCTGGCCGGATTGCTGGAACCGATGATGATTCTGTCCGGGCGCTGGCAGTCGCTGACGGCAGCCCCCTGCTTGAGGAATTCCGGGTTCGAGACGACGTCGACCTGGATATCCGAGCGCCCCCGCGCGTCCAGGGTGTCGCGCATCACCTGTTCGATGACATCCGCTGTGCCCACCGGGGCCGTGGACTTGTTGATGATCAGCTGATCCTTTTGTGCAACCTGGGCAATGCCTCTGGCCACTTCATGAACAAAGGTCAGATCCGCATGGCCATTCGCGTCAGACGGAGTCCCCACGGCAATGAAGTGAATATCCGCGTGCTTCACCGCCTCTTCCAGACTACCCGAGAAGCGCAACCGTCCCTCCTCGTGATTGGCAGCCACCAGCCCTTGGAGGCCCGGTTCGAAGATGGGAATGCCGCCACTTTCCAGGACCGCTCTCTTGCCTTCATCGGTTTCGATACACAGAACGTTGTGACCGACATTGGCGAGGACGGCTGCTTGCACGAGCCCTACGTAACCGGCACCGAATACACAGATATTCATACAACATCCTAAATGGAGTCAGGCAGAGGGTAACGCCGGCTCAGCGCAACTGATTGAACAAATTCAGCCCGGCGATCTTCACGTAGCTCTGCTGCGCTGCCTCCAGAATGATGGTCTGGAAAGACAGGCGCGACAACGCCTCGGCGTAATCCAGCTCGCGCAGCTCGGCCTGTACCGACTTGTTCACCAGGGTCACGTCCTCGTTGTCGATCCCGGTGGTCTCGATCAGGTTGAGGCGCGCGCCGATCTCGGTCTGCACTTCCAGCACGCTGCCCATGCCGTTGTCGAGGTTCTTCAGGGCGATGGCCACCTCGTTGCGCACAGCCAGATTCCCGGCCGGCGAGGTGGGCGACGACTCCAGCGCCTGACGCAGTCGGGAAATGGTGTTGAGGATGCTGCGCTGTTCCTGGAACTGGGGCTGCACGCCGAACTGGTCGCCACCGCCGGCGCTGGCCGGGCCGGACAGCGTGAACTCGGCGCCATACACGGTGAAACTGGCCGGATAAGGACCAGTGACGGTACCGGTGGTCAGCACCGGACTGTTCGGCCCGACGGGCTGGGCGAAGACCTCGTAGTTGCTGTCGTCGGTGAAGCGCAACACCACGCCGGAGGTGGGGAACTGGCTGTCGAAGACGTTCTGGTTGACGATGTTGCCGCCCGCCACGACTGCCGCCGAACCGTTGGTGGAAGCACGGGTGACGGCGAACTCGGTTGGCGCGGACTGCAGGGTGAAGCTGTGGGTACCGATACCCGGCGAACCGGCGGTGGCAGGCGGCTGGATGTCGGCCAGCAGGCTGTCCAGGTTCAGCTCGTTGTCGCCCTGCTTGAGCACTACATCGAGCTGAAAGCGCATACCGCGAAAATTGATGACGTTGCCGCCGTTGACCAGCGGATCGATCTTGCCGCCACCCGGAATCTCCGAGGTAACGTCGGCGCCGCTGGCGTCGTAGATGCGGAACTCGGTACCACTGACGAACGCCAGCGAATAGGGTTCGCCGCCGCGGAAATCGGCGTTGAAGGCGCGATTGTCCTCCACCAGCCCGGGCGAGATGAAAACCCGTTGCTCGTTGGCCGGCACGGCGGGAATGGTGGTCGCCGGTAGCGGTGGCGACGGCAGCGCCGGATTGTTGACACCGTTGGCGTTGGCCACGCGGTTGGCGTTGGTCACGCTCTCGAACAGACGCTTGCCGTTGTCGTTGATCGCCACGTTGGTGGAGCTGGCCACCTGCAGGGTGCGCTGCCCTTCGTCGCCGAAGTAGGAATAGGTGCCGTCCGGGTTGCGCACGAAGGGTTCGGTCTTGCCCAGATTTCCCGCAAACAGGTACTCGCCCCGGGCGTTACGGCTGTTCATCAGGTTGAGCAGCTCGGCCTCACGCTCGGAAAGCTCCTTGGCGATGGAGTTGCGGTCTTCGGCCGACAGCGAACCGCCGCCCGCGCGCACCGCCAGCTCGCGCACGCGCTGCATGACGGTAACCACCGAATTGAGGGTGGTCTCTTCCTGGGTGAGGCTGTTCTTGGCCGCCGTGAGGTTGTCGCTGTACTGCTTGAGCACGGCCTGCTGCTGCTCGAGCTGCAGCAGACGCACTGAGGCCACCGGATCGTCCGCCGGGGTGAGGATGCGGTTGCCGCTGCTGATCTGCTCCTGGGTGCGAATCAGGTTGGAATAGTTGCGCCCAAGGCCGGAAACGCCGTTGTTGAAAGCCTGGATGGAGGAGATGCGCATGACCATGGGGCTTGCCTCTTGCAACGCCTGTCGGTTGAACAGGCTTCACCCTCCCGCATGCGGGAGGGTGGCTATCAGAATGTATTGATCAGGGTATCGAACAGATTACGCGCAACTTGAATGATCTGCGCCGATGCCTGGTAGTACTGCTCGAACTGGATCAGCTTGGCGGCCTCTTCGTCCAGGTTGACACCGGAAATCGAGTCGCGGTTGTCGGTCGCCTGCTTGAGGATCGCGCTGGTGGCCTGGCCATCGACGCGCGCCTGGCTGGTCAGCGTACCGACCCGTTCGACCAGGTCGCCATAAGCGTCAGAGAAGCTGGAGCCCGTGGTGGTCGGTGCACCCGGGTTGACGCCGATTACCGACTTGTTCTGCAGGTTGACCAGATTCAGCGCGTTACGGTTGTCCGATACGCCGTTGGTGTTGAACGACACCGAGAAGTTGTCGCCCGCCTGGGGTCGCCCGCTGATGGTCACCTGGTAATCGAACGCCGCCGGAATCGCTGGCGGGTTGGCCGGCACGGTGATGGTCAGGGCATTGTCCTGGCCGGGCACGATGCTGCCGGTGTCGATCACGTTGCCGTTGATGTCGACCACATCGTAGCTCTGCGTGGCGCCACCGCCGGCGCCCATCACGATGCGCAGCGGCGGCGCGTTGCGCAGGCTGGTTTCCAGGTCCGCCTGGGCCGCCGGATCGTAGATGTTGATCTCGGTCAGCAGCCGGGGCTGGGTGATCCTGCCGGTGCCGATGTTGGCCGGGCTGGTCTCGGCCTTGAGCGGCGCGGCGAAGGCCAGTTCCTCGGGGTTTTTCATGTCCGCACGGATATCGCGACCGGCGTTGCGGGTCGGCATCACCAGGAAGCGGTCGCCGGCCGCGAAGGTGCCGCTGGATACGCCGAGCGAGAAACCGTCCACCTCCGGTGCGGGCACCGTGGTGATGTCGAAGGTCGCCGGAGTCGGCGGGAACAGCGTACCGTCGGACACCCGGCGCACCACGTATTCGGTGGCGCTGGTGAACTGCACCTCGTAGTCGCTGGTGGTCAGGCGCGAGGTATCGGTCAGGGTGACGGCCAGGTTGGCCGTGGTGTCGCTGTTGCCAACCCGGGCCAGGCTGCGCTGGCTGAGCAGGAGCGGGTCGTTGATGGAGCGGAACAGCTCGTTGCCGAACTGACCATTGAGGTCCAGGCCCTGCCCCAGCTGGCGGTTCATCTGATCGGCGATGGACAGCGCCAGACGCCCCACCGCGTTCATCGACTGGTCCAGCACGTCCTGGCGATAACGCAGCAGACCGCCCATCTCGCCGCCGGTGATCAGCGAAGTGATGCCCTGGCGCGAGCTGCCACTGACGAACTGGATCTCGCTGCGCAGCGGGTCGGACTGCCCGGGGGTAACCTCCAGACGAGCAGCCTTGCTGCCCACCACCAGCGGCTGACCGGAGCCGATGAACAGGTTGTAGGAGTTGTCGTCCTGCGGCACCACGGTGACGCCGATGAACTCGGACAGCTTGCGCACCGCCTCTTCGCGGGCGTCGAGCAGATCGTTCGGCGCCTGGCCATTGGAGGCGGCCACGGCAATCGCATCGTTGAAACCGGCGATCGAGGTGGCCAGCTGATTGATCTGATCGGTGACCGCCGAGAGCTGCTTGTTGAGGAAGGCGTTCTGCTCGTAGAGGCGGTCGTAGATGGTGTTGAATCGCTTGGACAGCCCCTCGGCCTCGGACAGCGCCAGCTGCCGTGCCGGAATGTTGGCCGGGTCCTCCGCGGCGGTCTGCAGGGCGGCGAACAGCCGCTGCAATCCGGGCGTGACGCCGGTGGTGCTGCCGGCCAGGAGGGAATCGAGCTGGTTGATCTGGCTCAGGTAGGCCTGAGTATCGCTGTTGAGCGCGGTGCTGCTGCGTACCTGGGTATTGAGGAACTCGTTGTAGATGCGGCGCACGTCCACCAGCGTGGTGCCGGAGCCGATATAACCGGCCCCGCTGAACTGCGGCGTACGGGTCGTCTGCACGGCTTCCTGGCGGGAGAACCCGGGCGTGTTGACGTTGACGATGTTGTGGCCGGTAACGGCCAGCGACGTCTTGCTCGCCGACAGGCCGGACAGGCCAATGTTGAGTAGGTCAGCCATGATTCAACCTCAAGTCCTTGTGGTGGCGCTGTCAGCAGCCGCGATGGCCTGATAGGTCTGCATCTTGCGGGCGATCTGCGAGATCTTGCGCGCGTAGTGCGGGTCGGTGGCGTAACCGGCTTGCTGCAGTTCCTTGACGAAACGCTCGGGGTTCTCGGTGGCGTTCAGCGCCTTTTCGTAGCGGCCGTTGCTCTGCAGGAAATTCACGTAGTCATCGAAGCTCTGCGCATAGGAATCGTAGGCACGGAAGTTGGCCGCCTCCCTGACCGCCTTGCCGCCCTTGTATTCGGTGGTCAGCACCCGGGCCGACTCGCCCTTCCAGCTGTTGTGCGACTTGATGCCGAACAGGTTGTGGCTGCTCTGCCCGTCGCCGGTACGAATGATCGACTTGCCCCAGCCGGTTTCCAGCGCGGCCTGGGCAACCAGATAGCGCGGATCGACGCCGATCTTCTCGGCGGCGGCCTCGGCCATCGGCAGCATGGTGGCGACGAACTCCTGCGGGGAATTGAACACGGCCTTGCCCGGCGCCAGCGGCGGCTGGGCGATGCGCCGGCCGCTGATGGCATCGCTGTTGCCCGGGTTCAGGCCGGCACTTGCCGGTGCGGCAGATGCCTGCGCCGGCAGCCAGTCGTTACCCGCCAGGGCCTTGCCCTCGCCTTCGGCGGCCGACGGCACGATGCCGGCCAGCAGGCGGTCGGCCAGTTTGCCCGGCACGGCCAGGCGCCGGCGGTTGAGCAACGCGACGTCGTCGCGGAAGCCCTCGGATGTGGCCGTTTTCTCGGCCTTGGCTTCGCTGGCCGCGGCAACCGGTTGTTCGATCTGCGCGAAGGGGTTGGGCCTGCTCGAGGGCTGCTTGATCTTCGACATCTGCCGCACCAGCACATCGGCCAGACCGATGCCGCGCCCTTCCTTGGAAAGCGTCACCGCCAGCTGCTGATCGTGCATGTCCTGGTAGGTCTTGCTCTCGTTGCTGTTCATGAAGTTGCCCTCGCCGAACGCGGCGTTGGCCGAACGCATGGCCTTGAGCATTTCGTTCATGAACAGCGACTCGAATTCCTGAGCGACCTTGCGGATGTTCTGCTCGGTGTCGCCGCCCACCTTGAACTGGTTGAGGCGATTCAGGTCGGTGAAAGCGCCGCTGTCGATCGGGCTTTTGCCGTTGCCGAGCATGCCGGCAGAGAGTCGAGAGTCCATAGGGGCGCTCCTCGTCAGATCACGATGAGGTCAGCCTGCAGGGCGCCGGCTTGCTTGAGCGCCTCCAGGATGGCCATCAGGTCGGAAGGCGCGGCGCCCACCTGGTTAACCGCACGGACGATCTCGTCCAGGCTGGTACCGGGGCCGAACTTGAACATCGGCTTGGTTTCTTCCTCGGCGCCGACGCGCGAGCGCGGTACCACCGCGGTCTGCCCGCCGGAGAATGCCTCGGGCTGGCTGACGATGGGATCTTCGGTGATGGTCACGGTCAGGCTGCCATGGGTCACGGCTGCCGGCTGCACGCGCACGTTCTGGCCGATGACGATGGTGCCGGTGCGCGAGTTGATGATGACCTTGGCCACCGCCTGACCGGCCTGCACCTCGAGGTTTTCCAGGATCGACAGGTAGTCGACGCGCTGATTCGGATCGAGCGGCGCGCTGACGCGAATCGAGCCGCCGTCGATGGCCTGAGCCACGCCCGGGCCGAGCAGATCGTTGATCTGATCGACGATGTTCTTTGCCGTGGTGAAGTCGGGACGGTTGAGGTTGAGCGTCAGGTAGTTGCCCTGATCGAAGCCGCTCGGCACCGGACGTTCGACAGTGGCCCCGCCAGGAATGCGCCCGGCGGATGGCACGTTGACGGTGATGCGCGAGCCGTCGGCACCACTGGCGTCGAAACCACCGACCACCAGGTTGCCCTGGGCGATGGCATAGACGTTGCCGTCGATGCCCTTGAGCGGCGTCATCAGCAGGCTGCCGCCGCGCAGGCTCTTGGCGTTGCCGATGGAGGAAATGGTGATGTCGATGGTCTGCCCGGGCTTGGCGAACGCCGGCAGCTCGGCATGCACCGATACCGCGGCGACGTTCTTCAGCTGCACGTTGCCACCCGGCGGCACCTTGATGCCGAACTGCGCCAGCATGTTGTTGAAGGTCTGCACGGTGAACGGCGTCTGCGTGGTCTGGTCGCCACTGCCGTTGAGGCCGACGACCAGGCCGTAACCGATCAGCTGGTTGCTGCGCACGCCCTGGATCGAGGCGAGGTCCTTGAGGCGCTCGGCCTGGGTCGGCAGGCTGAGCAGCAGGCACGCCAGCATGGTGGCCAGCAGCAGCCAGTCGTTGGCGCCACGCCGACGATAGCCGCGATGAGCGGCGGCGAACTGCCGGCGGCAGGACACGCCCTGCTCCGACTGCGCCTTGCGCAGCGGGCGCAAGGCCTGCTGCCGCGGGCGAGTCGGAGCCGGCGCGAAGGCATCGCGCACGGAGTGACCGGCGACGATACGCGAGTAGCACTGCGCCAGGAGATTGGCCGCCGAAGCGGGGGTCTGAGCCAGCCAGGATTTCATCGATGCACCCTCACTCAGAACGGCCACATGGGGCTGAGGAAAAAGCGGCTCAACCAACCCGGCTGGCTGGCATCGGCGAAGGCACCGGTGCCGGAATAGGTGATGCGCGCATCGGCCACCCGGGTGGACGCCACGGTGTTGTCGGTGGAAATGTCATCGGCACGCACCAGCCCGGAAATACGCACCAGCTCGTCGCCGGTATTGAGGGTCATCCACTTCTCGCCGCGCACGGCGAGGATGCCGTTGGGCAATACCTCGGCGACGGTGACGGTGATCGAACCGGACAGGCTGTTGCTCTGCCCCGCCTGGCCGGAACCGCTGGCTTCGCGCTGAGCGTTCCAGTTGGCCTCCAGGCTCAGGTTGGGGTTGTTCATGCCCAGCGCGCCGAGGCTGCGCAGCGGGTTGTCCGGCGTTACCGCCATGCCGAACAGGTTGGGCGCGCCGATGGCACCCGAACTGTCCTTCTGGATGTTGCTGTTGGCGTTCTTGCTGGCCTGGGTACGCTCGTTGAGGGTGATGGTGATGATGTCACCGACACGGAACGCCTTGCGGTCGTCGTACAGACCATTCTCGAAGCCGGCCTGGTAGATCGAGCCGTTGTTCTGCGCAGCCGGCAGCGGCGTGCGCGGCAGCACCGGCGCGTAATAAGGGTCGTCCGGCTTGGCTGTCGGCGCCACGCAGCCAGTGCTGAGCAGCAGGCCAGCCAACAGGGGGAAACAGAAAACTTGCCGGTTCATAACCACTACCTCGCGGCGTTCACAACAGAGTCAAAAGGATCAGAGGTTCTGCGTCACGAAGGACAGCATCTGATCGGCGGTGGAAATCACCTTGGAGTTCATTTCATAGGCGCGCTGGGTGGTGATCATGTTCACCAGTTCTTCCACCACGCTGACGTTGGAGTTTTCCAGGGTGTTCTGCAGGGTGGTGCCGAGGCCATTGAGGCCCGGGTTGCCCACCTGCGGCGCGCCGCTGGAACCGGTCTCCAGGAACAGGTTGTTGCCGATGGCTTCAAGGCCAGCCGGGTTGACGAAGTCGGCCAGCTGGATGTTGCCGATGATCTGCGGCTGCGGATTGCCGGCGGTGGTCACCGAGACGGTGCCGTCCTCGCCGACGGTGAAGGTGCGCACCTCGTTCGGCAGCACGATGGCCGGCTCCAGGGCGAACCCCTGGGAGGTCACGATCTGGCCATCGGAGTTGAGGTGGAAGCTGCCGTCGCGGGTGTAGGAAACGGTGCCGTCCGGCTGCAGTATCTGGAAGAAGCCGCGGCCATTGATCGCCATGTCCAGCGGCTGCTCGGTGGTCTGCAGGCTGCCGGCGGTGAAGATCTTCTGCGTGCCGACCACGCGCACACCGGTACCCAGTTGCAGGCCGGACGGCAGTTCGCTGTCCTGGCTGGACTGGCCACCCGGCTGGCGACGGATCTGATACAGCAGATCCTCGAACTCGGCGCGATCGCGCTTGAAGCCGGTGGTCGCGACGTTGGCCAGGTTGTTGGAAATGGTGGTCAGGTTCATGTCCTGGGCGGACAGACCGGTCTTGCTGACCCACAGTGCCGGAAGCATATCGATTCTCCTCGGGTGCCGGTTTTACGGCGCCGCGTGCTGGTAATTAGCTAATTTGCAAAACCCGCGCCATGGCCGACGCGTTGTCTTCGGCGGTGCGCATCATCTTTACCGACAGCTCGAACTGGCGGGACAGGGAAAGGATGGCGGTCATTTCTTCCACGGCGTTGACGTTGCTCGCTTCGAGGAAGCCCGAAGTCACCTGCACCGTGGCATCGGCCTCCACCTCGGGCTGGCCCTTGACCCGGATCAGGCCGTCGGTGCCCTTCTCCAGGTTCTTCGGATCCGGGTTGACCAGCTTGATGCGGTCCACCTCGGCCAGCACGTTGGGGTTCTCACCCAGGGCGCGAATGCTGATGGTGCCGTCCTGACCGATCTCCACCTTCTGCTCCGGCGGCACGGCAATCGGCCCGGCATTGCCCATGACCGGCAAGCCATTGCCGGTGCGCAGCACGCCGAGCGCATCGATGTTCAGACTGGCGGTACGCACATAGGCTTCGCTACCGTCGGGCGCCTGCACCGCGATCCAACCCTTGCCGCCGATGGCAACGTCCAGATCGCGACCGGTTTCCTGCAGCGAACCGGCACGAAAATCGGTGCCCGGCCGCTCGCTCATGGCAAATACCCGCGCCGGATAGCTTTCGCCGAACAGCGGCATGGAACGCGCCTGCTCGAAGTCGCGGCGAAAGCCCGAGGTGGAAACGTTGGCCAGGTTGTTGGCATGCGCACGCAGAGCGAGTGTGTTGTTCTGCGCTCCGGTCATGGAGACGTACAGCATCTTGTCCATGGTGATTCTCCGAGTGGGCGACGGGCCCTTGGCTCTTTGCAAGCAATACAGCAAGCGCCGTGCCAGTCTCGAAAAATCACTACAAGCTACTGATTTAAAAGTGCTTTTTTATTGAATTGAGAAAACAGCGGAGAACCTGGCGGCGAGGTTTTGCCGGCTCCGCAACGGCAAAGCGGCAAGCCTGGCTTGCCGCTTTGCCGCCGTCGGCGAACCCGCCTCACATCCGCAGCGCGCAGGATGTGCAGCGCGCCCTCATCAACGCAGGTTGATGATGGTCTGGGTGATGGCGCTTTCGGTTTCGATGGTCTTGGCGTTGGCCTGGTAGTTGCGCTGGGCCACGATCAGGTTCACCAGCTGATCGGAAAGCTCGACGTTGGAGTCCTCCAGAGCACCGGCCTGCAGCGCACCCAGGGTACCGGCGCGCGGTGTGCCGACCACCGGCTCGCCGGACTGGAAGGACTGCACCCAGGCGGTCTTGCCCACCGGAGTGAGACCCTGCACGTTGGCGAAGTTGGCCAGCACCACCTGGCCCTGCACCTTGGACTGGCCGTTGGTGTAGCGCGCGAAGATCACCCCGGTATCGTCGATTTCCAGCCCCGCCAGCTGGCCAGTGGTATAGCCATCCTGACTGACCCGGTTGACCGCGAAGGAGCTGGCGAACTGGGTGGACTGGCGCACATCGATGGTGATCCCGGCCGCGTTGGCCGCGGCCCCGTTCGGGCTCCATACCGGCGGTACCGAGTTGTCCGGCGCGGCCGGTACCCAGGTGCTCAGGCTGATGGTGCCGTCAGCGGCCACGGTGAAGCCGGTGGGGGTGGAGCCAACCAACGCCGGGATATCCAGCTGACCGGCAGTGGTGAACTGCAGATCGACACTCGAAGGAGTCGTCAGCGTCGGATCATCCGGGTTTCGCCCATCGATCAGCACGTTCATGGTCCAGGTGTTGGGCCCGGTCTTGACGAAGTACTGGGTGAACACGTGGGAGTTGCCCTGCGTGTCATAGATGTTGGTCGAGGTCGACGAATTGTACGAAGTCGGATCGGTCGGATCGAACGGTACGGTGGTCGGCACCACATTGTTGGAGTTGAGGTTGAAGGTCTGGGCCAGGTTGGCGGTGGCGCGCGGCTCCTGGTTCGCGGTCTGGATGCGCAGGTCGCTGACCACACCGTTCTGCAGGTTGCCATTGGCATCGACCGCATAGCCCTGCAGGCGATAACCGAAGTTGTTCACCATGAAGCCTTCGCGGTCGGTACCGAAGTAGCCGGCGCGGGTGTAGCTGATTTCGCCGTTGTTGCTGGTGACGAAGAAGCCGTTGCCGTTGATCGCCAGGTCCAGCGCGTTCTGCGTGTAGTTGATGTTGCCCTGGTTGAACAGCTGGGAAATATCGCCCAGCAGCACCCCGCTGCCCTGCGGGTTGGAGCCCGAGCCAAGAACGGACGCAGCATAGACATCGGCGAACTCGGCACGCGACTGTTTGAAACCTGCAGTACCGGCGTTGGCGATGTTGTTGCCGGTGACATTGAGATCCTTGGTGGCGGCGCGCAGACCACTGAGACCAATATTGAACGACATGGAAAACTCCTTTGCCGGAACTGCCGGCGGCAATAGTTATTGGCCGATGACTTGCACTTGCGAAAGCGGAACACTGCCCAGCCCCGCCAGGTTGAGCATCAATTCGCTGCCACCCAACGTGACGCTGTCGACGTTGGCCGGCAACAGGGTGTAAAGCGCTTTGGTCTCGGTACCGTAGGTGGCCTGAGCCTCGAACTTGTAGGTGCCCGGCGGCATCAGATTGCCGCTGGAGTCCTTGCCGTCCCAGATGAAGCTGACGTTGCCGGCGGCCTGCTCGCCCAGGTTGATACGCGTGACCACCGAGCCTGCGCTGTCATAGACGTTCACATAAACGTTGCCGCTGCTCACCGGCAGCACGGCGCTGGCCTTGAAGCTCTCGCTGGTATCGACCACCGCCCTCTCGGTCGGCACGATCACCTTGCGCCCCACCAGCGAAGAGGCCTGCAACGCCTGCGACGACTGATAGGAGGAGAGCATCGACTCCATGCTCTTGTTGAGCTTCTCGATCCCTTCCAGGCTGCTGAACTGCGCCAGCTGGGCGATGAACTCGCCGTTGCCCTGGGGCTCCAGCGGGTTCTGGTTGTTCAACTGCGCCACCAACAGGTTGAGGAACTCGTTCTTGCCGAGGTCCTTGTTCTGCCGGGTGTTCTGTTTCATCTCGTACTGATCGAGTACCGAACTCGTGCCGCTTACCGTGCTCATCACCTGTCTCCTTTCAAAGCATTACTGACCCAGGGTCAGCACGCGCTGCAGCATCTGTTTGGCGGTATTCATCATTTCCACGTTGGTCTGGAAGGCGCGACTGGCGGAAATCATGTCGGCCATTTCCTCGACCACGTTGACGTTCGGGTAGTAGACGTAGCCGTCGGCATTGGCCATCGGATGATCCGGCTCGTAACGCGGCATCAGGCTGCTCTGATCCTCGACCACGCCGAGCACCTGGACGCCACGCCCGGCTTCGTCCTGCTCGGCGAACAGCGAACCGCGGTCGCCGCCCTGCGCCTGCTGGAACACGGTGGCGAACACCGGATGACGGGCGCGGTAGGTCTGATCGATGCTCGAGGAAACGGTCTCGGCGTTGGCGATGTTGCTGGAAATGGTATTGAGGCGAGTGCTCTGGGCGCTCATGCCGGTTCCGGCGATGTTGAAAACACTGGCTAGAGACATGATCGCGCTCCTTATTCGCCGCGCAGGGCGTTGGTCAGCCCTTTGAACTTGCTGTTGAGAAAGGTGAAGCTCGCCTGGAAGTGCACCGAGTTTTCGGCGTAATTGGCTTGCTCGATCTGCAGATCGACCGTGTTCTGATCCAGCGAAGCGTGGAACGGCGTGCGGTAAGGCAGCTCGGCCTGCCCCATGGCAACGCCCTCGGCGGCAATGTGGCGGCCATCGGTACGTGCCAGGGCGACGTTGCCGCGCTGCTGCTTGGCATTCTGCTCGGCCAGCACGCTGGCGAAATCCAGGTCACGCGCCTTGTAATTGGGCGTATCGGCGTTGGCGATGTTGTTGGCCAACACCTCGGCGCGCTGCGCACGAAAGCCGAGTGCCTGTTCGTGGATACCTAGGGCCTTGCCGAAGTTGATGCTCATGTTCTGCAACCTTTGCCGCTTGGGCTGTCTGGTCTTTCCTGCCAGACATTCAGCAAAGGCTGTGCCAATTTAATTTATTCTTTATTTTCAACAACTTACAAATAAATCAATTGCCAACCGAGCGGCAAGCGGCAAGCGCTTTCCGCTTTTCCCCACGAGCGGCAACGCCACTTTGCCGCCTTGCCGCCTTGCCGCCTTGCCGCCCGTAGGGTGCGCCGCGCGCACCAGCGGAAATCGCATAACCATTGGCGCGCACCGCACACCCTACCCGGCGCAACGCAAACGAAAACGGGAGACCCTGAGGTCTCCCGCTTGTCGCCGATCATGGCGCGTGCCGCTATTTGGCCTTGTAGATGATCCCTGGGCTGCACTGCACCATCTGGTACTTCTCGGGCAGGCCATTGAGCGCCTCGGAAGCCCCGAGAAACAAGTACCCGCCTGGCTTGAGGGTGGCATGGATGCGCGTGAGGATGTCCTTCTTCACCTCGGCGGAGAAGTAGATCAGCACGTTGCGGCAGAACACGATGTCGAACTTGCCCAGAGCCGCGTAGCTGTCCAGCAGGTTGAGCGGCCGGAATTCCACCCGGCTCTTGATCGGCGCCTTGACCTGCCAGCGCCCCGGGCCCTTGGGATCGAAGTAGCGCTGCAGGCGCTCCTGCGACAGGCCTCGGCCCATGGCCAGGCTGTCGTATTCACCGGATTTGCAGTTGCTCAGCATCGAGGGCGACAGATCGGTAGCGACGATCTGCACCCCGGCCTTGAGCTGGCCGAGGTTGGTGCGCTCGAACTCGTCGATGGACATCGACAGGGAGTAAGGCTCCTGCCCGGAGGAACAGGCGGCGGACCAGATGCGCAAACGCTGCGACGGGTAGGCCTTGATCAGCTCCGGCAGCACGCGGTTCTTCAGCACTTCGAACGGATAGGTGTCACGAAACCACAGGGTCTCGTTGGTGGTCATGGCGTCCACGACCTGCTCGCGCAAGCCCCCGCGCGGCTGGCTTTGCATACGCTGCACCAACTCTCCCAGGGTCTTGATGCCGTTCTGTTCCATCAGCTTGTTCAGCCGGCTGGAGACCAGGTACTGCTTGTTGCTGCCAAGCAGAATACCGCAGGCCTTTTCCAGGAAAGTCCGGAACTGCTCGAAATCCAAATTACCTGAAGACACTAATGCAGCCTCACCAACCATAACGTTTGCCAAAGGTCACGCCCCTCAGCCCCCATCCACCACACGAATGCGATCAACCACGCGCGCCGCCAAGTCATCCGGCTTGAACTTGGCGAGAAAGTCATCGGCACCGACCTTCTTCACCATCGCCTGGTTGAATACCCCCGAGAGCGAAGTATGCAGGAGGATATGCAGCTTCTGCATGCGCGAATCGCTGCGAATCTCCGTAGTCAGGGTGTAGCCATCCATTTCCGGCATTTCGATGTCGGAAATCAGCATGAGCAGTTCCTTGTCGGGGTCGCGCCCTTCATCGGCCATCTTCTTGAGGTAGTTGAGCGCTTCACGACCGTCGTTCAATGCAGTGACTTCCACCCCCACAGTCTGCAGACAACGCGACACCTGCTTACGTGCCACCGACGAGTCGTCGACGATCAGCACATGCTTGGTCACCGCCTGGCTCTGCACCTGGTCGTCGATCACACCGGCGGAGATCACCTCGGAGGTGGGCGCCACCTCGGCAAGGATCTTCTCCACGTCGATGATCTCGACCAGTTGCTGATCGAGCCGCGTCACCGCAGTCAGGTAGTGATCACGGCCGGTGCCCTTGGGTGGCGGATGGATCTCTTCCCAGTTCATGTTGACGATGCGCTCCACGGAACGCACCAGAAAGCCCTGAACCTTGGTGTTGTACTCGGTGATGATGACGAAGCTGGTCTTGAGATCCTCCAGCGCCGCCCGCCCGGTGGCGATGGACAGATCGAGAATCGGAATGGTGCCGCCACGGATATTGGCCACGCCGCGTACCACCGGACTGGATTTCGGCATGATGGTGAGGTTGGGGCACTGCAGCACCTCCTTCACCTTGAATACGTTGATGCCGTAAAGCTGTGGGCCTTCCAGGCGAAATAGCAGCAACTCCAAGCGGTTCTGTCCCACCAGCTGGGTACGCTGGTTAACCGAATCCATCAACCCGGCCATGCCCGGACTCCTTATCTTCTGGTAGCGCCTACCCGTAGCAGCTTAGCAGGCGGCACGGGGCTTGCTTTGTATTGGTCATGAAGCCAAGAACGTCATCATTCCGTCAGATACTGGCAAAGTGCCTTGCCCCTTTGTCCGTTTTACTCGCTTTGCCGATGCTCGGCTACAGCGGTACGGCGGCGGCGACTTTCACCAGTACTGACGAACTTATCGGCGCCACCGAGTCCTTTCTTGAGGAGGCGGTCGTCGATTATCTACAGCGTAGCGAAATCCAGGGCCGCCATGAGATTCGCGTGAACCGACTCGACCCGCGGCTGCGCCTGGCCCTGTGCGACGAGCCGCTGACCACCACGCTGGAAAGCCCGGCGCAGCCCCTGGGCCGGGTGACCACGCGCGTGCGCTGCAACGGCAGCGCTCCCTGGACGGTGTTCGTGCCGGCAGAAGTGCGCCTGTATCGCCAGGTAGCGGTGCTGACCCGCCCGCTCAAGCGCCTGAGCGTAGTCAAAGCCTCCGATCTGAGCATGGTCGAGCGTGACGTGGGTCAGCTTGCCCAGGGCTACCTGACGGATCCGACGCAGGCCATAGGCAAGAAATTGACGCGACAGTTGAATAGCGACCAGATCATCACCCCCGCCCACCTGCAGGTCGCAGAGGTGATTCGCCGTGGCGACCAGGTGGTGATCAGCGCCAGCGGCGGCACGGTCAACGTACGTATGCCCGGCGAAGCCCTGACCGACGGGGCTCCCGGCCAGCAGATCAATGTGCGCAACCTGCGTTCGCAACGGGTGATACGCGCACGAGTAGTGGGTCCCGGTCAGGTGGAAGTCGCCATGTAGGCATGTTTCTTGTAACGTATCGCCTTGGCGATCTCCTACACTGCATTCAGTGGCGCGAAAAAAAATCCTAAAGTTTTCTCGGCAAGGGCCGAAAAGCTTGGCAAGCGTCCAACAATCGTCCGAGGTTTTGCATCATGGTCATCGACTTCAACCGGCTGAACAATGCCAATACGCCCGCCAATGCGGGGCGTACCGGCGCCACTCAGACTGGCAATCGCAACGAGGCGGCGCAGCCGACCAAGGCGCCTGTCACCGGTAGCGATGAACAAACCACCGCCAAGAGCGGCGAATCCGTGCAACTGAGCCGTGAGGCCCAGCAGTTGCAGAAAATCGGCGAGAAGCTGCGTGACCAGCCTATCGTCGACAAAGAGCGTGTGGCCCAGCTGAAGCAGGCCATCGCCGACGGCAGCTACCAGGTCGACAGCAAGCGCGTCGCCCAGAAGCTGCTCGATTTCGAATCCCAGCGCTAGTCTCCGGGCTGCGCTGGGGGTGTTGGACGCCCGACCCCCAAGAGCCCGCCATGCACGACACAGCCCTGCTTGACCTGTTCACCACCGATATCGGCACCGCCGAGCAGTTGCTCGAGCTGATCGACTCCGAATTCCAGGCCCTGACCGAGCGCGATCTTCCGCGTCTGGAAGGCCTGCTCAACGACAAACAACCCCTTCTCGCCCTGCTCCAGCAACATGCTGGCGAGCGCAGCCGCGTGCTGCAGAACGCCGGCCTGAATGCCGACCGAGACGGCCTCAAGGCGCTGGCAGCGGGCTCTGCCCTGGGCGAGCAGCTGCTGGCTCGTAGCGAGGAGCTGTCCAACCTGCTGCAGCGTTGCCAGGAGGCCAATCTGCGTAACGGCCGTCTGATTCGCGCCAACCAGGCTTCGGTCGGCAGCGTTCTCGGCATCCTGCGCGGCGGGGAGACGCCCGGCCTCTATGACAGCCGCGGCAGCGCCGCTAGAATCGCGCAGCAAAGGCCACTCAGCCAGGCCTGAGAACAGCTGCAAAAAACAAGAAAGCACAGGGACATGCAGGCACTTAGCCAGTATGCTAGTGCCGTTGTAGTCTATGACTCGGAGAGTTCCGAACTGTGTCCAGCGCGTTCAACGACGAGAGCGGCCCCCAGCCGCCCAAGGTGCTCAAGACATCCGTCGAGATCATTGCCACCCTGCGTCAATTGCAACAGAACCATGATCCCCTCGTTATCCAATTCAAGGATCGTGGCCAGCGTTTTCAAAGTTACCTCGTCGAAATCGATAAAGACCGTGCGCGATTGGCACTGGACGAAATCATCCCCACCGACGGCGAACGCTTCTTCAAGCAGGGCGAAACCTTCAACGTCGAGGCCTACCGCGATGGCGTGCGAGTAGCCTGGACCTGCGAGCACGACGTGCAACTGGGCGAGTTCGAAGGCGCGCCGTGCTACTGGGCTCCGCTCCCCTTGGAAGTGATCTATCACCAGCGCCGTAGCGCCTTTCGCGCACCGCTCAAGCAGAGCGACCTGGTCAAGGTGGTGCTGGCTGGCGACAAGCTGCGCGAACCTCTGCAAGGTCATCTGCTGGATATTTCGGCCACCGGCTGCAAGCTGCGCTTTCCCGGCAATCTCAGCCAACAGCTGAGCAACGGTCAGGTGCACGAACGACTCACCGCTCACCTGCCCTTCGGCGCGATGACCTGCGCGGTGGAACTGCGCCACGTGCAGTACGAAGAGAAGATCGACATGACCTTCGTCGGCACCCGCTTCTACCGCATCAACGGCCTGGAGCAACGCCAGGTCGAACGCTTCGTCTACCAGTTGCAGCGCGAGGCGCGCCGCACGGAGAGCGACGGCCTGTTCTGACAGCCCCTACTGACCTGCTCGCGGCGCCTCGGCATCCTCCTGGGCCGCAGCCGCGGCAGGCTCGTGCATCTGCTCATGCACCGTCTGCTCATCCACCCGGGGATCGAGCGCAGCCACCAGAGGCGAGCTGGCGACGTTGCCCGGCATGGCCATGTGGTGCAGCGGCGCATCCTCTACCTGATGCAGATGGGTGACCACTTCGGGCCGGATGCGCCACACCAGGATCAGCGCACAGACGCAGACGAACACGTAGAGCATGTTGGCGCCGTAGAAGCGCATCAGCACTCCTGCCAGCAGCGGCCCGACACAGGCCCCTACGCCAAAGGTCACCAGCAACATGGCGGTCAACGACACGCGCCGCTCCGGCTCGACGTGATCGTTGGCCAGGGCCACCGCCAGCGGATACAGGCTGAACTGCATCAGGCTGACCAGAAAGCCGATACCGATCAGCAAGCCGAGGAAGACTTCCGGTAGTACCGCCAGGGGCAACGCGGCCAGCAGCAGCAATACCGCACAACCGCGAATCAGGCGCACCCGGTCCTGCCGATCCGATAGCCAACCCAACGGCCACTGCACCAGCAGTCCCGCCAGAATGCAGCTGCCCATGAACAGACCGACCTGCTCGGTGGAAAGGCCCATGCGGGTGGCATAAAGCGGCGCCAAGCCGTAGAAGGAACCGATAAGCAACCCGGCCACGGCGATGGTGGTCAGCGACAACGGCACCCGACTAAGGAAGAACCTCAGCTCCAGCGGCGCGGGGTGCAGGGGCGCCGGATGCAGCCGGCGGGTCAGCGCCACCGGCACCAGACACAGGGCGAAGCACAGGGCGACCAGCATCAGCAGCTCCAGGCCCAGGGTCGGATGCACCACCAGGGTCAGCTGGCCGAGAATCAGCCCCAGGTAGGAGGCCGCCATGTAACCGCTGAACACCAGGCCGCGTTGCCGGGCTTCGGCCTGCTCGTTGAGCCAGCTCTCGATCACCATGTACTGGCACATCATGCCCAAGCCCACCAGCATGCGCAGCAACAACCAGAACGGTAGCCACTCCACCAGGCCATGCCCCAGTACCGCCGCGGTAACCACCCCGGCGCAGGCGACATAGGCACGAATATGGCCGACCCGACCGATCAGCCGGTGCCCGAGCTTGCCGCCCAGCACCAGGCCGAAGTAATTGGCCGCCATCAGCGCACCGACCCACAGGCCGTCCACCGTATCGGCCAGGCGCAGCGCCAGGTAGGTGCTGAGCAGGCCGGAGCCGAGCAGCATCAGCAAGGTTGCGAAGTACAGCGAGCGGAACGACTTCCAGATAAGGCGCATGTGCGGGTAGAGCTCCTTGTACACAGCGCGAGCGGGTAGCTCGCACCGGGCGCGATGGTGTCAGGCCTGTGCGGCCAGCACGCGACGCTCCCAGGGGGTGATTTCGTCGTAGAAGCTGGTGAGCTCCATGGTCTTGCTGGCGATATATCCTTCGATGAACTCCGCACCGAACAGTTCGACCGCCAGTTCGCTGCGTTTCAGACGCTCGATGGCGGCATGCATGGTACAGGGTAGCGTCAATTGCTCGGGCACCTCGAACTCACCCTGGATCGGCGCGCTCGGCTGCAGCTCGTGCTCCAGCCCGTGCAGTCCTGCCGCCAGGCTGGCGGCCAGGGCCAGATAGGGGTTGGCGTCAGCGCCCGGCAGGCGGTTCTCCACCCGTCGTGCGGCAGGTGCACTGGCAGGAATACGCAGGCCGGCGGCGCGATTGTCAGCCGACCAGCAGGCGTTGTTCGGCGATGCGTAGGGATGGCACAGACGCTGATAGGAATTCACGTGCGGCGCGAACAGCAGGGTGAAGTCCGCCAGCGCCGCCTGCTGGCCGCCGATGAAATGGTGAAAGGCGGGCGTCGCCTCGCCGTCCTCGGCGCTGAAGATATTGCGACCACTGCCCTGCTCCACCACGCTCTGGTGGATGTGCATCGAGCTGCCCGGGGTGTGCGCCAGAGGTTTGGCCATGCACACCACGGCGAGGCCATGCTTGAGCCCCACCTCTTTCAGCAGGTGCTTGAACAGAAAGGTCTGATCGGCCAGCTGCAGCGCGTCACCGTGCAGCAGGTTGATCTCGAACTGGCTGACGCCCATCTCGTGCATGAAGGTGTCGCGTGGCAGGCCGAGCGCCGCCATGCAGCGATAGACCTCGGCGAAGAAGGGCCGCAGGCCATTGCCCGAGCTGACGCTGAAGGCCGAGCCGCCGTCTTCGCGGCGGCGATCCAGGCCGACCGGCGGCTGGAATGGCTGCTGCGGATCGGCATTCGGCGCGAACACGAAGAACTCCAGTTCGGTGGCCACCACCGGCTGCCAGCCGTGCTGCGCATAACGGGCCAGCACGCGCTTGAGCAGCGCCCGCGTGGACAGGCCGGAGCTGCGGCCATCCAGTTCCTCGGCGTCGCAGATCGCCAGGGCGCGCGGCGGCTCGCTCCAGGGCAGACGGTGGATCTGCTCCGGCGCCGCGACCAGCGCCAGATCACCGTCATCGCTGCCATAGAAACGCGCCGGCGGATAACCGCCCATGATGCACTGCAGCAACACGCCGCGCGCCAGCTGCAAACGGCGCCCCTCGAGAAAACCCGCTGCGGTCATCACCTTGCCGCGCGGCACGCCATTGAGGTCAGGGGTCACGCAGTCGATTTCATCGATGCCACACAGGAGGGTTTCCAATGCATGGCGGCTGGCGGTGCTCATCTGAGGCTGTCCTTGTATGACGCGAGAGCCGCTTCGGCGCGGCGAGACGTACAAAATACGCACCGGATGTTCGATATTTCAAGCAGGGCGCGCTTGCCGATATGCGACACCGGCTTGCACCCTGTCGCCCTGATGGCCGCGCCTGGCTCGATGCGTCAGGTGACTGTGCTAGAGTCGCGCGCTATTTTTTCCGCCAGCCTGTGCCAGGGCTGGCCGGAAGTCCTCTCGCCCAGAGCGCAGCACGCCGTGTAAAGCGCCCCGCAACCAGAGACTCGACTGATGTCACAAGCCCTCCACCCTGCCCTGCAGCTGCTCAACCGCACCAGCCTGGTGATGCAGATCTTCATCGGCCTGCTGGCCGGTATCGCCCTTGCCCTGATCGCCCCACAGGCGGCGCTGTCGGTCGGCTTCGTCGGCAACGTGTTCGTCTCGGCCCTGAAGGCCGTGGCGCCGGTGCTGGTGTTCATCCTGGTGATGTCGTCCATCGCCAACCATCAGCACGGCCAGCAGACCCATATACGCCCGATCCTGCTGATGTACCTGATCGGCACCTTCAGTGCCGCGCTGGTGGCGGTGGTTGCCAGCTTCGCCTTCCCGTCGTCGCTTGTGCTGAGCAGCCAGGCCGCCGAACTGACGCCCCCCGGCGGCATCGGCGAGGTGCTCAAGACGCTGCTGCTGAACATCGTCGACAACCCGGTCAACGCCCTGCTGCGCGGCAACTTCATCGGCATCCTGGCCTGGGCCATCGGCCTCGGCTTCGCCTTCCGCCACGCCAGCCCCGGCAGCAAGCAGCTGCTGGGCGATCTGGCCAACGGCGTGACCGCCATCGTCAAGCTGGTGATTCGCCTGGCGCCGCTGGGCATCTTCGGCCTGGTCGCCGCGACCCTGGCCGAATCCGGCTTCGACGCCCTGCTCGGCTACCTGCACCTGCTGGTGGTGCTGGTCGGCTGCATGCTGCTGGTGGCCCTGGTGATCAACCCGGCGCTGGTCTACTGGAAGCTGCGCCGCAACCCCTACCCGCTGGTGCTGACCTGCCTGCGCGAGAGCGGCATCACCGCCTTCTTCACCCGCAGCTCGGCGGCCAACATCCCGGTCAACCTGCAACTGTGCCAGCGCCTGGGCCTGCACGAGGAAACCTATTCGGTCTCCATCCCACTGGGCGCCACCATCAACATGGCCGGTGCGGCGATCACCATCACCGTGCTGACCATGGCTGCGGTGCATACCCTGGGCATCGCCGTCGACCTGCCCACCGCCCTGCTGCTGAGCGTGCTGGCCTCGATCAGTGCCTGCGGCGCCTCGGGCGTGGCCGGTGGCTCGCTGCTGCTGATCCCGCTGGCCTGCAGCCTGTTCGGCATCCCCAACGACGTCGCCATGCAGATCGTCGCCATCGGTTTCATCATCGGCATCGTTCAGGACTCGGCGGAGACCGCGCTGAACTCCTCCACCGACGCCCTGTTCACCGCTGCCGCGTGCATGGCAGAGGACCAGCGTCAGGCCTGAACCTCCAGGGCTCGTCCTTTCAGGCGAGCCCGCCATCCGCCAAGTGGTGCGCATGGCGCACCCTACGGATCGGGGACGCGACAGGACGCCATAAAATTGATAACGATTAGCGTTTGAATTAGATTGACGCCCCTCGCAAACCCACCGCGGACGGCTTCATGTTCGAATTGCAAAGCGTCAGTTTCAGCATTCCTGAACGTACCCTGCTGCATCCCCTGAACCTGCACATCGATGCCGGACGCATGGTCGGCCTGATCGGCCACAACGGTTCAGGCAAGTCCACCCTGATCAAGTTGCTCGCCCGCCAGCAGTCGCCCAGCGGCGGCCAGATCCTGCTCGACGGCAAGCCGTTGCCGGCGTGGGGGCAGCGCGACTTCGCCCGCCAGGTGGCCTACCTGCCGCAGCAGTTGCCGCCAACCGAGGGGCTGAGCGTACGCGAGCTGGTGGGTTTTGGCCGCTATCCCTGGCATGGCGCCCTTGGCCGTCTGGGCAGTGAAGACCGCGCACATATCGAGCGAGCCATGGACCTCACCGATACCGGCATGTTTGCCGAGCGCCTGGTGGATCATCTGTCCGGCGGCGAGCGCCAGCGCGTCTGGCTGGCCATGCTGCTGGCGCAGAACACCCGCTACCTGCTGCTCGACGAGCCCACCTCGGCGCTGGATATCGCCCACCAGGTGGAAGTCCTCTCACGGGTTCACGACCTCAGCCGCGAGCTGGGCCTCGGCGTGCTCGTGGTGCTGCACGACATCAACATGGCTGCACGCTATTGTGATCACCTGCTGGCCCTGCACAGCGGTCGCCTGCTGGCCCAGGGCAGCCCTGCCGAGCTGATGCACGGCGAAACCCTGGAGCGCATCTACGGCGTGCCCATGGGGGTGATGGCCAACCCGGTGGACGGCTCGCCGATCAGCTACCTGCACTGAACGGCACGCCTCAGGACGCCGAACCGGACGCCTGCGCCGGGGGCTCGTCGAGTAGCGGGCAGTTCTCGCACAGTTCGAGTTCGGGCAGCAGATAGCGAATACAGCACACCCGCCGCTGCCGCCACGGCAACGCAGCGCCCTGCAGCTCGACATAACGCACCGGCTGATACAGCGGATTGCGCCGCTCATCAGGCTGCTGGGGGGCCTGCAAGAGGCTGAAACCATCAGCCAGCAGTGGCGCCGGCAGCACACTGCCCAACGCTGTCAGAATCCACTCGAAATAGTTGCCGGCATTGCTCCAGAGCACCTTGGGCGCGATCTTCACCTGCGCGGTGAAGGCCTGGATCAAGGGAGCCAGATGATCGTGCTGGAGATGGGCGAAACGCTCGAAGGGATCGCCAGGGGTGAACGGCTCGCCTGCATCGCGCAGCTTGAACGCCTGTGGCAGATGCTGCTCATCGAGCACCACCTCGATGTCATCGAGGTTTAGCGGCAGGCGCCGGTTCAGCACCAGCGCGGCAGCCACCACCGGCGGGATCAGGCGCACGAAATAATGCTTCGACCACTGCGACAGCAGCGCGCGGCGGTCACCACCCGGATATGCCTCACCGAAGCGCGCCAGCAGCGCCGGCAGCCCTTCGGCGCTGAGCAGCTCGCGCAGCGGCACCGAGGGCCTTGGGTCATCGTGCAGCACCAGGGTGTCCCGGTACGAGGAGAAATCGCCGATGAACAGCGGCGCCAGTGCCTCAATCACCCTGAGCGATTCCCGATACGTTCAACACAGTACCCCGCTGTCGAAAAAGCGCTCGCGACCAATGGCCATCAGCGCGGCGCGCTTGTGAGGGAAATCGAATTCCTTTTCCCGGTAGTAACCCAGCGTTTGCATATAGCCGATCATCTTCGCGTTGTCGGCGCGCGGTTCGGCCACCACCAGGCGGGTGCGCGGATCGTCGAGAAAGGCGTAATGGGTCAGCGCCGCCAGCCAGCTGGCCACCTTGTGCGGCCCGCGATGCGCCTGCTCACCCACCAGCATGTGGATGCCGCGATCATAGTCGTCGGCGACATAGAAAGGCGCGATGCGGTCTTCCTTGGCCCAGTAGAGCTCGAAGTAGGCGAAGGGCTGATCGTCGAAGCAGCCGATCAGACTGCAGACATGCGGATCGGCAGCGATGGTCTCGAGATAGCTGCGGTGCTGGGCCAGATCGCCACCCTCCTGCCAGAAATGCAGAACGCGCGGCGTGTTCTGCCAGCGATTGAAGCGCTCCAGGTCCTGCTCGATGTCCAGCGTACGCAGGGATATCCAGGCGCCCAGGCGCGCATCGAAGCGCCGGTAGACCTCGCCTTGGGGCTTGGCGCGGCGCCGCGGATGACGCTTGCCGTCGCTCATCACCATCCGCTGCGGATAAGGCGGCAGTGCCTGGCGCAGCCAGGGCTGCGGCAACTGCCAGAACAGGCTGCGCTCGACCTGCGCGCTGGTCGTGTCGGCATCGTCGCGCAGCCAGTCGCCACAGGCCTGCAGCGCCTGCTGATCCAGCCCCTGCCAGACCAGGCGCGGCGCCTGCGGATAAGCGGCGAGCCACCAGTAGCTGGCGCACCACAGCGCATCGGCCAGATCGGCCGTAGCCATCTCCTGCACCTGCACGGCGTTGGTTTCGCAAATGCGCAGCTGTATCAGCGGCCGACCGTCGCAGGACAGACAGATCGCAGAGTCGCGCGATTCGCCTTGCAGCACACGCCCATCAGGCAGTGGCAATGCATTCATTGGAAGCCCTCCTGGCCGTAGGCCTCGGCCATCGCCACCACCACCTTGCGCGGCCCCTTGAAGGGATCGCGGGCATGGGCCGTGAGCATGTTGTCGAGCATCAGAATATCGCCGTCGCGCCAGGGGAAGCGAATGGTGCAGGCGTCCAGCACGCCACGCACCTCGTCCAGCAGACTCGCCTCGATGGGCGTACCGTCTCCGAAGTAGACATTACGCGGCAGCCCCTCAAGACCGACCGAATCGATCAGCACCTCCTGGGTATCGGCATCCAGGGCCGACAGATGGAACAGGTGCGCCTGGTTGAACCAGACCCAATCACCGGTACGCGGATGCTGGGCGACGCCCTGGCAAAGCTGGCGCGTACGCAGCTCGTCATCGCCGAGCCATTCGAAGTCGATGCGGCGGGCGCGGCAGTATTGCTCGACCAGCTGGCGGTCTTCGGTGTTGAAGACCTGTTGCCAGGGCAGATCCAGACCATTGCCGTAATTGCGCACGTAAAGCAGGCCGCGCTCGGCGAAGCGCTGGCGGATGGCCGGATCGATACGCCGGAACACCTCACGGCTGTCCGCAATCGGTGTCTCGCCGCCCTGCTCGGCCGCCTGGGCGCAATAGAACCAGATACGCAGCGGCCATTCGGTGGTGTAGGCCTGCTCGTTATGCAGCGGAATCGGGCGATGGGCGGGAAATTCGGTGGAGGTATACACCCCGCCTGCACTGACCCGGCTACGCGGCGTGGAGCCGAACTCGTAACTCAGCAGCGGATGGCCGAAGGACGCGGCAAACTGCTGGAAGCTGGCCACATCGACATCGGCAAAGCCACTGAACAGCAGACCACCGCTCAATTCCAGATGCTCGGCCACCAGCTGCTGCAGGGCCGGCAGATGGGCATACAGGCCCTGCCCGGGCTGTAGCGGGCTGACGCGCATGGGCAGACCGGCTTCGATGCTCAGGGCGGCCTGCGCCAGATCGGTCACTTGATTCATCGTCGCGCTCCCCGCAGGTCGCTGTTCACGCCATGGCCTGGCGCAGGCTCAGTGGGCGCATGTCGGTCCAGACTTCTTCGATGTGGGCCAGGCAGGTGGCCTTGTCGCCGGACACGCCCACAGCCGACCAACCTTCGGGAATGGCCTTGTATTCGGGCCAGATGGAATACTGCTGCTCATGATTGATCACGACCAGAAAGCGCGCGTTCTCGTTGTCGAAGCTCATGCGATGACCTCTATGAAAGTGACTTACCCCTGGCCGGTAGTGATAGCCGCCAGGCTCCTCTTAAAGGACGAATGGCTAAGAGCAAAATTCAACGATTCATCGCCTCGATCGCCTCGCGCACCTGGGTCGCGATAGCAGCCGTCGAACGCGGGCCACCAAAGGTCCAGTACGGCGTGGGAAGAAAGGCGTAACGTTGCTGCTGGGCGACTGGCAGCGCCTTCCACAGGGGGCTGGCAAAGAACGGCGCCCGCTCCTGCCCACCGATGAACAGCACGCGCAGTCCCGGCTCGCTGGCGAAGCTGCGCATATCGATGCGCCGGTGCAGGCTGTGGGCGGAGCGCAGCGTCCAGGGCGAGCGCACCTCCAGGCGGTTCATCAGGCTACCGATCAGCGTCTGCTGGTTGAGGGCGATGAAACTGCCCTGCTGCACCAGCGGATACAGTACGGCCACCGGCTCGCCCTGCAGGGCTTGCTCACGCACGGACTGACGCGCAGCATCCAGCGCCTGCTGACCTTCGCGGACTACGGCAGCGGCCTGCGCCTGGCGCCCGGTCAGGCGGCCGAGATGCGCCAGCATGGCCTCGCCGATGGCCACGCCGTCATAGCCTGCCGATGCCAGCGAAACCTGATAGATGAGGGTCGGTGCCAGGCCGTCGAGACGCTCGAACAACGGCAGGTGCAGGTAGGCCACACCGACGATCAGATCCGGCTCGAGCCGGGCAATGGCCTCCAGATTGGGTTGTTGCGCGCTGCCCAGCGCCACGCTGCGCTCGAGCAGGTCGTTGCCGATACCGATGTAACGACGATAGCTGGCCAGGTTGGCCACGCCGACCGGCTCGATCCCCAGCGACACCAGCAGCTCGGTACTCAGCTCATCGAGGCTGACGATCCGCTGCGGCGCTTCTCCAGCGCCGGCCGACTGCCGGGCCACCAGTTGTGCATCGATCGCCCAGGCGCCCTGCGCCAGACAGACCAGCAGCAGGCAACAGACAAGACGCATCGCCACCGCACTAGCTCCTTTTGTCACTGAAATAGACGCGGCTGAGCAGCAGCAGGAACAACGGCGCACCGATGGCGGCCGTGGCGATTCCCAGCGGGATGTCCAGCGGCGCCAGCAGCACACGCCCGAGCAAGTCAGCCGAAGCCAGCAGGGTCGCGCCCAGCAGCGGCGCCGCCAGCAGACGTTGACGGGCACGATGAAAGCCCAGCAGACGCACGCCATGCGGCACCAGCAAGCCGATGAATGCCACCGGCCCGACCACCGCCACGGCCGCTGCAATCAATGCACTGGCCAGCACGATCAGCAACACCCGCCGGCTCGGCACCGACAGCCCGAGGCTGCCGGCCACGCCGTCGCCCAGCTGCAGCAGATCCATCCAGCGCGTGGTCGCCGCGCACAGCGCCAGGCCGATCACCAGCCAGGGCAGCATGGCCTGCAGATCGCTCCAGGTACGCCCGTAGCTGCTGCCCACCATCCAGATCAGCGCCTGGGCGATATTGCTGGTGAACTGCGCCATCAGCAGGCTCACCACGGCCAGTACCACGCCGCTGATGGCAAAGCCGGTGAGCGTCACGCGCAGCGGCTCCAGGCCATGACGCAGGTTGAGGCCGATGACGATCACCAGCGCCAGGCCGGCGCCCAGCCAGGCCAGCGGGAACCGCCAGGCAACGGCCAGCTCGGGCATGAAGATCAGTGCGAGCAGCACCACCAGTGCCGCCATCTGGCTAACCCCGAGAATTTCCGGACCGGCCAGCGGGTTGCGCGTGACCGCCTGCAACAGCATGCCCGCGGTCGCCAGCAGCGCCCCGGCGGCCATGTCCACCAGCAGCCGCGGCAGGCGCAGATCGAGCAGCGTCATGGCCATGGGCTCGCCGCTCCACACTCGCTGCCAGAACGACCAGACGCCCGATTCGCCCTGCGCCGTGCCCGCTACCAGCAGCGCCAGGCAGATCAGCACCGCGAGCGCGACGAACGACCACAGCGACAGGCGCATGGCCCGGTTCTCGCCCGGCATGCTCGCCGTGACCGCCGCCACCGGCGCGCGGCGCCCGTAACGCAGCAGCAAGAGGATCGCCAGCGAACCGAGAACCGCCGACAGCACCCCCAGCGGCAACTGGAACCAGGGCTCCACCGCCGCCACCAGCGCGTCGGCAAGGACCGTCAGCAATGCACCCCAGATCGCGCACAAGGGGATCAACCGAGACGGTCGCACCACGGCGAAGGCAAAGCGCAGCAGATTCGGCGTGATCAGCCCGATGAAACCCAAGGGACCAGCCAGATGAATGGCCAGCGCCGCCAGCAGGCTACCCAGGGCGATGCTCAGCCCTTTCAGCCAGGCCGGCGAAAGCCCCAGCGAGCGCATCTGTCCGTCGCCCAGCACGGCCAGGTTCATCGGCCGCATCAGCACCAGCAGCGCCAGGGCAATCAGTGGCAACAGATACAGCGCCGGATGCATCGCGCCCCAGCCCAACTGCTGCAGCGAACCGGTATTCCACAGCGACACCACCATCGCGGCCTGGTCGTTGAGGCTGAGAAACAGCGCGATCAGCGCGGCAAAGGTCTGCGCCACCGCCACCCCGGCCAGGGTCAGGCGCAGCGGCGAGGTGTTCCAGCCGCCGGCCATGAGGAAGGTGAACAAGGCCGCCAGAAGCCCGCCGACGAAGACCAGCGGCAATCCCAGGACGCCAGGCAGAAGCATGCCGAGGATTACACCCAGTTGCGCTCCGGCGGTGATGCCGAGCAGATCCGGCGACACCAGCGGGTTGCGCGTGATCAGCTGCATGATCGCCCCGGAAACGCCCAGGCAGGCACCCACCAGCACTCCGGCAAAGGCGCGTGGCAGCTGGGTCCACCACAGCAGCAGGCCGTCGAGCGACGGCTGCGACGACAGCGGCGCCAACCAGGCCTCGGCCGTTGGCCAGGGATGGCGCAACACGCCCTGCCACAGCAGCATGGCCAGCAGCAGCGCGAGCCCCAGCAGCGCCAGGCCAGCATGACCGAAACCACGGGTAGCGGCAGACTGCCCGGGGCGACTCAAACTCGTCATCCGTTGTCCTTACCTATGCAAAAAGGCGAAGGGTGTCCCCCTCGCCTTGGTTTGCCCACTCGGTTGCCACTTACCAGCGCAGCGACACGGTACCGAGGAAGGTGCGCTCATCGCCCCAGTAACAGCGCCCGGCGTTGTTGCAGCCTGCCACGTACTCCTGATCGAAGAGGTTCTTGGCGTTGAGGTCGACCGACCAGTTCTCGTCGATGTCGTAGCCGATGGCGGCATCGACCAGGGTCACGTCGCCGGTGTCCAGCTTGCCGTAGAGACTTTCGGCGGTGTAGGCGAAGGTGCTGTCGAAGTGGCGCACGCCGCCGCCCAGACGCAGACCGCGCAGCGCACCATCGAGGAAGCGGTAGTTGGCCCAGATCGAGGCCTGGTTGCGTGGCACGCCGGTCATCTGGTTGCCCTCGAGCCGCGAGCCCGGCGCATCCTTGGTAATACGTGCATCGGTATAGGTATAAGCTGCGGTGACATTCAGGTTGGCACTGATATCGCTGTTGATCTCCAACTCGACACCTTTGGAGCGGCTTTCGCCGACCTGGCGGTAGTCATTGATGCCCGCTTCGAAATAGACGTCATTTTCCTTACGCAGATCGAATACGGCAGCAGTGAACATGGTGTTCCAGCCCTTGGGCTCGTACTTCAGACCCACCTCGTACTGCTCGGCGGTGATCGGATCCAGAGGACCGCTGGCGCTGGTGGTCTGCTGCACCGGAACGAAAGAGGTGGAGTAGCTGACGTAGGGCGACAGACCATTCTCGAACTGATACATCACACCGGTCTGCCAAGTGAAGTCGCGGTCGGTGTAGTCCAGGTCGGAGGCTGCGTTGCTGACCGGGCTGGTCGCGTCGAATTTGTTGCGGTACTGGCTATCGACCCTGTCGAAACGACCGCCAAGCAGGAAGATCCAGTTCTCGTACTTGCTCTGCAACTGGCTGTAGAGGCCGGTCATCTGCTGATCGAGCTGCGAGTTCTGGATGGTGAACGGCGTGGTCGGCTCGCTGGTCCAGACCGGGTTGAATACGTTGATCGACGGGCCGAACCCTGCACTCCAGTCCTGGTTGAAGGAAGTACGGTCGAAACTGGCGCCGACCAGCAGCGTGTGCTGCAGGGCACCGGTGTCGAACTTGCCTTCGAGTTGGTTATCCAGCGAATAGGTGATGGACTTGTTGTGTCGATCGTACGCCTGGGTACTGACGTTGGTGCCGAAGCCCGCGTTGTTCAGTGCCCCCGGCCAGATCTCGTTACGCTGGATGCGCGACTGCATGTAGCGCGAGTTCTGGCGGAACTGCCAGTCGTCGTTGAAGCGATGGGTGAACTCGTAGCCCAGGGTCCACACCTCGCGTTCGAAGGTGTTCCAGTCCTTGTTACCGAGGAAGGTGTCCTTGTCTAGCTTGCCATTGGGGTTGTTCAGCAGGGTACCAGCCGCCGGCAGGCCCAGCTCCAGCTTGGTGCGGTCCTTCTGGTAGGTCGACAACAGCGTCAGGCTGTTGAAATCGTCGAAATTCAGCGTCAGCGACGGTGCGATATAGATGCGGTTGTCCTGCACGTGATCGACCTGGGTATCGGCCTCGCGGCCCACCATCACCACGCGCCCCAGCACATTGCCGCTGTCATTCAACGGCCCGGAGACATCCAGATTGAGCTGGCGACGGTCGTTGGAACCATAACTGAGCTGCACTTCGCCCTGCGAAGCGGCGGTCGGGCGCTTGCTGACCAGATTGACCAGACCACCTGGCGCGTTCTCGCCATAGAGAATCGAGGTCGGCCCGCGGAACACTTCTACCCGCTCCAGGCCATAGGGCTCGCTGGTGGTGTCGTAGCGGTTGCCCTGCACGCGCAAACCGTCGCGCAGCAGGCCGTAGCCGTAGTCGGTGGCGTTGAAACCGCGGATGAAGAACAGGTCACCCGCCAGGCCATCACCGGCAGCGAAGGGTGGCGCGAAGATACCCGGCACGTAGCCCAACACATCGGTGAGGCTCTGCGATTTCTGGTCTTCGATGCGTTTGCGGGTCACCACCGACACCGAACGAGGCGTCTCCGACAGCGGCGTGCTGGTCTTGCTGGCGGTCAGGCTTTTCTCGGCCTTGTAGCCGTAATCCGGGCCTTGCGGGCGGTCCAGCTCGCCGGTCACCGTCTGCGACGGCAGCGTCACCTGATCCTCTTGCGCCTGAACCATCCCGTGGCATGTGGCAGCAATCACCACGGCCAGGCACTTCAGTTGAAAACGTCCAGCACCCTGCACTGCTTTCGACATCATCTTCTCCCCCGATACCGCCAGCCAATCCGCTGGCCTGTCAAAAAACGCTGGCTAGCCTAACCAATATCAATGCAAAACTAAATAGTAATTTTTATCATTTAGATGGCAATTTGATACGACCTCGCCATTACCCGTTAAAGGGGTACGCTCTGCTGTGGAATGATTAGGCAGCCGCTGAAATGGCCGGCATTCCTGGCGGCGGGAAGCCAGTCCGCATCGACTTGGCTCCCCTGACGGAGGATGATTCTTACTGGTTCACTGCAGCGTCGAGCGCGCTGGCGAAGATATCCGCCACCTGATCCACCTGTGCCGCCGTGATGATCAGCGGCGGCAGCAGACGCAGGACGCTGGAATGGCGCCCGCCCACCTCCAGAATCAGGCCACGACGCAGGCACTGCTGCTGCACGGCCGAGGCCAGCGCGCGGTTGTGCGGTGCGCCCCCCATGGCGTCCGCCCTGCCCTGTGGATCGACCATCTCCACCCCGAGCATCAGCCCCCTGCCACGCACTTCACCGATCTGCGGGTAACGTGCCTGCAAGGCCTGCAGGTGAGCGCAGAGGCGTTCGCCCATGGCGGCGGCGTGCTGATCCAGACGCTCCTCGCGGATCAGGCGCAAGGTGGCCGCGCCTGCCGCCATGGCCATCTGGTTGCCGCGGAAGGTGCCGGCGTGCGCCCCCGGCTGCCAGCGGTCGAGATCCTTATGGTAGACCACCACTGCCAGTGGCAGGCTGCCGCCGATGGCCTTGGACAGCACCAGCACGTCCGGCGTGATGTCGGCATGCTCGAAGGCGAACAGCTTGCCGGTGCGCCCAATGCCACACTGCACCTCGTCGAGAATCAGCGGTACACCGGCCTCGCGGGTGATACGCCGAATGCCGCGCAACCAGTCGGCGGACGGGGCGATCACCCCGCCCTCGCCCTGTACAGTCTCGAGAATCATGCCGGCCGCCGGCAGCACGCCGCTTTCCGGGTCGCACAGCTGGTTCTCGATGTAATGCAGACCGACGCGCTCGCCTTCGGCACCGCCCAGGCCGAACGGGCAGCGGTAGCCATAGGGGTACGGCAGCATCTGTACGCCACTGATCATGCCGTCCAGATACTGCTTGGGCCCCAGGCTGCCCATCAGACTCAGGGCGCCCTGGGTCATGCCGTGATAAGCGCCGTGGAAGGCCAGCATCTGGCTACGCCCGGTGGCCGTGCGCACCAGTTTCAATGCCGCCTCCACCGCATCGGTGCCGGCCGGCCCGCAGAACTGGATGCGCGCGTCGCGGGCGAACTCACCCGGCAGGCAGGCGAACAGTTCGTTGATGAACTCGTCCTTGGCTTCGGTCATCAGGTCCAGCGTGTGCAGCGGTCGCTTGCCATCGAGCAGGCCGCGAATGGCTTGCAACACGACGGGATGGTTATGCCCCAGGGCCAAGGTGCCGGCACCGGCCAGACAATCGATGAACCAGCGGCCTTCGCTGTCCTGCACATGAATGCCCTCGGCGCGGCGCAGCTCCAGCGGGATGCGCCTCGGATAACTACGCGCGTTGGACTCCACCTCGCTCTGGTGCTGCAACCTGGCTGTGCTGGCGAAGCGGTAGTCGGCGCCACGCAGCGTCGCCTCCGGGCCAAGATCAAGCGCCACAGGCATGGGCAGCGGATCGTAGTGCGGTTCAATTTGCATAATCGTGACTCTCCAGGCCCAGCGGCCGTGACGATTGATCGAGCGCAGCCAGTTGCCGGCTCAGGTGTTCGATAAAGGACGGATCGCGGACGATGCCCAGGTGGTCGGCCTGGACCCAGCTCGACAGGTACAACTCGCGGCCCAGGGCGCTCTGCAGCAACGCTTCGCCATTGCGGTTGTTCTCCGGCGAATGCGCCGCCCACCAGGCCTGCACCGGGCTGCGCAGCGGCTGGATGTGTCGGTGCTGCCCAGCCAGTGCGTGCATGTGCCGCTCCAGGGCGAGCAACTGTTGCCAGTCGTCGTCGCCTGTGGCCGACGCCTCAGCCACGTCAGCGCGTGGGGCGCGGGCCAGACCGGCACCGGGGACATAACCGTCGACCAGGCCGACGAAGGCCAGCGTCTTGCCCAGGCGTTCCAATAGCCGGGCCATGGCCAGCACCAGGGCTCCGCCCATCGACCAGCCGAGCAGGTGATACGGTCCCTGCGGCTGGGTTTCCAGCATCACCCTGACGTAATCGCGGGCCATCTGTTCGAGGCTCTGATCACGCCAGGACGGCAGCAGCAATTGCCGGTTCTGCAGACCGAACACCTGCCAGTGCGGCGCCAGGGCGCGGGCCAAGGGGTAGTAGCCGACCAGCGTGCCGCTCACCGGATGAACGCAGAACAGCGTGGGTCGCCCGGCATCCGCCTGGTTCAGGCGCAGCAAGGGGCTGGGCGCGGCAGCCGTCGTAGCTTCCTGGCGAGGGGCAGAAGCGGCCGGCGTGCCGTCGATCAGGGCTTGCAGTGCATCGCCCACCGCCGCCAGCAACGCCTCGATACGCTGCACGCGATGGCGCTGCGCACTGAATCGACAGCTGAGGCTCAGACGACCGGCGAATACCTGGCCGTTGATCTCCAGCTCGCGGGTCAGCGCCGTGGCCGGGTCGACCAGAGTGCCCGGCGACTCGCTGGCGGGCATGAAGTGACCATCGCCAAGCTGCGCATCGAACTGCCCCAGGTAGTTGAAGGCGATATCCGGCTCACCCAACTCGGCCAGGCGGCGCCGCTGTTCGGCGTTACCCAGGTAGCGCAGCAGGCCATAACCCAGGCCCTTGTTCGGTACGCTGCGCAGGCGCTGACGCACGTTGGCCAGGGTCTGCGGCAAGGTCTCCTGCGCCTGTAGGCGCAGCGGGTAGAGGCTGGTGAACCAGCCCAACGTCCGGCCGATATCCTGCTCAGCCTGTTCGTCGAGCCATTCACGCCCATGGCCTTCCAGGGCAATCAGGCTGTCATCCAGCCCATTCCAGCGACGTAACCCTTCGGCCAACGCGGCGAGCAGCACTTCGTCCATGCGCGCATCCTGCTGTTTCAGGGTCTCGCGTAGCAGACGCCGGGTCTGCACTTCGCTCAGCTGCCAGGTGCAGGTTTGCACCTGGGCATGGCTGGCCTGGCCGGCTGGGTCATCCACGGGCAGGCGCTGGCTGGCGCGCTGCGCCAACCAATAGCCCATCTCCTTGGCCAGTGGCGCGCCTTGTGCGTGGCGCCACAGGTGCTCGGCCCAGGCCTGATAGCTGCCCGGCCTGTCACCAAGATCGACCGGTTGACCGGCCACAGCCTGCTGGTAGGCGCGGACCAGATCATCCAGCAGCACACGCCAGGAGACGCCATCGATGATCAGGTGATGAGCGGCGAGCAGCAGGCGCTGGCTGCCATCCGCCATGTCCGCGAGCAGCACCCGCAGCAGCGGGCCGTGCTGCAGATCCAGGCTGCGCTGAGCGGCCTCGCATTGCGCCTGCAGAGCTGGCTCCGAGTCGATGCGGCGCTGCCAGAGCAGACGCTCGGCCTGCTCCTCGTCCCGATAGAAGGCCTGCCAGTTGCCCGTTTCATCCTGACGGAAGGCCAGACGCAGCGCATCGTGATGCTCGATCAGCCCCTGCAGCGCGCTCAGTAAATGGGCAGCGTGCAGCGGTCGACGCACATCCAGCAGCAAGGCCTGGTTCCAGTGCGCACGGTTGGCCATGGGCAAGGAGAAGAAATGCGCCTGGATCGGCGTCAGCGGCAGCGAGCCACTGGCGCGCTGCACCGCCACAGCTTGAGTGCCGAGCGGCGTCATCACCGCAGCCAGATCGGCCAGACGCGGATGCTGGAACACCGCCTTGGGCGTCAGCTCCCAACCGGCCTTGCGCAGGCGCGTGACCAGGCTCAGGGACTGGATCGAATCACCGCCCAGGGCGAAGAACTGGGCATCGCGACTGATCTGGCCAATACCGAGCAACTCGCTCCACAGCTCAGCCAGCAACTGTTCCTGCTCGGTGCGCGGTGCCTGGTACTCGCCCGCCTCCACCTGCGGCTCCGGCAGGCTCTGCCGATCCAGCTTGCCGTTGGGCAGCAGCGGCAGACGCTGCAGCGCCAGGATATGACTCGGCACCATATGCGCCGGCAGGCGCTGCTTGAGCTGCGCCTTCAGGTCACTCTCACTCAAGCCCTCACCGCTGACGTAGCCCACCAGGCGTTTGCCTGCGGCACTGTCCCTGACCACCACCAGCGCTTCGCCCACACCGGCGCAGGCTTTCAGCGCCGCCTCGACTTCGCCGATTTCGATGCGGAAACCGCGCAGCTTGATCTGCTGATCCAGCCGGCCCAGGTATTCCAGCTGGCCATCGTGGCCCAGGCGCACGCGGTCGCCGGTGCGGTACAGACGCTCGCCGGGGCGATACGGGTTGGGCACGAAGCGCTCGGCGGTGGCAGCCGGTCGATCCAGATAACCACGGGCCAGCAGGCCACCCAGGTACAGCTCGCCAGCCACACCGACCGGCAACAGGTTGAGGTCGGCATCCAGCACGTAACCCTGGCGCGCCCCAACGCGATCACCAATCGGTGCATAGGCTGTGGTGAAGTCAGCCGTGGCCGCCGGCACTCGCCAAATGGTCGGGGTGACCACGGTTTCAGTCGGGCCGTAGCCGTTGATGATCCACTGCGGCTGCAGGCTGCGAATCACCTGTTGCAGCAGCTCGCGGCTGAAGGCTTCACCAGCGAAGCAGTAGGTTTTCACCCCAGGCGCTTGGCCGCATTGCTCGGCCCACTCGGCCAACTGACGCAGGTAGCTGGGCGGCAAGGCCACCACGCTGATGCCCTCTTCGATCAGGCAGTCGTAGGTTTGCTGCACGCTCCACAGCTGCTGGTCGCGGATTACCGCCCGCGCGCCATGGCTCAGCGGCGTGAGCCAACGCTCGTGAGCACCGTCGAAGCTGACCGAGAGGAAGTGCAGCTCGCGATCCTCGGCCGTCAGTTCATAGCGTTCGCCAATCGCCTGGCAATGCAGGGCGATGGCGCCATGGGCCACGGCCACGCCCTTGGGCTTGCCGGTGGAGCCGGAGGTGTAGATCAGATAGGCCAGTTGCTCGGGGTGAATATTCACCTCGGGCGCCTGCTCTGGCTGATCGTTCAGCGGCAGATGATCGAGGTCGAGCACCTCGATACCGGCCACGTCGGGCAGGCGTGGCAGGGCCGCCTGATGGCTCAGCAGCAGCCTCACCCCGGCGTCTTCGAGCATGTAGCGCAAGCGTTCGCCGGGGTAATCCGGGTCCAGCGGCACATAGGCGCCGCCAGCCTTGAGCACCGCCAGCAGGGCGACGAACAACTCGATGCCGCGCTCCAAGGCCACGCCGACGCGCACCTCGGCGCCGACGCCACGGGCGATCAGCTGGTGGGCCAGACGATTGGCGCGGGCTTCAAGCTCGGCGAAGCTCAGGCGCTGCTGACCGTGTACCAGGGCAATGGCCGTCGGGCGCAAGCGCGCCTGCTCGGCAATGCGCTGTGGCAATAGCTGAATGCTGTTCGGAACCGGTGTTGGGTCGTTCCACGCCTCGACCTCGGCTACCTCCGATTCACTCAACAATGGCAGATCGGCCAGCGACGCCTGTGGCATACGGCACGCTCCATCGAGCAGGCGCAGGAACTGGCTGGCCAGGCGCTCGACGCTGGAGGCCTCGAACAGATCGGTGGCGTAATCGAGGTAGGCCTCGATGCGGCCATCGGCCTGTTCGAGGGTGCCCAGCACCAGATCGAAGTGGGCGCTCTGCCCCTGGCAGTCGAGGTTTTCGCACTGCAGGCCGGGCAACCTCTGCAGGGCGCTCTGGTCCTGCCGTTGATGGTTGTACGCCACCTGGAACAGCGGGTTGTGGCTCAGGCTGCGCTCCGGCTGCAGGGCATCGACCAGTTGCTCGAAGGGCACATCCTGATGGGCCTGGGCACCCACCACCCGCGCCCTGACCTGACGCAGCAGGTCGACGAACGAGTGCTGCGCATCCACTTCACTGCGAATCACCAGGGTGTTGACGAACAGGCCGATCAGCCCCTCGCTCTCGCCCTGGGTACGCCCGGCCACCGGCACGCCAATGCGCAGGTCGTGCTGGCCGGTCAGGCGATACAGCAGGCTCTGGTAGACCGCCAGGATCAGCATGAACGGCGTCACGTCGTGCAGTTGCGCCTGCTCGCGCAGTCGCTCGGCCAGGCTGGCCGGCACGTTGAAGGCATGCCGTGCACCCCGCCCCAGACGCACCGCCGGACGCGGCCGGTCTGCCGGCAGCTCCAGCAGCGGCTGTTCATTGCCGAGCTGCTCGCGCCACCACTGCACCTGCTCGGCCAGGCGGCTGCCCGCAAGGTGATCACGCTGCCACAGAGCATAGTCGGCGTACTGGATCGGCAGTGCCGCCAGCTCAACCGGCTGCCCTTCGGCATGGCCCCGATAGAGCGCGGCGAACTCGTCGAGCAGCACCTGGATCGACCAACCGTCGGCGATGATGTGATGCAGGCAGAGCACCAGCACATGCTGCTGCGAGCCCAGTTCGATGAGCGCCACACGCCAGGGCGGACTCTGTTCCAGGTCGAAGGGACTTCGATTGACGCCATCGATCTGCTGCTGCAGTTGCGCCTCGTCCTGCGCCTGCAGGCGCTCGATGCCAACCGAAATCGGCTGCTGCACACATTGCAGGGGCTCACCCGCCTCGCCGCTGGCGAAAGTGGTGCGCAGGCTTTCATGACGCTGGGCCAGGGTGTCGAAGCTGCGTTGCAGCGCCTGGATATTCAACTCCCCCGTCAGGCGCACGGCGCAAGGCAGGTGGTAGGCCAGGCTGTCGGGCTCCAGCTGGGCGAGGAACCACAGGCGCTGCTGAGCGAAGGACTGCGGGCTGCGGGCTGCACGCTGGCGAGCCTGCAGACCGAAGCTAGACACAGCGTCGGCGGCCGCCAGCTGCAAGGCCTGGGCACTGAGGGTGCTGGCTTCGAAGGCGGCGCGCAGCGGCAGCTCACGCTGCAGTTGGCGACGAATCTGCGACACCAGTTGCGTGGCCAGCAGCGAATGACCGCCGAGGGCGAAGAAGTCATCCTCACGCCCTACCCGCTCCACACCTAGCAGTTCCTGCCAGATCACCGCCAACTGGCTTTCCAGCCCAGGGCGCGGCGCCTGGTAATCGCGCTGGACGCGCTGCGGTTCCGGCAGCGCCTTGCGCTCCAGCTTGCCATTGGGCGACAGCGGCAGGCGTTCGAGCGGCACGAAGTAACTCGGCACCATGAACTCCGGCAGGCGCTGTTTAAGCTGGACGCGCAGCTCGACCTCGTCGTAATCGCTGCCGACCACATAGGCCACCAGTTGCTGGTCGCGCACCAGCACTACCGCTTCGCGCAACGCCGGATGTTCCAGCAGCGCCGCTTCGATCTCGCCCAGTTCGATACGCAGGCCGCGCAGCTTCACCTGATGGTCGATGCGGCCCAGGTATTCCAGCACGCCCCCTTCGGTCCAGCGCGCCAGGTCGCCGCTGCGGTACAGACGCTGACCATCGCCGAAGGGGCTGGCGACGAAGCGCTCGGCGGTCAGTCCCGGACGACGGTGGTAACCCCGCGCCAGGCCGATGCCACCGATATACAGCTCCCCGGCCACGCCAATCGGCTGCGGATTGAGGCGTTCGTCGAGGATATGAATCTGCAGGTTGGCGATCGGCCGGCCAATCGGCACGCTGCGCCGTTCCTGGCCGCTGCAGCGCCAGTGGGTGACGTCGATGGCCGCTTCGGTCGGGCCATACAGGTTGTACAGTTCGGCATGCGGCAAGAGTTGCCGCATGCTGCTGGCCAGCTCTGCCGGCAGCGCTTCGCCGCTGCAGACGATACGGCGCAGGCTCTCGCAGCCGTGCAGCTCGCCATGGCCTACAAAGGCCGCCAGCATCGAGGGCACGAAGTGCAAGGTGCTGATGCTCTCGCGCGCGATCAGCTCGACCAGTTTGGCGGGATCGCGGTGATCGCCTGGCTGCGCCATCACCAGACGCGCACCCGTTATCAAAGGCCAGAAGAACTCCCAGACCGACACGTCGAAACTGAACGGGGTCTTCTGCAGAACCCGATCGTCAGCCGTCAGGTTGTAGGCCTGCTGCATCCAAGCCAGGCGGTTGTACAACGCCGCATGGCTGTTGCCGGCCCCTTTGGGCTTGCCGGTGGAGCCGGAGGTGTAGATCAGGTAGGCCAGTTGCTCGGGGTGAATGTCCACCTCGGGCGCGGTCTGCAGCTCTTGAGAAAGATCCAGATGATCGAGATTGAGCACCTGCACGCCACCCACCTGCGGCAGGCAGTCGATCACCGCATCGTGGCTCAGCAACAAACTCACTCCGGCATCCTCGAGCATGTAGCGCAGGCGTTCGGCCGGGTATTCCGGGTCCATCGGCACGTAGGCGCCGCCGGCCTTGAGGATGGCGTACAGCGCTACCACCATCTCCACCGAACGCAGCGCCGCCACGCCCACCAGGCTGTCGCGGGATACACCGAGCTTTTGCAGATGGTGGGCCAGCTGGTTGGCGCGCAGGTCCAGCTCGGCGTAGCTCAGACGCTGCTCGCCGAACACCAGGGCGATGGCCTGCGGCTGTGCCTGCACGCGCTTCTCGAACTGACGATGCACCGGCTCGACCGCGCCGTAATCGACGCGGGTGGCATTGAAGCTGGTCAGGGCCAGGCGATCCTGATCATCGTCCAGGCGGTGCTCGCCAATGGCCAGTTGCGGCTGCGCCAGCAACTGCTCCAGCAGGCGGATGAAGCGCTGATGCAGGCGCTCCACCGTGGCGGCTTCGAACAGATCCAGGGCGTAGTTCCAGTTGCCACTGAACTGGCCGTGGCGATCTTCCTGGGTGTTGAGCGCCAAGTCGAACTGGCTGCCGCCATCGGCCAGGGTCAGCACCTCGGCGTGCAGATCCTGCAACTGCCCCAACGCCTCGTGGCGCACCTGCTGATGGTCATAGGCCACCTGGAACAGTGGGTTGTGGCTGAGGCTGCGCTCGGGCTGCAACGCCTCGACCAGTTGCTCGAAGGGCAGTTCCTGGTGCGCCTGGGCGTCCAGGCTGGTGCGCCTGATCTGCTCGACCAGCGCCGTGAAGCTCTGCTGCGGAGCAACCTCGCTGCGCAGCACCTGGGTGTTGACGAACAGGCCGATCAGCCCTTCGACCTCGGCGCGCGTACGCCCGGCGATGGGCACGCCGACGCGCAAATCGCGCTGCCCGCTCAGGCGATGCAGCAACACCTTGTAGGCGCCCAGCAACACCATAAAGGGCGTCGCGTTCTGCGCCTGGGCCAACTCGCGCAGGCGCTCGCCCAAGGCTGCGCCGAGACGGAAATGCACCCGCCCACCGCGAAAACTCTGCCGCGCCGGTCGTGGATGGTCGCAAGGCAGTTCCAGCAGCGGCTGCTCATCGCCCAGCTGCTCGCGCCAGTAGGCCAGTTGGCGTGCGCCTTCACCGCCTGCCAGCCACTCACGCTGCCAGGCCGCGTAATCGGCGTACTGCACAGTCAGCGCCGGCAGTGCAGCCGCCACGCCAGCGCGGGCGGCGTTATACAGGGCGGCGAATTCGGCGAGCAGAATCTGCACGGACCAGCCATCGGACAGCAGGTGATGCAAACACAACAGCAGGCGCTGCTCGCCCGGCTCCAGGGTCACCAGGGCGACACGCCAGGGTGGCGACTGCTGCAAATCGAAAGGCTTTTCCATAAATGCCCGCGCCAGGGCCTGGAAGGCATGCTCGCCCCTGGCCTGGAGCATCTCCAGATTCACCGACGCCTGCGGCTGTATGCATTGCAGCGGCTGACCCTCGGCGTCCTGAGTGAAGGTGGTACGCAGAATCCAGTGACGCTCGGCCAGGGCTTCGAAGGCCTGCTGCAGCGCCTGCTGGTCCACCTCACCACGCAGACGCAGCACGCCCGGCAGGTGGTAGGCACTGATGCTCGGCTCCAGTTGCTGGAGGAACCATAGGCGCTGCTGAGCGAAAGACTGTGGCGCCTGCGCCCGCTCGCCTCTGGCCTGCAGAGGCAGGTCGACGGCCTGAGCGGCCTGCTCCAGCTGCCTGGCCAGATCGCTGAGCAGCGGCGCCTCGAACACGGCGCGTAGCGGCAAATCCAGCCCGTGCGCATGGCGCAGGCGGGAGATCAGTTGCGTCGCCAGCAGCGAGTGGCCGCCCAGTTCGAAGAAGTGATCGTCACGGCCGATACGCGGCTGCTCCAGCAACTCGCTCCACAGCTCGGCCAGCAGTCGTTCCTGCTCGGTGCGCGGCGCCTGGTACTCGCCCGCCTCCACCTGCGGCTCCGGCAGACTCTGCCGATCCAGCTTGCCGTTGGGCAGCAGCGGCAAACGCTCCAGCGCCAGGATATGACTCGGCACCATATGCCCCGGCAGGCGCTGTTTGAGCTGCGCTTTCAGGTCACTCTCGCTCAAGCCCTGGCCGCTGACGTAGCCTACCAAACGCTTACCGGCGGCACTGTCCTTGACCACCACCAGTGCTTCACCCACACCGGTGCAGGCTTTCAGCGCCGCCTCGACTTCGCCGATCTCGATGCGGAAACCGCGCAGCTTGATCTGCTGATCCAGCCGGCCCAGGTATTCCAGCTGGCCATCGGTGCCCAGGCGCACGCGGTCGCCGGTGCGGTACAGACGTTCACCGGGGCGATACGGATTGGGCACGAAGCGCTCGGCGGTGGCAGCCGGTCGATCCAGGTAACCCCGCGCCAGCAGGCCGCCCAGGTACAGCTCTCCCGCCACGCCGACCGGTAACAGGTTGAGGTCGGCATCGAGCACGTAACCCTGGCGCGCGCCGACGCGATCACCAATCGGCGCATAAGCGGTGGTGAAGTCGGCCGTGGCCGCCGGCACTCGCCACAGAGTCGGGGTGACCACGGTTTCGGTCGGGCCGTAGCCGTTGATGATCCACAGTGGTTGCAGGCTGCGAATCACCTGCTGCAGCAGCTCGCGACTGAAGGCTTCACCGGCGAAGCAGTAGGTTTTCACCCCAGGCGCTTTGCCGCATTGCTCGGCCCATTCGGCCAGCTGGCGCAGGTAGCTCGGCGGCAAGGCCACCACACTGATGCCTTCCGCGATCAGGCAGTCGTAGGTCTGCTGCACGCTCCACAGCTGCTGGTCGCGGATTACCACCCGCGCGCCATGGCTCAGTGGCGTGAGCCAGCGCTCGTGGGCGCCGTCGAAACTGACCGAAAGGAAGTGCAGCTCGCGATCCTCGGCCGTGAGTTCGTAGCGCTCGCCGATGGCCTGGCAATGCAGGGCGATGGCGCCATGAGCCACCGCCACGCCCTTGGGCTTGCCGGTGGAGCCGGAGGTGTAGATCAGGTAGGCCAGTTGCTCGGGGTGAATCGCTACCTCGGGCGCTTCTGACGATTCGCCGCTCAGTTCCAACTCATCGAGATCGAGCACCTCGATACCGGCCACTTCGGGCAAGCGCGGCAGGGCCGCCTGGTGGCTCAGCAGCAGCTTCACCCCGGCGTCTTCGAGCATGTAGCGCAAACGCTCGCCGGGATAGTCCGGGTCCAGCGGCACGTAGGCGCCGCCGGTCTTGAGCACCGCCAGCAGGGCAACGAACAGCTCGATGCCACGTTCCAGCGCTACACCGACGCGCACCTCGGCGCCGACGCCACGGGCGATCAACTGATGGGCCAGACGATTGGCGCGGGCTTCCAGCTCGGCGAAGCTCAGGCGCTGCTGGCCGTGTACCAGGGCAATGGCCGTTGGGCGCAGGCGCGCCTGCTCGGCGATACGCTGTGGCAATAGCTGAGTGGTATCGGGAGCTGGAGAAGCATCATTCCAGGCCTCGACCTCGGCCACCTCGCTTTCATCCAGCGAGGGCAGTTCACCGATGCAGCGCTGCGCATCGGCGCATAGGGCTTGCAGCAGTCGTTCGAACTGGCGACTCATGCCGGCGATCTGCCGGTCGCTGAAATGCGCGCGCTGATAGTGCCAGTGCACCTGCATCTCGTTGCCAGCCATTACCGCCAGGCTCAGCGGGTAATGGGTCTGCTCGTGCGCCTGCAGATTGGTGAAGCGCAGGCCATCGCCCTGCCCCTGCAGCACCTGATCTACCGGGTAGTTCTCGAACACCAGCAGGGTATCGAACAGCTCGCGCCCGGCGTGGCCGGCCAGTTGTTGCAGGCGGAACAGCGGCACCTGCTCGTGCTCGCGCATCGCCAGGTTGTGCGCCTGCAGCGCATCGAGCCAGTCACCGACAGGCTCATGAGGCTGCGCAGCCTGCACCACCGGCAGGGTATTGATGAACAGGCCAAGCATGTGTTCGATGCCCGCCACACTCGCCGGCCGCCCCGCTACGGTGGCACCGAAGGCGACCTGACGGCGCCCGCAATAACGCTGCAGAAGCAGCATCCAAGTCGCCTGGATCAGGGTATTGAGGGTGATGCGTCGAGCCTTGGCAAAGGCTTCGAGTTCAGCACGCGGCAGGTTCAGGATATGCACGCCGCTGCCGCTTGCAGACAACTCGCTGCGCAGACTGCCAGTCAGCAGCGTCGGCTCATCGAAGCCCTGCAGCTGCTCACGCCAGAACGCCTCGCTGACAGCGAGATCCTGGCGTTGCAGCCAGGCCAGGTAATCCGGGTAATGCCCGACCTCGTGCGCGCCGCCCTCGCCGCGCGTGTCCTGCAGTACCTGCGCCAGCAGCGCGGCACTGCTCCAGCCGTCGAGCAGGATATGGTGCAGGGTCCAGATCAGTTGATGACGCCCCTCGCCCAGGCGTACCAGCACCAGACGCATCAGCGGCGGCCGCGTCAGGTCGAATGGCGTCTCGCGCTCCTCACGCAGCAGTGCCTGCAGGTCGAGGTCGGAGCCCTCCAGCTCGCGAATCGTCAGCTGCGTCTCGCGCTGCACCAGCTGCACCGCCTGTTGATCGGCGCCCAGACGCAGGAAGGCTGCGCGCAGCAGCGGATGGCGCTGCAGCGCAGCCGCCCAGGCCGCCTTGAAACGCGCCACCGGCAAGCCCTCGACCTCCAGGCTGAGCTGATTGACGTAGGCACCATCGGCCACCTGCAGTTCGCTGTGGAACAACAATCCCTGCTGCATGGGTGTCAGCGGATAGATGTCTTCGATCTGCCGGGCCGGCAGCGGCAGGCTGTCGAGATCGGCCTGGCTGAGCGGCACGAAGGGGAAATCGCTGGGGGTGACAGCAGCCTGCGTGCGGCAGTGCTGCACCAGCTCGACGAGCGCGCAGCGGTATGCCTCAAGCAGTTCGACGATGCGCTCGCGGTCGAAGCGCTCATGGCTGAAGGTGCAGGTGAAACGCAGGCAGCCGCCCGTGACGCGACCGTCCAGAGCAAGGGCACAGGCCAGCGGTGCGCTGGCGTCGCGTTGCGCGCCGGACGCTTCCTCGGCCAGATCGAACAACTGCCCGCTGGTCTGCAGGCGGCCCAGGTAGTTGAACAGCAGCGCGTCGTCCAGCGCCGGCAGGTCCTCGCCCTGCAGGTATTTCAGCAGGCCGTAACCGATGCCGCCGCGCGGCACCCGGCGCAGGTTCTCCTTGGTGCCCTTGAGGGTCGCATCCCAGTCGTCACCGGCCTGCAGCAACAGCGGGTAGAGGCTGGTGAACCAGCCCAGGGTCTGGCTCAGGTCGAGCTCCTCGAACAGCGCTTCGCGGCCATGGCCTTCGAGGGCGATCAGGGTTTGCGCCTGCCCGTTCCAGTCACGCAGGGCATGGGCCAGTGCACTGAGCAGCAGGTCGTTGATCTGCGTGCGGTACGCCGCCGGAGCCTGTGTCAGCAGCGCCTCGGTGGTGGTGGGGTCGAGCTGCACCTCCAAACGTTCGGCGCAGGCCGTCAGGTTGCGGCCTTGCGGGTGGTCGCAGGGCAGCCCGCGATCAGCTGGCAGTGCCTGCCAGTAAGCGCGTTCGGCGGCCACTTCGGGGCTGGATGCATAGGCCGCCAGGCGCTCGCTCCAGCTCTGCCAGGCACTGCTCTTGCGCCCCAGATCGGCAGCAGCGCCCACGCCCAGCTGCGCGTAGGCGCGCTGCAAGTCATCGAGCAGGATGCGCCAGGAAACGCCATCGATCACCAGATGGTGGACCACCAGCAACAGGCGTTCGCCGCCTTCGTGCAACTGCACGAGCACGGCGCGTAGCAGCGGGCCATGGCTCAGATCGAGGCTGGCCTGCACCTCGTCGCACAGCGCGCTCAGCTCGGCCAGGCTGCAGCGCTCGACGCGCAGTTCGAGCGTTTCGGCCTCGGCCGCATAGCGCTGGCGCCAGCTGTCGCCCTGCTGCTGGAAACGCAGGCGCAACGCGTCGTGTCGCTCCAGCACAGCCTGCAGGGCAGCGCTCAGCCGCTGCGGCTGCAGCGGCTCGCGTGCACTGAGCAGCACCGACTGGTTCCAGTGCTGACGATTGTTCATCGGCTGGGCGAAGAACCAGTGTTGGATCGGCGTCAGCGGGATGTCGCGCTGACTGTCGATGATGCAGCCCGACGTCTCGGCGCTGCGGGTTGCGACCTGGGCCAGCTCGGCAATGCTCTGGCGCTCGAACAGCTGCCGTGGCGTCAGCTCGATGCCCTGACGGCGGGCACGGGCAATGATCTGCAGGCTGAGAATGGAGTCGCCACCCAGCTCGAAGAAGTTGTCGTCGCGCCCTACCCGCTCCACCCCCAGCAGTTCCTGCCAGATGGCTGCCAGCTGGCTTTCGGTTCCCGCACGCGGCGCCTGGTAATCGCGCTGAACGCGCTGCGGTTCCGGCAGCGCCTTGCGCTCCAGCTTGCCATTGGGCGACAGCGGCAGGCGCTCGAGCTGCATCACATGGTTCGGCAGCATGAACTCGGGCAGACGCTGTTTCAGCCGCGCTCGCAGCTCGACCTCGTCGTAATCGCTGCCGACCACATAGGCCACCAGCTGTTGATCACGCACCAGCACCACCGCTTCGCGCAGCGCCGGATGTTCCAGCAGTGCTGCCTCGATCTCGCCCAGTTCGATACGCAGGCCGCGCAGCTTCACCTGATGGTCGATACGGCCGAGGTATTCCAGCACGCCCTCTTCGGTCCAGCGCGCCAGATCACCACTGCGATATAGGCGCTGGCCATCGCCGAAAGGGCTGGCGACGAAGCGTTCGGCGGTCAGCCCCGGACGACGGTGATAACCCCGCGCCAGGCCGACACCGCCGATATACAGCTCCCCCGCCACGCCAATCGGCTGCGGGTTGAGGCGTTCGTCGAGGATATGAATCTGCAAATTGGCGATTGGCCGGCCAATCGGCACGCTGCGCCGTTCCTGGCCGCTGCAGCGCCAGTGGGTGACGTCGATGGCCGCTTCGGTCGGCCCATACAGGTTGTACAGCTCGGCCTGTGGCAGCAGTTGCCGCGTGCTGCTGGCCAGCTCTGCCGGCAACGCTTCGCCGCTGCAGACGATGCGTCGCAGGCTTTCGCAGCCGTGCAAGTCACCATGACCGACAAAGGCCGCCAGCATCGAGGGGACGAAGTGCAAGGTGCTAATGCTCTCGCGCGCGATCAGCTCGACCAGCTTGGCCGGGTCGCGGTGATCGCCCGGCTGCGCCATCACCAGACGCGCACCCGTGATCAACGGCCAGAAGAACTCCCACACCGACACGTCGAAACTGAACGGGGTCTTCTGCAGCACCCGATCATCAGCCGTCAGTTTGTAGGCCTGCTGCATCCAGGCCAGGCGGTTGTACAGCGCCGCATGGCTGTTGCCGGCCCCTTTGGGCTTGCCGGTGGAGCCGGAGGTGTAGATCAGGTAGGCCAGTTGCTCGGGGTGAATCGCTACCTCGGGCGCGGTCTGCGGCTCTTGAGAAATATCCAGATGATCGAGGTTGAGCACCTGCACGCCACCCACCTGCGGCAGGCTATCGATCACCGCATCGTGGCTCAGCAACAAACTCACTCCGGCATCTTCGAGCATGTAGCGCAGGCGTTCGGCCGGGTATTCCGGGTCCATCGGCACATAGGCGCCGCCGGCCTTGAGGATGGCGTACAGCGCCACCACCATCTCCACCGAGCGCAGCGCCGCCACGCCCACCAGGCTGTCGCGGGTTACACCAAGTTTTCGCAGATGGTGGGCCAGCTGGTTGGCGCGCAGGTCCAGCTCGGCGTAGCTCAGACGCTGCTCGCCGCACACCAGGGCGATGGCCTGCGGCTGCGCCTGCACACGGCGTTCGAACTGACGGTGCACCGGCTCGACCGCGCCATAATCGACACGGGTGGCATTGAAGCTCGTCAACGCCAGGCGATCCTGGTCATCGTCCAGGCGGTGCTCGCCGATGGCCAGTTGCGGCTGTTCCAGCAACTGCTCCAGCAGGCGGATAAAGCGCTGGTGCAAACGCTCGACCGTGGATGCCTCGAACAGATCCAGGGCGTAGTTCCAGTTGCCGGCCAGCTCCTCACCCGGGCCTTCCCAGGTGTGCAGGGCCAGGTCGAACTGCGCACTGCCGCTGTCCAGGGCGATCAGCTCGGCACGCAGATCGGCCGTCAGGTGCAGGCTGTCCTGCGGGCGCTGCTGGTGGTTGTACAGCACCTGGAACAGCGGGTTGTGGCTGAGGCTGCGCTCGGGCTGCAACGCCTCGACCAGTTGCTCGAAGGGCAGCGCCTGATTCGCCTGGGCACCCTGCGCCATGCGCAGCACCTGCGCCAGCAACTGGTTGAAACTCTGCTCGCCACTCAGTTCGCTGCGCAGCACCTGGGTATTGACGAAGAAGCCGATCAGCCCCTGGGTTTCGCTCTGGGTACGCCCGGCGATGGGCACGCCGACACGCAGGTCACGCTGGCCGCTGGTGCGGTGCAGCAACACCTTGTAGGCCGCCAACAGCACGGTGAACGGCGTGCAGCCCTGTTGCCGCGCCAGCTCGCGCACGCGGGCGGCAAGCGCGGGCTCCACGCGAAAGGCCAGACGCGCGCCACGAAAGCTCTGCTGCGCCGGGCGCGAATGATCGCAAGGCAGCTCCAGCAACGGCTGCTCGTCGCCCAGTTGCTCACGCCAGTAGGCCAGCTGCCGCTCGCCTTCGCCGGCATCCAGGCAGGCGCGCTGCCACAGGGCGTGGTCGGCGTAGCTCAGCGGCAGCTCGGCGAGTGCGGCAGGCTCGCCCTGCACGCGCACGCGATAGAACTGCGCCAGCTCGGTCAACAACAGCTGGATCGACCAGCCGTCGGCGATGATGTGGTGCAGACAGACCAGCAGCACATGCCGCTGCTCGTCCTCGCGCAGCAGGCCGATGCGCCACAGCGGCGCCTGCTCGAGGTCGAACGGGCGCTGGGCGAACTCACGCGCCAGGGCGGCAAAGTCATCGCCCTGCAGCGGTTCCAGGGTCAGTGCCGGCGCCGCGTCGACGCACTGGCGCGGGTTGCCGTCGGCATCGGCGAAGAACCGCGTGCGCAGGCTCGCATGACGTTGCGCCAGATCGCTGAAGGCGCCCAGCAACGCAGCCTCGTCCAGCGGCCCCTGCAACTGCAGGGCGCCCGGCAGGTGATAGGCGCTGTTGCCCGGCTGCAGTTGTTCGAGGAACCACAGGCGCTGCTGCGCGTAGGACAGCACGCTGCCCTCGGCATCGGCCGCTCCCGGCGGAATCGGCAGTGCCGAGGCGTCGAGCCCCTGCTCGCGCAGCTTGTCGAGGAAGGCGCGGCGCTGCTGCGGCCCCAGGCCGAGAAAGCGACGCGACAGCAGCAGGGCTTTGTCATGCAACAGATTCACTGAATTTCCTCCAGAGCGCTCATCAGGTCGTCGAGCGCGTCCAGGCGTTCATCGTTGAGGGCCTGGCTTTCCAGGCTGCGGATCAGGCTGGCCATGCTGGCCACGGTGGTAGCCTCGAAGGCCTGCGCCAGCGGCACCGTGACGCCGCGCGTTTCGCGGATAAGCGCCAGCAGGCGGGTGGCCAGCAGCGAGTGGCCGCCGAGTTCGAAGATGTGGTCGTGACGGCCGACCTGCTCCACCTTGAGCAGGTCGCGCCAGAGTTGCGCCAGGTGCTGCTCCAGCTCGCCCTGGGGCGCCTCGACGCTGCGCACCTGCGCCTGTGGCGCTGGCAGTGCGCGGCGATCCAGCTTGCCGTTGGCGTTGAGCGGCAGGCGCGGCAACAGAATGATCTGCGCCGGCACCATGAAGGCCGGCAACTGCGCAGCCAGGGCCTCGCGCAGCGCCTGTAGCTCGACCTGCTGGCCGGCCTCGGCCACGCCATAGGCGATCAGCTGCGTACCGGCAGCCCCTTCGTGAGCGACCACCACGGCCTGGCGCAAGGGCGCGCTGGCCAGCAGGCAGGCTTCGATCTCGCCCAGCTCGATACGCTGGCCACGGATCTTCACCTGGAAGTCCACCCTGCCGACGTATTCGAGCTGGCCCTCGGCATTCCAGCGCGCCAGGTCGCCACTGCGATACAGGCGCTCGCCCGCTGCGCCAAAGGGGTCGGGTACGAAGCGTTCGGCCGTCAGCCCCGGGCGCGCGGCATAGCCACGGCCCACACCGGTGCCGCCGATATACAACTCGCCGACCACACCGCTGGGCAACAACTCGAGGTCGCCACCCAGCACGTACAGACGGTTGTTGTCGGTCGGCTGGCCAATGGCGATGGGCTGTCGCCGTGGCGGCGCTGCATCCAGGCGGTAAAGCGCCACGTCATCAGCGCATTCGGCCGGGCCGTAGGCGTTGATCATCGGCACCTGCGGGTAGCGGGCGAACCAGCGCGTGGCCAGCTCGTGACTCAGCGCCTCGCCGGTGGGCAACAGCCAGCGCAGCGCCGGCAGCGCCACGGGCGAGGCGTCGAGCATGCCGTCGATCACCGCCGGCACCGCCTCCAGCACGCTTACCCCGGTATCAGCGACGCACGCCAGCAGCGCCTGCGGATCATGGGTGATGGCATCGGGGATGATCTCCAGCGCGCCACCGAACAGCGGCGCGGTGAGCAGTTGCCAGACCGAGATATCGAAGCCGGTGGCAGCGGTCTGGGCGATCACGTCCGCTTCACCGAGTTGCAGGTAAGGCACCTTGGCCAACTGGTTGTTGAGCATGCCGCGCTGGTTGACCATCACCCCTTTTGGCTCGCCGGTGGAACCGGAGGTGTAGATCAGGTAAGCCAGGTGCTCGGGGCCGGCGTAGCGCCCGGGGTTGTCGCGGCGGCCGTGCTCCAGCATGTCTTCATAGACCAGCACGCGCGGCGGCTGCGGCAGTTCGGCGAGCATCGCCTGAACCTGCGCCAGTTGCTCGCGCAGGGTGATCAGCACTGGCGCGGCGCTGCTGGCCAGCATGCGCGCGCTGCGCGCCGGCGGATGGCGCTCGTCCAGCGCCAGGTAGGCAGCACCGGCCTTGAAGGCGCCGATGATCAGGCTCAGCAGTGGCAGACCACGGGGTGCATTCAGCGCCACCACATCATCGAACTGCACGCCGCACTCGATCAGGCCATGACCGATACGGTTGGCCCGCTCGTTGAGTTCGAAATAAGACAGTGTCTGCCCCTGGCAGCGGGCGACGGTACGTGCGCCCTGCTGCTCGACCTGCGCCTCGAAACGCGCCAGGTAGCTCTGCGCATACCATTGCGGCTGCATCTCGCCCTGGCCCAGCTGGTACAGGGCGTCGCGCTCGCTGTCATCGAGCAGGCGCAGCTCACTCATGGGACGCTGCGGCGCCTCGCTCAGCTGCAGCAGCAGACGACGGAAATGCTCGACCAAAACCTGCATATCGGCCACGGCGAACTGCTGGGTATCGAAGCTCAATTGCAGGGTCAGACTGGCACCCGGCAGCAGCACCACGGTCAACGGATAGTTGGTGTGGGTGCGGTTGGCCAGTGGCGTGATGCGGTAGATGTCGACGGCCTCCTGCACCTCGCCACCGAGCGGCACGTTCTCGAACACGAACAGGCTGTCGAACAGCGGCTGGCCGCGCGGAGTGTCGGCGAGGTTTTGCACCTCGGCCAGAGACAACTGCTCATGCTGACGCATGCCTGCGTTCTGCGCCTGCAGCGCTTGCAGCAACTGCAGCCCGGTCGCGCCCGCGCCCGGCACTCGGACGCGCAGCGGCAAGGTATTGATGAATAGCCCCAGCGCCTCTTCGATGCCTTCCAGCTCGGTGGGTCGCCCGGCCACGGTGACGCCGAACAGCACGTCGTCGCGCCCGCTGTAGCGCATCAGCAGCAGCGCCCAGGCCGCCTGGACGAAGGTGTTGACGGTCAGCTGATGACGCCGCGCCTGCTCGGCCAGCGCGCGGGTTTGCTCGGCATCGAGCGCGAGGCTGACGTCATGCATGCCCGCCTCGCCCTGCTGGCGGCGATAAGGCAGTGGCGTGACCGTGTCGAAGCCGGCCAGCTCGTCGCGCCAGTAGCGGCGACTGGCCGCCTCGTCCTGGCGTGCGAGCCAGGCGATGAAGTCGCGATAGGGTCGCGCCGGCGGCAGTTTCAGGCTGCGCCCAAGCAGGCGAGCGCGGTACTGGGCGAAGAACTCGGCCAGCATCAGGCCGCGGCACCAGGCGTCGATCAGCACATGGTGATGGCTCTGCACGATGCGCAGATCGGCGTCGGAGAACTTCACCAGGCGCAGGCGCAGCAAAGGCGCCTGGGTGAAATCGAAGCCGCGCTGACGCTCCTCGCGCAGGATCGCCTGCAACCTGGCCTCGGCTTCATCGCGCGGTAGCTCGCTGAAGTCGAGGAACTGCACGGGCGAAGGCACCTGGCGCAGCACCAGCTGATGCGGCGTCCCTTCCAGGTTGCAGAAGGCCGTGCGCAACGCCGGGTGACGCTGCACCACCTGCTGCCAGGCATGGGTGAAGGCCTCCACATCCAGGGCACTGGCCACGGCGTACTGGTCCTGCATCAGGTAGATGCCGCTGCCCTGCTCCAGCTGGCTGTGCAGGAGAATGCCCTGCTGCATCGGCGCCAGCGGGAAGAGGTCTTCGATCTGCTGCGGCGCATAAGGCAAGGCGTCGAGTTGCGCCTGACCGAGCGTGGCCAGAGGGAAGTCGGAAGGCGTCAGGCCACCGGCTCCGGGCGCGCAGCAATGCTCGATCAACTGCCGCAGCGCCTGCTCGTACAGATCCAGCAGACGCTCGACGCTGCTCGTCTCGAAGCGCGCGCGGCTGTAGGTCAGCATCAGTTGCAGGCAACCGCCACGCACCTGACCGTCGATGGCCAGGGCATTGGCCAGCGGGCCGCTGCCGTCGCGTGGCGCGCCGCTCGCTTCGTCAGCCAGACGCCAGCGTGCACCGGCCTGGTCATCGAAACGGCCCAGGTAGTTGAAGGTCAGCCCCTGGCCCGTCAGCTCCTCCAGCGGAGCCTTGGCCAGGTACTTGAGCACGCCGTAGCCGATGCCCTTGTCCGGCACCTGACGCAGCCCTTCCTTGACCTGCTTGAGGGTCGCGCCGAGGTCATCGCCAGCCTGCAGCGCCACGGGGTACAGACTGGTGAACCAGCCCAGCGTGCGGCTCATGTCGAGCTGATCGTCCTCGCGGCCATGGCCCTCCAGGCTGATCACCGTACGTCGGCGCCCACTCCAGTGCCACAAGGCCTGGGCCAGCGCCGCCAGCAGCACGTCGTTGATCTGCGTGCGGTACGCCGCCGGCACTTCGCCGAGCAGGCGCGCAGTGGTGGCGGCATCGAGCTGCAGCTGCAATTGGCCGGCATCGGCGACCTTGGCGCTGCCTTCGGGCCGTTCGCAGGGCAGACAGGCTTCGGCGGCGCTGAAACCCTGCCAGTACTCCAGTTGCGTCGCCAGCTGTGGGCTGCCAGCCAGGGTCTGCAAATGCGCCGACCATTGCTGGAAGCTGGTCGCAACGGCGGCGAGACTGATCGCCTGCCCGGCCAGTCGCTGCGCGTAGGCCTGCTGCAGATCCTCGAGCAGCACGCGCCAGGACACGCCATCGACCGCCAGGTGGTGGACAGCCAGCAACAGTCGGTTGCGCCCGTCCGGCAACTGCGCCAGTACCGCGCGCAGCAACGGGCCGCGCTCGATATCCAGGCTGCGCTGGGCTTCGTCGCACAGCGCCGGCAGGTCGTCGGCAGCGGCCACCTGGCATACCCACAAAAGCTCCTGCGTCGGCTGCGCGTCACGATAGCGCTGCTGCCAATTGCCCTGCGCATCGCGCTGGAAACTCAGGCGCAGGCTGGCGTGATGACGCACCACGGCCTGCAGCGCTTGCTCCAGCGCACGGGCGTCGAGCGGCTCGTCCGCCGCCAGTAGCAAGGACTGGTTCCAGTGGCCGATGCGCGTCGGTGGCTGGGCGAAGAAGCGCGCCTGGATCGGCGTCAGGGCAAAGGCGTGCGTCACCTCCGTGCTGGCACTTGCGGGCGCTGCCGGCGTCTCTGCCACGACGGCGACCTGCGCCAGTTCGGCGATGCTCTGCTTCTCGAACAGCTGCTTGGGCGTCAGGCGAATGCCCTGGCGGCGCGCACGGGCAATGATCTGCAGGCTGAGGATGGAGTCGCCGCCAAGGGCGAAGAAGTTGTCGTGACGGCCGACGCGCTCGACCTTCAGCACCTGCTGCCAGAGCGCCGCCAGTTGCGCTTCGACGCCCTCGTGCGGCGCCTCGAAGCCCTGCTCTGCCGCTTGCGGCTGCGGCAGCGCGTGACGGTCGAGCTTGCCATTGGCGGTCAACGGGAAGCGTTCGAGCAGCAGCACATGGCTCGGCAGCATGTAGTCCGGCAGGCGCTCGGCCAGTTGCACCTGCACCTGCGCAAGGTCGAGAGAAGACTCCTGCGCGACCACGTAGGCAAGCAACTGGCCGCGTTCGTCCAGTTGCACATGGGCATCGGCGACACCCGCCAGGCCGCGTAGCTGCGTGACGATCTCGCCAAGAGCGACACGGTAGCCGCGCACCTTGACCTGGTCATCACCACGCCCGAGGAATTCGATACGCCCGTCGGCCAACAGGCGCGCGCGGTCGCCGGTGCGATACAGACGCTCACCGTTGGCGAAGGGATCGGGCAGAAAGCTCGCCGCCGTCAGCCCCGGACGATCGAGATAGCCGCGCGCCAGGCCAGGCCCGCCCAGGTACAGCTCGCCAACCGCACCTTGCGGCAACGGCGTCAGGGCCGCATCCAGTACCAGGGCGCGGACGTTGGGCAAAGGCCGGCCAATCGGCACAACGCCGCTCAACGCTGCCAGCTCGGCGTCCGTGACCTCGTGAGTCAGCACACCGACCGTGGTCTCACTGGGGCCGTAGTGGTTGATCACCCGGCACTGCGGACGCAGGCGCTTGACCTCCTTCACCAGCTCGGCCGGCAGCGCCTCGCCGCCAAAGATCAGGGCATGCGCAGGTATCGCACGCTCACCTGCGCCGGCCTGCAGCAGGCCAGCCAGGTGAGTCGGCACGATCTTGAGGATGCCGACCTGCTGCGTGCTCAGGTAGTCCGCCAGGCTATCGGCATCGGCCACGGTTTCCGCGCTCAGCAGGTGCAGGGTACGTCCGGACAGCAGCGCGCCGAACAGCACGGTATGGCCCAGGTCGGCCGCAACGGTGGACACCATCGCCATGCTCGCCTCGGGCGCCAGGGCCAGTTGTTCCAACAGGCCCTGCACGTAGTCGGCCAGGGCCGCATGGCTGATCATCGCCCCCTTGGGCTGGCCGGTGGTGCCGGAGGTGTAGATCAGATAGGCCGCCTGCTGCGGGTGCACCGACACGCTCGGCGCGGCGCTGGTCTGCTGACGCCACGGAGCATCGGCGCTGAAGTCCAGCTGCGGGCCATTGAAGCCTTGCACCGACGCGGACTCACAGAGCAATACCACACAGGTACTGTCGGCCAGGACGAACGCCTGACGCTGCGCCGGCCAGGCCGGATCGAGCGGCACGAAGGCGGCGCCGACCTTGAGCACGGCCAGCAGCCCGATAACGAAAGACGGCGAACGCTGCAGGCACAGGCCGACCCGCTGCTCCGGTGCCACACCCAGGGCGAGCAGGTGCTGCGCCAGTTGATTGGCCTGGGCTTCCAGTGCCGCGAAGCTGAAGGGCACGCCGTCGTGCATCAATGCCACGGCCTCGTCGTGCACCTGCGGCTGCCACAGACCGAGCACCGTCGCAGCGGCGAACTTGCGCTCGACGCCCGCGACCTGCGCCGGCTGCGCCGCGAGTTGCAGGCTGGCCAGCGGCGCTTGTGGCTGCGCCAGCAATTGCTCCAGCAGATGCTCGAAATCGGCGGCGAAACCAGCGATGCGCGGCGCTTCGAACAGATCCTGCGCATAGGTGAAGGCGGCCTCGATACCCTCGGGCAGGTCGGTGATATCCAGCCCCAGATCGAAGTGCGCGGCCTGCTCGTCCAGCTGACTCGCGCTGAGGGTCACGCCAGGCAGCGCCAGATCCTGGGCCAGGGCGAACTGCTGGGTGAACTTCACCTGAAACAGCGGGTTGTGGCTCAGACTGCGCTGCGGCGCCAGCGCATCGACCAGCTGCTCGAAGGGCAGCAACTGGTGATCCTGCGCGCCGAGGGCCGCCGCCCGCACCTGCGCCACCACATCGGCGAAGCGGTGCTCGCCGCCGAACTCGCTGCGCAGCACCTGGGTGTTGACGAAGAAGCCGATCAGCGCCTCGGTTTCCCGGCACACGCGCCCGGCACTGGGCACGCCGACGCGGATATCGCGCTGGCCGCTGTAACGCTGCAGCTGCACCTTGAAGGCGGCCAGCAGCAGCATGAACAAGGTGACGCCCTGATCGGCAGCGTGCGCGCGCAGACGCTGGCTCAGCGCCTCATCGAGACGGATGGCATGGCGCGCGCCCCGATGGCTCTGCCGCGCCGGGCGCGGGTGGTCGGCGGGCAGTTGCAGCAACGGCTGCTCATCACCCAGCTGCTGCTTCCAGTAATCCAACTGACGCGCGCCCTCGCCCGCCTGCAGCCAGCGCCGCTGCCAGATGGCGTAGTCGGCGTACTGCACCGGCAGTGCCGGCAGCTTCGGCACCTGGCCGAGGACATGGGCCGCATAGAGTTGGGCGAACTCGCGGATCAGTACCTGAATCGACCAGCCGTCGCAGATGATGTGATGCATCACCAGCAGTAGGCGCTGATCGCCCTCGCTCACCCGCACCAGAGCGAGATGCCACAAGGGCCCTTGCTGCAGATCCAGCGGCAGGTTCATCCGTGCCTGGCGCAGGCGCGCCAGGGCCGCCTCGGCATCTGCCTCGCCACGCAGATCGAAACGTGCCAGGTCGACGCTAAAGGGTGGATCGATGCGCTGCAGCGGCACACCGTCCTCTTCGCCAGCGGCGAAGCGCGTGCGCAGGCTCTCGTGGCGACTGACCAGATCATCGAAGCTGCGCTGCAGCGCCGCCTCGTCGAGCCGCCCCTGAAACCGCAGCTCACCGCCCAGCCGGTAGGCGCTGGCGTCACCCTGCAGACGCTCGAGAAACCACAGGCGCTGCTGCGCATAGGATTGCGCGCACTGCGCGTCACGCACCTCGGCCTGCAGGGGCGGTACCTGCCGGGCCGTGCGCGGCTGCGCCGCGACCCAGGCGCTGAAATCCCCCAGACGCGGCCGTTCGAACAGGCTGTCGGCCTGCAGCTCCAGCCCCAGCTCGGCGTTGAGACGCGCCAGCACCTGCATCACGCCCACCGAATCCCCGCCGCGTGCGAAGAAGTGATCGCCCTCCTCCAGGTCCGTGCAGTCCAATACTTCCTGCCAGGCCTGCAGCACCTGCGGCAACACGGCGCCGGCTTGCGGCGCGTGGCTCGCCACATCGGCACCCCGCAGGCGCCCCTTGTACCACTGCGTGAAGGTGGCCAGGCTGCCGTTCTGCCAGCCACTGCGGCAGGCCGAGCGCTGCAGCTTGCCGCTGGTGGTACGCGGCAAGGTGCCCGGCTCGAGCAGCAGGATCAGTTGCGGCGCCAGCTGGAAGCGCTCGCCCATGCCGTCGGCGATGCGCTGGCAGATCATCTCGGCGCTGATCAGCTTGCGCACGTTGCGGCTGATCTCCAGCGCCAGGCCGACGCCCTCGATTCCCTGTTCGTCGGTGACGGCGAATGCGGCGCTACGCCCCTGGCGCAGCAGCTCGATATCCTGCTCCAGCGCCTGCTCGATATCCTGCGGGTAATGGTTCTGGCCATTGAGGATGATCAGATCCTTCAGGCGCCCGGCGATGAACAGCTGACGCTCGCGTACCACGCCCAGATCGCCGGTGCGCAGCCAGCGCTGGCCATCACGCTCGACGAAGGCCTCGGCGGTCGCTTCGGGGTTGCGCCAGTAGCCCTGGGCGATGCTCGGCCCGGCGATCCAGATCTCGCCGACCTGATCGTCCCCCAACACCTGAAGCGTCTGCGGCTCGACGATGCGCAGCGGGTGCTCGGCATCGCTCCAGCCACAGGCTGGCAAACGGCTGTCCGCCTGACCCACTGTGCTGCTGGCGAACGTCTCCACCTGCGGCTCACGCTCGGCGGCATCGACGCACACATACAGCGTCGCTTCGGCCAGACCGTAGCTCGGTGCCAGCGCCCGGGCACTGAAACCCGCCGCCGCGAAGCGCTGACTGAAGGCCCGCAGAGTATCCAGGCGGATCGGCTCGGAGCCGGAAAACGCCAGGCGCCAGCTGCTCAGATCGAGCGCCTCCAAGCTGCTCTGCGGCACGCGCTCGGCACACAGGCGATAGGCGAAATCCGGCCCGCCGGAGAAGGTGCCGCCGTATTGGCTGATGGCCTGCAACCAGCGCGCCGGTCTGGCGAGGAAGAAGTTCGGCGCCATCAGCGTCAGGGTGCCGCCATGCAGGATCGGCAGCAGCAGCCCGGCCATCAGCCCCATGTCGTGATACAGCGGCAGCCAGCTGACCCAGGACTCCTCGCGACTGGCGCTGAAGCCGCGGCTCATGCTGCGCTCGTTGGCCAGCAGGTTGGCGTGGCTGACCATCACGCCCTTGGGCGCACGGGTGGAACCCGAGGTGTATTGCAGGAAGGCCAGCGCATCACTGGTGATCAGCCGTGGCTGGTAGCCGGCGCGGTCGCTGGCATCGACATCCTCGATGGCGGTCACCTGCACCCCGGGCGCGAGCAGCGGCTGCAGGTCCGCCTGGCAACGCCGGATCACCTCACGCGGCGCCAGCACCACCACTGGCTGGGCATCGAGCAGAATGCCGGTGAGGCGCTCGATATGCATCTGCCGGTTGTTCTCCGGCGGAAAGGCCGGCACCGCGATCACGCCGGCGTACAGGCAACCGAAGAAGGCGGCGGCATAATCTGCGCCGCTGGGCAGCATCAGCACGCAACGCTCGCCGGCCTGACAGCCCAGACGCTGCAGCAGGCCAGCCACGGCCAGTGCCTGCTCGCGCAGCTCGGCATAGGTCGTCAACAGCGGCTCGCCCTGATCCGCCACGATATGCCGGATGGCCACACGGCCCGGCACGCGCTCGGCGTGATAATCCAGAATGTCGGCAAAGTGCTGCGCCTGATCCACCATCGATCTCATCTCGTCACCCGTGAAAACTCGTGCCTGCACAGCGGCCCGGCAGTGGCTGCCGACCGCTTGCGGAAGAAGGAAAACTGCGTCTGTCGATCAGCTGAGCGAAGCCGCGGCCAGACGCAGCGAATCGCGCACCTGTACACCAGCGGGTTCGACGAACATCGAAGCGACCAACTCTTCGGAGCGCATGGCCAGCACCGACAGCAGGGTATCGCTGAGGCCGTGACTGCCCTCGCAGCCACCTTGCAGGAAGATCTGCGCCTGGCAGTCCGCCCGCAGCGGCAGGCGATATTGGCGGTCGACCGCATCGCCTTCGATGTAGTCGGCGAAGCCCGCCAGCAGGGTGCGGTGATAGTCGCGGCGGTAGCCGGTGGCGAGGATCACCGCATCGAAACGCTCGCGATGCTGATCGCCACCCAGGGTGTTGCGCAGGGTCAGCTCCACGCCGCCGTCATCGGCGGCAACGGCCATGACTTCACGGTGAGTGAGCAAGCGATGAGGATGCTGGCCGCGGACCTTCTGCTGGTAGAACAGGTGGTAGATCTTCTCGATCAGCTCCAAGTCGACCACCGAATAGTTGGTATTGCGGTACTCGCTGAGCATCTGTGCGCGCTGCGCGGGATCCTGGGCGAAGATGCGGTCGGTGAAGTCGGCATTGAAAATCTCGTTGACGAACGGGCTGTCGTCCGACGGCTTGAGGCTGCCGCCCCGTACCAGCAGACTGGCCTCGACCTGCGGGAAGCGGCATGCCAGGTCATGGAAGATTTCTGCGGCGCTCTGCCCGCCACCGATGACAGCGACACGGCGCGGACGACTGCCATCGCCCAGCATGGCATCGAGCGCGCCCAGATAACGCGAGGAATGTACGATGCGCGGGTCAGTCATGCCGGTGAAGGCCGCCGGAATCTGCGCCACACCGCCGATGCCCAGCACCAGGTTGCGCGCGCGGCGCCGCGTGCTCTGCCCGTCCGCACCGCGCGAAACCACCTCGACGCCGGCACAGGCGCCGGCGCTGTAGAACGGCTCGATGCTGGTCACCTCCTCGCCGTAATGCACCTGCCCGGCGAACGCATCGGCAGCCCAGCCGAGGTAGTCGTTGAACTCTTCACGGCTGGGATAGAAGGTCTTCAGGTTGATGAAATCCTCCAGGCGCCCGCATGCCTTGAGGTAGCTGATGAAGGTGAAGCGGCTGGCGGGGTTGCGCAGCGTGGCGAGATCCTTGAGGAAGGAGATCTGCATGCTCGAGCCGTCGATCAGCATGCCTTCATGCCAGCTGAAGGCAGGCTTGCGCTCGATGAAGCAGACGTTGGGCTCTCGCCCGCTGCGCTGGGCGAACTCTTCGGTGGCGATGGCCAGAGCCAGGTTCGAGGGCCCGAAGCCAACCCCGATATAGTCGTAAACGAGCCCCATAAATCCTCCCGATATCTGCGTGCTGAATGGGCGGTTCGCCAGCCGGAATGAACTGGAAAACATTCTCATTAACACTGACGAACGAGGGGAAGGAATGTTTAGGGCGATTGCCTGCGGAATGTGAAATCACTTCGGCAAAACGACTGCGCCCGCATGATGCGGGCGCAGCGCGGGCAATCGGCATTCAGGAACGGGCAGCGCCACCGATCTCCAGCAGCGCGTTGCGACTGGCCCGGGCGCGATGTTCGCCCTGCAATTCATGCAGCTGCCCACCGTCCATCTTCAGCAGGCGGTCGGCCTGGTCGAAGTAGTGATCGTCGTGACTGATGGCGAATACGGTCTTGCCGGCGGCTTTCAGCTGCGGCAACAGCTCGCGATAGAACACCTGTCGGAACAGCGGATCCTGATCGGCGGCCCACTCGTCGAGCAGCAGCACGTCGCGCGCTTCGAGCAGTGCCAGCAGCAGCGCCAGACGCTTGCGCTGACCGGCGGACAGACGTGTGTCCCGCAGACGCCCCGCCGCCACCTGCACCTTGTGGCGCATGTGCAGGCTACCCAGCCAGTGATCGAGTTCCTCATCCGACGCCGCCACGCCGTGCGGGCCAAGCAGCTGCGAGAACAGGTGATAGTCGGTGAACACCGATGCGAACAGCTGACGGTAGGCCGGCCACTCCTGCGGCCCAAGCACCCGGCCATCGATACGAATCTCGCCGCGCTGCGGGATGTACAGGCCCGTCAGCAGACGCGCCAGCGTCGACTTGCCGCTGCCGTTGCCGCCGACCAGAAACACCGTCTCGCCGCGCTCAAGGCGCAGGCTGACCGGGCCCACGTCGAAGCCGGGCTCGCCGTCCTGTGCCGGATAGCGATACTCCACCTCATGCAGTTCCAACACCTGCCACTGGCCGCTCAAGGGGTCGGCTGGATGCTCGAAGGTCTCCACATGAGGCGCCAGCGCCAGCGACTCGACCTTGTCCAGCGCCACGCGCCCGGCGATCTGCGTCGGGATCGCCGCCACCGCCGACACCAGCGGTGTGCGCATGAACAGAATGGTCAGCGCGTAGGTCGACGCCACCGCCGTGGAGGCCCAACCCAGGCCGTTGGCCAGGTAGAACACCAGACCGATGGTGCCCAGCACCATGATGTTGGCCCAGTTGCTGGCCAGGCCGTGGTAACGGTCAGCCAGGGTCACGTGATCGCGATAGGCGCGCGCGCTGAGGTCGAACTCGTCCTCGTACAGACGCTGCGCGCGATCGCGGTTTAGGGTCAGCTCCTTGCGCCCGTCGATCACCGCCTGGTAGTCGCCGTACAGACGATCCTCGGACTCACGCAGCATGCGCAGGTGGTGATTGAGCCGCCCGACCAGCAGCCAGCCTACGCCGAGGGTGAAACTCATCCACAGCAATGTGGTGACGAACAGCCCCGGCGACAGCCAGGCCAGATAGGCGAACGCCGCCAGCGTCAGCACACTGCCGTAGATCAGCTCGGGCAGATGCACGAAGGCCAGGGTGATATTGCGGATGTCGCTGGACAGGCTGGCGATGATGTTGGAGCCACCGATGATCTCCAGACGCTCGATGCTGGTGTCCAGCACCCGCTTCACCAACGCGCGGCGCATGCGATAGACGAAGCGGTGGCCCAGCGCCGTCAGCGACAGCTGCGCCGCCGAGGCCAGCACCAGCAGCAAGGCCAGCAACGCGACGAACTGCCCCAGCGCCACCCCCGGATTGCTCGCCGGGGTAAGCATGCGCTGATTGATGAAGGCAATCACCGCCACACTGAGCAATGCGCTGCCCAGGCTGAGCCCCAGCACCAGCGCGATGGACCAGCGATATTCGCGGAAAACCAGACGCAGCAGTTTCATTCAGAACCTCTTGGCCAGGGGACAGTTGCGCGAGCACTGCCCGTCGAGTCGGACACGGCAATGCCCCAGGGTATCGCGCAGGATCAGGCTGATGAGCGCTGGCGAAGCGCCCAGTTGAGTCGCCACCTCGCGCTGGGTGAGGCCATCGAGCTGACTGAGGGTGAAAACCCGGCGCATCCGCGGCGTCAGCTCCGCCAGCGCATCGAGCAACTGGCGCACGGCCTGCTGCCCGCCTACGGCCTGTTCTGGCGAGATTTCCGAAGGCTGCAGATCCGCCAGTTCGCCGGCGGCACCGTAGCGCTGCTCCAGCTGCAGGCGCCGCAAGTGGTCGATGGACAGGTTGCGTACCAGGCGAGTCAAGTAGCGCTCGGGCGCATCCACCCGGGAGAGATTGAGGCTGCCCTCCCACAGCTTGAGAAAGGCATCCTGCAGGACATCCTCGGCTCTGCTGCGACATCCCAGAACTCGCGTCGCCAGATTGAGCAACGCATGACGCTGAGCCTGATAGGCCGCCAGCAAAGCCTTGCGGTCAAGGACCGCAGCAGAATGATCATAGGTCGGCGCATTCGCTGCAAAAGACCGCCGGGAACCTCTTCGGCCTGGCGCCGGCAATGACTGTCGAGAACATTCCATGTGAGGTCACGCTCATTGGCAAGGAGCGCCAATCGTGCATGCAAACAGTTCTCATTACAATAATGGCGAGACGCCTTGATGGCGCACGCCCCTGCCAACTCCGCATTGCCGCGCCGGATGACGCGCATGGGCAACTCGGCTGCAGGGACCAGTCTCGACGGGAGGAAGGTTGGGCGCGAGCGTTCGGTGAACGCGAAGGAGAGAAACGAAGATGGCGTCCCCTGCTGGAATCGAACCAGCATCTAGCCCTTAGGAGGGGCTTATTCTATCCGTTGAACTAAGGGGACCCGGCCCGGCGAGCGGTGTCGCAAAGGCCGGGCGCATCTTAGCGGCGTCGCGCGCTTTTGTCATGCCGCAGCCAAGCTTGCAGCGCGACAAAAGCGCGACGAGTCCACATCGAGCCCATCCGCCTCGGAGGTGGGCGCTGCCTCACTCAGAACAACCCGAGGCTGTGCAGGAACACCACCAGGATGCCCAGCGGGGTGATCACGCGCAGCACCTGCCACCACAGCGAGAACAGCTGCGGCTGGTCGATGCCGATGGACTGCTGCACGGTCTTGCGGCTCAGCGCCCAGCCGGCGAACAGCACGGTGGCCAGGCCGCCCAGCGGCATCAGCAGGTTGGTGGTGAGGAAATCCAGGCTGTCGAAGAAGGTCTTGCCCAGCAGGGTCACCTCGCTCCAGGCATTGAACGACAGCACCGTGCCCAGGCTCAGCAGCCACAGGGCGATACCGCTGAGCGCTACCGCCTTGAAGCGGCTGATGCCGAACTTCTCGGTCAGCCAGGCGATGGTCGGCTCGCTCAGGGAGATCGCCGAGGTCAGCGCGGCGATCGCCAGCATGATGAAGAACAGCCCGCCCACCAGTTGGCCCAGGGGCATCTGGCCGAAGGCGATCGGCAGGGTGACGAAGATCAGCCCCGGCCCTGCGCCCGGCTCCAGGCCGTTGGCGAACACCAGCGGGAAGATCGCCAGACCGGCCAGCAGCGCCACGCCGGTATCGGCCAGGGCGACCATAAGCGCGGTCTTGGCGATCGAGGTGCCGGCCGGCAGGTAGGAGCCGTAGGCCATCATCGCGCCGCTGGCCAGGCTCAGGGTGAAGAAGGCATGGCCCAGCGCGGCCAGCACGCCCGCGGCGCTGAGCTTGCTGAAGTCGGCGTCGAAGAGAAAGTGCACCGCCTGCATGAAATGCCCGGTGGTGGCGGCATAGCCCACCAGCACCAGCAGCAGGACGAACAGCCCCGGCATGAGGAAACGCAGCGAGCGCTCCAGGCCGCCGCGCACGCCGAAGGCGACGATGCCAAGGGTCAGTACCAGCACCAGGGTGCCGTAGCCCGCCAGCTTCCAGGGGTCGGCCAGCATGGCGCCGAACAGCGCACCGCTGCTCTCCCCGTTCAGCCCGGCGAAGCCACCGGTCATGGCCGTGGGTGTGTAGGCCACGGCCCAACCGGCGATCACCGCATAGAAACTGAGGATGAGAAAGCCGGTCAGCACCACCAGCGTACCCAGCCAGCGCCAGTGCCGACTGGCCCGTGCTTCCCTGGCCAGCGCGGCGAAGGCGCCTTCCGGGTTGGCACGACCGCGGCGGCCGATCATCACCTCGGTCATCAGCAGCGGGATGCCGATGGCCAGGATGCACGCCAGGTAGACCAGGACGAAGGCGCCGCCGCCGTTCTGCCCGGTGATATAGGGAAACTTCCAGATATTGCCCAGGCCCACGGCCGAGCCGGTGGCGGCGAGGAAGAACACCCAGCGCGACGACCACAGGCCGCGGCCGGCGCTGCTGGAGGCACCGGCGAAGGTGCCGGCGGCGATGCTGTCTTGACTCATTGGGACTTGCCCTCTTGTTGTTGTGAAAAAGTCAGAAGCCTGGGGTGGTCGGGCCACCCCGCTTGGTGCGCACGACGCACCTCATCTCGTAGGGTGCGCCATTGCGCACCAGCGCTATTGCCTATCCATGGCTCAGAGACCGCCCTGCAGGCGCTCGCGGGCCATGCGGTCGGCGATGGCGGTGGTGGTCGCGCCCTCGCGCTCGGCGCGCTGGAAGATCTCCGTCAGGGTCGGGCCGATGCCTTCGATATGCGCCTTGAGCTGGGCCGCGCTGCCGCCGGTGCGCTCGTAGCAGACGTCGATGATGCCGCCGGCGTTGATCGCGTAATCCGGCGCGTACAGGCATTCGCGGCGACGCAGGGTCTCGGCCAGGCTGGCGTCGGCCAGCTGGTTGTTGGCGGCGCCGGCGATGATCGGCGCGCGCAGCGCCTCCAGAGTCTGCGGATTGACGATGGCGCCGAGGGCGCAGGGGGCGAAGACGTCCACGTCGAGGCCGTAGATATCGTGCTGGCCGACCGCCGTGGCGCCGAGCTGGGCGACCGCGCGCTGCACGTTGGCGGCCTGGATATCGGTCACCCACAGCTGGGCGCCGGCGTCCTTGAGCAGCTTGGCCAGGCCGAAGCCGACCTGGCCGACGCCCTGGATGGCCACGCGGATGCCGGAAAGATCCTGGCGACCGAGACGATGGGCTACCGCCGCCTGGATGCCGATGAACACGCCATAGGCGGTGGAAGGCGACGGATCGCCATCGCGACTGCCGCCGTCGAAGGCCTCGCGCTGGCCGGCGCCAGCCACGTGGCGGGTGCGTTCGGCCATGATCTGCATCTCGGCCACGCCGGTGCCGGAGTCCGCCGCGGTGATGTAGCGCCCGCCGAGGCTGTCGACGAAATCGCCCATGGCCTGGAACAGCGCCGCGCTCTTGCCGGTGTGCGGATCGCCGATGATCACCGCCTTGCCGCCACCCAGCGGCAGGCGCGCCAGGGCCGACTTGTAGGTCATGCCGCGCGACAGACGCAGCACGTCGCGCAGCGCCTCCTCGTCCGAGGCGTAGTTCCACATGCGGCAGCCGCCCAGGGCCGGGCCGAGGGTGCTGTCGTGGATGGCGATGATGGCTTTCAGGCCGCTGGCCTTGTCGTGGCCGTAGACCACCTGTTCATGCTGATCGAAGTCGACGTGGGTGAAGACGGACATCGGTTACCTCGGGTATCGGATTGTAAAAGGCCGCCCCGCTCCCAGACGGGAGGGGGTGGCAAGGGGTGACGGGGGAAGGGTCAGGCGGCCGGTTCGAACAGCTGCACCGCGGCGATTTCGCTGACGGCCATGCGCGCCTTGAGCTGCGCGGCCTGCTCGCGTGCCTTGGCCAGCGCCGCTTCCTTGACGTGGCCGTAGCCGCGGATCTGCTCGGGAATCTCGGCCAGCGCCACCGCCGTGCGGTAGTTGCCGGCATCGAGCTCGGCGAGCAGATAGGCGACGGTCGCCTCGTACTCCTCGATCAGCTCGCGTTCGAGCTTGCGCTCGGCGCTGTGGCCAAACGGATCGAGCACCGTGCCGCGCAGGAACTTGAAGCGCGCCAGCACGGCGAAGGCCTTGAGCATCCAGGGACCGAAGGCGCGCTTGCGCGGCTGACCGGTGACCGGATCGGGCTTGCTCAGCCAGCTCGGCGCCAGGTGGAACTGCAGCTGGTAGTCGCCTTCGAACTGCGCCTCGAGCTGCTTGCGGAAGGCGGCGTCGCTATACAGGCGCGCCACCTCGTACTCGTCCTTGTAGGCCAGGAGCTTGAAGTAATAGCGTGCTACGGCCTTGCTCAGGCGCTGCTCGGCGTCAGTGTCGGCCTGGCGCACGCGCTCGACCAGCTCGCGGTAGCGCGCGGCGTAGGCGGCGTTCTGGTAAGCACTCAGACGCTGCACACGATCCTCGACGATCTCCTCCAGGCTCTGGCAACGCGGCGCCTCGACCACCTTGGGCGCGGCCAGCTTCTCCACCGCGGCCAGGTCGTGGGCCGCGCGACGGCCCCAGAGGAACGCCTGCTGATTGAGCTGCACCGCCACGCCATTGAGTTCGATGGCCTTGTTGATGGCCTCGGCCGAGACGGGAACCAATCCTTTTTGATACGCGAAACCGAGCATAAACAGGTTGGTGGCGATGCTGTCGCCAAGCAGGCGGGTAGCCAGACGGGTGGCGTCGACGAACTGGGTCTTGGCCGCGCCCACGGCCTCGATGATGGCCTCGCGCATGGCGGCGCCAGGCACCTGAGCATCGGGGTTGCGGGTGAACTCGGCGGTGACCGCCTCGTGGCTGTTGACCAGCGCATGGGCGATCTTGTCGTTGAGCTTGGCCAGGGCCTCTTCGCTGGCGGAAACCACCAGGTCGCAACCGAGCAGCAGATCGGTCTCGCCGGCGGCGATGCGCACGGCGTAGATATCGTCCTGTTTGGCGGCGATGCGGATATGGGTGACCACCGGGCCGAACTTCTGCGCCAGGCCGGCCTGATCCAGCACCGTGCAGCCCTTGCCTTCGATATGCGCGGCCATGCCCAGCAGCGCGCCGACCGTGGTCACGCCGCTGCCGCCGACGCCGGGCAGGAGGATGTTCCATGGCCGCTCCAGCGCAGGCTGGCGCGGCTCCGGCAGGGCGATGAAGAGCGCGCCCAGGCCAACCGCCTCGGGCTTGCGCAGACTACCGCCATGCACGGTAACGAAGCTCGGGCAGAAGCCTTCCAGGCAGCTGAAATCCTTGTTGCAGGCGTTCTGGTCGATCTCGCGCTTGCGCCCCAGCTCGGTCTCCAGCGGCAGCACCGACAGGCAGTTGGACTTGACGCTGCAGTCGCCGCAGCCCTCGCACACCGCCGGGTTGATAAAGGCGCGCTTGGCCGGGTCGACCAGCTTGCCGCGCTTGCGCCGGCGGCGCTTCTCGGTGGCGCAGGTCTGATCGTAGAGGATCACCGACACGCCCTTGAACTCGCGCAGCTCACGCTGCACGGCGTCCAGCTCGCGGCGATGGTGGAAGGTGACGATGGGCGCGAAGGTGGCGCGGGTCGGGTACTTGTCCGGCTCGTCGCTGACCAGGGCGATGCGCTTGACCCCCTCGGCATAGACCTGCTGGCTGAGCTGGTCGATGCGCAGCTCGCCGTCGATGGGCTGGCCGCCGGTCATGGCTACCGCGTCGTTGTAGAGAATCTTGTAGGTGATGTTGACCCCGGCGGCGACCGAGGCGCGCAGGGCCAGCTGGCCGGAATGGAAGTAGGTGCCGTCGCCGAGGTTCTGGAACACGTGCGGGGTTTCGGTGAACGGCGCCTGGCCGATCCAGGTGGCGCCCTCGCCGCCCATCTGGGTGAAGGTGTCGGTGTTGCGGTCCATCCACTGGGTCATGTAGTGGCAACCGATGCCGCCCAGGGCGCGGCTGCCTTCCGGCAGCTTGGTCGAGCTGTTGTGCGGGCAGCCGGAGCAGAAATGCGGGGTGCGCGCGGTGTGGTGCTTGGGCGCAGCCAGCGCCGCCTCCTTGGCGGCGAGGAAGGCCAGGCGTTCCTCGATCACCGGGCTGGAATAGATCGGCGCGAGACGCTTGGCGATCACCCGGGCGATCATCGCCGGGGTCAGCTCGGAGAGGTTCGGCAGCAGCGAATTGCCGTCCTCGTCGAACTCACCCACCACTCGCGGGCGCTTGCCCACCGGCCAGTTGTACAGCTGCCCGGTCAGTTGGTCCTCGATGATGCTGCGCTTTTCCTCCACCACCAGAATCTCGTCCAGGCCCTCGGCGAACTCGTGCACCGACACCGGCTCCAGCGGCCAGCTCATGCCGACCTTGAGCACGCGCAGGCCGACCTGGGAGCAGAGCTGCTCGTCCAGACCGAGGTCGTTGAGCGCCTGACGTACATCCAGGTAGGACTTGCCGGTGGTGATGATACCCAGGCGCGGGTTGGGC
>MTEW01004229.1_pt8 | contig 117705 bp, 120 predicted proteins | sample 1042681 | NCBI WGS metagenome assembly MTEW01 (sample SAMN06185811, study PRJNA358809) | soil metagenome | isolation source: soil biostimulated with citrate as carbon source | place: India | collected 2015-05-23 | reverse complement strand
ACGAGGCCGACTACCGCGCGCTGACCGCCGCCGGCGACTACGTGTGGATCCGCGACGTGGTGCACGTGGTGCGCGACGACAAGGGCGAGGTGGACTCGCTGATCGGCTTCATGTTCGACATCAGCGAACGCAAGAAGACCGAGGAGCAACTGCTGACCCTGCAGAAGCAGCTGGAGGAGTATTCCTATCAGGACGGCCTGACCGGCGTGGCCAACCGGCGCATGTTCGACCGGGTACTCGCCAGCGAGTGGGCCAGTGCCCAGCGCAGCCAGCAGCCGCTGTCGCTGATCCTGCTGGATATCGATCAGTTCAAGCAGTACAACGATCATTACGGCCATGTTCAGGGTGATGACTGCCTGAAGAGCGTCGGCCAGGCCCTGACCCACGCCGCCAGTCGCCCGCGGGACTTCGTCGGGCGCTTCGGTGGCGAGGAGTTCGTGCTGGTGCTGCCGGAAACCGACGAGGCCGCCGCCCGGCATATCGCCGAACGCTGCCGGCAGCAGGTGCGCCAGCAGCGCATTCCCCACGAGCGCTCCTCGGTGTCGTCCCTACTCACCATCAGCCTGGGCGTGGGCACCCTGGTGCCGGGCGCGCAGGATCGGGCGCTGGATTTCCTCAATGCCGTCGACAAGCTGCTCTATCAGGCCAAGCAGCGCGGTCGTGACCGCCTGGAAGTGGCGAGCATGACCTCCCGATCCTCGGGGGGCGATGCCGCCGACGCCCGTGTTTGAGCAATCGTTAACCTGAGCGTAACGATGACGCGTCCTGCTTGATTGATGACCCAAGGGTCACGCTCCTAAGGTGCCTCCACGACAGCGGAACTCGTGGAGTCATCGATGACAACAACAATATCCCCACCGCCGCAGTGGTCGCGCCGTCGCGCGGAGAAAGCGCGGCGACTTGATCAGGTGCGTCACCTCGCCGATGGCGTGGTACTGCCCAGCGACAAGATCGTGGCAGCCCTCGAAGCTCTGATCGCCCCCGGCGATCGCGTGGTGCTCGAAGGCAACAACCAGAAGCAGGCGGATTTCCTCTCCCGCTCGCTGGCCAAGACCGACCCCGGCCGTCTGCACGACCTGCACATGATCATGCCCAGCGTCAGCCGCGCCGAGCATCTCGATCTGTTCGAACGCGGCATCGCCCGCAAGCTCGATTTCTCCTTCGCCGGGCCGCAGAGCCTGCGCATCGGCCAACTGCTGGAAGACGGCCTGCTGGAAGTCGGCGCCATCCACACCTATATCGAGCTCTATTCGCGCCTGCTGGTGGACCTGATCCCCAACGTCGCGCTGGTCGCCGGTTTTCAGGCCGACCGCCACGGCAACATCTACACCGGCCCGAGCACCGAGGACACCCCGGCGCTGGTCGAGCCCACCGCGTTCAGTGACGGCATCGTGATCTTCCAGGTCAACGAGATCGTCGACGAGCTGCCGCGCGTGGATATTCCCGCTTCCTGGGTCGACTTCGTGGTGGTGGCCGACAAGCCCTTCTACATCGAGCCGCTGTTTACCCGTGACCCGCGCCATATCAAGCCGGTGCATGTGCTGATGGCGATGATGGCGATCCGTGGCATCTACGAAAAACACCAGGTGCAGTCGCTCAACCACGGCATCGGCTTCAATACCGCCGCCATCGAGCTGATTCTGCCCACTTACGGCGAGTCCCTCGGCCTGAAGGGCAAGATCTGCCGCAACTGGACGCTCAACCCGCACCCGACGCTGATCCCGGCCATCGAGACCGGCTGGGTTCAGAGCGTGCACTGCTTCGGTACCGAGCTGGGCATGGAGGGCTATATCGCGCAGCGCCCGGACGTGTTCTTCACCGGCCGCGACGGCTCGATGCGCTCCAATCGCATGATGTGCCAACTGGCCGGGCAGTACGCGGTGGACCTGTTTATCGGCGCCACCTTGCAGGTGGACGGCGATGGCCATTCCTCCACCGTCACCCGTGGGCGCCTGGCCGGCTTCGGCGGCGCACCGAACATGGGCCACGATCCGCGCGGCCGCCGCCACGCCACCCCGGCCTGGCTGGATATGACCGAGCCTGTGTCCCTGCTCGAACGCGGCAAGAAGCTGGTGGTGCAGATGGTCGAGACCTTCCAGGAAGGCGGCAAACCCACCTTCGTCGAGCGCCTGGATGCCGTCGAGGTGGCGAAGAAGGCCGGTATGCCGCTGGCGCCGATCATGATCTACGGCGACGACGTCACCCACCTGCTGACCGAAGAGGGCATCGCCTACCTGTACAAGGCGCGCACCCTGGAGGAGCGCCAGGCGATGATCGCCGCGGTCGCCGGGGTTACCGCCATCGGCCTGCGCCATGATCCGAAAGACACCGTACGCATGCGCCGCGAAGGGCTGATCGCCCTGCCCGAAGACCTCGGCATCCGCCGCACCGATGCCAGCCGCGAACTGCTTGCGGCCAAGAGCATCGCCGAGCTGGTCGAGTGGTCGGGCGGCCTGTACAACCCGCCCGCCAAGTTCAGGAGCTGGTGATGAATGCACTCACTGCATTACAGCCAAAGCTCTCACTGAGCGACTGGCTGGCGGATCTAGCCGTCGATGCGCTGATCGACGAGGCCGACCTGTCGCCCAAGCCGGGGCTGGTCGACCGCCGTGGCAGCGGTGCGCACACCGACCTGCACCTGGGCCTGATGCACGCTTCGGCGCTGGCCCTGTGGCCGAGCTTCAAGGCCATGGCCGAGGCCGCGCAGCAACGCGGTGCCATCGACCATGCACTGCGTGAGGACGTTGGCCGCATTGGTCGAGAGGGCGAGGGAGAGATGCTGCGCGTCACCGGCGGCGTCAACACCCATCGCGGTGCGATCTGGGCGCTGGGGCTGCTCAGCAGCGCGGCCGCACTGGACGTCAGCGAACTGGCTCCCGCCCAGGTCGCCCTGCGCGCCGCCCGCCTGGCCCTGCTCGAGGATCGCGCCGCGCCCGTCACTGGCAACAGCCATGGCGCCCAGGTCTGCCGCCTGTATGGCGTACACGGCGCACGCGAAGAGGCGCAGCTGGGCTTTCCTGCGGTGATCCAGCAGGCGCTGCCGCAACTGGCTCGCAGCCGCGCCGCCGGGGCCGGGGAGCAGAACGCCCGCCTGGATGCGCTGCTGGCGATCATGACCCAGCTGGCCGACACCTGCGTGCTGTACCGCGCCGGCATGGCCGGGCTGACCCGCATGCAGAGCGGCGCCCGTGCGGTGCTCGCCGCCGGCGGTTGCGCCAGCCTCGACGGGCGCCGCTGCCTGCGCGAGCTGGAGCGCGACATGCTGCACCTGCGTGCCTCGCCTGGCGGCGCTGCCGATCTGCTCGCCGCCACCCTGTTCCTCGACCGCCTGCAGCATGGCCTGCCGGCGCAGCTTGGGAGTCTGTGAAATGGAAACCCTGTCTTTTCGATTTCCCGCCGGGCAGCCGGCCAAGGGCCGCGCGCTGGTGGGCTGCGTCGGTTCCGGCGATCTGGAAGTGATGCTCGAACCCGGCCAGGCCGGCACCCTGGCCATCGAAGTGATCACCTCGGTCAACGGCAGCGCACCGCGTTGGCAACTGCTGTTCGAACGCATGTTCCGCGAGCAGCAACTGCCGGCGCTGAACATCGCCATCCATGATTTCGGCGCCACGCCCGGCGTGGTGCGCCTGCGCCTGGAACAGGGCCTGGAGGAACTGAGCCATGGCTGAGCAGAACATCCAGCGTCTGCTGGCGCAGCGCAGCTTCACCGAACTCGGTGCCCGCGAGCGGGCCCGGGCACTGCTCGATGCCGGCAGCTTCCGCGAGCTGCTCGACCCCTTCGCCCGGCTGATGTCGCCCTGGCTGCCCAAGCAGGGCATCGTGCCCCAGGCCGATGACGGCGTGGTGGTGGCCAAGGGGCTGATCGATGGCCAACCGGCCGTGGTGATCGCCATCGAAGGCGCCTTCCAGGGCGGCAGCCTCGGCGAAGTGGGCGGGGCGAAGATCGCCGGCGCCCTGGAACTGGCGGCTGAAGACAACCGCAAGGGCACGCCGACCCGCGCCGTGCTGCTGCTGGAAACCGGCGGCGTGCGCCTGCAGGAAGCCAACCTGGGCCTGGCGGCCATCGCCGAGATCCAGGCCGCCATCGTCGAGCTGCGAGAGTTTCAGCCGGTGATCGGCCTGGTGGCCGGCCCGGTCGGCTGTTTCGGCGGCATGTCCATCGCCGCCGGGCTGTGCAGCTACCTGCTGGTGACCCGTGAGGCGCGCCTGGGGCTCAACGGCCCGCAGGTGATCGAGCAGGAGGCAGGTATCGAGGAGTACGACTCGCGCGACCGTCCCTTTATCTGGAGCCTGACCGGCGGCGAGCAGCGCCACGCCAGCGGTCTGGTCGATGGCTATGTAGCCGATGACGTCGAGGCCATTCGCAGCGAGCTGCATGGGTTGTTCGCCAAGGGTAAGCCGACCCAGGAGCGCAGCCGTCGCCACGCCTGGTTCCTGCAGCGCCTGCGCGCCGTCGACACCTCGGTCCAGGCCGATGCCGCTGCCGTACGCAGCGCCTACCAGGGAGCATGAACATGACAACTGCACAGCAACAACGTGGCCTGCACTGGTTTCAGGCGCTGGCCGGCGCTGCCCAGCTGCAACAAGGTTTGCCGGCCTCGCTGCGGGTGGCCGATGGTGAACTGGCGGGGCAGGCGGTGCGCTATCTGGCGGTGATCGCCGATGCCGACAACCCCTTCCCCCGCGCCCGCAACGGCGAGGTCGGCCTGCTCGAAGGCTGGGGCCTGGCCCAGGCGGTGGACGAGGCCATCGAGGCGGATCGCGACCAGGCGCACAAGCGCGCGCTGATCGCCATTGTCGACGTGCCCAGCCAGGCCTATGGCCGCCGTGAGGAAGCCTATGGCATTCATCAGGCGCTGGCCGGCGCGGTGGACGCCTATGCCCGTGCTCGTCTGGCCGGCCATGCGGTGATCGGTCTGCTGGTGGGCAAGGCCATGTCCGGCGCCTTTCTCGCCCACGGCTACCAGGCCAACCGCCTGCTCGCCCTGCGCGACGCCGGGGTGATGGTGCATGCCATGGGCAAGGCCGCTGCCGCACGCATCACCCTGCGCAGCGTCGACGAGCTGGAGGCACTGGCCGCCAGCGTGCCGCCGATGGCCTACGACCTGGACAGCTATGCCTCGCTGGGCCTGCTCGCGGAGGTGCTCGATGTCGAGCAGGTGACGCAGCCGACGGCGGCCGATCTGTTGCGGGTAAAAGACGCCCTGAGCCGGACATTGGCCGATATCGCCGAGACCCCGCGCGATCTGCGTAACCGCCTGGGCGCCGCCAATCGCGCGGCTTCCTCGAAGGTGCGCGAGGCCCTGCGCGCGCAGTGGTGAACATGAACGCCGCCGTAGGGTGCGCCGTGCGCACCACAGCGGTATCTGCTTATAGCCCGGTGCGCACGGCGCACCCTACGGCCGAGGATCATTTGATGCATCACAACCCCCGTCCACATGATCTGCTCTGGGGCCTGCGCCCCGAGCACCTGCCACAGGAGGCGCCGGGCTGGGCTCGTGCCGCCCTGAGCGGGCATGTGCCGGTGGTGGTGCGCCGTGCCCCGGCCGAGTCCGGTTGGGTGGCGGTCGGTATCCGCGGTATGGCGCGCGAACAGCGGCATGCCACCTGGATGCGCGTGAGCGAGATCAGCCGTCTGGTCAGCCCGCAGGCGGTGGCCCGGGCCGGGCGCTGGCGCAGCCATGCGCAGCCGCAGTGGCCGGCATTGCGGGCGCTGAACCAGGTGGCGCCGCGGCTCGACGATCTGGGCCTGGCCTGGGGCGTGACCGGCAGCCTGGGCTTCGAGCTGGCCAGCGGCATCAGCGCCGCGCACCCGGACAGCGATCTCGACCTGTCGCTACGTGTGCCCCATCAGCTTTCGCGCGCCGAGGCGCGGACGTTGTGCGCACTGTTGGATCAAGCGCCGGGTCGTATCGACCTGCAACTGGAAACCCCGCACGGCGCCGTGGCGCTGCGCGAATGGGCCGGCGAGGCGCCACGCGTGCTGTTGAAAACGCAAAACGGCCCGCTGCTGGTCAACGACCCCTGGCGCCTGCAGCAGGTGGCGGCGTGAGTACGCTCTGGGCCTTTCCCGGTCAGGGCGCGCAGCAGCCCGGCATGCTGCATGCCTTGCCCGAGGCACCGGTGGTGCAGGCCTGTACCGAGCAGGCCGGCGAAGTGCTGGGCGAGGATGTGCGTCTGCTCGATTCGGCCGAAGCGCTGCAAGATACCCGCGCCGTGCAGCTGTGCCTGCTGATCGCCGGCGTCGCCGCCGCGCGTTTGCTCTGCGAACGCGGCCATCGCCCGGATTATGTTGCCGGTCTGTCCATCGGCGCCTATGCCGCCGCCGTGGTGGCCGGCGCGCTGGAGTTTGCCGATGCCGTGCGCCTGGTCGCCCTGCGTGGCGAGCTGATGCAGCGTGCCTATCCCAGTGGCTACGGCATGACCGCCATCCTCGGTCTCGACCAGGCCCGCATCGAGCGCCTGCTGGCCGAAGCCGAAGGCCCGGTGTACCTGGCCAATATCAACGCCGAAACCCAGCTGGTGATCGCCGGCAGCGATGCCGCCATGGCCAAGGTCGCCGAGCGTGCCCGCGCGCTGGGAGCGGCCGCCGCGAAACGGCTGGCCATGAGCGTGCCGTCGCATTGCGAGCTGCTCGATGAGCCTGCTCGCGAACTGGCTGCCGCTTTCGCGGCTATCGAAATACGCACACCCCAGGTGCGCTACCTGAGCGGTAGCTCGGCGCGCCTGATCCGTGACCCTCAAGCCTTGCGTGATGACCTGGCCTTCAACATGAGCCGCGTCGTCGACTGGCAGGCCACGCTCGTCACCGCCTATGAACGCGGCGTGCGCCTGCATCTGGAACTGCCACCCGGCGGCGTACTGACCGGGCTTGCCCGGCGCGTCTTCGAACCCGGCCAGGTGATCGCCTTCGAGGGCGCGCGGCTGGATACACTCGACGCCGTGTTGCGTCAGGAGGTAAGCCTCGACCGCTGAGCGTGGCCTTTACCGAAGCACAAGAACAACAACTTCAAACGAGGACAACGACAATGATCATCTACGGTGTCGCCTTTCTGGCGTTCTGCACCCTGGCAGGCATCTTCATCGGAGAGCTGCTGGGCAAACTCATCGGCGTACCCGCCAACGTCGGCGGTGTCGGTATCGCCATGCTGCTGCTGATCTTCCTCGGCAGCTACCTGAGCAAACGCGGCCTGTTCACCGGCAAGTCGGAACAGGGCGTGGAGTTCTGGAGCGCCATCTACATCCCCATCGTGGTCGCCATGGCCGCCCAGCAGAACGTTTACGGCGCCCTCAGCGGCGGCCCGATGGCGATTCTCGCCGGCACCGCCGCCGTTGCCCTGGCTTTCGTGCTGGTACCGGTACTGAGCCGCGTCGGACAAAAGGAGTCCGCTAGCGAAACGGCCCCCTCCCTGACCAAAGCACCGCGGTGACCGCCATGTACGAATCTTTGATGAAAGTCATCTCCGGCTACGGGATGCTCAGCGGTTTCGCCATCATCGGCATCACCATGTGGGTGTCGTACTGGATGTCCGACAGATTCACCAAGGGCCGCCTGCACGGCTCGGCCATCGCCATTCTGCTCGGGCTGCTGCTGTCCTATATCGGTGGCCTCTACAGCGGCGGGCAGAAGGGCCTGGTGGACATCCCGTTGTTCGCTGGCCTGGGCCTGCTGGGCGGCGCCATGCTGCGCGATTTCGCCATCGTCGCCACGGCTTTCGGTGTCAGTGTGGAGGAGCTCAAGCGTGCCGGTTTCGCCGGGGTGCTGGCGCTGTTCGTCGGCGTGCTGTCGTCCTTCGTGGCCGGTGTCGCGGTGGCCATGGCCTTCGGCTACACCGACGTGGTCAGCCTGACCACCATCGGCGCCGGAGCGGTGACCTATATCGTCGGCCCGGTGACCGGCGCGGCGTTGGGCGCCAGCTCCGACGTGATGGCGCTGTCCATCGCCGCCGGCCTGATCAAGGCGATCCTGGTGATGGTGGCCACGCCCTTCGTCGCCCCCTATATCGGCCTGAACAACCCGCGCAGCGCGGTGATCTTCGGAGGTCTGATGGGCACCTCCAGCGGCGTGGCCGGCGGCCTGGCGGCGACCGATCCCAAGCTGGTGCCCTATGGCTGCCTGACCGCAGCCTTCTACACCGCGCTGGGCTGCCTGCTCGGCCCATCCTTGCTCTACTTTCTGATGCGCGGCCTTCTGGGCTGACTCTTTGCCCGCCCTTGTGGCGGGCTTTTTATTCCGCAGTACCGGGGCGCCATGGCGTGTGCCGTCTGAATACCCCGATGCGCGCGGCGCATCCCCCAGGGGCTCAATCCCAGCGCGGCGCAAACCCCGGGTTGGCCACCCGCTCGCCGCGCTCCAGGGTAGCGATGGCAGCCATGTCTTCGGTGCTGAGGCGCAACTCGGCGGCTGCCAGATTGGCGGCCAGGTTCTCGCGCTTGGTCGAGGAGGGGATCACCGCATAGCCCTGTTGCAGCGACCAGGCCAGGGCGACCTGCGCCGGGCTGACGCCATGGGCGGCGGCGATGCGCTGGATCTCCGGCTCGGCCAGCACCTTGCCGTAGGCCAGCGGCATGTAGGCGGTGAGGTGGATACCCTGCTGGCGGGTGAAGTCGACCAGCTTGCGATTCTGCAGCAGCGGGTGGATCTCGACCTGGTTGGTGGCGATCTCGTCGGCACCCACTGCCTCGATAGCCTGCTGCAGATGGGCGATGGTGAAGTTGGACACGCCGATGGCCGCGGTCAGCCCCTGACGCTTGGCCTCCAGCAGCTCACCCAGGTACTGCGCCACGGGGATCTCGTCGCCCGGCGACGGCCAGTGGATCAGGCACAGGTCGACCCGCTCCAGGCCCAGGCGTTGCAGGCTCTCCTGCAGGCTGGCGATCACCCGGCCAGGGCCGAGGTTCTCGGTCCAGATCTTGGTGGTGACGAACAGTTCGTCGCGCGCCACGCTGCTGGCGGCGATGGCCTGGCCGACCTCGGCCTCGTTGCCGTAGATCTGTGCCGTGTCGATATGCCGGTAGCCCAGCTCCAGGCCGGTGCGCACCGAGTCGATGGCGACCTGATCCTTGAGGCGAAAGGTGCCAAGACCGAAGGCAGGGATGAATTTCATGGGCAATCTCCTTGATGACGAACAGGTGACCGACCGCCAGAGCGGACTGGGAAAGGTTCGGCCCGAACACACGCAAAAAAGTTGCAGGCCCAGGGCCAGGCCGCCTGCTGAGTTCTGTCGGTCGAGGTGGCGAGCAGGGTTGATGGGGAGCAGTATCCGCGCCAGACTCCTGCGGAAAAAGCCGAGAACATGGCAAAGACTTTTGACTGAAGATCAACGATGAAGATCAGCCTGGAAGAAATGCTCGCGTTCGTTCGCGTGGTCGACAGCGGCTCCATCAGCGCGGCGGCCGAGCAACTGGAGCAGACCGCCTCTGGCGTCAGCCGCGCCCTCGGTCGTCTCGAGGAGAAGCTCGCGGTAACGCTGTTGCGCCGCACCACCCGACGTCTGGAGCTGACCGAGGAGGGCGAGGTGTTTCTCGTCCAGGCGCGGCGCATTCTCGACAGCGTCGAGGAGGCCGAGGAGCAGATGGCCGTGCGCCGCCAGGCGCCGGCCGGGCGCCTGCGCATCAACACCGCCTCGCCCTTCATGTTGCATGTGATAGTCCCGCTGATCGGCGATTTTCGCGCTCTTTACCCGCAGATCGAGCTGGAGCTGAACAGCGATGACCGCATCATCGATTTGCTGGAACGGCGTACCGACCTGGCCATCCGTATCGGCCATCTGCCCGACTCCAGCCTGCATGCACGCCCGCTATGCCATAGCCGCCGTCGCGTGCTGGCCAGCCCGGATTACCTGGCCAGGCATGGCCAGCCGATGCGCACCGAGGAGCTGGCCGGGCACAGCCTGATCGGCTTCACCGAACCGGACAGCCTCAATGAATGGCCGCTGCGCCATGCCCTCGGCGAGCGCTGGCGCATTACGCCCAGCCTGCACGTTTCCAGTGGCGACACCGTGCGGGAGCTGGCTCTGGCGGGTCAGGGCCTGGTCTGTCTGTCGGACTTCATGACCGACGCCGACCGCGCCAGCGGCCGTCTGGTGGAGGTGCTGGCCGAGCAGCGCGTGGAGGTGCGCCAGCCCATCAACGCGGTGTACTACCGTAATACGGCGCTGGCCTCGCGCATCACCTGTTTTCTCGATTTTCTCAGCGAGCGACTAGGCTCGCCCGGGCTTACGCCCCACGACTGACGACAACCGACGGTAGCCCGGACTGCATTCGGCTACACGACAGCACAACGAAAAAGGGCGACTCATCGAGTCGCCCTTTTTGTATCAGCGCCAGGTCACTGCGCGGCCTGCATGCTCCATTCGGTCAGCTTCTGCTGCTTGTAGCTGAGCGCGGCGGCCGGCACCGGCGTCACCTTGCCGGTCTCCATCCAGCGCTTGAGGCGGTTGGCGTCGGCCATATGAGTGTACTTGCCGAACGCACCGAGCACGACGAAGGCCACCGAACGCTGGTTCATCGAGGTGAGCATCACCAGGCAGCGCCCCGCGGCGTTGGTAAAGCCGGTCTTGCTCATGCCGATGTCCCAGTCGGGCTTGCGCACCAGTGCGTTGGTGTTGCGAAAGCCCAGGGTATAGGTCGGCTTGCGGAAGGTGACGGTCGCCTCGGAGTCGGTGCTGAACTGGCCGATCAGCGGGTACTGCTGGGTGGCCTTGATCATCAGCGCCAGGTCGCGGGCGGTGGCGACGTTGCGCTCGGACATGCCGGTGGGCTCGACGAAATGGCTGTTGTGCATGCCCAGCGCCTTGGCCTTGGCGTTCATCGCCGCGACGAACGCCGCGTGGCCACCGGGATAGTGGTGGGCCAGGCTGGCGGCGGCGCGGTTCTCCGAGGACATCAGGGCCAGATGCAGCATGTCGCGCCGGCTGATCTCGCTGCCGATGCGTACGCGCGAGTAGACACCCTGCATCTCCTGGGTGTCGCGGATGGTGATGGGCAGCACCTCATCCAGCGGCAGCTTGGCATCGAGCACCACCATGGCGGTCATCAGCTTGGTCACCGAAGCCACCGGCAGACGCAGGTCGGGGTTGCTGGAATAGAGTTCCTTTCCGGTCTTCAGGTCGATCAGCAATGCGCTGCCCGCGGCAAGTTCCTGTTGCGGCTGGGCCGGCGCGGCCTGAAGGTTCGAGACAACAAGGCCGGCGCTCAGCAGCAGGCCCAAAATCGAATATCGGAGTTTCACGGTTCACTTCACCAGTTGGCTGGAGGACTGCAGGGTGGAACTCTCAGCAGTATAGGGAAGTTACAGGCGCGGCGCCCTAGGATGCGGCCTGCGCATGGCATGCGCCGACCTGCGGCTAGATCGCGACACCCGCCCAACCACCTTGCGGCGGCTGCCGCTGCAGGCTGGCCAGCTCGTCCTGCAGCCAGTCGACGAAGCAGCGCACCAGCCGCGCACGCCGCTTGCGCTCGGGCATCACCACGTAATAGCCATAGGCCGAGCGGATCGAAGTATCCAGCATGCGCACCAGCAGCCCCTGGGCCAACAGCTCGTCCACCAGGTAGCGCCAGCCGATGGCCACGCCCTGGCCGGCGATGGCGGCCTGGATCAGCAAGGTGTAGTTGTCGAAGCGCAGGGCGCCGGCAGAAGGGGGCTCGGCAATGCCCAGCGCGCGGAATACGCCATCCCAGGCAAACCAGTTGGCGCGCGCTTCCGGGCGCAGATGCAGCAGTGGCAGGCGCGCCAACAATGCCGCCGAGTCCACCGGCTCGCGGCCGTGCAGCAGGTGCGGACTGCACACCGGAAACACTTCCTCGCCGAACAGCAGCAGGCTCTCGCCGTGCTTGCAGCGACCGTCGCCGAAACTGATGGCCACGTCGATCTCGCCCGGCAGGTTGCCGCCCAGGTCGCGCTCGGTGGTCACCAGGCTCACGTCCACCTCCGGGTGCAGCTGATGGAAGCGCTGCAGACGCGGCATCAGCCAGTAGGCGGCGAAGGCGAAATCGGTGGCCACCTGCAGCACCTCATGCTGCTGCCGCGCGACCACCGCCTGCAGGCCGCTGTCCAGGGTGTGCAGGCCCTCCTGCACGTAACGCAGCAACAGTTCGCCCGCTTCCGTCAGCACCAATCCGCGATGTACGCGGTCGAACAGGCGTACCGCCAGCTGCTGCTCCAGGCGCTTGATCTGCTGACTGATGGCCGGCTGGCTGCTGCCCTGCTCGTTGGCCGCCGCGGTGAAGCTCAGCAGGCGGGCGGCCGATTCGAACACCCGCAGGCTGTCCAGGGAAATCTCATCGAGCACTTTACGCATAAGCCATGCTTATCCAAACCATGTTTAGTCCGCGGGTTTACCGCACCTTACGCTGAAACCATCATGAGGCAAGGCAATCTCGCATAAACATAAGATATGGGACACCGGCACAGCATGAAACGCCCGAACATCCTCTTCATCATGGCCGACCAGATGGCCGCACCGATCCTGCCGCTGCACGATGCCGCCTCGCCGGTGCAGATGCCCAACCTGATGAAACTGGCCGAACGGGCCGTGGTGTTCGACTCGGCCTACTGCAACAGCCCGCTGTGCGCGCCGTCGCGCTTCACCCTGGTCAGCGGCCGGCTGCCGTCGCAGATCGGCGCCTATGACAACGCCGCCGACTTTCCCGCCGACGTGCCCACCTACGCCCACTACCTGCGCCGCCTCGGCTACCGCACGGCGCTGTCGGGCAAGATGCACTTCTGCGGCCCGGACCAGCTGCACGGCTACGAGGAACGCCTGACCAGCGACATCTACCCGGCCGACTACGGCTGGGCGGTGAACTGGGACGAACCGGAGGTGCGCGCCAGCTGGTACCACAACATGTCCTCGGTGCTGCAGGCCGGCCCCTGCGTGCGCAGCAACCAGCTGGATTTCGACGAGGAGGTGGTGTTCAAGGCCCGCCAGTACCTCTACGACCACGTGCGCCTGACGCCGGAGCAGCCGTTCTGCCTGACCGTGTCGATGACCCACCCGCACGACCCCTACACCATCCCGCGAGAATACTGGGATCGCTACGAAGGCGTGGACATCCCCATGCCGCGCCAGCACATCGAGCAGGCCGAGCAGGACCCGCATTCGCAGCGCCTGCTCAAGGTCATCGACCTGTGGGACAAGCCGCTGCCAGAGGACAAGATCCGCGACGCCCGCCGCGCCTACTTCGGCGCCTGCAGCTATATCGACGACAACATCGGCAAGCTGCTGAAGACCCTGGAGGAATGCGGCCTGGCAGACGACACCCTGATCGTCTTCTCCGGCGACCACGGCGACATGCTTGGCGAGCGCGGCCTCTGGTACAAGATGCACTGGTTCGAGATGGCCGCCCGCGTGCCGCTGCTGGTGCATGCGCCGCAGCGCTTCGCCGCGCACCGAGTCAGCCAGTCGGTTTCCACCCTCGATCTGCTGCCGACCCTGGTGGAACTGGCCGGCGGCCGGGTCGAGGAGGGCCTGGCGCTGGAGGGCCGCTCGCTGCTGGCGCATCTGGAAGGTCGCCAGGGCCATGATGAAGTCATCGGCGAATATATGGCCGAAGGCACCACCAGCCCGCTGATGATGATCCGCCGCGGGCCGTGGAAATTCGTCTACTCGGAGCAGGATCCGCTGCTGCTGTTCCATCTCCAGCAGGACCCGCAGGAGCGCGAGAATCTGGCCGGCTCGGCGGACCACCAGGGCGTGCTGGCCGAGTTTCTCGCCGAGGCGCGGGCGCGCTGGGACATCCCGGCGATCCACGCCGCCACCCTGGCCAGCCAGCGCCGTCGGCGCCTGGTGGCCGAGGCCCTGAGCCAGGGCAAGCTGACCAGCTGGGACCATCAGCCCTGGGTCGACGCCAGCCAGCAGTACATGCGCAACCATATCGATCTCGACGACCTGGAACGTCGCGCCCGCTATCCACAGGTTTGAAACGCACTGCCTCCCACTACTATCAGAACAAAGGAGATACGCCATGAACCGAATCAACACGCTGTTGCTGGCCGGAGCGCTGTCCGCCAGCGCCAACGTCTGGGCCGAGGACGCGGCCTGCGCCACGGTCAAGCTGGGCGATCCGGGCTGGAGCGACATCGCCGTGACCAACGGCATCGCCAGCTTCCTGCTCGAAGGCCTCGGCTACCAGACGCAGAGCCAGACCCTGGCGGTGCCGATCATCTACGCCGGGCTGCAGAAGGGTCAGCTAGACGTGTTCCTCGGCAACTGGATGCCGGCGCAGCAGAGCAACTACGACAAGTTCGTCGCCAGCGGCGAGGTGGACCAGTTGGCGCAGAACCTCGACGGCACCGAGTACACCCTGGCCGTGCCGACCTATGCCTATGAGGCCGGGGTGAAGACCTTCGCCGACCTCGACAAGCACGCCGACAAGTTCGGCAAAAAGCTCTACGGCATCGCCTCCGGCTCGCCGGCCAACGAATCGATCAAGCAGATGATCGCCGCCGACGAGTTCGGCCTGGGCGACTGGCAACTGGTGGAGTCCAGCGAGCAGGCGATGCTGGTGCAGGTCGGCCGCGCGGTCAAACGCGAGCAGTTCGTGGTGTTCCTCGGCTGGACCCCGCACCCGATGAACGTGCAGTACGACATGAAATACCTGCGCGGCGGCGAGAAGTATTTCGGCGACAGCGGCCAGGTCAACACCCTGGCGCGCAAGGGCTATGCCCAGCAGTGCCCCAATGCCGGCAAGCTGCTGAGCAACCTCAAATTCACCCAGGAGATGGAGAACAGCATCATGGATCGGGTGCTCAGCAAGCAGGCCAGCAACGCCCAGGCGATCAAGGACTGGCTGCAGGCCAACCCGCAGGTGCTCGATGCCTGGCTGGACGGAGTCACCACCCGCGACGGCGGCGACGGCCTGGCCGCGGTCAAGGCGCGGCTTTGAAATAGCCGGGGCAATTGCGTAGGGTGGGACGCAGCGCGTAGCCCGGATGCGATCCGGCGCTACGCTAGGCTCCTGCTAGCTGCCCGAATCGAATCCAACCTGCCTGGCCCCAACGATGCCGCTACCCGACCTGCAGACTCTTTTGCCCTTCCTGCGCTGGCTGCCCGGCACCAGCCGCAAGACCCTCGGCAACGATCTGCTGGTCGGCCTCACCGGCGCGGTGCTGGCCCTGCCGCAGTCGCTGGCCTATGCGCTGATCGCCGGCCTGCCGGCCGAGTACGGCCTGTACGCGGCCATAGTGCCGGTGATCGTCGCCTGCCTGTGGGGCTCGTCCTGGCACCTGATCTGCGGGCCGACGGCGGCTATTTCCATCGTCCTGTTCACCAGCGTCAGCCCGCTGGCCAAGGCCGGCAGCGAGCAGTTCATCGCCCTGGTGCTGCTGCTGACCTTCCTCGCCGGGCTGTTCCAATGGCTGCTCGGTCTGCTGCGCTTCGGCGCCCTGGTCAACTTCGTCTCGCAATCGGTGGTGCTCGGCTTCACCCTGGGCGCGGCGCTGGTCATCGCCATCGGCCAGATTCCCAATCTGCTGCGCGTGGAGATCGTCAGCCAGGCCACCGCCCTGGCCAGCCTGCTGCAGATCGGTCAGCACCTGCACGACGTGCATTGGCCAAGCCTGGCCCTGGCCGCCTTCACCCTGCTGCTCTGCCTGGCGGTACGACGCCTGTGGCCGAAGGCGCCGGCGTTGCTGGTCGGCCTGGTCGCCGGCAGCGCGCTGGTGTGGCTGCTGCCGGAACGCCTGGTCGGCGGCATCGCCCTGGTCAGCGCCTTCGAAGGCGGCCTGCCGCCCTTCACGCCGCTGCAGTTCGACCTCAACAGCCTGCTGCAGCTGCTACCGGCGGCGGTGGCCTGCGGCATGCTCGGGCTGGTCACCAGCCTGTCCATCGCCCGCGCGCTGGCGGTCAAATCGCACCAGTTCCTCGATGCCAATCAGGAAGTGCGCGCCCAGGGGCTGTCGAACATGCTCGGGCCCTGGTTCGCCGGTTCGCTGTCGGCCGGCTCCTTCACCCGCTCGGCGCTCAACCTGCAGGCCGGCGCGCGTACGCCGCTGGCCGGGGTGTTCTCGGCGTTGCTGGTGGCGCTGTTCGCCCTGTTCGGCGCCGCGCTGCTGGCGCATATCCCGCTGCCGGTGATGGCCGCCGGCATCTTGCTGATCTGCTGGGGCCTGGTCGATCTGGCGGCGATCCGCGCCCTGCGCCGCGTCAGCCGCGCCGAGTTCGCGGTGATGCTGCTGACGCTGCTGGCCACCCTGCTGCTGGAACTGCAGACGGCAATCTACGCCGGCGTGCTGGCCTCGCTGTTCTTCTACCTCAAGCGCACCTCGCAACCGCGCGTGCGCCTGTGGCAGGACGGCGACGACGAGGTGCTGCGCATCGAGGGCTCGATCTTCTTCGGCGCCTGCCACTACATCCAGCAGCTGCTGCAGCGCAGCCGCGGCCAGCGCCTGGTGATCGACGCGCGGCATATCAACTTCATCGACTACGCCGGGGTGGAAATGCTGCACCAGGAGGCGCGTCGTCTGCTGGCCGGGCAGCGCAGCCTGGTGCTGCGCCAGGCACGGCCGCAGGTGGTGGAGGAGATTCTCAAGCTCGAAGGCGCCGAGCGCTGCCCGGTGCAGTTCGAGGATTGAGCGAGAGGGGCGTGGTGCGCTCGGTGCTACACCAACCGCTGCCGCGTGGTGGCGATCAGGCGGTGCACCTGACGCTCCACCGCCGGCTCGATCGGCTGCTCCGGCCCACGTCCATGCGGGCAGGGCAGGTTCGGCGTGGTGCCGAACAGCCGGCAGATCAGCGGGCGCTGGTCATACACCTCGCAGCCGTTCGCTCCCAGATGCACGCAGTTGTACTCGGCCAGCGCCGCGTCGTGCTCGGCATCGCTTTTGACTGGCAGACGCGCCAGCTCCTCGGACGAAGCGGTGACCGGCCCACAGCAGTCGTGGCAGCCGGGCACGCAGTCGAAACTTGGGATCTGCCGGCGCAGGTGGTCGATCTTGCGGTCGGTGCAGCTCATGTTCGGACGCCTTGGGTAACGGTGCCGACAGTCTACTGCGCGACGGCGACGCACGGGCAGCGTAGCTCGGATGCAATCCGGAGGCCGCTGGGCGAGCGCGGAGCCTGACGCAGGTGTCTACCTCTCGCGGCGCACCCTGCTGAGAGCGCTTTTTTCCCCTCCACCCCTTGGCGGCGAGCGGATTCCGCGCTTATGCTGCGTTGAATTTTCCACACACAAAAATCAGGATTTCGCACATGAACGCCCGCGTTCACCAGCCCGTCCATGGACCGCAGCACGCCGCCTCCTATTACGCCGCCAGCGTCAATCGCCAGTTGGCCTACCCGCCGCTGGGCGGCGAGCTGCAGGTGGATGTGTGCGTCGTCGGTGGCGGCTTCAGCGGCCTGAACACCGCCATCGAGCTGGCGCAGAAGGGCCTGTCGGTGGCGCTGCTGGAGGCGCGCAAGATCGGCTGGGGCGCCAGCGGGCGTAACGGCGGACAGCTGATCCGCGGCGTCGGCCATGGCGTCGAGCAGTTCGAGTCGGTGGTCGGCAAGGACGGCGTGCGTCAGTTCAAGCTGATGGGTCTGGAGGCGGTGGAAATCGTGCGCAGCCGCGTGGCACAGTTCCAGATCGACTGCGACCTGACCTGGGGCTATTGCGACCTGGCCAACAAACCGGCGCACATGGAAGGCTTCGCCGAGGACAAGGCGGAGCTGGAAAGCCTCGGCTACCGCCACGAGCTGCGCCTGGTGCCGAAGGAGCGCATCCATGAGGTGGTTGGCTCGGACAACTATCACGGCGCCATGATCGACATGGGCTCGGGCCATCTGCACCCGCTCAACCTCGCCCTGGGCGAAGCGGCTGCCGCCCAGTCACTGGGGGTGCGGCTGTTCGAGGACTCGCCGGTGACCCGCATCGACTACGGCCCCGAGGTTCGCGTGCACACCGCCCACGGCCGGGTACGGGCCAGGCATCTGGTGCTGGCCTGCAACGCCTACATCAACGGCCTCAACCCGCACCTGAGCGGCAAGGTGCTGCCCGCCGGCAGCTACGTGATCGCCACCGAGCCGCTGTCCGAGGAGCAGGCGCGTCAGTTGATCCCGCAGAACATGGCGCTGTGCGACCAGCGCGTGACGGTGGACTACTACCGCCTCTCGGCCGACCGTCGTCTGCTGTTCGGCGGCGCCTGTCATTACTCCGGGCGCGACCCGGCGGACATCGCCGCCTACATGCAGCCGAAGATGCTCAAGGTCTTTCCGCAACTGCAGGGCGTGCGCATCGACTACCAGTGGGGCGGCATGATCGGCATCGGCGCCAACCGCCTGCCGCAGATCGGCCGCCTCAAGGATCAGCCCAACGTGTTCCACGCCCAGGCCTACTCGGGCCATGGCCTCAACGCCACGCACCTGGCCGGCAAGCTGCTCGCCGAAGCCATCGCCGGGCAGGAAAGCCGTGGCTTCGATCTGTTCGCTCAGGTGCCGCACATGACCTTCCCTGGCGGCCGCTACCTGCGCTCGCCGCTGCTGGCGCTCGGCATGCTCTGGCACCGACTCAAGGAAGTGCTGTAGCCGCGCTCATAGCTGCCAGAACGGCAGACGTGCCTCGCGCTCGGCCTGGGCGCGGGTCAGGCCGACATCGGCCAGAGCCTGATCGCTCAGACGCAGCAGCGCCCGACGGGTGCGCAGGCGCCGCCAGAAGCTCGGCCAGTCGCGACCGAAGCTGCGGGGCTGGCAGGGCCGCACAGTCCGGGCACTGCCGCCCGCCACACCGGCCATTTCATCGAAGGTACGCATGGCGCCGTCCTCCTGGTTCGCTCATGGGAGACCAGAATGCGCCTGCAAGAAAAGCCATGACAGATTCAAATAACCTCTATTAAATCCGTACAGATACGACGTACCTGCATCTGAATTGTCGCTTTCGCTGCAATCTGTACTGGTTCACACCGAGGTGCCCCATGACGCTCTACCTGAACCTCGCCGAAGAACTGGCCGCCCGCATCGAGCAGGGGCTGTTCCGTCCCGGTGAACGTCTGCCTTCGGTGCGCACCCTGAGCCAGGAGCACGGCGTCAGCCTCAGCACCGTACAGCAGGCCTACCGCCAGCTGGAGGATCAGGGCCTGGCCACGCCACGGCCGAAGTCGGGTTATTTCGTCAACCAGCTGCGCCAGCAGCCGGAGCTGCCGCAGATCAGCCGCGCGCCGCAACGTCCGGTGGAGGTCTCGCAGTGGGAGCAGGTGCTGGAGCTGGTCAGCGAGCCGCCCAGCAGCGACGTGCTGCAGCTCAGCCGGGGCATTCCCGACATCGACGTGCCCACGCTCAAGCCGCTGCTGCGCAGCCTGTCGCGCCTGAGCCGACGGCAGAGCCTGCGCGAGCTGAGCTACGGCGCAGTCGAGGGGGAAATCAGCCTGCGCCAGGAAGTCGCCCGCCTGACGCTGGACTCCGGCTGCCAGCTGGCCGCCGAGGACATCGTCATCACCACCGGCTGTCATGAGGCGCTGTCGGCGGCGCTGCGCGCCATCTGCCAGCCCGGCGACATCGTCGCGGTGGATTCGCCGAGCTTCCACGGGGTGATGCAAGCGCTCAAGGGCTTCGGCATGAAGGCCCTGGAACTGCCCACCGACCCGCTTACCGGAATCAGTCTGGAAGCGCTGGAGATGGCCCTGGAGCAGTGGCCGATCAAGGCCATCCAGCTCACCCCCAGCTGCAACAACCCGCTCGGTTACGTGATGCCGGAAGCCAACAAGCGCGCCCTGCTGGCGCTGGCGCAGCGCTTCGACGTGGCGATCATCGAGGACGACATCTACGGCGACCTCGCCTATCACTACCCGCGCCCGCGCAGCATCAAGTCGTTCGACGAGGACGGCCGCGTGCTGCTGTGCAGCTCCTTCTCCAAGACCCTGGCGCCCGGCCTGCGCATAGGCTGGATCGCCCCCGGCCGCTACCTGCAGCAGGTGCTGCACATGAAGTACATGGGCACCGGGATGAGCGCCCAGCTGCCGCAGCTGGCGATCGCCGAATTCATTCGCGACGGCCTGTACCAGCCGCACCTGCGCCAGATGCGCAAGCAGTACGCGCGCGGCCGCGAACAGATGACCGGTTGGGTCAGCCGCTATTTTCCGCCGGGTACTCGGGTCAGCCAGCCGCAGGGCGGCTTCATGCTCTGGGTGGAGATGCCGCAGGGCTTCGACAGCCTGCGCCTCAATCGCCGCCTGGCCGCATCCAAGCTGCAGGTGGCGCCCGGCAGCATCTTTTCCGCAGCGGGCAAGTACCGCAACTGCATCCGCCTGAACTTCGCCTGCAGCCATCAGCCGAGCATGGAGGCGACGATTCGTCAGGTCGGCGAAACCGTTACCCTGCTGCTGGCCGAAGACGCCTGATCAGGGCAGGCGCTGCACCAGTTCCACCCGCCGGTTGAGCGCACGCCCGGCCTCGTCGCGGTTGCTCGCCACCGGCGCCGCCATGCCGACGCCCACCGCGCTCAGCCGCTGACGGGCGATACCGTGCTGGCTGACTAGGGCTTCGACGATCGACTGCGCGCGGCGCTGCGACAGGTCACGGTTGTAATCCAGCGCACCCTGGGCGTCGGTATGCCCCACCACCAGCACCTGCAACTGCGCGCTGGCCTGCAGCAGCTTGGCGATCTCGGCCAGCTGCGGCTGCGAGTCGGCGCGCATGTCCGCCTTGTCGGTATCGAAATACAGGCCATACAGCGCCACCCGCCCCTGAGCGTCCAGGCCACGCTGCAACTCGCCCGCCTCGACCAGCACCATGCGCTGCTCCATCGCCTTGCGCTCGAGCACGTCCAGCTGGATCAGGCTGCGGCCCTTGTTCGGACCGCCGCCGGACTGATTGAGCACCACGTAGAGAGCGGCATACAGATCCCCCTCGGGGCGTGGCAGGCGGGCATACAGATAGCGCTGATCCTGGTGGTACTCGCGAAAGTGCATGTCCAGGGTGATGGCGTGGTTGAAGTTGCGCCCGCCGCAGTCCTCGCGTTCGCAACTGTAGAGCGTCTCGAAACCGGCCTCGCTCAGCGCCTGCTGGTAGTTGCGAAACACCTCTAGGGGCGTGCGCTCGGCCGGCGCGCGATAGCTCAGGCGGGTCAGCTTGCCTTCCAGCGTCTCGGTGGCGTCGAGGTTCTTCTGCAGGCCGCCATAGATAGTCGCCGGCGCTCTGAAGAAGCGCCAGTCGGTATAGGCCTGGGTCTGGTAGGCGTAGATTTCCGCCCCTTCGTAACGGGGGATGGCCGGGTGATCGGCGCTACCGGCGATGTCCGCCGCGGCCCCGACCGCCCACAGCATTCCCAGGCACAGCCCAGCGATGATGCGCATGCTCGTTCTCCTTCGCGCGCCCGGCCATCGTCGACCGCTGACATTCAGAAAAACTAGCCGGCAACGCCAGAGCGCGCCAGGCGTGCTTCAGCGCTCGGCCTGCGCCAGATCGGAGCCGAGCGAGCCGCGAAACGCCAGCACGATGAAACCGGCCGCACCGAGCGCCATCATCAGCGGCAGGGCGTGGCCGCTGACCCACTGGCTGACCGCGCCGGTGGCCAGCGGCCCGATCAGGCAACCGATGCCCCAGAGCTGGGCGACATGGGCATTGGCGCGCACCAGCTCGTCATCGCGATAGCGCTCGCCGATCAGGATCAGCGACAGGGTGAACAGACCGCCGGCGCTGGCGCCGAAGGCTACCAGCACGGGCCAGATCACCGGCGTGTGCAGCAGCACCGGGGTCGCCAGGCTCGACGACAGCAGCACTACGCCGCAGGCGCGGAACAGGGTCTGCCGCGACATGCGGTCGGCCAGCCAGCCAATCGGCAACTGCAACGCCGCATCGCCGACCACCACCACGCTGACCATCAGCAGCGCCACCTCCTGGGTAAAGCCCTGGCGCAGGCCGTAGATCGGCAGCAGGGTGAGCATCATCGCCTCGAAGGCGGCGAACAGCACCACCGCCCAGGCGATCGCCGGCAGCTTGCGGCAGAATGCCGGCAGGCCGCGGCCCGAGGCGCTGTGCGCATCGACGCGGGGCGCACCGCTGCGCCCGAGCAGCACCAGCGAGCCGCCGATCAGCAGGCCGACGCCCGTCCAGAAGCCGCTGTCGGTAGCGGTGCCGATGGCCGTCAGCAGCAGCGGGCCACTGAGCTGACTGAGCGCATAACCGGTGCCATACAGGGCCACCAGACGCCCCCGCCACTTCTCCACGGCCAGCTGGTTGATCCAGCTCTCGCCGAGGATGAACACCACGGTCAATGCCACGCCGAGGAACAAACGCAGGGCCACCCAGACCGCGTAGTTCTGCACCAGCGCCAGCAACGCCACCGACAGCGCACCCAGCAGCAGGCACAGCTGCATCAGCCTGGTGGTGCCGACGCGTGCGGCCAGGCGCCCGGCCAGCGAGGCGCCGAGCAGCACCCCGACCGCCGGCGTGGCCGCCATCACGCCGATGGCGAAGGAGTCGTAGCCCCAGCTCTCCAGGCGCAGCGACACCAGCGGCATGGTCACGCCCAGCGCCAGACCGATGCTGATCACCGCGGCGCAGACTGCGAAATAGGTTCCCCAACGCATTGCCAGACTCCTTTATGTCGTGGCCCTGAAACAAATGACCATGCCCCTGCTCGGCAAGGGCACTGGGTGGCGTGCGCTCCTGCGCAGGCACCAAGTGACAAACGCTGGTGCGCGCGGCGCACCCTACGCTCCCGGGCCATCGTGCACTTGTCGATGACAGCTGGCCTACACGGCATTGAACCATCGCCAAACAAAACGGCCGGACTTCCCCAAGGAAACCCGGCCGCAGGTGTGACTCATGACGAGTCGGCCCCGAAGGGCGGACCTTCAGGCGGCCAACGGCCGCCCGTGACGCAGCGTTACAGCTTGATCCAGGTGGACTTCAGCTCGGTGTACTTGTCGAACGCGTGCAGCGACTTGTCGCGGCCGTTGCCGGACTGCTTGAAGCCGCCGAACGGCGCGGTCATGTCGCCGCCGTCGTACTGGTTGATCCACACGCTGCCGGCACGCAGGGCCTTGCCCACCAGGTGGGCGCGCGACAGGTTGCTGGTCCACACTGCCGCGGCCAGGCCGTAGATGGTGTCGTTGGCGATGGCGATGGCCTCGTCCTGATTGTCGAAACCGATCACCGACAGCACCGGGCCGAAGATTTCCTCCTTGGCGATGCGCATGGCGTTGTTCACGCCGTCGAAGATGGTCGGCTCGACGTAGGTGCCGCCGGTCTCTTCCATGACCCGCTTGCCACCGGCGACCAGCTTGGCGCCGTCGTCGTGGCCGGCCTGGATGTAGCTCAGCACGTTGTTCATCTGCGTGGTGTCGACCAGCGCACCGACATTGGTCGCCGGGTCCAGCGGGTTGCCCGGTTTCCAGGCCTTGAGCGCCTCGACCACCATGGGCACGAAGGTGTCCTTGATGGAATTCTCCACCAGCAGGCGCGAGCCGGCGGTGCAGACCTCGCCCTGGTTGAAGGCGATGGCGCTGGCGGCCGCCTCGGCAGCGGCCTTGAGGTCCGGCGCGTCGGCGAAGACGATGTTCGGGCTCTTGCCGCCGGCTTCCAGCCAGACGCGCTTCATGTTCGATTCGCCGGCATAGACCATCAGCTGCTTGGCGATCTTGGTCGAGCCGGTGAACACCAGGGTGTCGACGTCCATGTGCAGGGCCAGGGCCTTGCCGACGGTGTGACCGAAACCCGGCAGCACGTTGAACACGCCGGCCGGGATGCCGGCCTCGATGGCCAGCTGGGCGATGCGGATACCGGTCAGCGGCGACTTCTCGGAGGGCTTGAGGATGATGGAGTTGCCGGTGGCCAGCGCCGGGCCGAGCTTCCAGCAGGTCATCAGCAGCGGGAAGTTCCACGGCACGATGGCGGCGACCACGCCAACCGGTTCGCGGGTGACCAGGCCCAGCTCGTCATGGGCGGTGGCGGCGACTTCGTCGTAGATCTTGTCGATGGCCTCGCCGCTCCAGCGAATGGCGTTGGCGGCGCTGCTCACGTCGATGCTCAGCGAATCGCTGATCGGCTTGCCCATGTCCAGGGTTTCCAGCAGGGCCAGCTCCTCGCCGTGCTGCTCGATCAGCTCGGCGAAGCGGATCATCACCTTCTTGCGCTTGACCGGGGCCAGGCGCGACCACACGCCGGACTCGAAGGTGGCGCGCGCATCCTTGACCGCCAGTTCGGCGTCGGCCTGGTCGCAGCTGGCCACCAGGCCGAGCAGACGACCGTCGACCGGGCTGATGCATTCGAAGGTCGCACCGGACTCTGCCGCGCGATATTCGCCGTGGACGAAGGCGCGGGTTTCGATGGTCAGGGTCTTGGCACGCTGTTCCCAGTCGGCACGGGTCAGGCTAGTCATTGCGGCATCCTCTCGGGTGAACGTGGCGCCTCGTCGAGGTGCGCACTGTAAATAATTCTGCAAGGCCGCCGGAGCGGTCGAATCCTGTGCGCCACACTAAACCAGAGGGCTGTGGCTTTTCAATATTTTTGACAGAGCCTGGCAAAACCCCTTGTATCGTTCGTTTTTTTAAACATAGACTGCGAGCAGATTTTCCCTGCTGCGGCCTTCGGGCCGCACTGTCGTCGCCACCGAACACCACGGAACCCTCAGATGAACATCGAGCAGATCGTCGACTTCGCCCAGGCCGCCACGGCCGCCGATCACTATCGCCCCGCCCCGGAGAAAGTGCTCAAGGGCGACCCCGAGCAGAGCGTGCGCAACCACTACGGCAGCCCCTGTGGCCAGTTCAGCAGCGGCATCTGGGAAGGCGCGGTGGGCCAGTGGACGGTGAACTACACCGAGCATGAATACTGCGAGATTCTCCAGGGTGTTTCCGTGCTGCGCGATGCCGATGGCAACGCCAAGACCGTACGCGCCGGCGACCGCTTCGTCATCCCTGCCGGCTTCTCCGGTACCTGGGAGGTGCTGGAAGCCTGCCGCAAGGTCTATGTGATCTTCGAGCCCAAGTAAACGCCCCGGTTCCTGTTGCTTGTCACCCTTTGGCCCGCCTCGCGCGGGCTTTTTCTGCGTGCGCGTTGGCCATTCACGCACCTGGAGCACGGGCGCCGGCCGAACGCGCCAGGCCGCCGGCAAGCGCCAGCAGGGTGAAGACGATCACCGCGTGATCCAGGGTCAGCCAGCTCAGCAGCAGACCGAAGGCCGGCGCGCCGAGCATCTGGCCGATGGCGATGCTGAGAAAGCTGATGGTCAGCCCGGTGGCCGGGCGCTCGGGCAGCGCGCACACGCCCCAGACCAGATAGACGCCGGTGAGCATGATGTACGCCGCGCCGAACAGCACGCCGCCAACCAGTGTCAGGGCCGGCTGGGTCCCCATGCCGACCAGAAGGATGGCCAAGGCCATCGCAGCCAGCGACAGGCGGTGCACCCAGTCGATACCCAGCCTGCCGATCAGGCTGCCGGCGCCAGCGCCGGCGATGCCGGCAACGCCGATGACCACCCAAAGCAGGCCGGCCCCGGCACTGCCCCAGTCCAGGCGCTGCGCCAGGATCTGGCTGCCGAACGACCACAGCGCCGTACTGGCCGCGCCCATCAACAAGGACGCGACGATCAGCTGCCTGAGCATGGCATTGAGCGCGGGCCGACCGGGCGAAGGCTGCGCTCGCGGCCCGGCCGTATTCGGCACGCAGAAACTGGCCAGCACCGCCAGGACCAGCGCCGAGGCGGCGAACACGCCATAGGCCAGCCGCCACTCGGCACCGATCAGCAGCGCCACCGGCCCGGAGAGGATGACCCCGGCGCTGGTTCCGGAATTGATCAGGGTATTGGCCGCATCCTGCCGCTGCGGCTGCACGATGGCCGCCACGGCGGCGGCCATGGGGGGCGACACCAGCCCGGTGCTGATTCCGGCCAGCAGCACCGCTGCGGCCAGCCAGAGCGCCGAGGGTGCCAGAGCGATGCCGAGCATGCCCAGCGCGGCGATCAGCGCGGCAGCCATGGCCACGGCTCGCGCGCCGACCCGCTCGGTCAGCTGCGCGGCGACGACGATGGCGATGCAGTAACCCAGGAACGAGCCACCGGCGATCAGGCCGCCCACGGCCGCCGGCAGGTCGAGCTCGGCATCGATCTGTGGCAGAAACAGCCCGAAGGCGAAGCGGGCGAAGCCGTAGCACACGCCGATCAGGCCGAACCCGGTAATGCCTAGGCGCAGCGCGGGGCTCAAGGTCGCACCTGCCGCAGCAGCAAGGTCGCAGCCCTGCGCGCCACCGCCACCGCCTCCACGCCACGGTAGCTGGCGGCGGCCGTCGCCCCCTCGAAGAGGATGACGATCTGCTCGACCAGCTCATGCTCGACGCCGGTGCCGAGTTGTCGCGTCAGCACCTGGTGAACCGCGTCGCTGAAACGCGCCTTGTAGGCGGCGACGGCTTCGCTGATCTCGCGTATCTGACCGCCGGTTTCGCCCTGCACGCGCAGAAACAGGCAGCCGCGTGCCCCTTCCTCGTTCAGCCAGCTCGCCAGTGCATCGAACAGCGCCTCGACGCTGTCTACCTGGAGACGCTGCAGGAAACGCTGCCCACGCGTCATCAGCACAGCCGCGATAAGCTCATTCTTGCTGCCGGCATGCTTGTACAGGGTGCGGCTCGACATGCCGGCCGCCTGGGCCAGCCGATCCATGCCGGTGGCGTTGAAACCGTATCGGCCGAACAGCTCTTCGGCCGTTGAAATCAGCTTTGAGTCGATATTCATGGATTCAAGGTAAAACCATCGTTTTACCTCGTCAACCAGAATATCTATTCAGGCCTACGGAATGCCAAGACAACTTCCATGTCGGCCACTCCTCAGCTTTGCGCCCACACGCGCGGCTCGTTGACATGCGGATTGGAGGCGACCCTGGGCGAGTTCTGGTTCATGGCATTGCTCAGGCCATCCTTGGCGAAGTCCCTGGCCTGATCTTTGGCGTAGTCTTTCAAGCCATCCTTGGTGCCCTGAATCGCGGCATCCTTGAACTCTCGTTTCGCGGTTTCCTTGACCGTGTCCTTGGCCACCTCCTTCACGGTGTGCTGGGCGGCCTGCTTGGCCGCCTCCTTCGCTACGGTAGTCGCGGCGACCCGTCCTGCAGTCGCGGCCAGGGTGGCGGCGCCAGCGCCCGGAATCAGCATCATCACGCCGGAGGCGACATAGCTGAAGATTTCCAGGAACTTGAAGATACCGCCGCCCTTTTCCTTCTTCTGATCGGGCTGGGTTTCCTGCCCCATGTGCATATCGTTCTGCGCCGCAAGCGCCGCGCCGGTGGCGGGCTTGGCGAGCTGCGGTGGGCCCGCGACCTCGTTACTGCCTTTCTGCAGGAAGGCATTCAGGTCGCCCTTGCTGATGTTGCGGTCATTGGCCTTGTTGAAGAAATTGCCGCCGGCACCATGCTTGGCGTTGTCGAGCATGGAGAACAGCATCGAATTGGGCTGGCTCAGCAGGTTGGCGGCATCGCGAACCTCCTGGCTGTGTTGCGGGTCGTTGGCGATCTTGGCCAGCTTGTCCGGCTTGATGCCGCCGCCCTTGAAGAAGATGTCCTGGTTGTTCTTGAGCGTCTCCAGCGCCTTGCTCTCCTGGGGTGAGAGCTTGACGTTCTCGGTGGCCAGGTCGCACAGGCGATCACGGGAGATCTTCGCCGAGGGATCATCCTTGCCGCTGAATTGCTGCCATTTGTCCGGGTTCTGGACAAAGAACTTCGCCGCGGCCGCGACCTGCGGCGGGCACTTGCCCATCGACTGGGAACCATCGGCGATCTTGCCGAGGGTCTCCAGATTGAGTTTCTTGGGCAGGCTTTCCGAGTACAGATACAGCTCGCGCATTGCATCGTTCTCGGTCATCTCCCGCGCGGCAGAACCGGGCGCAGCGTCGGAAGGCACGTAGTTGTGGGTGTAGGTTTCCGCCTTGGCGTCGGCGTACTGCCTGATCAACGGGTGCTGCTGCAGTTTCTGCACGTCCTTGGCGCTGATCTTGCCGTCCGTGCTTCCGGTCTTCGCCTGATCCAGAGCTTCGTAGTACGCGGGGTTCTTCAGCACCGCATCCAGTGCCTTTTTCGCATCCGTCGGTGTGTTGGGGTCGTCGCGCAGCTTTTCCAGACCTTCGCGATCACGCGGCTTCTTTAACAGGTTCTCGTTGCGCCCAAGGACCGAGACCACTTCCTCGAAGGGCATCTCATCGCTGCTCTCCTTTGCCGCCTCCGCCGCCATATTGCGTTGGGTGGCCGGTTGCGAGGCCGACTGGACTTCAGTGGCGCTCGGCGCGAAGAGCCTCAGCACCGCCTCTCTCAATGCCGCCAGCCCCTGACTGCGCAGGGTATCGCCGGCGGCAGCGGAGTGACTCGGCGTGGTCTGACTCTGGCCTTGCGGCGCCCAAGAAACGCCACCGCCACCACAGGCAGATTGCCGCGGGTTCGCCGGTGCCTGGGGCTTTGCACACTCACGGGATGGCTCACGGCCGTTGAGCGCGGGAGGAATCGAATTCGAGAAACCTGAAACACGCATCGTCGTAATCCTTCGCTGGGTAGCCTGTTGACGCTGAGTGGCGATCAGCCGCCTGCGGTTCCACGACAGGTGAGATCGGCCGCACATCACCGCTGAAAGTGCGTACGCGACCCAAACGAAAGACGAGTGCCAGTAGACCTAGGCAGAGATGACGAGGAAAGGACAGCCAGCGCGGCTGCAGAACGAGACACGGCCAGCTACGCGTAGCTGGCCGTGCAGGAGAACAGTGCGGACACGCCAGGGCGGCGTGCCCGCTATCGGGCTCAGGCCAGTTCGTCGAAGCACTCGGCGACGATGGCGATGCCTTTTTCCAGCTGCGCGTCCGGGATGGTGACGGGCATCAGGAAGCGGATGACGTTGTAGTAGGTGCCGCACGACAGCAGGATCAGGCCCTTCTCGCGCGCACGGGCGACGATCTTGCCCACCAGCTCGGCCGCCGGCTTGCTGTGGTCGCCGCCTTCGAACAGCTCGATGGCGACCATCGAACCCAGGCCGCGTACGTCACCGATCACCTTGTGCTTCTCAGCGATGGTCTTGAGGCCGGCCTTGAGCTTCTCGCCCACGGCCTGGCTGCGCTCCAGCAGTTTCTCCTCGTCGAACACCTTGAGCACGGCCAGGGCCGCGGCGCAGGCGATCGGGCTGCCGGCGTAGGTGCCGCCCAGGCCACCGGGGGCGATCTTGTCCATGATCTCGGCCTTGCCGCACACGCCGGAGATCGGGAAGCCGCCGCCGACGGACTTGGCGAAGGTGGTCAGGTCCGGCACCACGCCCAGTTGTTCGGTGGCGAAGAAGGTGCCGGTACGGCCCGCGCCGGTCTGCACTTCGTCAGCGATCAGGAGGATGCCGTGCTGGTCGCACAGGGCGCGCAGGCGCTGCATGAAGGCCGCGGAGTTGACGTAGAAACCGCCTTCGCCCTGCACCGGCTCGATGATGATCGCGGCGATGTCCTGCGGCTGCGCGTCATTCTTGAAGATGCGCTCGATGCTGGCGATGGACTCGTCCTCGCTCACGCCATGCAGCGGGCACGGCGCCTGGGCGCGGTACACGCCAGCGGGCATCAGGCCCATGCCGGCGGAGTACGGTACCACCTTGCCGGTCAGCGACAGGGTCATCATGGTGCGGCCGTGGTAGGCGCCGGTGAAGGCGATCACGCCGGCGCGGCCGGTGGCGGCGCGGGCGATCTTCACGGCGTTCTCGACGGCTTCGGAGCCGGAGGTGACCAGCAGGGTCTTCTTGGCGAAGTTGCCCGGCACGCGCTTGGCGATCTCTTCGCACAGCTCGATGTAGGGCTCATAGGCCAGCACCTGGAAGCAGGTGTGCGACAGCTTGGTCAGCTGCTCCTGCACGGCGGCGACCACCTTCGGATGCAGGTGGCCGGTGTTCAGCACGGCGATGCCGCCGGCGAAGTCGATGTACTCGCGGCCTTCGACGTCCCATACGGTGGCGTTCTCGGCGCGCTCGGCGACGATCGGGTGGATCTGGCCGACACCGCGCGGTACGGCGGCGGCACGGCGTTGCAGCAGGGATTCGTTGGTCTTGCTCATGGTGTCCTCATGGCCGTCCCCGGCGGGTGATCGATTCAGCATGCGATGATCGACTGAACCGGGCCGCAAGGGACTCAATAGGGTTACGACTTACAACCGGGGCGCCGCACGCTCTTTCGCACCTTGCCCCGTCTTGGCATCAGATGCCGCCCAGGCACATGTACTTGATCTCGAGGTAGTCCTCGATCCCGTACTTGGAGCCTTCGCGGCCCAGGCCGGAAGCCTTCACGCCGCCGAACGGCGCGACTTCGTTGGAGATCAGGCCGGTGTTGATGCCCACCATGCCGTACTCCAGCGCCTCGGCCACGCGGAACACGCGGCCCAGGTCGCGGGCATAGAAGTAGGAAGCCAGGCCGAACTCGGTATCGTTGGCCATGGCGATCACCTCGGCCTCGTCCTTGAAGCGGAACAGCGGCGCCAGCGGGCCGAAGGTCTCTTCCTTGGCCACGGCAGCGGTTTTCGGCACGTCCACCAGAATGGTCGGTTCGAAGAACGTGCCACCCAGGGCATGCGGCTTGCCGCCCAGGGCCAGCTTGGCGCCCTTGTTCACCGCGTCGGCGATGTGCTCCTGCACCTTGGCCACGGCCTTCTCGTCGATCAGCGGACCGGTGGTGGTACCGTCTTCCAGACCGTTACCGATCTTGAGCTTGCCCACGGCAGCGATCAGTTTCTCGGCAAAGGCATCGTAGACGCCGTCCTGCACGTAGATACGGTTGGCGCAGACGCAGGTCTGGCCGTTGTTGCGGTACTTGGAGATCAGCGCGCCTTCCACGGCGGCATCCAGATCGGCGTCATCGAAGACAATGAACGGCGCGTTGCCGCCCAGCTCCAGCGACACCTTCTTGATGTCCTGGGCGCATTCGGCCATCAGCTGGCGACCGATCTCGGTCGAGCCGGTGAAGGACAGCTTGCGCACGATGGGGTTGCTGGTGAGCTCGCCACCCACTTCGCCGGCGCTGCCGGTGACCACGCTGAGCACACCTTTCGGGATGCCGGCGCGCTCGGCCAGCTCGACCAGGGCCAGGGCGGAGAACGGGGTCTGCGAAGCCGGCTTGATCACCATGGTGCAACCGGCGGCCAGTGCCGGGCCGGCCTTGCGGGTGATCATCGCAGCGGGGAAGTTCCACGGGGTAATGGCGGCGGTGACGCCGATCGGCTGCTTGATCACGATCAGGCGCTTGTCCGGCTGGTGACCGGGGATCACGTCGCCGTAGACGCGCTTGGCTTCCTCGGCGAACCATTCGATGAAGGAGGCGGCATAGGCGATCTCGCCCTTGGCTTCGGCCAGCGGCTTGCCCTGCTCCAGGGTCATCAGGCGACCGAGGTCATCCTGGTTCTCCATCAGCAACTCGAACCAGCGGCGCAGCTTGTTGGCGCGCTCCTTGGCAGTCAGCGCACGCCAGGCCGGCAGCGCCTTCTCGGCGGCCTCGATGGCACGGCGCGTCTCGGCACGGCCCATCTTCGGCACATGACCGATGATCTCACCGGTGGCCGGGTTGTTCACGGCGATGGTCTGACCGCTGTCGGCGTCCAGCCACTGGCCATCGATATAGGCCTGTTGGCGCAGCAGCTGGGGGTCTTTCAGTTGCATGGCAGTCTCCTTCAGTTCCGACACCCGGGCGTCGGCGTAAAGTCGTTGGAGTCACGGGCAGAACCCGCAAGGCTGGACAGCGAGCCGTGCGAGGGCCTGGTAATGGTTTCAGAGCCGTTGAACGTGCGGGGGTTCAGAATGACCGAACGCGCCGTTTGAAATCTCAAACGAATCCTAGGGTCGAAGGGGGCAAAGGGCAATAGCCTGTTCGAAAAAACAGACGAAAAATTCAGCGCCATGATGCACCGCTACAGGGGCCGTAGGGTTTTGCACGAGCGTTCAATATCGCGAACGCCCCCTGAGCGTGGACGCCCAAGGCCGAGATGCGTATGATTGCGCCCCGCAACGCATCCGTAGCTCAGCTGGATAGAGTACTGCCCTCCGAAGGCAGGGGTCGTGGGTTCGAATCCCGCCGGATGCGCCATTTTAGAAGCCCGCCACTGTGCGGGCTTTTTCGTTTCCATGCGCCCGTTACGGCTTACTCTGTGCCCTCTGAGCTTTTAGCATCGGAGCCCGGCAATGGAGGGAAACGCATGGACATTCTGCCGCTGATTGCTATCGCATTCGTGGTGCTTTTCATCTATTCGTGGCAACGCTCAAGGTCCAAGTCACACGCGGGTAAAAGGAGAAGAGGCGGCCTGAGCGGGCAGGACTCCAACACCGACTTCGGCAACAGCGATTTCGGCGGCGGTGGTGATGGCGGTGGAGGCGGAGACTGAGCCGCAAAGTACAAGGCCCAGGCGCCGAACCCAAGCCTTGTGCATTATCGACGCTCTCGCAGTTGCCCATCAGCGCCGGGGCATTCGCAGGCAAGCTAGAGGTCCTTGGACGGATCATCCTCGCGTTGATCCGTGCCAGACCTGCGACGCAGCCAGCGGCGAATATCACCGATGATCATCACGACGGCACCAATGATGGTGAGCGCAACGAAGGCAAACACGAATTGGGCGAGCAGTTCCGTTGCGCTCGTTTCAAGACGCCGATTGCCATATTCGAAACTGGCCAGCGCCAGGTCGTGAAAACCCATCATCAGCAGTACGGGAAGAGCTGCCTTGAATACTCGCAGGCTTTTCAAAACGACAGGGCTCATCGTGTTGCCTCGTAGATATCACGAGGCAGCATGACGGTATCGACAACGAAATCCACGGGCATCGAATAAACCGTCAACACCGGGCAGGCTATCGAGGCCCAGCACCAGAGGGTGGCAGGAAAGTAACCGCGATTGAGTTCATCGGAGCCGAACAGCAGGCCAAAGTTGTAGGCAGTGCCGGAATAGTAATCGGGCCCGTAAGAGCCACCTGAGGAGCGTCCGAACAGAGTGCCGCAGCCAGACAGTGCGCTCACCAGAACGGCCAGCGCGAAGATTCGATAAATACGCTTGAGCATGAAATCCTTTTCCATTCGAGGCCATCATGGCCGCGAGGCAGGGTACGCATCTGTATGCCAGGCCACAACCTCGACTATCTCCTCCAAGCCTGAAGACGCGGCTTAGATCACGCCCAGCGTCAGCGCCTTCAAGGTCGCCGCCGCGCGCGTCGAACACTGCAGCTTGCGGAATACGCTCTCGACATGGGTGCGCACCGTGCTCGGGCTGATGCCCAGGTCGCGCGCCACTTCCTTGTTGCTCGCCCCGCTGCTGATGCGCTGCAGAATCTGCGTCTCGCGCTCGCTGAGCAGGCCGTTGCCGGGCTTGCCGGCCAGCGGTGCCTGCTCGCCATGCGCGGCGCTGATCACCGCCTGGCAGGCGCGTGGGTCGAAGCGGCCTTGCTCGGCTTCATCCAGCAATACGCGGGCGGCCTGCTCATCGCTGAAGGCAGCGCGCCAGGGGCGTTCGCCACGCAGCGCCAGCCAGGCCAGCGCGGCGTTCAGCAGACGATGCTCGGCCTGCAGCGCCTCGCCACCCAACGAGCGGAAATAGCCGCTGCCATCCAGGCGTTCGTAGGCATGCGCGGCCAGTTGTCCGGCTTCGCTCAGGCCGCCGATCTGGCTGCAGGCGCGGTGCGTCCAGTAGGGCACCAGGCGCACCGTTTCGAGGTCGCCTTCGAGCAGCGGGCCGGGCGTGCTCCAGATTCGATTGGGCACGGCCGCCCGGCCCAGGCCATGGATCAGCGCGGCCTTGGCCAGCAGTTCGATGCGCGCTTCGGGCAAACCCCAGAGCCGAGCAGCGTCGCGCACCAGGCTCGCGGCCTGGCGCGAATAGCCGGCCAGCCAGGGCAGTTTGAGGTCGATCACGTCGCCCACTAGGGTCAGTGGAACCTCCGCCCCGCTGGCAGGCTGCGCGCCCTCGGGTGTACGCAGCGCTTGCAGCCAATCCGCGGCATGGCGGGCGAGCAGGTCGGCAAGAACAGCGGGATAACGGCGATCACCCTGAGCGCCGATCCACTCCAGCGCCGCGTCGAGGCCGTGGGCCCGCGAGAGGATTTCCAGATCGCCGGCCAACACGACCTGATACACCACCGGAGGGACATCGGGGTGACGCAGGCCTAGCGGGCGACCGCTGCCGTCGAAGCACTCGAAGATATGGCGCAGACCTCGCTCGACCTCCACGCCCAGCGCCAGGGTGCGGGCGATATCGCCGGCGATCTCGCAATGCACCTGGGCCAGCGGCGTGGTGCGCAGCATGGCACGTTGGCCGGCAGCATCCAGGGTTTGCGCCAGCATGGCGCGGCGACCGCCGACGTCGTCGCCGAGCAGACGCATGAAGCCATCGGCGTTGGCGGTACAGCCGGACCAGCGCAGCAGCGCCACCTGCCGGGCCGCATCGATTTGCGCCTGATCACCGCCACAGGCCTGCGCCAGCCATTGCGCCAGGCGCGCGGTACGCCGCGACTGATCGATGGGCTGCCCCATGCTCAGATCGCCGACCATGGCCAGTGCCAGCATGACGTCTTCCAGCGCGACGGCGTCATTCACCTTGCAGCTCTCCTTTTTTGCAGGCCTCGGATAAACGACCGATACCGGGACACCGGCGCATTATCGACACTGAACTCCCCCAAGCACAGGAGATTCAATCATGTTCAAAGCCAAGCCGCTGCTCCTCGCCCTGGCCATCGCCAGCCCCTTCTTCGCCCTGAGCGCCCAGGCCGCCGACGCCAAGCCCTCGGTAGTGATCGTCCACGGCGCCTTCGCCGACGGCTCCGACTGGGCCAAGGTCGTGCCGCTGCTGCAGGATAAGGGCATCAAGGTTACCGTGGTGCAGAACCCGCTGACCTCGCTGGCCGATGACGTGGCCGCCACCCAGCGCGTGCTGAACAACCAGGACGGCAACGTGGTGCTGGTTGGCCACTCCTGGGGCGGCACGGTGATCAGCCAGGCCGGTACCGACGACAAGGTGCGCAGCCTGGTCTATGTCGCGGCTTTCGCGCCGAATGCGGGCCAATCCACCGGCGAGCTCTACGGCGGCTATCCCACCGCGCCGGGCTCCAGCCAGATCGCGGCGGACAAGAACGGCTTCCTCTACCTGACGCCGCAGGGCATGGCCGCCGACTTCGCTCAGGATCTGCCTGCCAAGCAGACGGCGATCATGACCGCCACGCAGGGTCCGATCCGTGCTGCCGCCTTCGATGACCGCACCAGCGTCGCGGCCTGGAAGCAGAAGCCGTCCTGGTACATCGTTGCGAGCGACGACCGCATGATCGTGCCGCAGATGCAGCGCGACTTCGCCAAGAAGATCGGCGCGCAGACCACCGAAATCGCCGCCAGCCATGTACCGCAGCAGTCGCGCCCGGGCGATGTGGCCAAGGTGATCATCCAGGCGGTGGAGAAAACCCAGGCCGCCGCCAAATAAGGACGCCGCCACCTGAATGAACAATGCCGCACCCAAGGGTGCGGCATTGTTCGTTGCAGCGCTGCGATCAGCTCAGTGCATCGCGAGTATGCACGCCGTCGACCAGACGCTGAATGCCCAGCGGGTTGGCGTTCTGCAGCGCCTCCGGCAGTACCTCGTCCGGGTAGTTCTGGTAGCACACCGGACGCAGGAAGCGCTGGATCGCCAGGGTGCCGACCGAGGTGCCGCGAGCGTCGGACGTTGCCGGGTACGGGCCGCCATGGACCATCGAATCGCAGACTTCCACGCCGGTCGGGTAACCGTTGAGCAGTACGCGACCGGCTTTGACCTCCAGCAGCGGCAGCAGGTCGCGAAAGGCAGCGAGGTCATCAGGCTCGGCGATCAGGGTCGCGGTCAGCTGGCCGTGCATGCTCTGCAGGGCACGGGTCAGCTCGGCGCCGTCGGCGACTTCGACGACGACGGTGGTCGGGCCGAAGACTTCTTCCTGCAGCAGGTGGTCGCCCTCGAGCAGCATGCTCACGTCGGCCTTGAACAGCTGCGGCTGTGCCTGCTTGCCGGCCTGCTCGTTGCCCGCCAGGTGGGTGACCTTGGCGTGGGCCTTGAGCTGAGCCACACCGCTGGCGTAGCTGCGCAGGGTGCCGGCGTTGAGCATGGTCTGCGCCGGCTGGCTGGCGATGGCATCGCCAAGCCCTGCGACGAAGTCGCTGAACTCGGTGCTGCGAATACCGATGACCAAACCAGGATTGGTGCAGAACTGACCACAACCCAGGACCACGGAACCGGCCAGCTCCTTGGCCACGGTGGCGCCACGCGCCTTCAGGGCGCCCGGCAGGACGATCACCGGGTTGACGCTGGACATCTCGGCGAACACCGGGATCGGCTGCGGACGGGCAGCAGCCATGTCGCACAGGGCACGACCGCCTTTCAGCGAACCGGTGAAACCGACGGCCTGGATGGCTGGGTGCTTGACCAGAAGCTCGCCGACACCGCCGCCAAAGATCATGTTGAACACGCCCTTGGGCATGCCGGTTTTCTCGGCCGCGCGGATCACCGCATCGGCCACGCACTCGGCGGTGGCCATATGGCCGCTGTGCGCCTTGAACACCACCGGACAACCGGCGGCCAGGGCCGACGCGGTGTCGCCGCCCGCGGTGGAGAAGGCCAGCGGGAAGTTGCTGGCACCGAACACGGCGACCGGGCCGACACCGATCTGGTATTGGCGGATATCCGGACGCGGCAGCGGCTGACGATCCGGCAGGGCGCGGTCGATGCGCGCGCCGTAGAAGTCGCCACGACGCAGCACCTTGGCGAACAGGCGCATCTGGCCACTTGTACGACCACGCTCGCCCTGGATGCGGGCAGCCGGCAGTGCGGTTTCGCGGGTGACCAGGGCGACGAAGTCATCGCCCAGGGCGTCGAGCTCATCGGCGATGGCATCGAGAAATTCGGCGCGACGCTCGGCCGACAGGTTGCGGTAGAGCGGGTAAGTGGCGGCGGCGGCCTGGGCGGCGGCGTCGACCTCCTCCGGCGTGGCCTGGGTGAAGGCGTAGGGCAGCGCTTCACCGCTGCTGGCATCGCTGCTCTCGAGCAGGGTGGTGCCAGCGGCGCGGCGCTCACCACCGATGTAGTTGTGGCCAGTCAGACTCAGCATTGCGTTCTCCTGTCAGTTGGGGCGAGGACATCACCCCGGGACGATCAATGAGCCCTCGGCGCGGCCGCCGAGGTTTCGCAACCGCCTGCGCAGTTGTAGGACGTATGATAAGTGACAACTTACTCTTTTGTCCCACATCCGGCATGAAAGGATTTCACGCAGCGCTCTAGCTGCTGAAGCAGAGATGGATAGCCTGGTGCAGGCCGGCTGCGCCCGACTCGAATCGTCGCCAGGCGCAGCGCCGCCGTCAGACCGGGGCGCTGGCCTGCATCGAGGCACGCTGGGCGAACGCCTGCTGGAAGGCTGCCAGACGAGGATGAGCAGCCCGCCAGTCGAGATCGGCGAAACGGAAATCCAGATAACCCAAGGCGCAGGCCACGCCGATCTGCGCCATATCCACAGCCCCATGCAGTCGGTCGGCCTGGCGTTCCAGCTCCGCCAGGGCGCGCTTTACCTTGCCCAGTTGGCCATCGAGCCAGGCCTGTGATTGCTGCTCGGGTTGGCGCGCAGCCTTTTCGTAGCGCGCCAAAACTGCGGCGTCCATCAGCCCATCGGCCAGCGCCACCAGGCGCAGCACAGGCCAGCGCTCAGCGTCCTGCGGCAGCAGGCGCGGGCCGTCGTGCAGGGTGTCGAGGTACTCGCAGATCACCCGGCTGTCGTACAACGCCTCCCCCTCATCGGTGAGTAGCACCGGGATCTTACCCAGCGGATTGCGTGCGTTGACCTGCTCGTTGAGCGTGGTCGGCAGCACCGTGGTGTCGAGCAGCTCGATGCGTGCCAGCAGACCGGTTTCATGGGCGAGTACCCGGACCTTGCGGGCGAAGGGTGAGGCAGCGGCGTAGATCAGTTGCATGCGCATGTTCCTGTGGCGTGTTGTGAGAGGGCCGGCCGAAGCCTTAGGCTTGTGCGCACCTCAACCGGCGTGAATGTCCCATGGTCATCGAGAAAAAGATCAACACGGCGTCCGTGACACTGAAGTCGCTGGATCCGCTCGACCATAGCCTCGAGTTGCTGCATTTCGGTTTCCGCGGGCTGACGGTGGAGGCCGACCGCTTTCTCGAGGCGCGTGGGCTGTCCCGTGTCCACCACCGCATTCTGTATGTGATCGCCCGTGCCGATGCAATCAGCATCGGCGAACTGGCCACCACCCTGGGCGTCAGCAACCAGGCGCTACATCGCCCGCTGTCGCACCTGTTCGAACAGGCGCTGGTGCAGTACAGCCGCGACCCAGGCCGGCATCGCTTCAAGCTGCTGGCGCTGAGCGAGGCGGGCACGGCGCTGGAAGCCGAGGCCACCGAACTGGAGCGGCAAACCCTACGTGACGCCTTCGCCACCACCGACGCCGACGGTCAGGAGGCCTGGCGCCGGGTGATGCGGGCAGTGGCCGAGCAGCTCAACTGAGCCGACTCAGGTGATGCGCTCGCGCACCACGATGCACTTGGTCAGCGGCTGAATCAGCGCCTGCGGCGCGTCCTCCCAGCCCACCACCTGCGGCTCGACCAGCAGCGGATCGCAGCAGCCGCTGTGCACCAGGTCGAGCACCTTGGGGATATGCTGCTGCACGCTGCAGGCACCCACCGAGAAGGTGACGTCGCGCAGATACATGTCGAACAGCGGAATCTTCGGATCATCGAAGATGATGCCGATGCACGAGCAATGTCCGCCGGGTGCCAGCGCCAGCAATCCACGCCGCAGCGCCTGATGATCACGGGTGGCGGAGATCACCAGGTCATAGCTGCGGTCGAGATCGCGCCCCATCAGATCGACACCGGCGCCACTGCGCGCGGCGAGCAGCTGACGCAGTGGATGGTCGTCGAGATAGTCCACACTGGCGGCACCGGCAGCACGCGCCATCTGCACGGCGAGCACGCCGAGGCTTTCCGTACCACCGACCACCAGCACTCGGGCATCCTGCCGTGTGGCCAACGGCCGGCTGGCAGCCACCCAGGCGTCGGTGAGGTTGTCGCTGGCGCTGGACACCGCCAGCGGGTCGAGCCCGGCAGGCAAGGGCACCAGCATGGCGTCGGCGAAGGGCACCAGTACCTGCTCGGAGAACAGCCCGCCCCAGTGGCCGCCCGCCGGCACGCCGTAGCAGGCCATGCGCGGCACCGCGGTGCAGGCGCTGGAGCGCCCGACCAGGCACTGGGCGCAGCTGCCGCAGGCGATCTTCCAGGGCACTGACACCAAGTCGCCACGACGCAGGTTGCGCACGGCCGACCCAACCTCCAGCACCTCGGCCACACATTCATGACCCAGCGCGAACGGCGGCTTGAACGGCGTGGTGCCGGCGATCAGGCGTCGATCCAGATCGCAGGAGGCCGAAGCGATGGGCCGAACCAATGCGCTGCCTGGCGTGGTGAGCCGTGGATCGGGCGCCTCGACCCAGGCCAGCTGGCCGGGGCCCTGAACCATGAGCGCCTTCATGATTTGGCCGCTCCGATGACGAAGGTGGTGGTAGCCTTGGCGCACAGCTTGCCCTGCGCATCGACGATCTGCGCGTCGCAGATCGCCAGGCTGCGGGTACGCTCGACCACCCAGCCGCGCACCTGATAGACCTCGCCGGGGCACAACGGGCGCACGTACTTGACGTTGAGGTCCACCGTCGAATGCGGCACGTCCGCCTCCAGAATGGAGAACAGCGCCAGCGCCGCGGCACCGTCCAAGCAGGTGGCCGCGAAGCCGCCGTGCACGGCGCCGGCCGGGTTGAGATGACGCCGATCCGGACGCCCCTCCAGGGTGATGCTGCCCGCCTCCACCTGCACCGCGCGGATACCCATGGTCTCGCCGATGGACGGAGCCGGCAGTTCACCGCGGATCAATGCTTGCAGGGCTTTCAGGCCGGAGGTCGCGGGCAGCGAAGCGAAATCGTTCATGACGTAATTCCTCGAACAGGTGGGCCTGACGCAGGCATTGCCTGTGCCGATACGGGACTGCTTCTACGGTAGTGCCTGCGCGGCACTCACATCAACACTATTGAAGTGACAAACGACCGGCCAATTCAGACAGCGCCCCCTTTGCGGCAAAGTTGCATGGACTGCTCACCGCTCGGCCCTGTGGATGCGGCACAATGGCTCATCGCGTCTCGGGAACTGCACGATGCTGATCGATGAAGAACTGACCCTGAAAAAGCTGGAGGTCTTCCTCGCCTTCATGCGCAGCGGCAATCTGGCGCGTGCCGCCAGCGAGCTGCAGACCAGCAACGTCAGCGTGCACCGCGCCATCCATTCGCTGGAAAGCGCGCTGCGCTGCCCGCTGTTCAAGCACGAGGGGCGCAATCTGATTCCGCTGGAAAGTGCCTACGTGCTGGAGGAAAAGGCGCAGAAGCTGATCCAGGATGCCCAGGAGATGGTGCGCCTGACCCGCGAGGCGGCCGGCTTCGGCGCCGAGCGTTTCAAGCTCGGCTCGCTCTACTCGCTGACGGTAAAGACCGTGCCGCAACTGATCATGGGCCTGAAGCTGCGCCGCAGCGAGCTGAACATCGACCTGGTGCTCGGCTCCAATGTCGATCTTCTGTACAAGCTGAAGAACATGGAGCTGGACGCCATCCTCATCGCCCTCGACGACAGCGTCAGCGACCCGGATTGCGAGCAACTGGCGCTGTTCTCCGATGACATCTTCCTCGCCGCGCCCAACGATTCGCCGTTTGCCGATCACACCGAGGTGGACCTGGCCGAGCTGCGCGATCAAACCTTCATCACCCTGACCCAGGGCTACGCCACCTTCCGCGACGGCGCGCGAGTGTTCCAGCAGGCCGGCTTCGAACCCAAGGTGGCGATGCAGGTGAAGGACATCTTCACCCTGCTCAGCATGGTCAGCTCCGGTGTCGGCTACGCCCTGCTGCCGGGGCGCGTGGCGGCGGTGTACGAGAACCGGGTGAAGCTGATTCCGCTGCAAGCCAAATACCACCTGCAACAGCGTATCGGCGTGGTCTTTCTCAAGGCCAAGGAACGCGACCCGAACCTCTTGGCACTGCTGGCCGAGTGCCGGATGTACAGCCGACAGGCGTAGGCGGATCGTAGATGCTCATCGTGATGGACCCTGCACAGCCCGGCGGTTGCCAAGGTTGTGGTACGCAGGGAGGCCAAGCTGCTCGCGTACCGCAGCCGCGCGACCCAGAACGCTTCAGCCAGTGCGGCCAAAAAATGAGCGGATCATCAACGGGGGCTTCTGCATGGCCCGCGACAAAGCCCGTCGATCGACGCGCAGGGTTTAGGTGTGTCAGGTGACGCTCAACGCACCTTGTCCAGCTTGCGCAGAAACACGCTCATTTCCTTCTCGGCCTGCTTGTCGCCCTTGGCCTGGGCGGCAGCGATGCCCTGCTGCCAGGCCCGGCGCGCTGCCTCGATGTCGCCTTCGGCCTGCAGCGCCTTGCCCATTAGTTTCCAGGCCGCGGAATAGCCGGGGTCGAACGCCACGCAGCGTTGCAGGTGCTCGGCAGCCTGGGCGGCGTTGCCGGCATCCAGATGGGCCTTGCCCAGGCCGAAGCGCAGCAGGGCGTTGTCCACGCCCTTGGCCAGCATCTTCTCCAGTGCCTCTGTGCTCATGAAGCTTCTCCGCCGGTGTAGCCCGGATGCAAGCCGGGGATGAATCGCACCAGGCCTCTCCCGGATCGCATCCGCGCTACGGTCTTGTTCAGAAGAACGTCAGGCCGGCCTGGAACAGGCGCTCGACGTCGCGGATGTACTTCTTGTCGACCAGGAACAGGATCACGTGGTCGCCGGACTCGATCACCGTGTCGTCGTGGGCGATCAGCACTTCCTCGTCGCGGATGATGGCGCCGATGGTGGTGCTCGGCGGCAGGGCGATTTCCTCGATCATGCGCCCGATGACCTTGCTCGATTTGGCATCGCCGTGGGCGATCACCTCCAGAGCCTCGGCGGCGCCGCGGCGCAGGCTGTGCACGCTTTCGATATCGCCGCGGCGCACGTGGGTCAGCAGGGTGCCGATGGTGGCCAGCTGCGGGCTGATGGCGATGTCGATCTCGCCGCCCTGCACCAGATCGACGTAGGCCGGGTTGTTGATGATGGTCATCACCTTGCGCGCGCCCAGGCGCTTGGCCAGCAAGGACGACATGATGTTGGCCTCGTCGTCGTTGGTCAGGGCGAGGAAGATGTCGGCGTCGTTGATGTTCTCTTCCACCAGCAGGTCGCGATCCGAGGCGCTGCCCTGCAGCACGATGGCGCTGTCGAGGTTCTCCGACAGGTAGCGGCAGCGCGCCGGGTTCATCTCGATGATCTTCACCTGATAGCGGCTCTCGATGGCTTCGGCCAGGCGCTCGCCGATATTGCCGCCGCCGGCGATCACCACGCGCTTGTAGCTGTCCTCGAGACGACGCATCTCGCTCATCACCGCACGGATGTGGGCCTTGGCAGCGATGAAGAACACCTCGTCGTCGGCTTCGATCACCGTGTCGCCCTGCGGCATGATCGGCCGGTTGCGGCGGAAGATCGCGGCCACCCGGGTGTCGACGTTGGGCATGTGCTGGCGCAGCTGGCGCAATTGCTGGCCCACCAGCGGACCGCCGTAGTAGGCCTTGACCGCGACCAGCTGCGCCTTGCCGTCGGCGAAGTCGATCACCTGCAGGGCGCCGGGGTATTCGATCAGGCGCTTGATGTAGTTGGTCACCACCTGCTCGGGGCTGATCAGCACGTCCACCGGTATCGCTTCGTTGTCGAACAGTGCCTCGCGGGTCAGGTAGGCCGACTCGCGCACCCGGGCGATCTTGGTCGGGGTGTGGAACAGGGTGTAGGCCACCTGGCAGGCGATCATGTTGACTTCGTCGCTGTTGGTCACTGCCACCAGCATGTCGGCGTCGTCGGCGCCGGCCTGGCGCAGCACGGTGGGAAAGGAACCCTTGCCCTGCACGGTGCGGATGTCGAGGCGGTCGCCGAGGTCGCGCAGGCGGTCGCCGTCGGTGTCGACCACGGTGATGTCGTTGGCCTCGCTGGCCAGGTGCTCCGCCAGGGTGCCGCCGACCTGGCCGGCACCGAGAATGATGATCTTCACTGATCGCTCCGTTAGCTGTGGCTGGGCACAGCGCTCTTTATCAGCTTGGCATAGTAGAAGCCGTCATGGCCGTCCAGCTGTGGCAGCAGCTGGCGACCGTGCGCCGCTTGCAGACCGAAGTCTCCACCGATGGCGACCTCCTGCGCGTCGGGCGTACGGGCGAGGAAGGCGGCGATGGTGTCGCTGTTTTCCGTCGGCAGTACCGAGCAGGTGGCGTAGAGCAGGATGCCGCCGGGCGCCAGGGTCGGCCACAGGGCATCGAGCAGCTCGCCTTGAAGTTGCGCCAGGGCGGGGATGTCTTCGGGTTTGCGCGTCAGCTTGATATCCGGATGACGGCGGATTACCCCGGTAGCCGAGCAGGGTGCATCGAGGAGGATGCGCTGGAATGGCGTGCCGTCCCACCAGACCTTGGTCGCACGGCCGTCGGCGGCGATCAGGCGCGCCTCCAGGCCGAGGCGCTGGAGATTCTCGCGTACACGGGCCAGGCGCTTTTCTTCCAGATCCACCGCGATCACTTCGGCCAGAGCCGGTTCGGCTTCCAGTAGGTGGCAGGTCTTGCCGCCGGGCGCGGCGCAGGCGTCCAGCACCCGTTGACCCGGGGCCAGCTCGAGCAGGTCGGCGGCCAGTTGCGCGGCCTCGTCCTGCACGCTGACGCGGCCCTGCTTGAAGCCCGGCAGTGCGGTCACGTCGCAGGGCTGCAGCAGGCGCACGCCGTCGCGGCTGAAAGTGCAAGGTTCGACGGCAAAGCCGGCGCCGCGCAGCTCCTCGAGGTAGGCGTCGCGGCTGCCATGGCGGCGATTGACCCGCAGGATCAGCGGCGGGTGCGCGTTATTGGCGGCGCAGATGGCCTGCCAGTGTTCGGGCCAGTGCGCCTTGAGCGTCTTCTGTAACCAGCGTGGATGCGCGGTGTGCAGCACCGGGTCGCGATCCAGCTCTGCGAAAAGGGCTTCGTGCTCGCGTTGGGCGCGGCGCAACACGGCGTTGAGCAGGCCCTTGGCCCAGGGCTTTTTCAGCGCGCCGGCGCAGCCGACCGTTTCGCCGATGGCGGCATGCTCGGGGATGCGGCTGTGCAGCAACTGGTAGAGACCGATCAGCAGCAGCGCCTCGACATCCTTGTCGGCGGCCTTGAAGGGCTTTTCCAGCAGCTTGTCCGCCAGCAGTTGCAGGCGCGGTTGCCAGCGTGCGGCGCCGAAGGCCAGGTCCTGCGCCAGGGCACGGTCGTGGTGTTCGACCTTGTCCAGTTGCGGCGGCAGGCTGCTGCCCAGCGAGGCCTTGCCGGACAGCACGGCGGTCAGGGCACGCGCCGCAGCCAGGCGAGGGTTCATTGACCGAGCACCAGGCCGGGCGCGAATTGCTCGCGGCGGCTGTTGTACAGATCGCTGAAGGCCAGCGGTTTGCCGCCGGGCAACTGCAGGCGAGTCAGGCGCAGCGCGCCTTCGCCGCAGGCCACGGTCAGGCCGTTCTTGTCCGCGGCGAGGATGGTGCCCGGTGCGCCGCTGCCCTCACCGAGTTCGGCGGCATGCACTTTCAGCGCATCACCGTTCAGCGTGGTGTGGCAGATCGGCCAGGGGTGAAAGGCGCGAATCAGGCGTTCCAGCTCGACGGCCGGGCGGCTGAAGTCGAGGCGCGCCTCGTCCTTGTTCAGCTTGTGCGCGTAGTTGGCCTGGGCGTCGTCCTGCACTTCGCCGATCAGGGTGCCGGCGGCCAGGCCATCGACGGCCTGCAGCACCGCCTGCGGGCCGAGTCGGGCGAGACGATCATGCAGGCTGCCGCCGGTGTCTTCTGCCGAGATCGGCGTGCTGACCTTGAGCAGCATCGGCCCCGTGTCCAGGCCCGCTTCCATCTGCATCACGGTGACGCCGGACTCGAGGTCGCCGGCCTGCACCGCGCGCTGGATCGGCGCCGCGCCGCGCCAGCGCGGCAGCAAGGAGGCGTGGCTGTTGATGCAGCCCAGGCGCGGCGTGTCGAGCACCACCTGCGGCAGGATCAGGCCGTAGGCGACCACCACCATCAGGTCTGGCTTGAGTGCCGCCAGCTCGGCCTGGGCCTCTTCATTGCGCAGGCTGGCCGGCTGATGGACCGGAATGCCGTGTTCCACGGCGAGCTGCTTGACCGGGCTCGGCATCAGCTTCTGGCCACGGCCGGCCGGACGATCCGGCTGGGTGTAGACGGCGATGACCTCGTGCTGGCTGGCCAGCAGGGCCTTGAGATGTTCGGCGGCGAATTCCGGGGTGCCGGCAAAGACGATACGCAATGAGTCAGGCATGAGGGCTCGCTAAAGAAAAAGGCTTGCCGTGGCAAGCCTTCTGGATGGGGCGTCAAGCGCGTTGGCGATGCTGTTTTTCCAGCTTCTTCTTGATCCGGTCGCGCTTGAGGTTGGACAGGTAGTCGACGAACAGCTTGCCGTTGAGGTGATCGCATTCGTGTTGGATGCACACGGCGAGCAGGCCTTCGGCGATCAGTTCGAAGGGCTGGCCATCGCGGTCCAGCGCCTTGATCTTGACCTTCTGCGGGCGATCGACGTTCTCGTAGAAGCCGGGCACCGACAGGCAGCCTTCCTGATACTGGTCCATCTCATCGGTCAGCGATTCGAACTCGGGGTTGATGAATACCCGCGGTTCGGACTTGTCCTCGGACAGGTCCATGACCACCACGCGCTTGTGCACGTTGACCTGCGTCGCGGCCAGGCCGATACCGGGTGCGTCATACATGGTCTCGAACATGTCGTCGACCAGCTGACGGATGGAGTCGTCCACGACGTCCACCGGTTTGGCGATGGTACGCAGGCGTGGATCAGGAAATTCGAGGATATTCAGGATCGCCATATGCGTTTGTGATGCACTTGTGGAATAAAGTCAAAATCCGCTGCTAAGATGATGAACAGCATTGAAAAACGGCTTCACGCCGCGTAATCAGCGGGTTTGGCACGCGGCGCTAGGGCGCTTCACGTGAAGACACATAATAAAGGGATTCACCGTATGAGGAAATCACTACTCGCCCTGCTCTTTGCAGCTGGCGGACTGGCCCTGACCAGCTTGGCTCAGGCCGAAGTGCAACTCAAGGACGGTCACCCGGACCGCTACACCGTGGTCAAGGGCGATACCCTCTGGGACATTTCCGGCAAGTTCCTGCGTCAGCCGTGGAAGTGGCCGGAGATCTGGCACGCCAACCCACAGGTGGCCAACCCGCATCTGATCTACCCCGGGGACACTCTCAATCTCGTCTATGTCGACGGCCAGCCACGCCTGATGCTCAACCGCGGCGAGTCGCGCGGTACCATCAAGCTGTCGCCGCAGGTGCGCAGCACGCCGATGGCCGAGGCGATCCCGACCATTCCGCTGGAGGCGATCAACAGCTTCCTGCTGAGCAACCGCATCGTCGATACGCCCGAGGAATTCAGCGGCAAGCCTTACGTCGTTGCCGGCAACGCCGAGCGTGTGGTCAGTGGCGCCGGTGACCGCGTCTACGCTCGCGGCCAGTTCGACGAACAGCATCCGATCTACGGCATCTTCCGTCAGGGCAAGACCTACGTGGATCCGGAAACCAAGGAATTTCTCGGCATCAACGCCGATGACATCGGCTCCGGCGAGATCGTCGCCGAGGAAGGCGATATCGGTACGTTGGTGCTGAGCCGCTCGACTCAGGAAGTGCGCCTGGGTGACCGCCTGTTCCCCACCGAAGAGCGGGCGATCAACTCCACCTTCATGCCCAGCGAGCCGGCGAGCGAAATCAATGGCCTGATCCTCGATGTACCGCGAGGTGTGACGCAGATCGGTCAGTTCGACGTGGTCACCCTGAACAAGGGCGCGCGCGACGGCCTGGAAATCGGTAACGTGCTGGCGGTGTACAAGACCGGCGAAACCGTGCGCGACCGCATCACTGGCGAGAGCGTGAAGATTCCGGATGAGCGCTCCGGCCTGCTGATGGTGTTCCGCACCTACGACAAGCTCAGCTACGGCCTGGTGCTTGGGGCGACCCGGCAGCTGGCGGTGATGGACAAGGTCCGCAACCCGTAATGCCCTACGAGCCCCGCTATTGCGGGGCTCGTGCTTTCTGCCTGTGCCACCAGGACGGTGACACGCACGATCAAGGACGATCTGCCATGCCCCTACCTTCCTCGCATTCTCCCGCCGAGCTTGAGGCCCGCCTGCGTCTGCACTTGCTGCCGGAGCTTGGCCCGCGGCGCTTTCGCAAGCTGCTCAGTGCCTTCGGCAGCGCTTCGGCCGCGCTCAGTGCTCCGGCCAGCGCCTGGCGCTCGCTGGGCCTGCCGGCCGTGTGCGCCGAGCCGCGACGCAGTACCGAGATCCGGCAGCGCGCCGCCGCGGCTATGCACTGGCTCGACCAGACAGACCAGCACCTGCTGATGTGGGATGACCCGCACTATCCGGCCCTGCTCGCCGAGCTGGCGGATGCGCCGCCGCTGCTGTTCGTGGGCGGAGACCCGATGCTGCTGGAGGCGCCGCAACTGGCCATGGTCGGAAGCCGCCGCGCCTCTCGGCCGGGTCTGGACAATGCGCACGCCTTCGCCCGCAGCCTGGCCGCCGGCGGTTTCGTGATCACCAGCGGGTTGGCCTTGGGCATAGATGGCGCCGCGCATCAGGGCGCGCTGGATGGTGGCGGCAAGACCGTGGCGGTGCTGGGTACCGGCCTGGAGTGCCTGTATCCGGCACGGCACAAGCGGCTGGCGGCGCAGATCATCGAGCAGGGCGGCGCCCTGGTCTCCGAACTGCCGCTGGACTGTCCGCCGCAGGCGAGCAACTTTCCGCGGCGCAACCGGATCATCAGCGGCCTGTCGCTGGGCGTGCTGGTAGTCGAGGCCAGCCCCTCCAGCGGTTCGCTGATCACCGCGCGCCTGGCTGCCGAGCAGGGTCGCGAGGTGTACGCCATTCCCGGTTCGATCCACCATCCAGGGGCACGCGGCTGTCACCAGCTGATTCGCGACGGCGCGACGCTGGTGGAAAGCATCGAGCATATCCTCGAGGCCCTGCGCGGCTGGCAGACGCCAAGCGGACAGCAAGCTTCGGCTGCGCAGCCCGGCGCCGAGCAGCATCCCCTGCTGACGTTGCTGCACGCCGCGCCACACAGTAGCGAGGCCTTGGCGCATAGCAGTGGCTGGCCACTCGCGCAGGTGCTGGCGGCGCTGACCGAACTGGAGCTGGACGGCCTGGTCTGCTGCGAGGCCGGGCGCTGGCTGGCGCGCGGTCCATAAGGGCCATGGCAGCCACTGCCTGGCTTGGATAGACTGCCGCCCATTCGAGTGGCGGGAGACAACCCAATGGCCAGCAACTGGCAGGTACAGCAAGCGGCGCGGGTGGTGTGTGAAGGCGGCGTGATCGCTTACCCCACCGAAGCGGTCTGGGGTCTGGGCTGCGACCCCTGGAACGAAGTCGCCGTGGACCGCCTGCTGGCTCTCAAGGAGCGGCCCGTGCACAAGGGCCTGATTCTGGTGGCCGACGACATCGAGCAGTTCGACTTTCTCCTCGATGATCTGCCGGAGATCTGGCAGGAGCGCCTGGCCGCCAGTTGGCCGGGGCCGAACACCTGGCTGGTGCCGCATCAGGACCGTCTGCCCGCATGGATCACCGGCGTGCACGACAGTGTGGCCCTGCGCGTCAGTGATCATCCGCTGGTACGTGCCCTCTGCCGGCTCACCGGACCGCTGATTTCCACCTCGGCCAATCCGGCAGGCCGCCCCGCGGCGCGCTCGCGGCTGCGCGTCGAGCAGTATTTCCCACGCCAACTGGACAAGGTGCTGGGCGGCGCCCTGGGTGGGCGCCGCAATCCCAGCCTGATTCGCGACCTGCGCACGGGCGATGTGATTCGCCCGTCCTGATCCTGCGCTGCGCAGGATGATTCACCTGCCGTAGGGTGCGCCGCGCGCACCATGAAAACTACACAGGTTTCGGTGCGCATGGCGCACCCTACCCGTTATGCGGGCCCCGGTTCACGGCAGCAGAATGGTCGAGCCGGTAGTCTGCCGGGCGCTCAGCGCGTCCTGCGCGGCGGCGGCGTCCTTCAGCGCATAACGGTTGCTGATCTCCACCTGCAGCTGGCCGCCGGCGATCATGCCGAACAGCTCGTCGGCCATGGTCTGCAGACGCTCGGGGGTATCGGCGTAGCCGGCCAGGGTCGGCCGGGTGACGTACAGCGAGCCCTTCTGCGCCAGGATGCCCAGGTTGACCCCGGTCACCGCACCGGAGGCGTTGCCGAAGCTGACCAGCAGGCCGCGCGGCGCCACGCAGTCCAGCGAGGTTTCCCAGGTGTCCTTGCCGACGCCGTCGTAGACCACCGGGCACTTCTTGCCGTCGGTCAGCTCCAGCACGCGCTGCACGACGTTCTCATGGCTGTAGTCGATGGTCGCCCAGGCGCCCTGCTCTTTTGCCCGCGCCGCCTTCTCGGCCGAACTGACCGTGCCGATCAGATTGACCCCCAACGCCCGCGCCCACTGACAGGCGAAGGAGCCGACGCCGCCCGCCGCGGCATGGAACAGAATGGTCTCGCCGCCCTTGAGCTCATAGGTCTGGCGCAGCAGGTACTGCACGGTCAGGCCCTTGAGCATGACCGCCGCGGCCTGCTCGAAGCTGATGGCGTCCGGCAGTCTGACCAGCTTGTCCGCCGGCAGCACGTGCAGCTCGCTGTAGGCGCCGAGCGGGCCGGTGGCGTAGGCCACGCGGTCGCCGACGGCGAAGTTGCGCACCTCGCTGCCCACCGCCTCGACCACGCCAGCGCCTTCGGTACCCAGGCTGGAGGGCAGTGCCGGCGGGGCATACAGACCGCTGCGGAAATAGGTGTCGATGAAATTCAGGCCGATGGCGCGGTTGGCCACCCGCACTTCGCGCGGGCCGGGGGCCGCCGGCTGATAGTCGCGGTACTCCAGCACCTCGCTGCCGCCGTGTTGGCTGAACTGGATACGCTTGGCCATCTGGGATTCCTTCTGCTTGAGCCGCCGAGGGGCGGCGAAAGGGTCTATCCAAACGCCCTGATCGACCGCCGTCAACTGCGAAGGCGCGTCCGTGAGTGCTATGCTGCCCGCCGATTTCGATTCGCTCCCGCTCAAGGTGCCGCCGTGACTGACCGTACCGAGGCCGTGAAGGCCTATCTGCTCGACCTGCAAGATCGCATCTGCGCCGCCCTCGAGGCCGAGGACGGCCAGGCCCTGTTCCGTGAGGACGCCTGGCAGCGTCCGGCTGGCGGTGGCGGTCGCACGCGGGTGATCGAGAACGGCGCGCTGATCGAAAAGGGCGGGGTCAACTTCTCCCACGTGTTCGGCGACAGCCTGCCGCCTTCGGCCAGCGCCCATCGCCCCGAACTTGCCGGCCGCGGCTTTCAGGCCCTCGGCGTGTCGCTGGTGATCCATCCGGAAAACCCCTACGTGCCGACCTCGCACGCCAACGTGCGCTTCTTCAGCGCGGAGAAGGAAGGCGAGGAGCCGGTGTGGTGGTTCGGCGGAGGTTTCGACCTGACCCCCTACTACGCCAACGAGGAAGATTGCCGCTACTGGCATCAGGTGGCCTTCGATGCCTGCGCGCCCTTTGGCGCCGAGGTCTATCCGAAATTCAAGGCCTGGTGCGACCGCTACTTCCACCTCAAGCACCGCGGCGAGCCGCGCGGCATTGGCGGGTTGTTCTTCGACGATCTCAACGAATGGGACTTCGACACCTGCTTCGCCTTCATGCGCGCCATCGGCGACGCCTACATCCAGGCCTACCTGCCGATCGTCCAGCGCCGCAAGCTCACCCCCTTCGGTGAGCGCGAGCGCGAGTTCCAGGCGTTCCGCCGCGGTCGCTATGTCGAGTTCAATCTGGTGTTCGACCGCGGCACCCTGTTCGGCCTGCAGTCCGGCGGGCGTACCGAGTCGATTCTAATGTCGCTGCCGCCGATGGTACGTTGGGGCTACGACTGGAAGCCCGAACCGGGCAGCGAGGAAGCGCGCCTGACCGAGTATTTTCTGACTGATCGTGACTGGCTTTCGGGGGCCTGATTCCGGGCCACGCAACCTGCGTAGGGTGCGCTGCGCGCGCCAGAGAGTATCCGGTGCGCATGGCGCACCCTACGAGAAAAGCCGGCAACTTCCTTCAAGGATCATCCATGGACCGCTACTGCGTCTTCGGCAACCCCATCGGCCACAGCAAATCGCCGCTGATCCACCGTCTGTTCGCCGAGCAGACCGGCCAGGCGCTGACCTACGAAGCGCGGCTGGCGCCGCTGGACGATTTTGTCGGCAATGCCCGCGCCTTCTTCGCCGAGGGGCTGGGCGCCAACGTCACCGTACCGTTCAAGGAAGAGGCCTTTCGCCTGGCCGACGAGCTGAGCGAGCGCGCCCGTCGCGCCGGAGCGGTGAACACCCTGAAGAAACTGGAAGGCGGCCGCCTGCTCGGTGACAACACCGATGGTGCCGGATTGACCCGCGACCTGCAGGACAATGCCGGCTTCGCCCTGACCGGCAATCGCATCCTCGTGCTCGGCGCCGGGGGCGCGGTGCGCGGCGTGCTCGAACCCTTCCTGGCGCAGAAGCCGGCCGTACTGGTGATCGCCAACCGCACCGTGGCCAAGGCCGAGCAGCTGGTGCGCGAATTCGCCGACCTCGGCCCGTTGGTCGCCGCCGGTTTCGACTGGCTCGACGCGCCGGTGGACCTGATCGTCAACGGCACCTCGGCCAGCCTCGGCGGCGAGCTGCCGCCGATCGCACCGAGTCTGATCCAGCCCGGCCACACGCTCTGTTACGACATGATGTATGGCAAGGAGCCCACCGCCTTCAACCGCTGGGCCACCGAACAGGGCGCGGCGCGCTGCCTGGACGGGCTCGGCATGCTGGTCGAGCAGGCCGCCGAAGCCTTCGAGCTATGGCGCGGCGTGCGCCCCGATACCGCGCCGGTGCTGGCCGAATTGCGCCGCCAGCTGGCAGGCTGAGGTGGCTCAATCCGGCACTGGCAGCGCCAGCGACTCCTTCACTTCTTCCATGACGATGTAGCTCTTCGACTCGCGCACGTGGGGCAGCTTGAGCAGGATGTCGCCGAGCAGCTTGCGGTAGCTGGCCATCTCGTTGATGCGCGCCTTCACCAGGTAGTCGAAGTCGCCGGACACCAGGTGGCATTCCAGCACGTGCGGCAGCTTGAGTACGGCGCGGCGGAATTCCTCGAAGGTGTCGCCGGACTTGTAGTCCAGGCTGATCTCGACGAACACCAGCAGGTTGGCCTTGAGCTGCTGCGGGTTGAGGCGGGCGTGGTAGCCCATGATGATGCCTTCGCGCTCCAGGCGGCGGACGCGCTCGGTGCAGGGCGTGGTGGACAGGCCCACGCGCTCGCCCAGTTCGGTAAAGCTGATGCGCCCGTCCTCCTGCAGGATACGGAGGATGTTGCGGTCGATCTTGTCCAGTTCACGACGGCTTTGATGCTGGGTTCTCATGGGGAATCCGCCTCTGCAAAACGGCTTTTTGCCAAGAATTCTCGCCAAATATAGCTGTGTATATGGTGAAAAGCACTGCACGGCTCTCCCTATACTGCGCGCATCAACAACCCTGGTTCGTAACGTCCGTGCCTCAAGGCGCGGCGGGGAGAAAAGCATGCGTGTTCTGGTTCTCGGCAGTGGTGTCATCGGTACCGCCAGTGCGTACTACCTGGCCCGTCAGGGTCATGAGGTAGTGGTGGTCGATCGCCAGAACGGCCCGGCCCTGGAAACCAGCTTCGCCAACGCCGGCCAGGTGTCGCCCGGTTACGCTTCGCCCTGGGCCGCTCCGGGCGTGCCGCTGAAGGCCATCAAGTGGCTGCTGCAGAAGCATGCGCCGCTGGCGATCAAGGCCACCGGCGATGTCGATCAGTACCTGTGGATGGCGCAGATGCTGCGCAACTGCACCGCCGCCCGCTATGCGGTGAACAAGGAGCGCATGGTGCGTCTGTCCGAGTACAGCCGCGACTGCCTCGACGAGCTGCGTGCCGAAACCGGTATCGCCTATGAAGGTCGCCAGCTCGGCACCACCCAGCTGTTCCGCACCCAGGCCCAGGTCGACGCTGCCGCCAAGGACATCGCCGTGCTGGAAGCCTCCGGCGTGCCCTTCGAACTGCTCGACCGTGACGCCATCGCCCGCGTCGAACCGGCCCTGGCCGGGGTCAAGCACAAGCTGGCCGGTGCTCTGCGCCTGCCCAACGACCAGACCGGCGACTGCCAGATGTTCACCACCAAGCTGGCGGACATGGCCAAGGCGCTCGGCGTCGAGTTCCGTTTCGGGCAGAACATCCAGCGTCTGGACGCCGTGGGCGACCGCCTCAATGGCGTGTGGATCGACGGCAAGCTGGAAACCGCCGACCGCTACGTGCTCGCCCTCGGCAGCTACAGCCCGCAGCTGCTCAAGCCGCTGGGCGTGCGCGCGCCGGTGTATCCGCTCAAGGGCTACTCGCTGACCGTGCCGATCACCAACGCCGAGATGGCGCCGACCTCGACCATCCTCGACGAGACCTACAAGGTGGCGATCACCCGTTTCGACAACCGCATCCGTGTCGGCGGCATGGCCGAGATCGCCGGTTTCGATCTGTCGCTCAACCCGCGTCGTCGCGAAACCCTGGAAATGATCACCGCTGATCTGTACCCGCAGGGCGGCGACCTGAGCCAGGCCGAGTTCTGGACCGGCCTGCGCCCGGCCACCCCGGACGGTACGCCGATCGTCGGTGCCACTGCCTACCGCAACCTGTTCCTCAACACCGGCCACGGCACCCTGGGCTGGACCATGGCCTGCGGCTCGGGCCGCCTGCTGGCCGATCTGATCGGCAGCAAGCGTCCGCAGATCAGCGCCGAGGGCCTGGATATCTCGCGCTACTCGGGCAAGAACCGCGAACTCGAGGCCGCGCCGCAGCCGCTGCGCACCTGATAGGCTGCGCGTCCCGTAATCGAAGGAGCTTTACCCTATGTCGATCCAGCGCCTGCATGTGGAAAAGCGCTACAGCGAAGTGGTAATCCACAACGGCACCGTCTACCTCGCCGGCCAGCTCGCCGACGACTACAGCGGCGACATCCGCCAGCAGACCCGCGAGACCCTGGCCAATATCGATCGCATGCTGGCCGAAGCCGGCAGCGACAAGAGCAAGATTCTTTCCGTGACCATCTACCTCAAGGACATGGACGCTCATTACGACGGCCTCAACGCCGAGTACGACGCCTGGGTCGCCGAGGGTGCCGCGCCGGCACGTGCCTGCGTCGAGGCGAAGATGTACAAGCCCGAGGTGCTGGTGGAAATGATGGTGGTGGCTGCCCTGTGAGGTGAGCGCCCACCGGAGCGACGCCAAAAGTCGTTCCAGACTATTTTTGTGTTGGCTTTTCGCCCGGCTGTCCCGCCGGGCATTTTTTTGACTGGCTACGCCAAACATCGCCCTTCAGCGAAGTATCGAGAGACCGCGAACCATGCGCCCCGCCCGTGCCCTGATCGACCTCGACGCGCTGCGTCACAACTACCAACTGGCCCGTGAACTGAGCGGCGCCCGTGCTTTGGCCGTGGTCAAGGCCGACGCTTACGGTCATGGCGCGGTACGCTGCGCCCAGGCTCTGCAGAGTGAAGCCGACGGCTTCGCCGTGGCCTGCATCGAAGAGGCCCTGGCCCTGCGCGAGGCCGGCATCCATGCGCCGATCCTGCTGCTCGAAGGCTTCTTCGAGGCGGACGAGCTGGCGCTGATCGACCAGCACGAACTCTGGTGCGTGGTGCATGCGCAGTGGCAGATCGAGGCCATCGAGCAGGCTCGCCTGAGCAGGCCGCTGACCCTCTGGCTCAAGCTGGATTCCGGCATGCACCGCGTCGGCCTGCACCCAGCCGAGTACCAGGAGGCCTATCGCCGTCTGCTGGCCAGCGGCAAGGTCGGCAAGATCGTGCTGATGAGCCACTTTGCCCGGGCCGACGAGCCCGAGTGCGAGCGCACCGTCGAGCAACTGGCGGTATTCCAGCAGGCCCGCCAGGGCCTGGCCGCCGAGGTCAGCCTGCGCAACTCGCCGGCCGTGCTCGGCTGGCCTGCGGTGCCGAGCGACTGGGTACGCCCCGGCATCATGCTGTACGGCGCCACCCCCTTCGAGCAGGCCCAGGAGCAGGCGGCGCGCCTGCAGCCGGTGATGACCCTGGAGTCCAAGGTCATCAGCGTGCGCGAACTGCCGGCCGGCGAGCCGGTGGGCTATGGTGCGCGCTTCGTCAGCGAGCGGCCGACCCGTGTCGGCGTGGTCGCCATGGGCTATGCCGACGGCTACCCGCGTCACGCCCCGACCGGCACGCCAGTGGCGGTGGATGGCCAGCTCACCCGGCTGATCGGTCGGGTATCGATGGACATGCTCACCGTGGATCTGACCGACCTGCCGCAGGCCGGCTTGGGCAGCCGCGTGGAGCTCTGGGGCAAGCAGGTGCTGGCCAGCGACGTGGCGATGGCTGCGGGCAGCATTCCCTACCAGATCTTCTGCAACCTGCGCCGGGCTCCGCTGCTCTATCTCGGGGGCTGAGATTGGCGGCTGTGGGCGAGCGTGAACGCCAGTGTTGTAAATTCCGAACGCTATGCCATGATACGGACACTTTTCCGCATCAATCCCAAGGGGGACACCAGCATTGGACGTCGGCGTTCGACTGCAATCGATCCGTAAGCTCAAAGGCCTTTCCCAGCGTGAACTCGCCAAGCGGGCGGGCGTCACCAACAGCACCATCTCGATGATCGAGAAGAACAGCGTAAGCCCCTCGATCAGTTCGCTGAAGAAGGTGCTCGGTGGCATTCCCATGTCGCTGGTGGAGTTCTTCTCCCTCGATCTGGAGCAGGAGAACCAGACCCAGGTGGTCTACCGGGCCTCCGAACTCACCGATATCTGCAGTGGCGCCATCACCATGAAGCTGATCGGCAAGGCGCATCCGAGCCGTGCCATCGCCTTCCTTGACGAGACCTATCCGGCAGGTGCCGATACCGGCGACGAGATGTATGCCCATGAGGGCGAAGAGGCGGGCATGCTGGTCGAAGGCAAGCTGGAGCTGACCGTCGGCAGCGAGGTGTTCGTGCTCGAGCCGGGCGACAGCTACTACTTCGAGAGCAGCAAGCCGCATCGCTTTCGCAACCCGTTCGACGAGCCGGCACGCTTGATCAGTGCCACCACGCCAGCGAACTTCTGATCAATAACCCTGCGACAATATGGGTTGTTTCGGCCGGGGCGGCTTGCCGTTATACTGTCGCCCGCTCGCGAATCCGTGGCCGCGGGCGTGACTAGCCACGAAGAGGGTGTACCGTGAATCTGATGAAGAAAATGCTGGCAGTACCGGCTGCCGTATTGGCCCTGTGGGCAGTGACTGCTCAGGCCACGACCGATGAAGCCATCGCCGAGCGCCTCAAGCCGGTGGGCGAAGTGTGCATCATGGGTGAAGAATGCAAGGGCGTCGGCGCCGTTGCCGTGGCCGCTGGCGGCGCACGCAGCACCGACGACATCATCGCCAAGCACTGCAACGCCTGCCATGCCGCCGGCGTGCTGGGCGCGCCGAAGATCGGCGACACCGCTGCCTGGAAAGAGCGTGCCGACCATCAGGGTGGCCTCGACGGCATCCTCGCCGCTGCCATCTCCGGCATCAACGCCATGCCGCCGAAAGGCACCTGCGCCGATTGCTCGGAAGACGAACTGCGCGACGCGATCAAGAAGATGTCCGGTCTGTAAGAGCCGACGCTTCGCTGAAAAAACCGCCCTCTGGGCGGTTTTTTCGTTTAGAGCCTGCTCACGAGCTCGCGAGCTAGAGCCGTACAAGGCGCAACGACCCGCGGGAGTAACAGCCGAAGGGAGAGCGCCAGCGAATCAAATAGGCGAGGAACGCTCGGAGTCGTGCTCGACTTTACGAGCTGTAAATGAGCAGTACTCGCTTCGCTCGCCCCTCCGGGGCCGCACTAAAGTGCGTTAGCCGCAAGCGGCTTCCGACCGGGCTGGCGCTCCAGCCTGTTTTTAACGCAGTAGGGTCGACGCGCAGCAGATCGTGAGCAGGCTCTTAAGGCGATGGCATGCAACCATGCTGGTATCCAGGCAGTCCAAGCATCATTCGTCAAGGATGCCGCGAGGAGCGCCAGATGCCGCACAGCTGTACCCTCGAACAAGCCGTCGATCATGTGCTCAGCGAGCTGGATGGGCCGATCCATCTCGGTCTGCCGCTTGGTCTGGGCAAGCCCAATCGCTGGGTCAATGCCCTGTACGCGCGGGTGCGCGAGATGCCCGAGCGGCACCTGACGATCTACACCGCGCTGTGCCTGGGGCGGCCGCGGGCCGGGCAGGAGCTGCAGCGGCGTCTGCTCGACCCCTTCGTCGCGCGGGTCTACGGCGACTATCCCGAGCTGGACTTTCTCGCCGACCTGCACGCCGGCAGCCTGCCGGCCAACGTGCGCGTGGAGCAGTTCTTCTTCCAGCCCGGCAGTCTGCTCGACTGCGAGCCGGCGCAGCAGGACTACATCAGCAGCAATTACAGCCACGTCGCCCGCGACCTCAATGCCAAGGGTCTGAACCTGGTGGCCCAGCTGGTGGCTGCCGATGACCAGCGGCCGGAGCATTTCAGCCTGAGCTGCAACCCGGACGTGACCCTCGACCTGCTGCCGTTGCTGCAGCGGCGCCGCGCCGCTGGCGAGAAGGTGCTCAGCGTCGCCCAGATTCACCACGACCTGCCCTACATGGCGGGCGATGCCCAGCTGCCGCGCGACACCTTCGACATCCACATCGTCGAGGACGAGCGGACCACGCTGTTCTCCACGCCGAACATGCCGGTGACGACCCAGGATCATTGCATCGGCCTGTTCGCCAGCACCCTGGTGCGCGACGGCGGCACGCTGCAGATCGGCATCGGTGCGATGGGCGACGCCCTGGCGGCGGCGCTGATCGCCAGGCAAGCCGACAATGCCCGCTATCGTGCGGTGCTGCAGGCGTTGCGCGGCGGCGAGGGCTGGGCCGGGGAAATCGCCGCCAACGGTGGCCTGGCGCCGCTCGAACAGGGGCTGTACGGCTGCAGCGAGATGTTCGTCAACGGTTTGCTGGCATTGGCCGAGGCCGGCCTGCTGCGGCGTGCGGTCTATCCGGACCTGCGTCTGCAACGCCTGGCCCTGGCGGGCGCGCTGGATGCCTCGGGGCGTCCGCACAGCGTGCAGGCCCTGGTCGATGCCGGGTTGCCGGCGCGGCTGCAGCCTGGCGATCTTGGCTGGCTGTCTGGCAGCGGGTTGCTGCAGGGCGACCTGCAACTGGAGGAAGGCTGGCTGTATCTGCCGGATGGCAGCCGAACCGTGGCGGATCTGAGCGATCCGCAGACCCAGGCCTGTCTGGCGCCCTACCTGGGCGCGGCGCAGGGCGGCGTGGTGCTGCACGGCGGCTTCTTTCTCGGCCCGGGGGCCTTCTATAGCCGCCTGCGCGAACTGGATGACGCCGCGCGACAGCGCTTCGCCATGACCGGCATCCGCTACATCAACGAGCTGTACGGCCAGGAAGAGCTCAAGCGCCTGCAGCGCCGCGACGCGCGCTTCATCAATACGGTCTTCACCATGACCCTGCTCGGTGCGGGCGTCGCCGACCAGCTCGAGGACGGCCGGGTGCTCAGCGGTGTGGGTGGTCAGTACAACTTCGTCGCCCAGGCCCATGCGCTGGAGGGTGCGCGCTCCATCCTGCTGCTGCGCAGCTGGCGCGAGTCCGGCGGCCAGGTCAGTTCCAACATCGTCTGGGACTATGGCCACGCCACCATTCCGCGGCACCTGCGCGACATGGTAGTGACCGAATACGGCATCGCCGATCTGCGCGGCAAGACCGATGCCCAGGTGATCGAGGCGCTGCTCGCCATCAGCGACTCGCGCTTCCAGCCCGAGCTGATCGCCCAGGCCCAGCAGGCGGGCAAGCTGGCGGCCGATTTCCGCCTGGATGCGCGCTTCAGCAACAACCTGCCGGAGCGGCTGGACAAGGTGCGTGCGGACTTTCCCGCGCTGTTTCCCGAGTACCCGCTGGGCAGCGATTTCAGCAGCGTGGAGGCCGATCTGGTGCGCGCGCTGGGCTGGCTCAAGAGCAAGCTGCACCTGAGCGAGGCGCTCGAGCTGGGCAAGGCCACGCTCGATGCGCCTGAGCCGCTCGCCTATGCCGAGCATCTGCGGCGCATGGGCCTGGAGGCGCCGGACGGCGTGCGCGAAACCCTCTACCAGCGGCTGTTGCTGGCGGGCCTGCAGGCCACCGCCTCGGCGTAGGCTTGCGCGGCTGCCCTCGTCATGCTGAGCGCCGGGGCAGCGATGTGCATCGAGGCTCAGTCGAGAAAACGTACCTGGCCGTTTTCCAGCGCCGCGACCCGGGCCAGCGACTCGACGCGGTAGCCTTCGCTCTCCAGCAGGTTGCGGCCTTCCTGAAAGGATTTCTCGATGACGATGCCGATGCCGGCCACCTGGGCGCCGGCCTGCTGGATCAGGTCGATCAGCGCCTTGGCGGCGTGACCGTTGGCGAGGAAGTCGTCGATCACCAGCACCTTGTCGGCAGCGGTCAGGTGACGGGCGGAAATGGCGATGGTGCTTTCGGTCTGCTTGGTGAAGGAAAACACCTTGGAGATCAGCAGGTCGTCCTTGAGCGTCAGCGACTGGAACTTGCGCGCGAAGATCACCGGGATGCCCAGCTCGAGGCCGGCCATCACCGCCGGGGCGATGCCGGAGGCCTCGATGGTGACGATCTTGGTGATGCCCTGGCCGGCGAAGCGCTGGGCGAATTCGTGACCGATCTGCTGCATCAGCGCCGGATCGATCTGGTGGTTGAGGAAGGCGTCGACCTTCAGCACCTGATCGGAAAGGACGATGCCTTCGCTGAGTATCTTCTGTTTCAAGGATTCCATGGCGCTTCCCCGGCCGGCTGAAAGCGGCGGATTTTCGCTCAAAACGCCCGGCAATGTGTAGTGATACCTAAGGCTGCCCGACAGTCGTAGGCATCTGATCGGTCGGACAGGTTATCCGGGCCGGCGGGACCCGGTCAGGCGCTCTTGGTCAGACGGCGCAGGATGTCCTTGGGAATGCCGCGCGTATCCAGGGGCAGCTTGTCCGGCGCTGGCTCCAGGCCCAGTTCGTAGAGCCAGTTGAGCGCAAATTCGCGCAGTTGCTTGAGCTCGAAGACCTGCCATTGCTCACGCAGCGCCGGAAAGGCCTCGATCTCGTAGTCGAACGAGCGCAGCGGCTTGCGGCCGGTCAGCGCGGCACTGAGCAGGGGATGGGCATGCACATCGTCGAGGGTGAACAGGAAGGACTCGCGCATGGCCACGCGCTGCGGCACGTCGAGGTTGGGTATGCGCGTATAGCGATCCGGCTCGAGCTCCACTTGCTGGCGCTCCTCGCTGTACTGGTCTTCCGCAGGCAGGGTCAGGACCTTGCCGCTTTCCAGATCCAGCCAGTTTTCCTGCTGTTCGCGGCCGTTGATCAGTCGAGTCAGGGCATCAATGTCGAGCGTGAATGTGCGCATGGTTCCAGCCCCTGTTTCTGAACGATGTCTTCTTCTGACTGGCAAATACGACGAGGGTGCCAGCGGCATTGGAGTGGTGGGCTTCAGCCCACCGACCAGCGACCATACACCAGCGCGGTAGGGTGGACCGGGCGGCGATCCGCTTTGGCCCACCAGACAGCACGACCCGGTTTCAGCGCTTGAGCAGCGCGCGCATGTTGGCCAGGGCGTCGTTGCCGCGCGCGGCCTTCACTTCCACCGGCGCTTCCTCCAGGCCTTCCCACACCAGATCTTCCGGCGGCAGCTCGTCGAGGAAACGGCTCGGCGAGCAGTCGATCACCTCGCCGTACTGCTTGCGCTTGGCGGCGAAGGTCAGGGTCAGGTTGCGTTTGGCGCGGGTGATGCCGACATAGGCCAGGCGCCGCTCTTCCTCGATGGTGTCGGCCTCGATGCTGGAACGGTGCGGGAGGATCTCCTCCTCGAAGCCGATGATGTACACCGAGGGAAACTCCAGACCCTTGGAGGCGTGCATGGTCATCATCTGCACGCCCTCGGCGCCTTCTTCCTCCTCCTGCTGGCGCTCGAGCATGTCGCGCAGCACCAGTTTGCCGATGGCGTCCTCGATGGTCATGTCGCCGTCTTCGTCGCGCTCCAGGGTGTTCTTCAGCGCATCGACGAGGAACCAGACGTTGCCCATGCGCGCGTCGGCCACCTTGTCGCTGGAGGCGTTCTGCCGTAGCCAGTTCTCGTAGTCGATGTCCATGACCATGCTGCGGATGGCGGCGATCGGGTCGTTCTGCGCGCACTCCTGGCGCACGCGGTCCATCCAGCGGGTGAAGCGCTGCAGGCGCTCGGTGAAGCGCGCGTCGAGGTGTTCGCCGAGGCCCATCTCGCCGGCCGCGGCGTACATGCTGATCTTGCGCTCGCTGGCGTAGTTGCCGAGCTTTTCCAGGGTGGTCGAGCCGATCTCGCGGCGCGGCACGTTGATCACGCGCAGGAAGGCGTTGTCGTCGTCCGGGTTGACCAGCAGGCGGAAGTAGCTCATCAGGTCCTTCACCTCCTGGCGGGCGAAGAAGCTGGTGCCGCCGGAGAGGCGATAGGGAATCTGATGGTGCTGCAATTTCAGCTCCATCAGCTTGGCCTGGTAGTTGCCGCGGTAGAGGATGGCGAAGTCGCTGTAGGGGCGCTGGGTGCGCAGGTGCTCGGTGAGGATTTCCAGCGCCACCCGCTCGCACTCGGCCTCCTCGTTGCGCGTGCGGATCACGCGAATCTCGTCGCCATGGCCCATCTCCGACCACAGCTGCTTCTCGAACACGTGGGGGTTGTTGGCGATGAGGATGTTGGCGCACTTGAGGATGCGGCTGGTGGAACGGTAGTTCTGCTCCAGCATCACCACCTTCAGCGACGGATAGTCCTCTTTGAGCAGCATCAGGTTTTCCGGGCGCGCGCCGCGCCAGGCGTAGATCGACTGGTCGTCGTCACCGACCACGGTGAACTGGTTGCGCATGCCCACCAGCATCTTCACCAGCAGGTACTGGCTGGCGTTGGTGTCCTGGTATTCGTCCACCAGCAGGTAGCGGATGCGGTTCTGCCACTTCTCGAGGATGTCGGGGTGCTCCTGGAAGAGCTTGACCGGCAGCAGGATCAGGTCGTTGAAGTCCACCGCGTTGTACGCCTTGAGCGTGCGCTGGTAGTGCAGGTAGACGATGGCCGCGGTCTGCTCCTTGGGCCCGCGCGCCTTGGCCAGCGCCTCGTCGGGCAGGATCAGGTCGTTCTTCCAGCTGTCGATGAGGTTCTTCACCTCGTCGGCGCCGTCGTCGCCGGCGTATTCCTTCTGCATGATGTCGGTGAGCAGCGCCTTGATGTCGCCGTCGTCGAAGATCGAGAAACCGGGCTTGTAGCCCAGGCGCGCGTACTCCTTGCGGATGATGTTCATGCCCAGGTTGTGAAAGGTGGACACGGTCAGGCCGCGCGCCTCGCTGCCGCGCAGCAGGGTGCCGACGCGCTCCTTCATCTCGCGCGCAGCCTTGTTGGTGAAGGTCATGGCGACGATGTGTCGGGCCTGGATGCCGCAGTTCTGCACCAGGTGGGCGATCTTGCGGGTGATCACGCTGGTCTTGCCGGAGCCTGCACCGGCGAGCACCAGAAGTGGGCCGCCGACGTAGTTCACGGCCTCTTGTTGCCGGGGATTCAGTCGGGACATGGGATCGATCACTGGGAAAAGGCCGCGCATTTTAACAGGCCTGGCCGCTTGTGCCGCGACCGTCCGGAACTGTGGCCTGGTGCACGTATTTGATGGGCGGCGCGCTTGGTTATTCAGCCGATTGCAGTACTCTGGTGGCACTTGCCGGTTTTTTGGCTATACCTCAGGATGTGCTCTACCTTTCACACGGATGTGGTTGATTAGACGTCGATTACGACGCGCTCAGGCGACGCGATTCGCCATCACTTCAGTGTTGTTGGGGGAGGTTGCTTGTCCACGCTCGTCGAACCCTTGCGGTTAGTCCTGCTGGCGGATACGTCCGATTGGGCCGAATTGTTGCGCGAGCAACTGAGCGCCCTGGGCAGCCCATCTCCGCTGATCACGGCGCCGTCCTGGGCGGCTGCCAGCACGCTGTTCGACGACCACGCCAGCGGCTTGTTGCTGACCACCGCCGATCGCCTTCCCGACCCTCATCAATGCCCCCTGCCGATCGTCCTGCTGCTCGACGAGGAACCCGTCGAAGAGCCCAGCGGCGTCAGCGACTGGCTGGTGCGCGGCAGCCTCAACCTCGACGTGCTGCGCCGCTGCCTGCGCTACGTGCGCGAGCAGGGCAATCTGCGCCAGACCCTGCAGCGCCTGGCCGAGCAGGACCCGCTGACCGGCATCGCCAACCGTCAGGGTTTCCAGACCCTGCTCGCCGCGCGCCTGGCCGAATGCAACGGTCGCGGCCTGGTGCTCGGCCATCTCGATCTGGACAACTTCCGCCACGCCAACGACGCCCTCGGCTATCAGGCCGGTGATCGCCTGATCCTGCAGGTGGTGGCGCGCCTGAAGAGCCTGCTGCAGCCCTGCGATCAGATCGCCCGCCTGGGCAGCGACGAATTCGCCCTGCTGCTCGATGTGCGCCGCGATCCGCTGCGGGTCGAGAGCCTGGCCGAGCGCATCACCGAGGTGCTGGCCGAGCCCTACTGGGTCGATGGCGAGAGCCTGCTGATCGGTTGCAGCCTGGGCCTGGCCCATGCCCGTGCGGGCGAGGGGGCCGATCCCTTGCTGTGGCACGCGCACATCGCCATGCAGCAGGCCAAGAGTCAGCAGGGCTGCGTGTTCCATGTCTACGACGAGCGCCTCAACCGCAGTGCGCGCAGTCAGGCCGATCTGGAAGGCGAGCTGCGCCGCGCCCTGCGCCGCGACGAACTGGAGCTGCATTATCAACCGCGCCTGTGCCTGCAGAGCGGGCGCATCGTCGGCCTGGAGGCGCTGGTGCGCTGGCAGCACGGCGAGCGAGGCCTGCTCTCGCCCAACGAATTCGTGCCGCTGGCCGAGGAAACCGGGCTGATCGTGCCGCTCGGCTACTGGGTCATCTCCCGCGCCCTGCGCGACATGCAGTGGCTGCGCGGGCGCGGCCTGCCGGCCCTGCACATGGCGATCAACCTGTCGTTCCGCCAGTTCCAGGACAGCCAGCTGCTGCCGACCCTCAGCCGCCTGATCGAGGAGCGCGGGGTGGATGCGCAATGGCTGGAGTTCGAACTGACCGAGACCGCGGTGATGCGGCGCAGCGATCAGGTGCAGCAGACCATGCTGGCCCTGGGGCGGCTGGGCGTGCGTTTCTCGCTGGACGACTTCGGCACCGGCTTCTCTTCCTTCGTCCATCTCAACAGCCTGCCGATCACCCTGCTGAAGATCGACCGCAGTTTCGTCGGCGGCATGGGCGCGCGCGCCGAGAATCGCCAGCTGGTGCGAGCGATGATCAACCTGGCGCACAACCTCAATCTGGAAGTGGTGGCCGAGGGGGTGGAGAACATCGAGCAACTGGACATGCTGCGCCAGTTCGGTTGCGATCAGGTTCAGGGCTACCTGATCAGCAAGGCCGTACCGCTGGCCGAACTGGCGCGTTTCCTGGTGTTCGGTCAGCGCCAGCCGCTGCTGGCGGTAACGCCGTCCTGACACCAGGGGTGCGCCGCGCGCACCGCTCATGCCGTCAGGACAGGCAAACTTCGCCGTCGACCCTGTCCTGCCGCTGCAGGCGTGCCGTCTTCCACTGGAAGCCCAGCACCAGGCCGCTCGCGGTCACCGCCAGGCCGGCCGCCAGCCCCCACCAGACGCCCTGTGCGCCCCAGCCGAGGGCGAAGGCCAGCAGCCAGGCCAGCGGCGCGCCCACGCACCAGTAGCCGGCCAGGCCGATCACCAGGGTCGTGCGTCCGTCGTTCAGTCCGCGAATGGCGCCCATGGCGATGCTCTGCAGGCCATCGAACAGCTCGAACCAGGCGGCGATCGCCAGCAGGCTGACCGCCAGGGTCACGATCTCGGCGAAGGCCGGATCGTGACGGTCGAGAAACAGACCGATGATCCATTCCGGCAGCAGCCAGAACAGCAGGGCGAACAGCAGCATCAGCGCCGCACCCAGGCCCATGCCCAGATGACCGCTGAGGCGCGACAGCGGCAGACGCCCGGCACCGTAGTGCAGGCCGACGCGGAAGGTCACGGCATAGGACAGCCCCTGCGGCACGATGAAGGCCAGTGCCACGGTCTGCATGGCGATCTGATGCGCCGCCAGCTGCACGCTGCCCAAAGCGCCCATGCACAGGGTGGCGAAGGTGAACAGCCCCTGCTCGGCGGCGTAGGTGCCGCCGATGGGCAGGCCCAGGCGCAGCAATGAGCGCATCTGCGCGCGCTGCGGGCGGCCCAGGCCGCTGCGCAAGCCGTACAGGCGGTAGTGCGGCGCACGCAGGATGTACAGCGCCAAGGCCAGGGCCATGCCGGTGCTGACCAGCGCGGTGGTCATGCCGATGCCGCCCAGGCCCAGGCTGGGCAGGCCGAACCAGCCCTTGATCAGCGCATAGTTGATGACGAAGTTGGCCGCCGTGCCGGCGATGCTGATGGCCATCACCGGGCCGGGATGGCCGATGGCGCTGGTGAAACCGCGCAGGGCCATGAAGCACAGGTAGCCGGGCAGGGCCAGCGACAACGGGCGCAGGAACTCCATGGCCAGACCCGCGGCATCGGGCGCCTGGCCCAGATGCGGCAGCAGCGGGCCCAGGCCGTTGAGGCACAGCGCGCTGACCATGCCCAGCAGCAGCGCCAGCCACAGGCCGTTCTGCAGCAGGCGGGTGACCCCTTGCGGATCGCCGGCGCCATGGCGGATGGCGACCAGGCTGCCCACGGCGGCGATCACCCCGGTGCAGAAGATCGAGAAGATGAAGTAACAGGTGGCGCCCAGCGCGCCGCCGGCCAGCTGCTTGGGACCGAGCATCGCCATCATCAGCGTATCGGTGAAGATCATCAGCGCGTGGGCCAGCTGGGCGGAGATCAGCGGGCCGGCCAGGCGCAACAGCGCGCCCAGCTCATGACCAAGGGAATTCTTCATGATGAGTAAAACTTCGGCAGGATAAGCAGCCCCGGACTGTCGGGGAATGCGTGATGACAGCTATTCTGTGGTTTTAGTCGGATGCTCACAAAAGGAAAAAAGCCATGCGAGGCATGACTAAAACTCATGGATTGGTGCCATGAATCGTCGCCTGCCACCGCTGTATGCGCTGCGCGCCTTCGAGGCCGCGGCCCGCCACGCGTCCTTCACCCGCGCCGCCGAAGAGCTGGCCATCACCCAGAGTGCGGTGAGCCGGCATATCCGCACGCTGGAGGACTACTTCGGCTGCCGCCTGTTCGAGCGACGTGGCCGCGTTCTGCAACTGACCGATCCGGCGCGTGCGCTGCTGCCGGGGCTGAGCGAGGGCTTCGATGCCCTGGAGCGTGCCAGTGCGGCGCTGCGCGCCGATGATCAGGTGCTGCGTCTGAAGGCGCCCTCGACCCTGACCATGCGTTGGCTGCTGGCGCGCCTGTCGCACTTTCGCCTGGCCAACCCCGACAGCGAGGTGCAGCTGACCAGCGCCTGGATGGATGTCGACAAGGTGGACTTTCGCCACGAGCCCTTCGACTGCGCGGTGCTGCTGTCCGACGGCCAGTTTCCGGATGAATGGGAAAGCGTGCTGCTGTTCGAGGAGTGGCTGACCCCGGTGTGCGCGGCTGCGGATACCGAAGCCGGCCCCTGGTCGTTGGCGCGTCTGCAGGCGGCTGAGCAACTGCACCCGACCCCGGATCGCCGCGACTGGCGGCGCTGGTTGCAAGTCACCGGCCTGGGCGAGCGCATACCGCTGAAGACCGGTCAGCTGTTCGACATGCTCGAGCTGGGCATAGTCGCGGCGGCGCGCGGCTATGGCGTGTCCATCGGCGATCTGCTGATGGTGGCGGAGGACGTCAATGCCGGCCGGCTTGGCCTGCCCTGGCGCCAGGCGGTGTTCAGCGGGGCCAGCTATTACCTGGTATGGCCCAAGACGCACCGCGCCCAGGCGCGCCTGCAACGGCTGCGCGACTACCTGCTGGCGGAGGTGGCGGCGATGCGTTTGCCGGAGGTGGAGCGGTTGTAAGGGCCGCGGCCTAGTCGGTCCCTGGTGCGCTCGGCCGCCCTACGGGATGGGCCGCGCTCGGAACCGTAGGGTGCGCCATGCGCACCGGCAGGCTCTCAACCCATCCCCGGTCGGTACTGCAGCGCCTCGGCCAGATGCGTGCGTGCGATCTGCCGCTCGTCGGCCAGGTCGGCCAGGGTGCGCGCCACCTTGAGCACCCGGTGGGCGGCGCGCAGCGACAGGCCGAGGCGTTCGCAGGCATTTTCCAGCCAGTGACGATCCGTCTCGCTCAGGGCGCAGTGCTGGCGCAGCCCCGGCAGGTCGAGAAAGGCGTTGGCCACGCCCTGGCGCTGCAACTGCAACTCGCGCGCCCGCGCCACCTTGGCCGCCGCCTCTGCGGTGCTTTCGCCATCCTGCGCCGGCACCTCCAGCGCCGTGCTTTCGCGCGCCACGGTCAGGTGCAGGTCGATGCGGTCGAGCAGCGGTCCGGACAGCTTGGCGCGGTAGCGCTGGATCTGCTCCGGGGTGCAGCGGCAGCGGTTGCTCGCATCGCCCAGGTAGCCGCAGGGACAGGGGTTCATCGCCGCCACCAGTTGAAAACGCGCGGGAAAGCGTACCTTGTCGCGGGCCCGGGCGATGACGATATGGCCGCTCTCCAAGGGTTCGCGCAGCACCTCCAGGACCTTTCTGTCGAATTCCGGAAGCTCGTCGAGGAACAGCACCCCCTGATGCGCCAGGGTGATTTCGCCGGGCTGCGGGCGACTGCCGCCGCCGACCAGGGCCGGCCCCGAGGCGCTATGGTGCGGTGTGCGGAAAGGGCGCTGTGGCCAGTGCTGCAGCGGCGTATGGCTGGCTACCGAATGGATCGCGGCGACCTGCAGTGCCTCGCTTTCGTCCAGCGGCGGCAGCAGGCCGGGCAGGCGGCTGGCCAGCAGCGTCTTGCCGGTGCCGGGTGGGCCGCTGAGCAGCAGGTTGTGCGAGCCGGCAGCGGCGACCAGCAGGGCGCGCTTGGCCGCCAGCTGGCCCTGGACTTCCGCGAGGTCCGGGTATGGCAGGCTCTGGCGTAGCAGCCCCTGCGCCTGATAGGGCGCGAGCGGGGCGCTGCCGTTGAGGTGCGCGGCGATCTGCAGCAGGTGATCGACGGCGATCACCTTCAGGCCCGAGGCCAGGCTGGCTTCCTCGGCATTGGCCGCCGGCACCAAGAGAGTGCGGCCGGCCGCGCGTGTGGCCAGTGCAGCCGGCAGTACGCCCTGTACCGGACGCACGGCGCCGGACAGCGCCAGTTCGCCCAGGCATTCGTATTCATCGAGGCTGGCTGCCGGCACCTGGCCGCTGGCGGCAAGAATCCCCAGGGCGATCGCCAGATCGAAGCGACCGCCGTCCTTCGGCAGATCCGCCGGGGCCAGGTTGAGGGTGATGCGTCGATTGGGGAATTCGAAGGCGGCGTTGAGGATGGCGCTGCGCACGCGGTCCTTGCTTTCCTTGACCGCGGTTTCCGGCAGGCCGACCAGGGTCAGTGCCGGCAGGCCGTTGGCCAGGTGCGCTTCGACGGTAACGGCCGGGGCTTCGACGCCGACCTGGGCGCGGCTGTGAACGATGGCCAGGGACATGATCGCTCCTTGATCGGTCCCACCTTCTGTTGGGTCAGTCGGTGAGTGGGTTCAGCTTGGCTTCCAGTTCGGCAACCTTGGCTTCCAGCGCTTCGAGGCGGGCGCGGGTGCGGGCCAGGACCACCATCTGGCTGTCGAATTCTTCGCGGCTGACCAGCTCCAGCTTGCTGAAGCCGCTTTGCAGCAGCGCTTTGAACTGGGCCTCCAGTTCTGCGCGCGGCAGCGGGCTGTCGCCGCTGAACAGGCGCGAGGCGTGGCTACTGAGGGTGTCGAGCAGGGCTTTGGGCGGCAGCATGGTCGGGTTCCGAGTACAGACGGCCGGCAGTGTAGCACGCAGCTGTACATGAGACGTTCCGGGGCGAGCTGCACAATTTTTGAGCATCGCCAAGACGAGATACGCACCAATTTTGTGCGTATGACTTGCCTGCAGCCTGAGCCCGATGCCGCGGTTTGCCGGTAAAAGCTTGATACGCGGCACTTTTACGGGAGCTGGCAAGCTTTCTGCTTGGAGCCCAGCGACGCATGCACCGATGCAGTTCCGGTGCGGCAGGCGAAGCGGGGGAGTGTTTCGTCGGGAGCGGTTGGTGGGTATCGGCCACGCCAGGCTGGGGCGGCCGGTGCATTACAAAAGCCAGACACTGCGCTTAGACTTGAGCCGGGTTCGTAATTCCTGGGGCAAGTCCACCTTACACGGGAGAGAGTTTCATGAAGCTAGTCACTGCCATCATCAAGCCGTTCAAGCTGGACGACGTGCGCGAGTCGCTGTCGGAGATCGGCGTGCAGGGCATTACCGTCACCGAGGTCAAGGGCTTCGGCCGCCAGAAAGGCCACACCGAGCTGTATCGCGGCGCCGAGTACGTGGTCGACTTCCTGCCCAAGGTGAAGATCGACGTGGCCATCGCGGACGACCAGCTGGATCGCGTGATCGAGGCCATCACCAAGGCGGCCAACACCGGCAAGATCGGTGACGGCAAGATCTTCGTGGTCAACCTGGAACAGGCGATTCGCATCCGTACCGGCGAAACCGATACCGACGCGATCTAAGCCGCCTCCGAACCCCAAGCCCCAGGAGTAAAACCCATGACTCTGCGAACTTTCGCAGGGCTAGGAGCCCTTTTGTCCTCGAATTCCGGCCATGCGCTGTGTTCGAGGGCGGATGCCGGAGCTGGCGATGCCGTCGCCGCTCTGCTGTGCCAGACCCTCTCAGGTCTCGCGCTCCATGATGGGAACGCCTGGTCGCCTTGCGGCGCAAGGGGTTCAGCGATCCAGATCGAGCGTGACAACTACCTGTAAAGCATGCGGAACGCGTCCGGCGCCAACCTGGACGTTTCAACCGAATAGCGCACAACAAAAGCGCCGGCAAGAGGTGAAAAATGGATAACACAGCATTGACTGCATTGCAGTACGGCTTCGATACCTTCTACTTTCTGATCTGTGGTGCCCTGGTGATGTGGATGGCGGCGGGTTTTGCCATGCTCGAATCCGGCCTGGTGCGCGCCAAGAACACCACCGAGATCCTGACCAAGAACGTCGCGCTGTACGCCGTGGCCAGCGTCATGTACCTGGTGATCGGCTACCACATCATGTACTCCAGCCCGGAAGGCGGCATCCTGCCGAGCCTGGGCTTCCTGATCGGTGACGAGAACACGGCCGAGGCCGTTCTGGCCGGTGGCGACGACGCCCCCTACTACTCGACCCGTTCGGACTTCTTCTTCCAGGTGGTATTCGCCGCGACCTGCATGTCGATCGTTTCCGGCGCCGTTGCCGAGCGCATGAAGCTGTGGGCCTTCCTCGCCTTCGCCGTGGTCATGACCGGCTTCATCTACCCGGTTCAGGGCTTCTGGAAATGGGGTTCGGGCTTCCTCAACGAAGCCGGCTTCCTCGACTTCGCCGGTTCCGGCGTGGTGCACATGGCCGGTGCTTCCGCTGCGCTGGCCGGTGTCCTGCTGCTCGGTGCACGCAAGGGCAAGTACGGCTCGAACGGTCAGGTCAACGCCATTCCTGGCTGCAACCTGCCGCTGGCCACTCTCGGTACCTTCATCCTGTGGATGGGCTGGTTCGGCTTCAACGGCGGCTCGCAGCTGAAGATGAGCACCATCGAGGATGCCAACGCCGTGGCTCAGGTGTTCGTCAACACCAACATGGCCGCCGCCGGTGGCCTGATCGCCGCACTGATCGTGGCACGCATCCTGTTCGGCAAGGCCGACCTGACCATGGCCCTCAACGGTGCCCTGGCCGGCCTGGTGGCCATCACCGCTGAACCGCTGACCCCGAGCGCCCTGCAGGCCACCCTGATCGGCGGCGTCGGTGGCGCGCTGGTGGTGTTCTCCATCCTCGGCCTGGACAAGGTCAAGATCGACGATCCGGTCGGCGCCATCTCCGTACACGGCGTGGTCGGCGTCTGGGGTCTGCTGGCGGTCTGCCTGACCAACAGCGACGCCACGCTGGGCGCTCAGCTGCTGGGCATCGCCAGCATCTTCGCCTGGGTCTTCGTCGCCAGCCTGATCGTCTGGAGCATCATCAAGGCGGTGATCGGCCTGCGCGTCAGCGAAGAGGAAGAATACGAGGGTGTGGATATCGCCGAGTGCGGTATGGAGGCCTACCCGGAATTCACCAACAAGTGACACGCCGGTAAATCACAAAGGGCGCCTTCGGGCGCCCTTTGTTTTTTCTGGCGCCGCGCTAGAATGCGCGCGCTGGAGCCAACGGGAGTGAACCTGGGATGTGGCAGCAACGCATTATCAGTCTGCGTCCGCGTGAGCGAGGTTTCCATCTGGTGACCGAGGAAGTGCTGGAATTATTGCCGGAACTGTCGCAAGTGCGTGTCGGTCTGTTGCATCTGTGGCTGCAGCACACCTCGGCGTCCTTGAGCGTCAACGAGAATGCCGACCCTGCGGTGCGTCGCGATTTCGAACGCTTCTTCAACCGCCTGGTACCGCAGGGTGAGGCGGGCTACGAACACGATTACGAAGGGCCGGACGATCTGCCCGCGCACTTCAAGAGCAGTCTGCTGGGCTGTGCGCTGCAGCTGCCGATACAGGATGGACGCTTGGCGTTGGGCACCTGGCAGGGCATCTACCTGGGCGAGCACCGCGATCATGGCGGTAGTCGGCGAGTGGTGGCGACCCTGTACGGGGAGGCTATTTGAATTTTTTCCGGCCGGGCAGTGAAGGCTGCACGGCTGGGCTATAACTAACCTGCTTTTCGCAAGTCATGAGGTTGAACATGAGCGACGAAGACCTGGAACAAGACGATCTGGAAGGGGCTGACGAGGACGACGGTGAGGAGCTGGCTGCCGCCGACGACGGTGACAGTGGCGACGACGACGGCGATGGCGAGATCGTAGCCAGCGGCAAGAAGAGCAAGGCCAAGGCCGTCGAAGTCGACGAGATGCCCAGCATCGAGGCCAAGCAGAAGGAGCGCGATGCCCTGGCTCGAGCGATGGAGGAGTTCCTCGCCCGTGGCGGCAAGGTGCAGGAGGTGGAGCCCAACGTGGTCGCCGACCCACCCAAGAAGCCCGACAGCAAATACGGCAGCCGCCCCATCTGAGGACGGCACGCCGCAAGAAACCCGCCCCTGTGGCGGGTTTTTTGTGTTCAGTGGTGCGGGGTCGCGTAGGGTGCGCCGTGCGCACCGGTCTTGTTTGTCTATCAGGCGGTGCGCGCGGCGCACCCTGCGGGAGTCAGCGCGTCCAGCTGCCCAGCAATGCCGGCAGCTCGGCCAGGCTGGCGATCTGCGCATCCGGCGTGGTTTCGCCTTCCCAGATGCGCCCTTGCGGGTTGAACCAGATCGCCCGCATGCCGGCCGCCTGGGCACCGGCGATATCGTCGCTGGGGTGATCGCCGATATGCACGGCGCGTTCGGCGGCCACGCCGCCTGCGCGGCTGAGGGCTTCGCGGAAGGGTTTCGGATCGGGTTTGCCGATGCCCAGCTCTTCGGCGCACAGGGCGAAGCGGAAATACTCCGACAGTCCCAGGCGGCGCACATCGGCATTGCCGTTGGTGATCACCCCGAGCATGAAGCGCTCGGCCAAGGCTTCCAGCGTCGGGTGCACTTCGGCGAATAGCTCGACCTGATGGCGGGCGTTGAGAAACACCTGAAAGCCGGCTTCGGCCAGTGCCTGTGCGTCACCGTGCGGATAACCCGCCTCTTCCAGGGCGTGAAACAGAATGCGCCGGCGCAGCTCGCTCAGGCGGTGCTTGAGCATGGGCTCCGCGTTGAGCAGGCGGCTGCGTACCGTCCACAGGTGCTCGACCGGCACCGCGCCCAGGCGCGGCGCATGCAGGGCCAGCCAGTTGCGCAGGGCCGCCTCGGCGTCCTGCATCACCGGCGTAACGTCCCACAGGGTGTCGTCGAGGTCGAAGGTGATCAGTTCAATGCTCATTCGGAACCGCCTTTGCGCTTGGCGCGCGGATGGGCCTGGTCATAGACAGTGGCCAGGTGCTGGAAGTCCAGGTGGGTGTAGATCTGCGTGGTGGCGATGTCGGCGTGGCCGAGCAGCTCCTGCACCGCGCGCAGGTCCTGCGAGGATTCCAGCATATGGCTGGCGAAGCTGTGGCGCAGCATGTGCGGATGCAGATGCTGGCCCAGTTCGCGTACGCCGGCCTGGCGCACGCGCAGCTGCACCGCGCGCGGCCCCAGGCGGCGTCCCTGCTGGCTGATGAACACGGCGCCATCGCTGGGGCCTGCCAGCTTGCGCAGCGGCAGCCACTGCTCCAGGGCCTGGCGCGCCATGCTGCCGACCGGCAGCTCGCGCGTCTTGTTGCCCTTGCCGCGCACGCGCACCAGGCCGGCCGGCAGGTCGAGACCATCGAGATCAAGGCCGACCAGCTCCGACAGGCGCAGGCCGGAGGAATAGAACAGCTCGAGCATGGCCTGATCGCGGCGGGCGATGAAGTCGTCCTCCACCGCACCATCGAGCAGCTGCGCGCTGCGGTCGGCGTCCAGCGTGCGCGGCAGGCGGCGTTCGCGTTTCGGCGGGCTCAGGCCGGCGGCCGGATCGTGGCGGCACAGGCCCTCGCGCAGCAGGTATTGGTACAGGCCGCGGGTGGCCGAGAGCAGGCGTGCGAGGCTGCGGCTGGCCAGGCCCTGGGCATGCAGGCGGGCGATCAGGCGGCGCAGGCTGCGGGTATCCAGCGCGGCCCAGTCGCTCAGGCCTTCCGCTTCGCAGAAGGCCAGCAGCTTGCCGAGATCACGGCGATAGCCGTCGAGGGTATGCACCGACACCTGGCGCTCGCGGCGCAGGTGTTCGAGGTAGGCGTCGAGATGGGCTTCAAGTGTCACGTGCCGGGTTCCGAACGGACCGATGGTGGATGAGCTATGCGCCATCCACCCTACACGATCTAGCGTACCGAGCGCAGCGGTGTGGAGAAACTCGGTACCACGCGCGCCAGCACTTCGGCGATATAGCCGAGGAACAGGGTGCCCAGCGAGCTCTTGTAATGCTGCGGGTCGGCGCTGCCGATGGCCAGCACGCCATGCAGGCCCTGGTGACTGAGGCTGACCACGGCTGCGGAGCCGACCTGGGCGGCCTCGTCCTTGCCGAAGAGAAATTCCAGCTCGTGCGGACGCAGCACGCCGCAGATGGTCTTGCCGCCGCTGAGCAGGCCGCCGATCTGCTGGTGGGCTTCGGCCGAGCTGACCGAGCGGCCCACCGGCAGCTTGCTGTCGCTGAACAGGATCAGGCCGACGAAGGGCACCTGAAACTCGCGACGCAGGCTGTCCTCCACTGCGCCGACCACCTCTTCCAGGCTGCCGGCATCGAGCAGGTCGAGCACCAGGCGACGGGTCTTGTCGAACAGACGGTCGTTGTCGCGGGCCACGTCCATCAGCTGGCCGAGGCGGTGGCGCATCTCGATGTTGCGTTCGCGCAGCAGCTTGACCTGGCGTTCGACCAGCGACACGGCATTGCCGGGCTGGTGCGGAATACGCAGTTCCGGAATCAGCTCCTCATGGTCGATGAAGAACTCCGGATGCAGGCGCAGATAGGCCGCGACGGTTTCCGAATCGAGCGGTTTGGGCGAATCCTGCTGGTCGGTCATAGGCGAACCTGTCCTTCGTATACGCGGGCAGCGGGCCCGGTCATCATAACCGGCTGACCTTCGCCTGCCCATTCGATGGACAGTTTGCCGCCTGGCAGTTCCAGTTGCACGGGCGAATCCATCCAGCCCTGGCGAATCGCCGCGACCGCGGCGGCGCAGGCGCCGGTGCCGCAGGCCTGGGTTTCGCCGGCGCCGCGCTCCCACACGCGCAGGCGCGCATGCTTGCGGTCCAGCACCTGCAGGAAGCCGACGTTGACCCGCTGCGGAAAGCGCGGGTGATGTTCCAGCTTCGGTCCGAGGGTATGCACCGGGGCGCTGTCGACGTTGTCGACGCGCAGCACGGCATGCGGGTTGCCCATCGACAGCGCAGCCAGCTCGACGCTCTGACCTTCGACGTCGACGCGATAGGTCAGTGCCGCCTGCTCGGCCTGGAACGGCACCTGCGCCGGCTCCAGACGCGGTGCACCCATGTTGACGCAGACCTGGCCGTCGTTCTGCACGCGCAGTTCGATCACGCCGCTCTTGGTCTCGACGCGAATGGTCTTCTTGGTGGTCAGGCGCTTGTCCAGCACGAAGCGGGCGAAGCAGCGCGCGCCGTTGCCGCACTGCTCCACCTCGGAGCCGTCGGAGTTGAAGATGCGGTAGCGGAAGTCGACGTCCGGGTGGCTCGGCGGCTCAACGATCAGCAACTGATCGAAGCCGACGCCGGTGTGACGGTCGCCCCACTGCTTGGCATGTTTAGGTTGCACGTGGGCATGCTGACTGATCAGGTCGAGGACCATGAAGTCATTGCCCAGGCCGTGCATCTTGGTAAAGCGCAATAGCATGGCGTCGCCCTCAGGCCGGCAGCAGGCTTTCGCCGGCGTAGAGCTCTTGGACGGTCTCGCGGCGACGCACTTCATAAGCCTGTTCGCCGTCCACCAGCACCTCGGCGGCGCGGCCGCGGGTGTTGTAGTTGGAGCTCATGACGAAACCGTAGGCGCCGGCCGAACGCACGGCCAGCAGGTCGCCTTCTTCCAGCACCAGCTGACGGTCCTTGGCCAGGAAGTCGCCGGTCTCGCAGATCGGCCCGACCAAGTCGTAGTGGCGCGCCTCGCCGTCACGCGGCTGCACCGGCGAAACGTCCATCCAGGCCTGATACAGGGCCGGGCGGATCAGGTCGTTCATCGCCGCATCGATGATGGCGAAGTCCTTGTGCTCGGTGTGCTTGAGGTATTCCACCTGGGTCAGCAGCACGCCGGCGTTGGCCACGATGAAGCGGCCCGGTTCGAACACCAGGGCCAGATCGCGGCCTGCCAGGCGTTTGCGCACGGCGGCGATGTAGTCGCCGGCCAGCGGTGGCTGTTCGTCGCGATACTGCACGCCGAGGCCGCCGCCCAGGTCCAGGTGCCTGATGTGGATGCCGCGGGCGGCCAGCCGGTCGACCAGCAGCAGCAGGCGGTCCAGGGCATCGAGGAAGGGCTCGAGGGTGGTCAGCTGCGAGCCGATATGGCAGTCGACGCCCACCACCTCCAGGTTCGGCAGCTCGGCGGCGCGGGCGTAGACCGCCTCGGCCTGCTCGATGTCGATGCCGAACTTGTTTTCCTTGAGGCCGGTGGAAATGTACGGGTGGGTGCCGGCGTCCACGTCCGGGTTGACCCGCAGCGACACCGGCGCCTTCAGACCCAGTTCGGCGGCGACCTTCTGCAGGCGCTCCAGCTCGACACTGGACTCGACGTTGAAGCAGTGCACGCCCACTTCGAGGGCGCGGCGCATGTCGTCGCGGCTTTTGCCGACGCCGGAGAAGACGATGCGGCTAGGCTCGCCACCGGCGGCCAGCACGCGCTCCAGCTCACCGCTGGAGACGATGTCGAAGCCGGCGCCGAGGCGGGCCAGGACGTTCAGCACGCCAAGGTTGGAGTTGGCCTTGACCGCGAAGCAGACCAGATGCGGCATGCCGGCCAGGGCATCGGCATAGGCGCGGTACTGCGCCTCGATATGGGCGCGCGAGTAGACGTAGGTGGGTGTGCCGAAGCGCTGGGCCAGCGCGGACAAGGCGACACCTTCCGCGAACAGCTCGCCGTCGCGGTAGGTAAAGGCTTCCATGGGGTGCTCCTTCAGAGTTCGAAACGGTCTCGGCTGTTACCGGCGTTTTCGTCGCCCGGCAGATACAGCGGGCCTTTCTGACCGCAGCCGGCCAGCAGGCAGACGGCGGCGAGGAGCGCGAGGGTCAGTCGCTTCATGGGACGGTCCTTGAATAAGCGTGAATTGCGCCCGAGTATACCGACCCCCCGCCACCTTGCCTATGCGCCCGGCGCCCGCCCGGCGGGGCGCTGGCCCAATTGGCGCCTTGGCCTGACGCCACCTCGCGCGGCATTTGCGCCGGCTTGGGTTAGCATTTCGCCAACACCCAGGAGGCTCGATGGACAATCCCGCGACGCTGGCCGGTTCGGTCTCGGTGGCTTACCTGCAGGGCCTGGTCGATCACCTGCAGCGCCAGGGCGTAGCCCCTGCGGCACTGCTCGCCCACGCCCAGCTGACACCGGACGTACTGACCCAGCGTGACCAGCGTATCGCCGCCAGCGCCTACCTGACGCTGCTCGGCGAAGCGGTGCGCTACAGCGCGGACGACTGTCTCGGGCTGCATCTGGGCGAGTCGGTGCGCCCTGGCTACTACGGCGTGCTCGGCTACCTGATCATGAGTTGCGCGACGCTGGCCGATGCACTGCACCGGCAGGCGCGCTATGCCTCGCTGGTGGGCAACCTGGGCCTAGTCGGGCTCGACGACGAACCGCCGCGTCCGGGGGGCGAGGCGCAGGTGGCGCACACCTGGCAACCCCTGCTGGCGCAGCAGCAGCGCCAGCTGAGCGAGGAGACGCTGGCCGGCTGGGTCAGCTTCGGGCGCTGGATCAGCGGGCTGGACATCGCGCCGACCGAGGTGCGTTTTCAGCATTCGGCGCCGGCCGATACCTCCGAGCACGCGCGCATCTTTCGCTGTCCGGTGCTGTTCGATCAGGCCGACAACGCCCTGGTGTTTCCCAAGCGTCTGCTGGCCGCGCCGCTGGGGCAGGCCGATGCCCAGGTGCGCCGCATGCTCGACGCCTATGCCGAACGCCTGCTCGCCGAGCTGAACCAGGGCCACAGCGTGCTCGACCGGGCGCGCCTGGAGCTGGCGCGACAACTGCCCGAGCAGGGACCGGATCTGGAGACGATCGCCAGCGCCCTGGCGCTGAGCCCGCGTACCCTGCAGCGGCGTCTGCGCGAGGCGGGGCTGTCGTTCAGCCAGCTGGTGGACGAAACCCGCCAGCAACTGGTGCTGCACTACCTGCGCGACCCGGCGCTGGAGCTGGCCGAAATCGCCTTTCTGGTCGGTTTCAGCGAGCCAGGTTCGCTGGCGCGGGCGTTTCGTCGCTGGACGGGAGGGAGCCCGGGCGAGTACCGTCGCCACCTTCTTGGCTAGGCTGGTTAGTCCGGCCTGGCGTTTTCGCCTAATTTTTCTGCAGTCGCTGCACCTTGTGAGGACAACCCGATGAGCCTGAGCGAAGCCCGCTTCCACGATCTGGTCGATGCCACCCAGCAGGCGGTGGAGGACATCTTTGACGACAGTGGTCTGGACATCGATCTGGAGAACAGCGCTGGAGTACTCACGGTGCGCTTCGACAACGGCAGCCAGCTGATCTTCAGCCGCCAGGAGCCGATCCGTCAGCTGTGGCTGGCGGCGCGCTCGGGGGGCTACCACTTCGATTACGACGAGGCCGAAGGGCGCTGGATCTGCGACAGCAGCGACGAGCAGCTGGGCGAAATGCTGGTGCGCATCACGCTGGAACAGTCCGGTGCCGAGCTGGAGTTCGATGAGCTCTGATTCTGCCGACAGGCCGCTGGAGTCGCCGTGCCGCCGCCAGTGTTGCCTGGACGAGCACGACCAGTGCCTGGGCTGCGGCCGCACCCTGCAGGAGATTCTCGATTGGGGCGCGGCCGACAACGCACGGCGCCGGCAGATCGCCGCGGCGGCCGAACAGCGTCTGCGTCAGCGCCGGTCGACCCCCTGACCAAGCGGTCTTGTTTATTTGTCCGGCTGTGTTAGGGTCGGAGCAACATTCAGCTGAACCCCGCCTTCGGGCGGGGTTTTGTTTTTTTGAGCCTTACGCAAGGAGTCCGCCCGGCATCATGAACAATGCACCTGCCATCACCATTACCCGTCTCGATCTGCAGCGTCTGGAGCGTCTGCTCGACAGTCTGGATGAGTTCGGCCCCGGCTCGGCCGCGCTGCAGGCCGAGCTGGATCGCGCCGAAGTGGTGGGCCTCGACGAGGTGCCCGCCGGCCTGGTGACCATGAATTCGCGTGTGCACTGCCGTGAAGAGAGCAGCGGCAAGGACTATCACCTGACCCTGGTCTACCCGCAGGACGCCGGGGGCGAGGGGACGGTGAGCATTCTTGCGCCGGTGGGCAGTGCGCTGCTCGGCCTGTCGGTCGGTCAGCACATCGACTGGCCGGCGCCCGGCGGCAAGCAGCTCAAGCTGACCCTGCTGGCCGTCGAGTACCAGCCGGAAGCGGCAGGCGAGTACGACCGCTGACGCGCTGATTCGTCTGGACTAGAGTGAGGTTTCCAGCCTTCGGCAAGGAAGCCTCGCCATGTCCAGTCTGCCCCTGTATTTCCCGCCCACCTATCAGCTGGCGCGCGCCCTGCGCTGTGCCGAGCTGGTGATGCTCGCGTACGATCAGTACGCGCAGTGGCTGGCGCAGCAGCGCCCGCGCAAGCCCCAGCAGTTTCACTGGCAGCCGCCTCAGCAGGCCGGCTGGCAGCTGTCCGCACCGATCTGGAGCATCCTCAGCGAGTGGTACGTGCTCGACGAGTCGGAGCCGTTCGGCTTCGCTGCGCGCGATGCGCAGGGCGACTGCTATCTGGTGTTCCGCGGTACCGAGTCGGTGCAGGACTGGCTCGACGACCTCGATCTGGATCAGCGCGCCTACCCCTGGCAGGCCGGTGGCGGCCTGGTGCACGACGGTTTCCTCAAGCTGTATGCGTCCCTGCGCGACCAGGCGTTGCTGGCGCTGGAACAGCTGCAGCCACAGGGCATGCTCTGGGTCTGCGGCCACAGCCTGGGCTGTGCGCTGAGCAGCCTGGCGGTGCCGGATCTGCGGCGGCGCTGGCCCTTTCTGGCGCTGCAGCACTACAACTTCGCCAGCCCGCGGCTGGCCTCGCCGGCGTTCGCCAACTACTACAACGCGCTGGCCGTGCCCACCTACCGGCTGGTCAACGACAGCGACCTGGTGCCGGAGGTGCCGCCGGCGGACAGCGATGGCTGGCTCTACCAGCATCTGGGCCTGGCGGTGACCTTCACCGCCAGTTACACAGGGGTTGCCGACAATCACAGCATGGGCGGCTGTTATCTCTTCGCGCTGAACAATCCGCAGTCGCCGATGCGCGGCTAGCAGGGTGGCATCGGCTAGGCCTGCTGCAGCGCCGCATTGAGGGCATCTTCCAGTTCGCTCTTGTAGCGCAGGTAGTGCACGGTCTGCGCCTGTTGCCCGGCGAGCACGGCAGAGAGATCGAGGTCGGTGATGTAGCAGGGGTAGCGTTCGCCGCCGGCGCGCTGGGCCAGGATGTGCTGGGCGACGGCGCGATACAGCTCGCGCCCGTACTCCAGCTCGGAGAACTCGCGGTGGTTGCAGTACAGGGTGACATGGCGCTGGCGTCCGTCGCCCGGCTCGATGATGGCCTGCACGTCGTAGAACGGATGGCTGACCTGCGCCTGCGGTGCCGGCCTGCGTTCCAGGCGCTGGGCCCGCAGCGGCGCGGCTGGCAGCAACTGGTAGTAGAGAATTTCCAGCGGCGCCTGGTTGTCGCTGCTGTCGAGCGGCAGCATGGCGTTGCGTCGGTACTGCAGCGATTGCAGGAAGCGTTGCAGCGGCGTCAGCAGGCTCTGTTCGTCGCGAAACGGCAGACGGCGGCGCCACAGGGCATTGTTCTCGTCGAGCAGGGTCAGCTCGGCTTCGCCGCTGGTCTCGTGCTGGCGATAGAACAGCTGGATGCACTGCGGCCGTCCCATGGGCAGGATCAGCGCCAGATCGTCGCCCTCCAGCGCATGGCGATCCAGGTGCAGCGGGCTGTAGAGCTCCTGCTCGGCTCCCAGGTGTTCGAGCAGGGCCGGCAGGTCGCCCAGGGCGGCATGGCTGACCTGGCCCGGCGTCAGCTGCAGCACGTGGTAATGCTGGCGCACCTGCACCAGGTAGCGCGCCTGGCGGCCTTCGGCATAGGTGGCGAGCAGGTCGCGCAGCAGTTCCTCGACCCGCTCGGCGATGGCGGGCGCACGGTTGCGGCAGTAGCAGCGCACCTGCACGCCCGGCTGCGGGCCACCTGGCGGCAGACTGTTGAGCAGATCGCACAGGCAGTCGAGCAGGGCATCGCTGCCGTCGTAGCGGCTGACCTGCAATTCGTTCCAGCTGTTGAGCACCACCTGATCCAGGGTCAGCACCAGGTTCTCACGCACGCCCGAATAGCCCAGGGCATCGGTGCGTCCGGTGGTCATGTGCACGTTCATCTGGCTGTGCTGCGGCAGCGGGTCGACGCCGACGTTGACCAGCAGCAATACCTGGCTGGGAACGCTGGCGCGCAAAAGAGCCGCCTCCTCGACGCCGGGTTGCGGCAGGGGAAAGCTGTGCTGCAGGCTGGTAATCAGGTTGGACAGCTCGAAGTCGGTCAGATCGCTGCTGCCCGGGTGCAGCGACAGCCGGGTGGCGGCGTCGATGACCCCGTTGCGGTGGCACCAGGCGAGCAGCTCGACCAGTTCGCGCGTGCGTTTGAGCGGTGCGAAATCGGGCCACTCCTGGGCGCCCAGGCTGCCGGTGAACAGCGCCCACTGATAATCGTTGGGCGCTTCCGGGCTGGGGTGCTGGACGAGCGTCAGGATGTCCTCGGCCAGATCGGGGGCGATGCCCGGGTTGATGAATTCGACCTTGCCGGCCTTGCGCTCGAAGGCGGCATACAGACGCCGGCCCAGCACGTTGAGATCGCGGTTGTTCAGCGAGCTGCCGGCCTGGGCGCTACGGGCGAACTGGGAGAGAAAGCGATAGCTGTAGGTCAGCTCGTTGACCAGCACGCGACGCTCGGCGGCGACCTGGCGCACCTTCCACTGGCTGCGACTGTCGAGCAGGTTGAGCTGGCGCGTGTTCCAGCCCCACTCGGCGGTCAGGCGCTCGAGCAGCAGGCGCTGCCAGCTCTTGGCGCGGCCGCGAGTCGGCGGCCGGCTGATCTTCTTGTTCACCTTCAAATACAGGCAGCGACGTACCAGCTCCAGGCGCTCGAGGTCGCCGCGGGCGCTCAGATATTCTTCGAGGCGTCGGTAGACCACGACGTACGGGTCCAGCTCGTCGAGGTCGAGACGGCCTTCGAACACCGCCTGCTTGAAGCGCAGCGACAGGCACTCGACCCTGGGGTGCTCGCTGGCGTACACCTCGGTGAGCAGCAGCTTGAGCACCGACTTGTAGGGCGACTCGATGCCCTTGTACAGCTGCCACATGCCGGCGCCGATGAACTCATCGGGGGGGATGTGCGCCAGGTGGCCCAGGTCGAGCACGTCCTCGGCGCGCACGAAGCGCTTGCTCAGCAGGGTGCGGCAGTAATCGTGGTAGCGCGGTTCTTCGTATACCGGCACCAGCCACCACAGCGGCGTGCGGCCGCCGAGCCAGATGGCCGTGCGGTAGAACTCGTCGAGCAGCAGGTAGTGCTGGGTCGTGCCGCAGTCGTCCGAGGTCAGTTGCGCCTCGCGCGCGCCCTGGGTGAAGCGCTGCGGATCGACGAGAAAGACGTGCACCTCGGCGCCCTGGGTGGCTGCCCAGCTTTCCAGCAGGTCGCTCTTCTTGCGCAGCTCCTGCAGCTGCTGCGCGGTGAGGGTGGGGCTGTGGCACAGCCACAGGTCCATGTCGCTCTGCTCGGCCTGGGCCACGGTGCCCAGGCTGCCCATCAGAAACAGACCATGCAGCGGGGCGCTGCCCTGACCGCGGCGTGGCTTGTAGACGAAGGAGCGTGTCAGGCGCTGGACCTCGGCGAGCACCTCGTCATCCGGCTCGAAACCGCTCAGGCCGGCGGGCGTGGCGGCGGAGACGTAACCCGGCAGCAGCGGATGGTTGACGTGCAGCAGCAACGGCAACAGCTTGAGCACCAGCTGCTGGCGGCTGGAGAGGCCCAGCATGGTGCGCTGCAGGCGACCCTGGTTGATCTTGAGAAAACGCGCGCGCAGCTGCGTCAGCACCTTGCGGTCGATGCCGTCGTCGATGTCCGGGCGGATTTCCAGGGTGCGCGTCATGCTCGAACTCTGCTGGGGATGATGCAAGCCTATCAGCGGCGTGCTCGCCAGTGCAGTGCCTGTGACGCTATATCGCCCGCCGAACCTGTCCCTTTAAGGACGGCCGACGGGCGTTGCGGATTAAGCGGGGGTGGTCTGGCGGGTCGAGAGGATGGTCAGCAGGGCTTGCGCATGTTCGGCGGCATCGATGCCCAGGCTGGTCAGGTAACCGCCGTCGGCCTGGCTGACCAGGCCCTTCTCATACAGGCGGGTGATGGCGCCCTGGGCCTTGAACGAGGCGTTGTTGTGCACCTTCAACCCTTCCTGATGGTTATCCAGGTTGTACAGGGCGAGGATTTCCAGCTCGTCGATCAGTTCGGCAGTGAATGACTTCATGGCGACTCCGGCTTGTTGTTATGGCCTTCGCTCAGTGTAGAGGATGTGCCGGGGCTTGCCCGGCGAGCGGGCGCCTATTGATCGTCGCTCTGCTCCTCTGGCGGCAGTTCGGGCAGCGCGCGCAGGGCCTGCTCGTACCAGGCGCCATCGAAGGGACGGTCCTCACGCAGCATGGCGTCGACCTCATGAGCCAGCACCAGCGCCATCAGCTCGAGAATCTCCTCGCGCTCATAGCCGACCAGCGTCAGCTTGTTGTACACCGCCTTGGCGGCGGCAGGTTCGCCACTTTCCAGCTGATTCTCGATGGCCTGGATCAGCGTGGCTTCGGCGAAGTCTTCGTCGTTGTCGTCGTGTTCGCTCATGGCGGTTTTCCGTGTTGATGCGCTACAGGCGCAGGCCGACATTGACCATCAGCGCGGCATTGCCCAGCAGTACCAGTTCGGCGGCCAGGCCGTGGCCGTGCACGCCGAGCGAGGGAATGATGGCCGGCGCCACGCCGAGGCGATTGAGGGGAATCTTGTCGCGGTATTCGCCGCGGTATCCGTGCAGCAGCCCGCCGGTCAGCTTGGCGTAGAAGGGATGGCGTTCGCTGTCGAAGCGACGCCCCAGGTAGGCGTACTGCGAATTCTGGTCGAAGGAATTGCGGAAGACGGCGCCGCCCCACAGGTTGCCCGAGGCGTAGCCGCGCTCCAGGCCGATCAGGCGCTGATGGTTGTTGTGGTCCGGCTCGGGGTGGTAGTGGCGGGTGTAGACGCTGGTCTGCACCTGCCAGTAGTCGCCTTCGCTGGCGAGGGCCATCGGAACCGAGAGGGCCAGCAGCCCGGAAAACAACGCATGACGCATGTAGCCTCCTGGTCGATTGGCGGGGCGGCCGAATGCCGCCCTGCCTGCGACCTCAGCGCGCGGAGAGAAGTTCGCGGCCGCGTGCCACCGCGGCGCGTACCTGGTTCGGTGCGGTGCCGCCGATATGGTCGCGGGCGCCGACGGAGCCTTCCAGGGTCAGTACGGCGAACACGTCGTCATCGATCTGGTCGCTGAATTGGCGCAGCTCGCCCAGGCTCATCTCGGCCAGGTCCTTGCCGCTCTGTACACCGTACTTGACCGCATGGCCGACGATCTCGTGGCAGTCGCGGAACGGCAGGCCCTTGCGCACCAGGTAGTCGGCCAGGTCGGTGGCGGTGGAGAAGCCGCGCAGCGCCGCCTCGCGCATGATCTCGCGCTTGGGCTTGATCGCCGGGACCATGTCGGCGAAGGCGCGCAGGCTGTCGCGCAGGGTGTCGGCGGCGTCGAACAGCGGTTCCTTGTCTTCCTGGTTGTCCTTGTTGTAGGCCAGCGGCTGGCCCTTCATCAGGGTCAGCAGGCCGGTCAGGGCGCCGAACACGCGGCCGGTCTTGCCACGCACCAGCTCGGGTACGTCCGGGTTCTTCTTCTGCGGCATGATCGAGCTGCCGGTGCAGAAGCGATCGGGCAGGTCGATGAACTGGAACTGCGCGCTGGTCCACAGCACCAGCTCTTCGGAGAAGCGCGACAGGTGCATCATCGCCAGCGAGGCGGCGGCGCAGAATTCGATGGCGAAGTCGCGATCCGACACGCCGTCCAGGGAGTTGCCGCCCACGGTGTCGAAGCCCAGCAGTTCGGCGGTGATCTCGCGCTGGATCGGGTAGGTGGTGCCGGCCAGCGCGGCGCTGCCCAGGGGCATGCGGTTGGTGCGCTTGCGGCAGTCCACCAGGCGCTCGTAATCACGCGAGAGCATCTCGAACCAGGCCAGCAGGTGATGGCCGAAGGTCACCGGCTGGGCAGTCTGCAGATGGGTGAAGCCGGGCATGATGGTGTCCGCTTCGGCCTCGGCCAGACCCAGCAGGCCCTGCTGCAGGCGGGTGATCTCGGCGAGGATGACGTCGATCTCGTCGCGCAGCCACAGGCGGATGTCGGTGGCCACCTGGTCGTTGCGCGAGCGGCCGGTATGCAGCTTCTTGCCGGTGACGCCGATGCGGTCGGTCAGGCGCGCCTCGATGTTCATATGCACGTCTTCCAGGTCCACGCGCCAGTCGAACTGGCCGGCTTCGATCTCGCCCTGGATCTGCTTGAGGCCGCCTTCGATGGCGTCGCGCTCGGCATCGGTGAGCACGCCGACCTTGGCCAGCATGCTGGCGTGGGCGATGGAGCCCATGATGTCGTGGCGATACAGGCGCTTGTCGAATTCGACCGAGGCGGTGAAGCGGGCGACGAAGGCGTCGACGGGCTCGCTGAAGCGGCCGCCCCAGGATTGGTTGGTTTTTTCGCTGCTCATGGTTCGGGCTCTGGATCGGGCAGACCGCATCGGCGGCCGGCATGGCGGACAAAGTGCGTCGATAATAACAGGGTCGGCGCTCCTTTCGCCGCGCCGCGTTTGCCGCCGGGCAGGCATCGGCGTTGTCGGCTGCTTCACAGTTTTGTCGCGACGGCGGCATTTCGGTGCTTTATTTTGCCCGGCTGGAGCCGTCTGGCTTGCCGGCTTGCCGGGCGACACGGAAACTTCGCCGATGCACACTCAATCGCTTGCCAAGAACAAACACAACGACCCTGCCGACGAGTTCTTCGTCCCGGAACTGTGCCAGCCCGAAGCGCTGCTGAGCATGGTGCTGCTGGCCGAACTGCTGGTGCTGGTGCTGGTGCTCGCCCAACCGATGACGCCGGGCTTCGACTGGGTGCGTCTGGCCCTGACCTCGCTGTTCGTGCAGTGGATCGTGCTGCTGTCGGCGGCCGTGCTGTGTCGCCTGCGCCCGCTGCTGGCGCGCCTGCGCCCGGCAATCGCCGGAGGGCTGTGCTGCGCCCTGGTGGTGCTGCTGACCCTGGGCTGCACGGCCGTGGCGGACTACTACGACCTGGGCGGACCGTTGCCGCGCAGTGGCGAGGTCAATCTCTACCTGCGTCACGCACTGATTGGCCTGATCATGTCCGCACTGCTGCTACGCTATTTCTATCTGCAGAGCCAATGGCGCAGGCAGGAACAGGCCGAATTGCGCGCGCGCATCGAATCGCTGCAGGCGCGCATCCGCCCGCATTTCCTGTTCAACAGCCTCAACAGCATCGCCAGTCTGGTCACGCTCGATCCGCACAAGGCCGAGCAGGCGGTGCTGGATCTGTCCGATCTGTTTCGCGCCAGTCTGGCCAAGCCCGGCACGCTGGTGCCCTGGAAGGAGGAACTGGAGCTGGCGAAACGATATCTATCGATTGAGCACTATCGGCTCGGCGAGCGTCTACAGTTGCAATGGGAGGTCGAAAATGTGCCGGAGGATCTGCCGATCCCCCAATTGACCCTCCAGCCGCTGCTGGAGAATGCGCTGATCTACGGCATCCAGCCACGCATCGAAGGTGGCCTGGTGCGAGTCGAAGCGGATTACCAAAATGGTGTGTTCAGCTTGTGTGTCAGCAATCCGTATGAAGAGCGGGGCGAGCAGCATCCGTCACGGGGAACGCAACAAGCGCTGAGCAATATAGATGCGCGTCTGGCGGCACTTTTCGGGCCGCGCGCGAGTCTCAGCGTGGAGCGCCGTGACGGCCGTCATTACAGCTGTCTACGCTATCCTTGTGCGAGACTCACGCAGGAAGCCAGAGCAATATGAATGTCCTGATCGTCGATGACGAACCCCTAGCCCGCGAGCGCCTGAGCCGCATGGTCGGTGAGCTCGAGGGTTACCGGGTCCTGGAGCCCGCCGCCAGCAATGGCGAGGAAGCTCTGACCCTGATCGATAGCCTCAAGCCGGATGTGGTCCTGCTGGATATCCGCATGCCCGGCCTGGATGGTCTGCAGGTCGCTGCCAGACTGTGCGAGCGAGAAGCGCCGCCGGCGGTGATCTTCTGCACGGCTCACGATGAATTCGCCCTGGAGGCTTTCCAGGTCAGCGCGGTCGGCTATCTGGTCAAGCCGGTGCGGGCAGAGAACCTCAGCGAGGCGCTGAAGAAGGCCGAGCGGCCCAACCGCGTGCAACTGGCGGCATTGACCCGCCCTGCGGCGGAAAGTGGCGGCGGCCCGCGGACCCACATCAGCGCCCGCACGCGCAAGGGTATCGAGCTGGTCCCGCTGGATCACGTGGTCTACTTCATCGCCGATCACAAGTACGTGACGCTGCGCCACGAGGGCGGCGAAGTGCTGCTCGACGAGCCGCTCAAGGCGCTGGAGGACGAATTCGGCGACCGCTTCGTACGCATCCACCGCAATGCGCTGGTTGCCCGTGAGCGCATCGAGCGCCTGCAGCGTACGCCGCTGGGGCATTTCCAGCTGTTCCTGAAAGGCCTGGACGGCGACTCGCTGGTGGTCAGCCGGCGCCATGTGGCCGGCGTGCGCAAGCTGATGCAGTCGCTGTAGCTGCGGCCTATGGCCGCCTCCCGCCACTGGCGCCTGGCGAGCCTGTTATGATTCGCGGCAATCGTTTTCTGGAATTGCCCCATCATGCCCCGCGAAATCCGCATCGCCACCCGTAAGAGCGCCCTGGCCCTGTGGCAGGCCGAATATGTCAAAGCCCGCCTCGAACAGGCCCACCCCGGTCTGCTGGTGAGTCTGGTGCCCATGGTCAGCCGCGGCGACAAGCTGCTCGATGCGCCGCTGGCGAAGATCGGCGGCAAGGGCCTGTTCGTCAAGGAACTGGAAACCGCGCTGCTGGAGAACGAGGCCGACATCGCCGTGCATTCGATGAAGGACGTGCCGATGGACTTCCCCGAAGGCCTGGGCCTGTACTGCATCTGCGAGCGAGAGGACCCGCGCGACGCCTTCGTTTCCAACACCTATGACAGCCTCGACGCCTTGCCGGCCGGCAGCGTGGTGGGCACCTCCAGCCTGCGTCGCCAGGCCCAGCTGCTGGCCCGCCGGCCCGATCTGAAAATCCAGTTCCTGCGCGGCAACGTCAACACCCGCCTGGCCAAGCTCGATGCCGGCGAGTACGACGCCATCATCCTTGCCGCCGCCGGCCTGATCCGCCTCGGCTTCCAGGACCGTATCCGCAGCTCGATCAGCGCCGAGGACAGCCTGCCGGCCGGTGGCCAGGGTGCCGTCGGCATCGAGTGCCGAAGCGCCGACGCCGAGATCCATGCGCTGCTGGCGCCGCTGCATCACCGCGAAACCGCGCTGCGGGTGACCGCCGAGCGCGCATTGAACAAGCGCCTCAATGGCGGCTGCCAGGTGCCCATCGCCTGCTACGCGCTGCTGGAGAACGACCAACTGTGGCTGCGCGGCCTGGTCGGCCAGCCTGACGGCGGCCTGTTGCTGCGCGCAGAAGACCGCGCCGCCAGCAGCGACGCCGAAGCCCTGGGGGTGCGGGTGGCCGAGGCGCTGCTGGCGCAGGGCGCCGAGGCCATCCTCAAGGCCGTTTATGGCGAGGCCGGCCACCCGTGAGCGCCTGGCGCCTGCTGCTGACCCGTCCTGCAGAGGACTGTGCGGCGCTGGCGCAAACGCTGGCCGAACACGGCATCACCGGCAGCTGCATGCCCTTGCTGGGTATCGAGCCGCTGCCCGAGACGGCCGAGCAGCGCATCGCCTTCGCCGAACTGCAACGCTACTGCGCGGTCATCGTGGTCAGCAAACCTGCTGCGCGCCTCGGCCTGGCGCTGCTGGATGGTCACCGCGCCGAGCCAGTGACCGGTCAGCCCTGGTTCGCCGTCGGGGCCGCCACGGCAGCGCTGCTCACCGAGCATGGCCTGCCTGTCCACTACCCCGAGCGCGGCGACGACAGCGAAGCCCTGCTTGCGCTGCCGACCCTGCAGGGCGCGCTGGCCGCCGAGTCCGCGCCGCGGGTGCTGATCCTGCGTGGCGAGGGTGGCCGAGAATTCCTCGGCCAATGCTTGCGCGGCCAAGGTGCGAGCGTCGACTATCTGCCACTGTATCGCCGCGTCCTGCCACCATACCCGGCGGGCGAACTGAGCCGGCGCGTGCAGGCGGAACGCCTGAACGGCCTGGTGGTCAGCAGTGGACAGGGTTTCGAGCATCTGCTGCAGCTGGCTGGCGATGACTGGCCGGCGTTGGCTCGGCTACCCTTGTTCGTACCCAGCCCGCGTGTCGCCGAACAGGCACGCGCTGCGGGTGCGCAGATCGTTGTGGACTGTCGCGGCGCCAGTGCCGCGGCCTTGCTGGCAGCCCTGGAGCAGTTTCCGGCTGCCGCCCTCTAAAAGGACGGATACGTGAGCGAAGCAGCCACCCCGCAAACGCCAGAAGAAAAACCGGCCAGCGAGGCCGTGAACACCACCCCGACCCCGCCCGTGAAGCCAGCGCGCATTGGCGCCGCGACCGGGCTTGCCGCGTTCGCTCTGCTGATCGGCCTGGCCGGCGCTGGCGCCGGCGGCTGGAGCCTCTGGCAATTGCAGCAGATGCAGAGCAGGGATCAGCAGCAGGCCGAGGCCCTGCAGCGCACGCGCGACGACAGCGCGAAACAGCTTCAGGGACTGGCCCGGCAGCTCGATGCGCGGCTCGCCGAGCTGCCCAGTGCCTCCGAACTGAACGAACGGCGCCGCCTGCTGGCCAACCTGCAGTCCGATCAGCAGCGCCTCAGCCAGCGCCTGGAGTCGGTACTCGATGGCAGCCGCCAGGACTGGCGCCTGGACGAAGCCGAGCACCTGCTGCGCCTGGCCAGCCTGCGCTTGTCCGCCCTGCAGGACGTCGCCAGCGCCGAGGCCCTGGTGTTGACCGCCGACGACATCCTCCGTGAGCAGGACGACCCCGCCGCATTCGCCGCCCGTGAGCAGCTCAGCCGTAGCCTGGAAGCGCTGCGCACCACGCAGCGCCCGGACCGCGTCGGTCTGTTCCTGCAACTGGGCGCGCTGCGCGAGCAGGCCGCCACGCTCAATCCGCTGGCGCCGACCTTCGAAGGCCAGGGCGACGTGCTCTCCGACCTGGCTGCCGAGGGCGATGGCAGCGCCTGGTGGGGCGAATGGGTGAAGAAACTGTCGGAGTACTTCCGCATCGAGTTCGACGCTGACCGCAACGTGCGGCCGCTGCTGTCCGGGCAGAGCCTGTCGCAGGTGCGGCTGAGCCTGTCGCTGGAGCTGGAGCAGGCGCAGTGGGCCGCCCTGCACGGCCAGACCGGCGTGTACCGGCAGGCGTTGAAGCAGGCCGAGGAGATCCTCGATGCCCACTTCAATCTGGACAACCCGGACAGCCGTGCCCTGCGCCAGCGCTTCGCCGAACTGGCGGACGCCACCGTCGAGGTCAAGGTGCCGGATCTGGGCGATTCGCTCGACGCGCTGCAGGCCTACCTGCACCGCAAGCAGGCGCAGCGCCGGCAGGGGGCCGCCGCGGCCGAGGAGGCGCAATGAGACGCCTGCTCTGGCTTCTGGTACTGCTGGCCGTCGCAGCCGGCCTCTACCTGCTCCATCTGGCCATGGAGGCGGATCGCGGCTACGTGCTGTTCGCCTACCAGGGGTTTCGTTACCAGTCCGGCCTGTGGGCGTTCCTCGGTTTGGTCCTGGCCGTGGTGGTGCTCTACTACCTGATCAAGTGGACATTGCGCCTGCTGCTCAGCTCGACTCGCCTGGCCAACCCCTGGTCGCGGCTGCATCGCAATCGTCGCGTGCGTCTGGCCTCCGAACAGGGCCTGCTTGATCTCGCCGAAGGCCGCTGGGCACGTGCCCAGCGCCAGCTGACCCGCGCCGCCGAGGCCGACAGCCAGCCGCTGATGTATTACCTGGGCGCCGCGCGCGCGGCGAACAAGCTGGGTCAGCACGAACAGAGCGATGAGTTGCTCGAGCGAGCCCTGCACAAGCAGCCGCAGGCCGAGCTGGCCATTGCGCTCACCCATGCCGAACTGCAGCGCAGCCGCGGCGACAACGAGGCCGCGCTGGAAACCCTGCAGGTGATGCGCCAGCGGCACCCGGGGCATCACCTGGTGCTGCGTCAGCTGCAGCGCCTGTACCTGCAGCGCCAGGACTGGTCGGCTCTGCTGGGTCTGCTGCCCGAGCTGCGCAAGGAGAAGGCGCTGCCGGCGGCCGAAATCGACGAGCTGGAGCGCGAAACCTGGCGCGGCCGTCTCGCCGATGCCGGCCTTGCCGGTCAGGGCCAGGGCGAAACGGCGCTGCAGCCGCTGACCCAGGCCTGGCAGCAGCTTTCCGCGCCCCTGCGTCAGGAGCCAGAACTGGTCGCCACCTATGTCGAGCAACTGCGTCGTCTGGGAGCCCAGGAAGAAGCCGAGGAGGTGCTGCGCAGCACCCTCAAGCGCAGCTACGACAGCCGCCTCGCGCGGTTCTACGGTGTGCTGCGCGGCGCCGACCCGGCGCGTCAGCTGCAGACCGCCGAGCTCTGGCTCAAGCAGCATCCGCAGGACCCGGCCTTGCTCCTGACCCTGGGGCGGCTCTGCCTGCAGAACCAGCTGTGGGGCAAGGCGCGCGACTATTTCGAAACCAGTCTCAAGCTCGAACGCCATCCCGAGACCTGTGCCGAGCTGGCGCGTCTGCTGGCCCAGCTGGGTGAGCTGGAGCGCAGCAATCAGCTGTTGCTGGAAAGCCTCGGCCTGCTGCATCAGGGCCTGCCACCCTTGCCGCAACCGCAGGGCGCGAGCGCCTGAAGGGTTGCGGCCGATTGCCGCAGCGGGCGGCGCCAGCAGACGGAGGGCGGCTGCGGCCGGATGAACAGCCATTGACCCAGCCCGGGGCGCCTTGAAAGGCGCCCTCGCTTTCCTCTACCGTTACGATCCTCGATTTCCCTCCCGGAGCCGTCATGCATCTGGCCAGTCCGCGTCCCCTGTTCTTCCTGGCATTTATCGGCTGCGTGCTGCTGATGGCGGCTGCCCTGTACCTTGAGCACGTCGTCGGCCTCGAGCCTTGCCCGATGTGCGTGCTGCAGCGCATCTGTGTGATCGCCTTCGGCGTCGTCTGCCTGCTGGCCGCCATTCATGGCCCCGCTCGCCTTGGCCGGCGCATCTATGCGCTGCTGGCGCTGCTGTTCGCCGGCGCCGGTGCCGCCACTGCCGGTCGGCAGATCTGGTTGCAGAGCGTGCCGGCCGACCAGCTCGAGGCCTGCCTGCCTAGCCTGGAATTCATGATGCAGGCCCTGCCGATGCAGGACATCGTGCGTCTGGTGTTCCAGGGCAGCGCCGACTGTGCCGAAGTGAAGTGGACGCTGTTCGGCATGAGCATCCCGGAATGGAGCCTGCTCGGCTTCATCGGCATGATCGGTTTCTGCCTGTTTCAGCTGCTGCGCCGCGGCTGATCAGGCGCAACGCCTGGAGCCGCGGGCCTCGCGGCCTGTCGATTAAACGCTCGTATGAAATTTCTCGCGGCGGTGCCTTGATGGCCGTTGCCCAGGGGCATAATCTGGCTCGCACGCACCGCCGGAAAAACGCCGTTTTGCGGTTGCCTTCCCAAAACCGAGCACCGGTTGACAGAAAATCGTCGAGATAGATTTTTATCGTCGCGCAGCGACGGCCCAGAGGGTGGCCGCCAAGGGGCTGCAGGCCATAAAAACGTCTCGGGAGCGGACGTACGACAGGCATTAGCAAGAAGGGAAGTGAGGTCCATCATGCTTGAGAGTTGCCAGAACGCACAGGAACGTTGGGGTGGGGTCCATCAGTTGATCGACCGCTGGCTGGGGGAGCGTCGCGAGCTTGTGCTGGCCTATACGGCGCTCAGCAAAGCACCGCAGGCGCCTGCCATCAACGGCGAAGCCCTGCAGGGCTTCTGCGAAATCCTCGTGGATTACGTATCGGCCGGTCACTTCGAGGTCTACGAGCAGCTCACCAGCGAGGCCAAGGCATTCAACGACAAGCGCGGCCTGGAATTGGCCAAGCAGATCTACCCGCGCATCGAAGCCATCACCGAGGTGGCGCTGGCCTTCAATGACCGCTGCGACAACGGCGACTGCCGTGACAGCGTGTCGTTGGTGGCGGAGCTGAACCGTCTGGGTCAGCTGCTGCACGAGCGTTTCGAACTGGAAGACTGCCTGATCGAGGTGTTGCACAACGCCCATCAGGAGCAGGCCGCCGAAGCCCTCTGACGGCCTGACGCACACGAGCCCGGATGACTCCGGGCCTTGTCTGTCTTGGATCGACGCTCAGTCGGTCACGTCCAGCAGGCGTAGATCGAACACCAGGGGCGCATGGGGCGGTATCAGATCACCCGCGCCTTCTTCTCCGTAAGCCTGATTCGATGGAATCACCAGGCGCCAGTGGGCGCCTTTCGGCATCTGCAGCAGCGCACTGCGCCAGCCCGCGATCAGACTGTCCAGACGAAACCACTGTGGCGTACTGCTCTCGTCGAAGACACTGCCGTCGGCCAGCTCGCCGCGATAACTCACCTGCACTCGGCTGCGGGCGGTGGGCCTGGGGCCACTGCCAGGGCTGAGCTCGGTCACCAGCACGCCATTGCCCAGCTCCCGCACGTTGGGGCGACGACTTTCCCCGGCGAGAAAGCGCTGCTCGGCTTCGATGGCCTTGTCATGATGCCGGGGCGAGGCCTCGATACGGGCTTCGTGTTCATCGAGCAGCTGCTCGATGCGCGCGGCATCGAGCCGCAGAGGCTTGCCCTCGTAAGCCTGGCGCAAGCCTTCGAGCAGTTCGCCCAGCGGCAGGTCGGGGACCTCTTCATGCAGGCGCTCGCCAAGGCGTACGCCGAGGCTGTAGGCCAGATCCTGCTGGTGCTGGTCGGCCTGCGCGCTCAGGCTGCAGCAGATAGCGAGGGCGGCTAGTACGGCGCGGCTCATGACGATGTCTCCCGGTGAATATGCCGGCGATTATGCCAGGCGGGCAGTGCCCGCGCTCTGCTCGCCAAAAGGCCTATGGCGAGCCTTCTCGCCTGCGTCTAGTATGGGCGCATCCACATCCGCCTGGAGGCGCGCCATGTCGGCCAAGAAGAAGACCATCAGTACCCCCCTGCATCTGCTGCACCAACTGTCTGCCAGCCTGCTCGAGCATCTGGAAAATGCCTGCTCGCAAGCGCTCGTCGATGCCGAGAAACTGCTCGCCAAGCTGGAGAAGCAACGCGGCAAGGCACAGGAAAAACTGCACAAGGCGCGCGGCAAGTTGCAAGACGCCGCCGTTGCCGGCAAGACCAAGGCGCAAGCCAAGGCCAAGGATGTGGTAGCCGAGCTGGAAGAGCTGCTCGATACCCTCAAGGCTCGCCAGAGCGAAACCCGCGGCTACATCGCCCAGCTCAAGCGTGACGCGCAGGAAAGCCTGAAGCTGGCGCAGGGTGTCGGCAAGGTGAAGGAAGCCGCTGCCAAGGCGCTCGATGGGCGCGAGGCCAAGGCCGCAGCTCCCGCAGCCAAACCGGCTGCCGCGAAGAAACCGGCCGCTGCCAAGGCGCCGGCGAAGAAGGCTCCTGCCAAACCGGCCGCCAAGCCCGCTGCGGCAAGCAAGCCTGCCGCCAAGCCGGCCGCTGGCAAACCTGTTGCGGCCAAGACTGCTGCAGCCAAGGCACCAGCCAAACCGGTAGCGCCGAAGGCGGCGGCTAAACCGGCGGCGCCCAAAGCGGCTGCCAAGCCGGCTGCGGCAAAGGCTCCAGCCAAGCCCGTGGCGAGCAAGCCGGCTGCCAAGCCATCCGCCGCCAAACCTGCAGCAGACAAACCCGCTGCCAAGTCGGCGCCTGCCAAACCGGCTGCCAAGCCCGCCAGCAAACCGGTCGCCGCGAAGAAACCGGCCACCGCGAAGGCGCCCGCCAAGAAGGCCCCGGCCAAGCCCGCTGCCGCCAAACCGGCCGCCGCACCTGCTGCTCCGGCTGCACCCGCCGCGCCTGCGGCCACCAACGGGGCTGCCGCACCGGTTGCTCCTAGCGCGTCCTAAGCGAGGCGAATGGCGCCGCGCAGCACCTGCAGCGCGGCGCTGTTCTCGCCGGTCAGGGCAAGCAGCCAGTCGCTTTGCGCCTCTTCGTCTGGCCAGTTCGCGGCCAGCGCCTGCAGCCGCTCGAGCAGCACCCGCTCGGCCTGCAATTCCAGCTTCTTGATCTGTTCACGCAGGGCGGCCAGTTCGGCGTCCTGGCCTGCGGCCGTGCGCCAGTGGCGCCGCGTCTGCCGCAAGGGCGAGACCACTTCACGTTGCCAGGGGCCCGCCACCTCCGTCAGTGCGCGCAGGCGCTCATCCACGTAGCGCACGCCACGTTGCTGCAGCCAGGCGCCGGTCAGCAGCAGGCAGACGTCGTTATCGGCGTCCTGCAAATCCAGGCAGGCCTGTTCCACGCCCGGTCTGGCATAGAGTTCGAGGGCGAAATTCCACAGATCCTGCACGCGGCCTCCGGGGCGATTTGGTAGACTCCGCGGCCATTATGATCCGACTCCAGAACCTCACTCTACAGCGTGGTCCGCAACGCCTGCTCGAAGGCGCCGAGCTGACCCTGCACGCCGGCCAGAAAGTCGGTCTGATCGGTGCCAATGGCGCCGGCAAATCCAGCCTGTTCGCCCTGCTGCGCGGTGAGCTCGGCCCCGACGCGGGCGACTGCCAGCTGCCGCCGGACTGGCGCATCGCCCATATGCGCCAGGAGGTGGACAACCTCGAGCGTCTGGCGGTGGACTACGTGCTCGATGGCGACGTGCACCTGCGCGCGATCCAGGCCGAACTGGCCAGGGCCGAGGCCGCCCATGACGGCAGCGCCATCGCCCGTCTGCACAGCGAACTGGACAATGCCCAGGGCTACAGCGCCGATTCGCGTGCGCGCAAGCTGCTGGCCGGCCTGGGCTTTACCAGCGAGCAGATGGACAGGCGCGTCGGCGACTTCTCCGGGGGCTGGCGCATGCGCCTGAACCTGGCCCAGGCACTGATGTGCCCGTCCGAGCTGCTGCTGCTCGACGAGCCGACCAACCACCTCGACCTTGACGCCATTCTCTGGCTGGAGGAGTGGCTCAAGGGCTATCCCGGCACGTTGCTGCTGATCTCCCACGACCGTGATTTCCTCGACGCCGTGGTCGACCATGTGGCGCACCTGGAGCAGCAGAAGCTGACCCTCTACCGCGGCGGCTACTCGGCCTTCGAGCGCACCCGCGCCGAGCGTCTGGCGCAGCAGCAGCAGGCGTACGAGAAGCAGCAGGCGCAGCGTGCGCACATGGAAGACTTCATTCGCCGCTTCAAGGCCAAGGCGACCAAGGCACGCCAGGCACAGAGCCGCATCAAGGCGCTTGAGCGCCTGGAAGAGCTGGCCCCGGCCCATGTCGACTCGCCCTTCGACTTCGTCTTTCGCGAGGCGGACAAGGTCTCCAGCCCGCTGCTCAACCTGTCCGAGGCGCGCCTGGGTTACGGCGACAAGACGGTGCTGGAGAAGGTCAAGCTGAGCCTGGCACCCGGTGCACGTATCGGCCTGCTTGGGCCCAACGGTGCGGGCAAGTCGACCCTGATCAAGACCCTGGCCGGCGACCTGGCCGTGCTCGGCGGCGAACTGGCCCGTGGCGAGAACCTGGCCATCGGCTACTTCGCCCAGCATCAGCTCGATGCCCTGGACCCCAAGGCCAGCCCGCTGCTGCATCTGCAGCGCCTGGCGCCGAGCGAGCGCGAGCAGACCCTGCGCGACTTCATCGGCGGCTTCGATTTCCGTGGCGAGCGCTGCGACGAGCCGGTACTGAATTTCTCCGGCGGCGAGAAGGCGCGCCTGGCCCTGGCGCTGATCGCCTGGCAGAAGCCCAACCTGCTGTTGCTGGACGAACCGACCAACCACCTCGATCTGGAAATGCGCCTGGCGCTGACCATGGCCCTGCAGGAATTCGCCGGGGCGGTGCTGGTGGTCTCCCACGACCGTCACCTGCTGAAGAGCACCACCGACGAGTTCCTTCTGGTGGCCGACGGGCGCATCCAGCCGTTCGAGGGCGACCTGGACGACTATGCGCGTTGGCTGATCGATTTTCGCGCCCGCCAGCAGCCGGTCGCAGCGCCGGCCGCCGGTGCCGAGAAGACCGACAAGCGCGCACAGCGCCAGGCCGCTGCGGCGCTGCGCCAGCAACTGGCGCCGCACAAGAAGCAGGCCGACAAGCTCGAGCAGGAGCTGGGCAAGGTGCAGGAAAAGCTCGCCGCCGTGGAAGCCCAGCTCGGCGACAGTGGCCTGTACGAGTCCGCACGCAAGGATGAGCTGCGCGAGCGCCTCGCCGAGCAGGCGCAGCTCAAGGCGCGCGAGGCCGAGCTGGAGGAAGCCTGGCTGCTGGCCCTGGAAACCCTGGAGGCGTTGCAGCAGCAACTGGAGGAGGCCGAGTGATGGAGCAGCTGGAACTGCTGGTGGCCTGGCGCGAGCCGCTGATCCGTGCCGGCCAGGTGCTGTTGATCATTCTGCTGGCGTGGGTCGCCCAGCGTATTCTCACCCGCGCCATCAGCCGCCTGGGCGCGCGCTACAGCCTGTTGCCGCAGGAGGTGCTGCAGCCGCTGCGCGGCCTGTTGCGCTGGTTGATCATGGGCAGTGCCTTCATGCTGGTGCTCGAGCGCCTGGGCGTCTCGGCAACGGTGTTGTGGACAGCCCTGACCGGGTTCACCGCCGTGGCCGCCGTGGCCTTCTTCGCCATCTGGAGCGTGCTGTCGAACATGTTCTGCGCGCTGCTGATCTTCACCATGGGGCCGTTTCGTATCGGTGATACGGTCGAGGTGATCGATAGCGCGGACAAGCCAGGGGTGAAGGGGCGGGTGATCGCCATCAACCTGTTCTACACCACCTTGCAGGATCTCGCCGAAGACGCTGCCGGTGCCCTGCTGCAGGTGCCCAACAGCCTGTTCTTCCAGAAATCCGTGCGCCGCTGGCGCTGAACGTCTGGCTCGGAGGCTGGCGCAGGAGTAGGCTGTGAAGCCGTTCTCCCGATTTCTGCTCCCCGAGGTACGCATCATGGCATTGGAAACCTGGCTCGCTTTCTTCGTCGCCTGCTGGGTGATCAGCCTGTCGCCCGGTGCCGGCGCCGTGGCGTCGATGTCCGCTGGCCTGCAATACGGCTTCTGGCGCGGTTACTGGAACGCCCTCGGCCTGCAGCTCGGCCTGGCCCTGCAGATCGCCATCGTCGCGGCGGGCGTGGGCGCCATCCTCGCCGCCTCGGCGCTGGCCTTCAGCCTGATCAAATGGTTCGGCGTCGCCTATCTGGTGTTTCTCGCCTACAAGCAGTGGGTCGCCCTTCCCAGCGATCTGGATGCCGGTGCCACCGAGCGTCCCAGCGGGCGGCCGCTGACCCTGGTGCTGCGCGGCTTTCTGGTCAATGCCAGCAACCCCAAGGCCATCGTCTTCATGCTCGCCGTGCTGCCGCAGTTCATCAATCCGCATGCGCCTTTGCTGGCGCAGTATCTGGTGATGGGCCTGACCATGATCGTGGTCGACCTGATCGTCATGGCCGGTTACACCGGCCTGGCTTCGCGGGTGCTGCGCGCGCTGCGCACGCCGCGGCAGCAGCGCGTGATGAACCGCAGTTTCGCCGCGCTGTTCGCCGCCGCTGCCGGGCTGCTGGCCACGGTCAAGCGCGCCGCGGTCTGAGCCGCGGGTTCGGCAGCGGCGGCGATGTCGCCGTTGCCGCTCTGGCGCTGCAGTCGCAACGCTCCGTTCGACTGTTTGTTACCAGATATTTCAGATTCTCCTTGTGCGAATTCCTTAGCCACGCAACAATTTAATGCCACCCATTCTCGTTTGGGATGCATTGATGAGCCGCTTTCGTTTCGCCCTTTCCTGGCTGACGCTGCCCTTGCTGGCCGCGCTCAGCTTTCTCGCCGTCGGCGAGCCACTCGACGGCGCCGCACAGGCGCTGCATCTGATCGGTTACATCGGCGCCGATTACCCCGCCACCGTGGCGGGCGGCCAGGTCATCGACGCTGGCGAATATCAGGAACAGCTGGAATTTCTCGACGTGCTGCAGGGCCTGGTCGTCGCCCTGCCGGCCCGCGCCGGACGCGACGAGCTGGAGCGGGGCGTGGTCGATCTGCGCCAGGCCATCGCTCAGCGCCAACCCGGTGAGACGGTGGCCGCTGCCGCGCGTCAGCTCGGCGCACGTCTGGCCGAGCTCTATCAGGTAGCCCAGACCCCGATCCTGACACCGGACCCCGAACGCGGCGCGCCGCTGTATGCCCAGCACTGTTCGGTGTGCCACGGCGATACCGGCCTGGGCGACGGACCTGCCGGCATCGGTCTGGAACCGGCACCGGCCAATCTGCGTGATGCCGCGCGTCTGGATCGGCTGAGCCTCTACGATCTCTACAACACCCTCGGTCTGGGCATCGAAGGCACCGACATGCCGGCCTTCGCCGATCAGCTGGACGAGCGTCAGCGTTGGGATCTGGCTGCCTATATCGCCGGTTTCACAGCAGCATCGGCGCAGGGCCAGACACGCTTCGCCATGAGCGAGCTGGCAGGGCGCACGCCTGCCGAAATCGCTGCCGCCGGTGGTGATGTCGCTGCGTTCCGCGCTCAGCGCGCGCATCCGCTGCTGGAACAGCGCGGCTCGCAGCAGCTGATCGGCTATACCCGTGACACCCTGGAGCGCAGCCTGCAGGCCTATCGCGACGGTGATCGCGAGCAGGCCTACGACCTCTCCGTCGGCGCCTATCTGGAAGGCTTCGAACTGGTCGAAAGCGCGCTGGACAACCTCGATGCGGTGCAGCGCAAGACCACCGAGCGCGCGCTGATGGCCTATCGGCAGGCGCTGCAGGATGGTGCCGGCGTCGCGCAGGCGGCCCAGGCCCTGGAGCAGGCCAAGGTGGAGCTGGACAAGTCCGCTGCACTGCTGGCCGATGGCGCCATGGACGACAGCCTGAGCTTCTTCGCCAGCCTGCTGATTCTGTTGCGCGAGGGGCTCGAGGCGATTCTGGTGCTGGCGGCGATTCTCGCCTTCCTGCGCAATACCGGGCAGCAGCAGGCGGTACGCAGTGTGCACATTGGCTGGGGTCTGGCGCTGCTCGCCGGTGTCGCGACCTGGGCGGTGGCGGCCTACCTGATCGACATCAGCGGTGCCCAGCGCGAGCTGCTCGAAGGCGCCACGGCGCTGTTCGCCAGCGTGGTGCTGCTGTGGGTCGGCGTATGGATGCATGATCGCCGTCACGCCGCGGCCTGGCAGGACTACATCAAGAGCAGCCTGGTCGGCGGTGGTGGTCGTTTCGGCTTCGCCGTGCTGGCGTTCTTCTCGGTGTACCGCGAGCTGTTCGAAGTCATCCTGTTCTACGAAACCCTCTGGCTGCAGGCCGGCCCGGCCGGGCGTGGTGCGGTGCTGGCCGGTGCCGCCGCGGCGCTGGTGCTGCTGATCGGCCTGGCCTGGGTGATTCTGCGTGGCTCGCGCAAATTGCCGCTGGCGACCTTCTTCGGCGTCAATGCGGTGCTGCTGTGCGTGCTCTCGGTGGTCTTCGCCGGGCACGGCGTCGCTGCGCTGCAGGAGGCCGGCGTGCTCGGCACGCGGCCGGTGGCCTTCTTCGAATTCGACTGGCTGGGCATCCACGCCGATGCCTGGAGCCTGTCGGCGCAGGGGCTGGCGCTGGCCGGCATCGCCCTGCTGTATGGGCGCAGCCTGCGCGGCGAGCGCCGTCGGCTTGCCGAGCAGGCCTAGGCCGGCGCCGGAGGGTCGAGGGCCGCGCGGTGCCTTCGATCCTCCATAGCGTGAACCGTCACCACGACAGAGGGTCAGAGTGGGCCTAGGCTGAGCCCATTTTCCCTCTGACGAGTGCACGCATGTCCTCCACTGTTCATTCCACCCATTACGCCGACAGCCCCGATCTGGCGCTGGCGGCCCTGCGCCATCCGCCCCTGGAACAGGCGCTGGCCGCAGCCTGTGCCGAGCTCTCGGTGCAGCAGGCCTATCTGGCCGCCCTGCGCGATCCGGCCATCGGCCCGCAGCCGCGTCTGTTGCTGGCGGTGGAGGGCGCCAACGTGCAGGTGCAACGTCGTCTGGCGGCATTGGTGGCCGAGTTGCTGCCGGATGAGGTCGAGCTGGATCTGATCGAGCTGGCCGACGACAACCTCTCGCGTGCGGTGCGCGAGCGCTGCCAGGCCTTCTACAACGCTTGAAGCGCCTCTCTGCCCACGCGGGCTGGCATACTGGCGACCGATTTCTGCTGGAAGGTGCTGCATGCGTGTCTGGATAGACGCCGACGCCTGCCCGAGGGCGGCGCGCGATCAGGTGGTCAAGTTCGCCCTCAAACGGGGTTTCGAAGTGGTGCTGGTGGCGGGCCAGGCCGTGGCGCGGCCGAATTTCGCCTGCGTGAAACTGATCGTGGTACCCAGCGGGCCGGATGCGGCCGACGATCACCTGGTCGAGCATGCCGTGCCCGGCGAGCTGGTGATCTGCAGCGACGTACCGCTGGCCGACCGCCTGGTGAAGAAGGGCGTGGCGGCGCTCGATCCGCGTGGCCGCGAGTTCGACGAGCGCAACATGGGCGAGCGCCTGGCGGTACGTAACCTGTTCACCGATCTGCGCGAGCAGGGCCAGGTCGGCGGCGGCCAGGCGCCCTATTCGGAGAAGGATCGGCAGGCGTTCGCCAATGCGCTGGACCGGATTCTCACGCGGCTGAGCCGCTAGCGGCCCCGGATTGCATCCGGGCGACGGGTGGCAGGTAAACCCTTTTCAGCCTTGTAGCCCGGATGAAATCCGGGAACGGCGGGCAACCGCATCCGAGCCCCGCGCCTTCCTTCAGCCGCACAGATAGGTGCCCGTGCCGACGGCCACCAGCACCCCTTCGTCGTTGTGCAGCTCCATGCGAATCACCGCCACCTTGTTGCCGGCGCGCAGCGGCAGGGCGGTGGCGGTGAAGCGCTGGCCGCGGCCGGGGCGCAGGTAGTCGATGCGCAGGTCGATGGTGCCGAGCTTGGACAGCTTGCTCATGCGCTCGGCCGGCGGCAGGTGCTGGTGGTTGGCGAAGGCGCCGATCAGCGCCATGGCGCCACCGCATACGTCGAGCAGCGAGGAAATCACCCCGCCATGGAGGATGCCGTGGACGAAGTTGCCGATCAGTTCGGGCTTCATCGGCAGGTGCATGGTCACCCGCTCCGGGCTCAGCTCATCGAGCTCGATGCCGAGCACCTGGTTGAAGGGGATGCGCTGGAAGAAAGCGGCCACCGCCTGCTGCAGGTCGGGGCTGAGGACGAAGGGCTGGGTCATGGCAGGGCTCCGGAAAATCTGCCACCACGCTGCCGCAGCGCGAACCGCTTGACCAGCGTGACGGCCAGACTGCCCTGGCCAATGACCGAAGCGCCCTTTGGTGGCGCTGGCTGGCCGGGCGGCGTTCCGCTCTATCCCGCATTGATCGCCATTGGTGGGCTAAAGCCCACCCTACAGGCTGGAACGTTGAGTTTCGTAGGGTGGGCTTCAGCCCACCCAGGTCAGTGGTGCGCCAGCTCCAGCACGCGGTCGACCATCTTGTTGATGCCCGAAGCCGCCTCGGCGATGGACTGGGCGAGCATGTAGGCCGGCGTGGTCACCAGCTTGCGAGCATGATCCTCGACGATGTCGCTGACTTCGCACTCGTGGTGCTCGGCGCCCATCTGGGTCAGTGCGGTGGCGGTGTCGTGGTCGGTGCCGATGGTGCAGATCACGCCAGCGCCAAAGATCTTCGCCGCCAGCGCAGGCGCGATGCACATCAGGCCGACCGGCTTACCGGCGTCGACGAAGGCCTTGCAGGCGGCCAGCACGTCCGGCTGCACGGTGCAGCCCGCGCCGCTGGTGGCGAAGTCGGAGAGGTTCTTGGCCACGCCGAAGCCGCCGGGCAGGATCAGCGCGTCGAACTCGGCCACGTGCAGCTCCTTGACGTCCTTGATCTTGCCGCGGGCGATGCGCGCCGATTCCACCAGCACGTTGCGCGTTTCGTCCATCTCGTCGCCGCTGTAGTGATCGACCACGTGCAGTTGCGGCACGTTGGGAGCGAAGCACTGCACCACTGCGCCGCGCTGGTCGAGGCGCAGCAGGGTGATCACGCTTTCATGGATCTCGGCGCCGTCGTAGACGCCACAGCCGGACAGAATCACTGCCACTTTCTTGCTCATGCTCGACTCCTGATGAGGAAAACGCCGCTCGTTGCACCTGTTGGTGTGGGCGTGCGGCGGGATGTTGCCAATTCGGTGTTGCGCCACGGCACGGGTGGCTGTCGCCAAATGCCACTCAGACTGTCATTTGCCGCCGTGAGCCGCTGTGGGCCGGGGATTAGGATGAATAACAGACTAGCCCCAAGACAAGCACAACGATACGGCTCGGCCATGAATTACGTTCTCTATGCGGTGCCTTTCTTCTTCCTGCTGATCGCCCTCGAACTGCTCGCCGATCGCCTGCGCGGCATGCGCAGCTATCACCTCGCCGATGCCCTGGGCAGCCTCGGCACCGGCGTGCTGTCGCAGACCACGGGCGTGCTGACCAAGGTGGTCGGCCTGCTCACCTACGCCTTCGCCTGGGAGCATCTGGCTCTGTTCGAACTCGCCGAAGGCAGCCTCTGGGTCTGGGTTTTCGCCTTCGTCTTCTATGACTTCTGCTACTACTGGAACCACCGCCTGGGCCATGAACGCAATGTGCTCTGGGCCGCTCACGCGGTGCATCACCAGAGCGAGGACTACAACCTCACCACGGCGTTGCGCCAGACCAGCACCGGCTTCGTCTTCGGCTGGATCTTCTACCTGCCGATGGCCGTGCTCGGTGTGCCGCCGCTGGTGTTTCTCACGGTGTCGGCGTTCAACCTGCTCTACCAGTTCTGGGTGCACACCCGCCATATCCCCAAGCTGGGCTGGTTCGAATGGTTGTTCATCACCCCGTCCAACCATCGCGTGCATCATGCACAGAACCCTATTTACATGGATCGCAATTACGGCGGGGTGTTCATTGTATGGGACCGGCTTTTTGGCACCTTCCAGGAGGAGCTGGACGAGGAGCCGGTGATCTTTGGCGTGACCGTGCCGCTGGCCAGCTGGAATCCGCTGTGGGCCAATCTGCAGGTCTATGCCGGCCTGTGGCACGACGCCCGGCGCGCCGGCTCCTGGTGGGACAGGTTGCGCATCTGGTTCATGCCCACCGGCTGGCGTCCGGCCGACGTGGCCGCGCGCCATCCGCAGGCCAAGCCGGACCTGAGCAACTTCCGCAAGTTCGAGGTGGCGCTGGGCCGTGGCGCGCAGGTCTACGCACTGCTGCAGTTCGTCTGCTACCTGCTGGCTGGCGTGTGGCTGCTGGCGCAGGGCGATGCGCTGGCCACTGGCGCGGTGCTGCTGGCCTGCCTGTGGATGGCCCTGGGCCTGTGCAGTATCGGCCTGTGGCTGGAGAATCGCAGCCATGCCTGGCAACTGGAGTGCCTGCGCCTGGCAGGCAACCTGCCGGCATTCTGGCTGGCCGGTGAGCTGGGCATGCTGACGCTGGACCTCACGGTCTGGGCCTGGCTGAGCGCCTACAGTCTGAGCAGCCTGCTCGGTATCTGGCTGGCGCGCGGTTCAGCCGCGCCGGCGCTGACGCCACCGGTGTAGCCAGGCGAGAGCAAGCAGCAGTACCACGGTGGCGAGCAGGATCACCTGATAGTTGCGCAGCTCCTCCAGCAGGCCGCCCATGGCATGGCCCAGGCTGTAGGCCAGCAGGCTGATGCCACCGGCCCAGACGCCGGCGCCGATGGCGTCGAGCAGCAGGTAGCGGCGCCAGGAATAGCCGGACAGGCCGATGGTCAGCGGCATCACCGTACGCAGGCCGTAGAGGAAGCGGAAACACAGCACCCACAGGTCCGGGTAACGTTTGATCAGCGCACTGGCGCGTTCGCCCAGCGGTTGCCAGCGCGGCTTGCGTGCCAGCAGCGCGCGACCGTGACGGCGGCCGAGGTAGTACCACAGCTGATCGCTGGCGAAGGTGCCGAGGAAGGCGCACAGCGCCACCCATTCGATCTCCAGCACGTTGCGCACGGCCATGTAGGCCGCCAGCAGCAGCGATACTTCGCCTTCCAGAAAGGTGCCGAGTACCAGCGCCGGATAGCCGAACTGGCGGATAAGGTCTTGCAGCATGTGGCGTGCCCATGAACACAGGTTATGCAGACTACTCCGACCGCGAGGAACCCGGAAGGTGGCGGCCCGTGCCACAATGCGCGACTGCTGTGCGACCCGCGGTCGCACGCGGTCATGTGGCCGTCATCATTTGGTCATAATGGTCGCTTATAACCGTCACACTGGCCCGCCCGTGCGGGCTCTGGAGTCTGCCGTGAGCGTTACCCCCGCCAATCGCCTGTTCCCCGCCACCCGCCTGCGCCGCAACCGCCGCGACGATTTCTCCCGCCGTCTGGTACGCGAACACCGTCTGAGCGTCGATGACCTGATCCTGCCGGTGTTCGTCCTCGACGGCGACAACCGCCGCGAAGCCGTGCCGTCGATGCCGGGCGTCGAGCGCCTGTCCATCGACCTGCTGCTCCAGGAAGCCGAACACTGGGTCGAACTGGGCATTCCGGCGCTGGCGCTGTTCCCGGTCACCCCGCTGGAGAAGAAGTCCCTCGACGGCGCCGAGGCCTGGAACCCGGACGGCATTGCCCAGCGCGCGATCCGCGCCCTGCGGGCGAAATTCCCCGAACTCGGAGTGATCAGCGACGTCGCCCTCGACCCCTTCACCACCCACGGTCAGGACGGCATCCTCGACGAGTCCGGCTACGTGCAGAACGACATCACCGTCGATGCGCTGGTCAAGCAGGCGCTGTCGCATGCCGAGGCCGGTGCCCAGGTAGTGGCCCCCTCGGACATGATGGATGGGCGCGTGCAGGCGATTCGCGAGGCGCTGGAGCTGGCCGACCATCCCAACGTGCGCATCATGGCCTACTCGGCCAAGTACGCCAGCGCCTACTACGGCCCGTTCCGCGATGCGGTGGGCTCGGCGGCCAACCTCGGCAAGGGCAACAAGCTCGGCTACCAGATGGACCCGGCCAACGGCAACGAGGCGCTGCACGAAGTGGCCGCCGACCTGGCCGAAGGCGCCGACATGGTCATGGTCAAGCCCGGCATGCCGTACCTGGACATCCTCTGGCGGGTGAAGGATGCCTACAAGGTGCCCACATTCGTCTATCAGGTCAGTGGCGAGTACGCCATGCACATGGCCGCGATCCAGAACGGCTGGCTCGGCGAGGCAGTGATCCTCGAGTCGCTCACCGCCTTCAAACGCGCCGGTGCCGATGGCATCCTCACCTATTTCGCCGTACGGGCGGCAGAACTGCTAAAACAAGGGCGATGACGCTCTCAGGAACTCAGCGATGAACAGCGAAGGACTCAACAGCGAAGTGCTCGACAACAACCCGCCTCAGGCCGAGGTGGTCGCCGAGACGCCAGTGGTGGAAACCCCGCCGCCGGCCCCGATTCCCAGCCTGGATGACAGCAGCCTGTACATCCACCGTGAACTGTCGCAGCTGCAGTTCAATATCCGGGTGCTGGAGCAGGCGCTGGACGAGTCCTATCCGCTGCTCGAACGCCTGAAGTTCCTGCTGATCTTCTCCAGCAACCTCGACGAGTTCTTCGAGATCCGCGTCGCCGGGCTGAAGAAGCAGATCAACTTCGCCCGCGAGCAGGCCGGCGCCGATGGCCTGCAGCCGCACCAGGCGCTGGCGCGCATCAGCGAGCTGGTGCACGAGCAGGTGGAGCGGCAGTACGCCATCCTCAACGACACCCTGTTCCCGGCGCTGGCCAAGCACAACATCAACTTCATCCGCCGGCGTTTCTGGACCACCAAGCTCAAGGCCTGGGTGCGCCGCTATTTCCGTGACGAGATCGCGCCGATCATCACCCCCATCGGCCTCGACCCGACGCACCCCTTCCCGCTGCTGGTGAACAAGAGCCTGAACTTCATCGTCGAGCTGGAGGGCATCGATGCCTTCGGCCGCGATTCCGGTCTGGCCATCATCCCGGCGCCGCGCCTGCTGCCGCGGATCATCCGCGTGCCGGAGGAAGTCGGTGGTCCCGGTGACAACTACGTGTTCCTCTCGTCGATGATCCACGCCCATGCCGACGACCTGTTCCAGGGCATGAAGGTCAAGGGCTGCTACCAGTTCCGCCTGACCCGTAACGCCGACCTGTCGGTGGATACCGAGGACGTCGAGGACCTGGCGCGTGCCCTGCGTGGCGAGCTGTTCAGCCGCCGCTACGGCGATGCGGTGCGCCTGGAGGTGGTCGACACCTGCCCGAAACACCTGCGCGATCATCTGCTCAAGCAGTTCGGCCTGACCGAGAGCGAGCTGTACCAGGTCAACGGCCCGGTCAACCTCACTCGCCTGTTCAGCATCACCGGCCTGGACAACCACCCGGAGCTGCAGCACGCGCCGTTCACCCCGGTGATCCCCAAGCTGCTGCAGAACGCCGAGAACATCTTCAGCGTGGTCAGCAAGCAGGACATCCTCCTGCTGCACCCCTTCGAGTCCTTCACGCCGGTGGTCGACCTGCTGCGTCAGGCGGCGAAGGACCCGCACGTGCTGGCGATCAAGCAGACCCTGTATCGCTCCGGCGCCAACTCGGAGATCGTCGACGCCCTGGTGGAAGCGGCGCGCAACGGCAAGGAGGTCACCGCGGTGATCGAGCTGCGTGCGCGTTTCGACGAGGAGTCCAACCTGCAGCTGGCCAGCCGCCTGCAGCAGGCCGGCGCGGTGGTGATCTACGGTGTGGTCGGCTTCAAGACCCACGCCAAGATGATGCTGATCCTGCGCCGCGAGAACGGCGAAATCGTCCGCTACGCCCACCTCGGCACCGGCAACTACCACGCTGGCAACGCCAAGCTGTACACCGACTACAGCCTGCTTACCGCCGACGTGGCCCTTGGCGAGGACGTGGCCAAGCTGTTCAGCCAGCTGATCGGCATGGGCAAGACCCTGCGCATGAAGAAGCTGCTGCATGCACCCTTCACCCTGAAGAAGACCCTGCTCGACCTGATCGCCAAGGAAACCGCCGCGGCGGCCGAAGGCAAACCGGCGCAGATCATCGCCAAGTTCAACTCGCTGACCGACCCCAAGGTGATCCGCGCGCTGTACAAGGCCAGCCAGACCGGGGTGAAGATCGACTTGGTGGTGCGCGGCATGTGCTGCCTGCGCCCGGGTATCGCCGGGGTGTCGCACAACATTCAGGTGCGCTCGATCATCGGCCGCTTTCTCGAGCACACGCGGGTGTTCTACTTCCTCAATGGCGGCGACGAGAAGATCTACCTGTCCAGCGCCGACTGGATGGAGCGCAACCTCGACAAGCGCGTGGAGACCTGCTTCCCGGTGGAGGGCAAGAAGCTCATCACCCGGGTCAAGAAGGAGCTGGAAAGTTACCTCACCGACAACACCCACGCCTGGGTGCTGCAAGCGGACGGCCGCTACCTGCGCCAGCAACCCACCGGCAACCAGAACCCGCGCAGCGCCCAGTCCGGGCTGCTGGAGAAACTGACCGCACCGGTGGTGAGCGCTCGATAAAAAGGCCGCTTGCGGCCATCTGATGGCCCTCTCCCGCTTGCGGGAGAGGGTGCCCGAAGGGCGGGAGAGGGTGTTGGGGGCGTGCAGCTTTTGCTAGCAATGCGCAGATAAGCGCCTGCTCGCTGACGATCAGGTCGGGACGCGAGCGGGGTGCCCGAAAGGCGGGCGAGGGGCTTCGAGGTCTTGGCGCGTCTCACCCGCCCTGCAGGCCAGCCCGCGCCGTAGGGTGCGCCATGCGCACCGGGTGATCAGCGCACGCTCAGGGTCAGATCGATGCGCTTGAGCCACTCCGCTTCGGCTTCGAAATCGGCCTGGGTCAGCGGGTTGGCTGCCAGCCAGCCATCGGGGAAGTGCACTTCCAGACTGTTTTCGCCGGCCTTGAGCTGCACCTGAGGCATGTCCTGGGTGCCGCGGATGTGATGGAAGAGGATGGCGAAGCGCAGCAGCACGCACAGGCGCATCAGCTTGACGCCTTCCTCGCCGAATTCGGCGAACTTGTCCCTGGGGATGTTGCGTCGGTGGCCGCGCACCAGCAGGGCGAGCATCTGCTGATCCTGGCGCGAAAAACCGGACAGATCGGAGTGTTCGATCAGGTAGGCGCCGTGCTTGTGGTACTGGTAGTGGGCGATATCCAGGCCCACCTCGTGGACCCTGGCGCCCCAGCTGAGCAGCTCGCGATGCCAGTCGTCGGTCAGGCCCCAGTCGTCGGCTACCTTGTCCAGCGCCGAGAGCGCCTTGGTCTCGACCCGCGCCGCCTGATCCAGGTCGACGTGATAACGCTCCATGAAGGCCGACAGCGTGCGTTCGCGCACGTCCTCGTGCTGATGGCGACCGAGCAGGTCGTACAGCACGCCTTCACGCAGCGCCCCTTCGGAGTGGCTCATGCGCTGGATCTCGCAGGCGTCGAAGATGGCTTCGAGAATCGCCAGGCCGGCCGGGAAGATGCTGCGGCGATCCGGCTTGATGCCGTCGAGGTCGATCTTCTCCACCTCGCCCAGTTTGAACAGCTTGCGCTTGAGCCAGGCCAGACCCTCGACCGTGACCTCGCCATTGCCCAGGCCGGCGGCCTTGGTCGCCAGGCCGATGGCCTTGATGGTGCCGGAGGCGCCCACGGCATCCTCCCAGCCGAGGCGGCGCAGGGCCTGCTCGATGCCCATCAGTTCCAGACGGGCGGCGGTGTAGGCCTGGGCATAGCGCGCCGGGGTGATCTTGCCGTCCTTGAAGTAGCGCTGGGTGAAGCTCACGCAGCCCATCTGCAGGCTCTCGCGCAGCAGCGGCTCGAAACGCTGGCCGATGATGAATTCGGTGCTGCCGCCGCCGATATCGGCGACCAGGCGCTTGCCGGGAGTGTCGGCGATGCTGTGGGACACGCCCAGGTAGATCAGGCGCGCTTCCTCGCGGCCGGAAATCACCTCGACCTGATGGCCGAGAATCTCCTCGGCGCGGCGGATGAACACCGCGCGGTTGCGCGCTTCGCGCAGGGCGTTGGTGCCGACGATGCGTACGGCGCCTTCCGGCAGGCTGTTGGTGAACTGGGCGAAGCGGCGCAGGCAGTCCAGCCCGCGCTGCATGGCCTCCTCGCTGAGCTGGCGCTCCTCGTCGATACCGGCGGCCAGCTGTACCTTGTCGCCGAGCCGCTCGAGGATGCGGATCTCGCCATGGTCGGCCTTGGCCAGCACCATATGAAAGCTGTTCGAGCCCAGGTCGATGGCGGCGATCAGGGGGTAGTTCTCGGCAGTAGCTTTGGGCATGGGGAAGGCGTCTCGTTCGATATCCGCGTCATCGTGCCACGACTGAGCCAATGAGCCAACGCATACGGATGTCGCAGGAAACTGGTCTAGACCTGTGCCTGCCGCAGGTTCAACACGCTCAGTGGCTGTTCCAGCGCCTGCTCGTCGCAGTTGCGCCCCGGGCCGCCACGGTCCACCACCAGGAAGCGTCCGGGGTGTTGCAGGCACAGCAGCGGGTGGTGCCAGGTGCCGCGGGCGTAGTTCACGCCCTGGTCCGGCGCGCTGATGAAGGCGCGGATTTTCGACTCGTCCAGCTCGCCGGGCGGGGCGACGACGATCAGCATGCATGCGCCGTCCACCGGATAGAACGCCTGGCTGCCCAGCGGGTGGCGTTCGAGCATGCGGATCTCGATGGGCGCGTGCCAGGCCTTGCCTTCGAACAGGTTGACCAGGGTGCGCGGCGCTTCGCCGGCCAGCTCCACCTGCGCCAGGTCGTGGTAGCGCGTGGTGGTGCCGGCGTTGATCGGGAAGGCGTTGGCGCCGGCCGTTTCGATCACCTCGCCAAACGGGGCGAAGGCCGCGCGGGTCAGCGGCTCGATGCGCAGCGGCCGTGGCGCCGGTGCGTTCACAGGTTCACCGAGCCGATGAAGTTGCGCAGCTCCTCGGTCTGCGGCGCGGCGAACAGGGCTTTCGGATCGCCGATCTCGTGCACCTTGCCCTGGTGCATGAACACCAGCTTGTCGCCGACTTCGCGGGCGAAGCGCATCTCGTGGGTGACCATGATCAGGGTCATGCCCTCGCTGGCCAGTTGCTTGACCACCGCCAGCACCTCGTTGACCAGTTCGGGATCGAGCGCCGAGGTGATCTCGTCGCACAGCAGCACCTTGGGCGCCATGGCCAGGGCGCGGGCGATGGCCACGCGCTGCTGCTGGCCGCCGGACAGACGCTCGGGGTAGGCGTCGAACTTCTCCGCCAGGCCCACCCGCTCGAGCATCTGCCGGGCGATCCGCTCGGCTTCGGCGCGCGCAGTCTTCTTCACTACTTGCGGCGCCAGCATGACGTTCTCGCCGACGGTCAGATGGGGGAACAGGTTGAACTGCTGGAACACCATGCCGACCTTCTGCCGCAGGCTGCGCAGGTCGGCGCGGGCGGCATCGATGTACTCGCCGTCGACTTCGATGACGCCGTCGTTGATCGATTCCAGGCCGTTGAGGGTGCGCAGAAAGGTGCTCTTGCCCGAGCCGCTGCGGCCGATGATGGCGACCACTTCGCCTTCCTCGACCTTGAGGTCGATGCCCTTGAGCACATGGTTGTCGCCGTAATACTTGTGCAGGGCGGTGACGTTAAGCAGTGACATTCAGCCTCCTTTCCAGGCGGTATGCAGCGAGCGAGAGCGGGTAGCAGAGCAGGAAGTAACCGAGGGCGACGAAGCCGTAGACCATGAACGGCTCGAAGGTGGCGTTGGCCAGCATGCTGCCGGTCTTGGTCAGCTCGGTGAAGCCGATGATCGAGGTTACCGCGGTGCCCTTGATCACCTGCACCGAAAAGCCCACGGTGGGCGCTACGGCAATGCGCAGTGCCTGCGGCAGCACCACATGGCGCAGGGTTTCCAGGCGGCTCATGGCCAGGCTTTCGGAGGCCTCCCACTGGCCACGGCCGATCGATTCGACGCAGCCGCGCCAGATCTCGGCGAGAAAGGCGCTGGTGAACAGCGTCAGTGCAGTGGCCGCAGCCAGCCAGGGCGATACGTCGACACCGAGCAGGGCGATGCCGAAGAACACCAGAAACAGCTGCATCAGCAGCGGCGTGCCCTGGAACAGTTCGATATAGCCACGGGCGAGCATGCGCGGCGCCGCCAGTGGCGACAGCCGTGCCAGCAACACCAGCAGCCCGGCGATGCCGCCACAGACGAAGGCCACCAGCGACAGCAGCAGCGTCCACTGCAGGCCGGTAAGCAGGTTGCGCAGGATGTCCCAGAGGGTGAAGTCCATCAGCGCTCTCCCATGATGAAGCGGTGACCGACCCAGGCCAGCAACTGGCGAATCAGGATAGCCATGAGCAGGTACAGCGCGGTGGTCAGCAGGTAGGTCTCGAAGGCGCGGAAGTTGCGCGACTGGATGAAATTGGCGGCGAACGACAGCTCCTCGGTGGAGATCTGCGAGCACACCGCCGAGCCCAGCATGACGATGATGATCTGGCTCGACAGTGCCGGCCACACCTTGCCCAGGGCCGGGCGCAGCACCACATGGCGGAAGGTCTCGAAGCGGCTCATCGCCAATGCGCTGGCGGCCTCGAGCTGGCCATGGGGGATGGCCTGGATGCCGGCGCGGATGATCTCGGTGGAATAGGCGCCGAGGTTGATCACCGTCGCCAGCACGGCTGCCTCCCACTCGCTCAGGCGCAGGCCGAGGGAGGGCAGGCCGAAGAAGATGAAGAACAGCTGGACGATGAAAGGCGTGTTGCGGATCAGCTCCACATAGACGCCGAAGATGCGGTCGAACGGGCGGATGCGCCAGGCGCGCAGTATCGCCCCGACGATGCCGAGAGCGACGCCCAGCAGGGTGCCGATCGCCGTCAGGCCGAGGGTGAAGGCCGCGCCCTGCAGCAGCAGATCGCTGTGCTGCAGGACGGTGGCGAAGTCGAACTGGTACGCCATGGCTCGGCTCCCGCGTGGCTCAGAGGTCGGCCGGCAGCGGTTGCTTCAGCCACTTCTGGCTGAGCGCCTCGAGGCTGCCGTCGGCCTTGGCGTCGGCGATGATGGCGTTGACCTTGTCCAGCAGCGCGCTCTGGCTCTTGTTCACGCCGACGTACACCGGCGAGTCCTTGAGCTTGAGCTTCATGCTCGGAATGCGCTTGGGGTTGCGCTCGGCGATGGCCACCATCACCACGTTGCCGCTGGCGATCAGCTCGACCTGGCCGGACAGGTAAGCGGCGATGGTCGAGTTGTTGTCCTCGAAGCGCTTGATGGTGGCGCCCTTCGGGGCGACGTTGCTCAGTTCGATGTCCTCGATGGAGCCACGGGTGACGCTGATGGTCTTGCCGTCCAGGTCGTCGAGGCTGGTGATGGCGGCGTCTTCCGGGCCGAACACGCCGAGATAGAAGGGCGCATAGGGCGCCGAAAAGTCGATCACCGCTTCGCGCTCGGGGTTCTTGCCCAGGCTGGAAATCACCAGATCCACCTTGCCGGTGGTGAGGAAGGGGATGCGGTTGGTGCTGTTGACCGGGGTCAGTTCCAGCTTCACCTGCAGCTTGTCGGCCAGCAGCTGCGCGGTGTCGATATCCAGGCCGCGCGGTTTCATGTCCGGGCCGACCGAGCCGAACGGTGGAAAGTCCTGCGGTACGGCGACCTTCAGCACGCCGGCGGCGCTGATGTCTTCGAGCGCGTCGGCGTGCGCAGCGGCAGCGCCGAAGGCCAGTGCGGCGAACAGGGTACCCAGCAGGGTGCGGTGAAATTTGACCATGTCGAACTCCCGATCAATGAAGGAAAACTCAAGCGTTTTGCTTGGTCTGCACAGTGCATCGCTTGTGCCAGATTCAATGAATTCGGGGCTTGCATCGCTGCAGACGAATGGAAACAAGGTCTTACTGGTCTGAACAGTTGCGGTAGTTGACCGAGTGGTCATGACGGTTGCTGTGCCATCGCGGTGCATTGCCGAGCTGCCCTGTTCCATAAGGGCGCATCGCTTGCCTGGGGCGGGGTTCTGGCCTTACAAAGGCGGCTCAACTGGACTGACCGGCCCGAACAGTCATGCACGCTTCTGCTCCCCGCGCGGTACCCGAGTACGCCCTGCAGGCGATCCGTCGTCTGATCGAGGAAGAGGGCTATCGCCCCGGTGATGCACTGCCGTCGCAGCGCGATCTGGCCGAGCGCCTGGGCGTCAGCCGTGCCTCATTGCGCGAGGCGCTGTCATCGCTCAGCGCGCTGGGCCTGATCAGCGTGCAGGCCGGCAAGGGCGTGTTCGTCCAGCAGGCGCCGAAAGCCGAGGCTGCAGGTGCTTTCGTCTGGCCCTTCGCCGCCCAGGTGTCGGCCGCCGACACCTTCCAGCTGCGTTTCGCCCTGGAGGGCTTCGCCTGCGGTCTGGCGGCCGGGATGATGACCGCCGAGGATCTCGACAGCCTCGAGGACAATGTCGAGCAGATGCGCCTCGAGCTGCGCGCCGGCGACTTCGAGCAGGCGGCGCGATTGGACTTCGAATTCCACCAGCGCATCCTCGCCGCCAGCGGCAACCAGGCGATGTTCGCCCTGGTGACCTCCAGTGCGGACATCTTCCTGGAAAGCCAGAAGCTGCCGTTCATCCGACCGGAGCGGGCGATGGAAACTTGGCAGGAGCATCGTCGCATCCTCAAGGCCCTGGCCCGGCATGCCGCCGGTCCGGCGCAAAAGGCCATGCAACAGCACATTCGCGCCGCTGCGCTGCGCACCGGCATCGCATTCGCCACCCTCGGCGATTGAGGAGTACATTAGCGGCTATTGAGAGGCTCAATCGCCCGCGCCTTTCGGTGTCAGCCAAGCCGGGCTATGATGGCGCCACTTTTTTGCTTCCGAATCACGGAGACTCATCATGAGCGAATTCATCACCAACGTCAGCGATGCCAGCTTCGACCAGGATGTCATCCAGGCCGAAGGTCCGGTTCTGGTCGACTACTGGGCTGAGTGGTGCGGCCCGTGCAAGATGATCGCGCCGGTGCTCGACGAGATCGCCAAGGACTATCAGGGCAAGCTGAAGATCTGCAAGCTGAACATCGACGAGAACCAGGAAACCCCGCCGAAGTACGGCGTGCGCGGTATCCCGACCCTGATGCTGTTCAAGAACGGCAACGTCGAAGCGACCAAGGTCGGCGCCCTGTCCAAGTCGCAGCTGGCTGCGTTCCTCGACAGCAACATCTGAGTTTCACCGCTCTGAATAAGCCCCGCCTTGCGCGGGGTTTTTTCGTTTTCAGGGCTAGACGCTGTTTTTTCACGGTGTTAAATTCGGCCTCGCTGCATTTCCTTATGCAGCCCTCTGCATGCCGTCGCCGATTCATTCCTACTCGAACTCGTTCGCGATCCTGTCGCCTTCTCTGCGGCGCGGCCTCTCAAGCTAACAGCTTTCTTCTCCTCTCGATGATCACGTCATTCCTATGAATCTGACCGAACTCAAGCAAAAGCCGATTGCCGAACTGCTGGACATGGCCGAACAGATGGGCCTGGAAAACATGGCTCGTTCGCGCAAGCAGGACATCATCTTCGCCCTGCTGAAAAAGCATGCCAAAAGCGGCGAGGAAATTTCCGGCGACGGCGTGCTGGAGATTCTCCAGGACGGTTTCGGCTTCCTGCGCAGCGCCGACTCCTCCTACCTGGCCGGCCCGGACGACATCTACGTCTCGCCCAGCCAGATCCGCCGTTTCAACCTGCGTACCGGTGACACCATCGTCGGCAAGATTCGTCCGCCGAAGGAAGGCGAGCGTTACTTCGCCCTGCTCAAGGTCGACAGCATCAACTTCGACCGCCCGGAAAACGCCAAGAACAAGATCCTGTTCGAGAACCTGACGCCGCTGTTCCCCAACAAGCGCCTGACCATGGAAGCCGGCAACGGCTCCACCGAGGACATCACCGGCCGCGTGATCGACCTCTGCGCGCCGATCGGCAAGGGCCAGCGTGGCCTGATCGTCGCCCCGCCGAAAGCGGGCAAGACCATCATGCTGCAGAACATCGCCTCGAACATCACGCGTAACAACCCGGAAGTGCACCTGATCGTTCTGCTGATCGACGAGCGCCCGGAAGAAGTGACCGAGATGCAGCGCACCGTGCGCGGCGAAGTGGTCGCCTCCACCTTCGACGAGCCGCCGACCCGCCACGTGCAGGTCGCCGAGATGGTGATCGAGAAGGCCAAGCGCCTGGTCGAGCACAAGAAGGATGTGGTCATCCTGCTCGACTCCATCACCCGTCTGGCGCGTGCCTACAACACCGTGATCCCCAGCTCCGGCAAGGTCCTCACCGGTGGTGTCGACGCCCACGCCCTGGAGAAGCCGAAGCGCTTCTTCGGTGCGGCGCGCAACATCGAGGAAGGCGGCAGCCTGACCATTCTCGCCACCGCGCTGATCGAAACCGGCTCGAAGATGGATGAGGTGATCTACGAGGAATTCAAGGGCACCGGCAACATGGAGCTGATCCTGGACCGCCGCGTGGCCGAGAAGCGCACCTTCCCGGCGATCAACATCAACAAGTCCGGCACCCGTCGCGAAGAACTGCTGACCGGCGAGGAAGAGCTGTCGCGCATGTGGATTCTGCGCAAGCTGCTGCACCCGATGGACGAGATCGCTGCCATCGAATTCCTCATCGACAAGCTGAAAGCGACCAAGACCAACGATGAGTTCTTCCTGTCGATGAAGCGCAAGTAAGAGGATCTACTGCGCGGAGGTGATGCTGCGTTAAAAACAGACTCGAGATGCTCATGTACAGTCGTACACTCCGCTCTCTCGCCTGTTTTTGCCTTGCCTGACCTCCGCTCGCTACGATCCGATTGCACTGCCACGAGGCCGGGGAAACCCGGCCTTGTCGTTTCCGCAGGCTTCTCAAGCCTTCTGAAAGCCCGACTTCGGCGCTAAACTTTGCGGCCGACCCAAGCCCGCCCGACACGAGGCTACTGCATGCAGTATCGCGATCTGCGCGACTTCATCCGCGAACTGGAAAAGCGCGGCGAACTCAAGCGCATTCAGACCCCGGTTTCGCCCATTCTGGAAATGACCGAAATCTGCGACCGCACCCTGCGCAAGGGCGGCCCGGCGCTGCTGTTCGAAAAGCCCACCGGCTTCGACGTGCCGGTGCTCGGCAACCTGTTCGGCACACCCAAGCGCGTGGCCCTCGGTATGGGCGCCGAGGACGTCTCCGAGCTGCGCGAGATCGGCAAGCTGCTGGCCTTCCTCAAGGAGCCGGAGCCGCCCAAGGGGCTCAAGGACGCCTGGAGCAAGCTGCCGATCTTCAAGAAGGTCATTTCCATGGCGCCCAAGGTGGTCAAGGACGCGCCCTGCCACGAGGTGATCGAGGAAGGTGAGGACGTCGATCTGAACCGGCTGCCGATCCAGCACTGCTGGCCGGGCGACGTAGCGCCGCTGATCACCTGGGGCCTGACCATTACCAAAGGCCCGAACAAGGAGCGGCAGAACCTCGGCATCTATCGCCAGCAGGTGATCGGCCGCAACAAAGTGATCATGCGCTGGCTCAGCCACCGTGGCGGCGCGCTGGATTACCGCGAGTGGTGCCAGAAGCATCCGGACAAGCCCTACCCGGTCTGCGTTGCGCTTGGCGCGGACCCGGCGACCATCCTCGGCGCCGTGACGCCAGTGCCCGATACGCTTTCCGAATACGCCTTCGCCGGCCTGCTGCGCGGTCATCGCACCGAGCTGATCAAGGCCGTCGGCAGC